>Ga0187766_10000913_pt1 | contig 16931 bp, 14 predicted proteins | sample 0216_QUI02_MP05__4_FD_132971 | JGI IMG/M metagenome (GOLD analysis project Ga0187766, IMG submission 132971) | Tropical peat soil microbial communities from peatlands in Department of Meta, Colombia - 0216_QUI02_MP05_20_MG | ecosystem: Environmental > Terrestrial > Soil > Wetlands > Peat ... | reverse complement strand
TTACGATTGTTCTGGCTCGGCGACGGCTAGCGGCCTCCGGCGACTCCAGAGTGACGATCATCCCCACCAAGAACGCCGCAAATCCCGATTTCCGTCTTCGACGGCCGTTGGCCAGATCGGTCTCGCTCGCCGATCTTCACGAGATCTTCTTTGATCTCGGCTATCGGCATGATCCTCGTTATCAGGCTTCAGCTGTGGGCGACGAACTACCCCAAGCTCGGCGGCGGGAAGCTGCACATCGCCCATCTGTTGTGGGGCGGTCTGATCATGGTCGTCGTGATCGGACTTCTGCTGTCATTCATCGACCGGCGTGTTCGCGTGCCGGCGGCGGTGCTCGGCGGCGCCGGCTTCGGCTTCTTCATCGACGAGATCGGCAAGTTCGTCACCTCCGACAACGATTATTTCTTCAAGCCCTCGGCGGGCATGATCTACATCGCGTTCGTCCTGATTTACCTCGGGCTGTGGCTCGTGCGCCAGCGCCGTGGGTTCGCGCCCGCGGAGTACGTTGCAAACGCGCTGGAGTTGTTCGCCGCGGGCGCCGCCGATCGTCTGTATGAGAGCGAGCAGCGAGGGGCGCTGCAGCTGCTTGCCGAGGCCGGCGCCCAACCTCGGGTGCCGCAGCTGCGCGCGCTGATTGCGAACACCCCAACCGTGCCCGACCCCCCGCCCTCGCGCGCGCGGCAGCTGATCGCCTGGCTCGAGTGGAGCTATGACCTGGTCTCGGAGAAGCTTTGGTTCCGAACCGCGATCGTCTCGATCTTCTTCTTCTGGGCGGCGATCACGATGGCGAGCCTGATCGTGCTAGCCGTGTTGATCATCCATTACCAGATGCCGCTCGACGTGGCGTTTGGTTCACCGACCGACTTCGCGGAGCAAATCTCGCAGCTAATCTCGCTAGTGCTGATCTATGCGGGGCTTCAGTATGCCTGGCGAGGCCAACTGTTGTCTGGATACCGGGCGCTCGAGGGCGCGGTGCTCGTGCAGTTGTTCGTCGGTCAGTTCTTCGCCTTTATCGACCACTCGTTCGTCGCCGTATGGGCGTTTCTGGCTTGCCTAGCGATGCTTGTCACCCTACGGTTCATCATCCAGCAAGAGCTCCGCCATGAACAGGAGCGGGCACGCGGGCTGCGCTTACGAGATCCGGCGCATCCCTCGGATGCCACGAACTCGGCTTCGGCCAGCACCTACAGCTGACCCGGCCTGACAGTCAGCGATCGGCACGCCCACGTCGCCTCCTGCGGGCTTCCGACGCCGCCACAGAAAGCAAGCCGGCCGCGATCACCAGCGGCACGAGCGCGAACGGGAACAGCTGCGCCCACCCGACGACGTCGAAGCCAATCGACGTATCGTCGGGCGCGAGCCAAATGAATAATGCCGCGATCGCACAAGGCGCGACAATCAAACCCAGAGTCACCTTCACCGCAGCCCTCATGTCGCACAGTCTAGCGCGGCTGCGCTGGCTTCTGGGAGCGCAAATCCCTTGGCGCCCGCCGGCCCCCTACAAGATGATGCCGCACATCACAGGGCGGTAGCCAAGGCGTTCTCGTTGATCGCCGTCGAGAACGACACCTGTTCGGTCGCGACGATGCGTCCGGTGCTGAAGGTCAGCCGCACCGGGCTTCATCATTGGCAGCGTTTTCGCAATAGTCAAGACGGAACTCCTGGCTCTGCTCTACTGCGGCGGCGACGCTGCGTGGTCGACGACCGCGAAGCGCTCCATCATGTCGTTATCTTCGTGTTCGACGATGTGGCAGTGATGGACGTACCGTTGCACGCCGCCCGCGACCGTGCCGTCCGGGTTCAGAGCCGTGCTCGGGAGGCTGTATTTGGCGCGCACGACGGTGATCTGGTGCGGGTTTGCGTTGACCGTATCTTTGAAGCCGGCCTCCTGCGGGAGGTACCGGATCAGCTTCGAGCGGAGGTACTTCTTGAGCTGCGTCACTGGGATCTGGCCGACGCCGGTCGGACCGCCGAACGCGGCTTTGAGACCTTCCCGGTCGTAGTTGTAGCGTCCCATCACCTGGAAGCTGAACAGGTGCGTGTGCATCGGGTGAGTGTCGTCCGTGACGTTTACGAAGTACCAATCCTCCACGGCGTCGTGCTCGAGCGTCTGTCTGACCGTATTCTGCTTCCCATCGAATGGCGTCGCGTTCACGTTGAGCTTCGACTCTCGCGTGTCCGGGCCGATTTCGTTCAGAGCGATCGTCCGACCGGGGAGCGTGCCACCGCTGAGCTTCGGCGGTCCGTAACGGACACGAAGGTCGCCGCTGAACTCGGGGAGTACGCCCGCCCACCTGCGGTGCCCGCCGCCGGTGATCCTCGTGTTTACCCGGAACTGCGTCACCTGGGTGAGCGGTGGCGCGGGGGTCGAAACGGGCGGGCCGGGCGTGCGGTTCTGAATGTAGGTTCTCTTGCCAGCCAGCGGGCCGAAATCGACCGGGACGTCGTACCGCTCGGCGGGAGCCATCACAATCGCCCTTGTGCTTACCGGCGCGGGTAGAAAGCCAAGCTCCGAGCCGATGATCGTTACCCTTGCCCCGGGGATGGCGAGGTTCAGGATCCGGGCGTTGCAACCGTTCAGGATCCGGAACCGATAGAGGCACGGATCTACGACGACAAACGGCCACACCTTGCCATTCACAAGCATCGTGTCACCAAAGTACTCGCTGATCCATGGCCCGCGGCTCTTTCGCGGACCAACCGGGTACAACAATGAGCCGTCAGGATTCCACATCCGATCCTGGATCACGAGCGGAAGTTCATAGAGGCCATGCCCCGAAGCATTGTGCGGCAACCCCAGGCTGCCATTACCAGTGTCGTGGCGGTCCCGAACGAGGAACCCACCGGCGAGTCCAGCGACCACGTTCATCCTTGTGTCTCCCTGGTAGTGGTCGTGGTACCACAGCAGCGTCGCACGGTCCTCATTCGGATAGGTGACCGCCTGGACTCCGCCAGACGGGACGGCATCGAAATTCTGGTATGGGTTGCCGTCGTCCTTGCTGGCAACGAACCCGCCGTGCAAATGGGTGAGAATCCTGACCTCTGGGTGCGGCGCGAACTCCAGGTAACTGCTGCCGGGTGCACCAGGGGTTCTGAATACTTTCAGATAGTCGTGCGGCGCCAGTTTGTTGTGATATGTGACATTGAAACCGACGTTCTGCTTGGCCACGAACGTCGGTGCGAGGTAGGAGGCCACGGGGAGACGGCGCGCCAACATCTGGTCCCGGGGAGCTTCTCGATGTATGACGCAAGCTGGCGCGATCGTAGGAGACCTGGCTGCGCCTGCATATCGGTCACCTGACCGATATTCGCCGCGCTCCGCGAGCTGGTGGCTGATGCCGACGCTGCTTGACAACGTGATCGACGCGACTGGGACTCGTGGGGCCACGTACGACCTCACGATGGCTATGTATGACGACCGACGTTCCCGTCCGCGGACGTGAAGCCGCCGTGGGGGAGCATGCGCCCAACGCGGCGGCTCAGACGCAGGCGATTCAGAGTTTCGGGAGCCCGGCCGAGGTCGCCGTGGCCTTCGCGCGCGAGCTTGCGATCGGTACGACTCGGCGGGCGGCTCGCCACGCGGGGCTGCTGTTCGCACTGTCGTTGGTGCTTTGGGACCTATGCACCAGCAGCTTCGTTCAGGTGGCGCCTCGTTGGATCAATGACGGCCCAGGCGCAGTGCTGCTGTGGATCGTGGGCGAGGTCGGACTGGTCGCCGGGATCGTCAGTCTCGCCCGCGCGCGGGTTGCGCGCCGGTCAGACAGATTCGACAGCGCCCGTCTGCGGTACGCTGTGCGTGGCCTGGCCGTGCTCGCGATGTGCACTGCAATCACGGTGGTACTGACCGGAACCGGCGTCGCCATCGCCCTCACCGATCCCGTCGCTCACCTCAGTCAGGTCCTGCTGGCCGCGCTGATGCTGGCCTGCGCGGCACTCACTGCGACGAGCACCGCCGAGGTCTGGCAAGCGCACACACGGCTCGCAGCGCTCGACCGCGCGCCGCTCGCGGCGACAGGGCGAGAAGCGATGTCGGATCTGACTGACACGATCGCTGACGGAGCGACTTGGGCCGGGCGTCGTGTGCCGATCGCCGCCTCGGTCGCCCGCCGCATCTCCTTGGCGTTGGAACCCGCAGCGAGACGCGCCGTATACCCATTCGATCCATCTGAGCATCCCTGGCGATACGGGTGCGCGATCGGTCTGCTCGCCGGTGCGGCGATACCACTGCTCCAAGTGGTCGTCCTGACCGTCGGCGGGCGACTGAACGGACCGCAACTGAGCGATCTCGCCGCGACCGCGCCGGCGTTGATCGCCATCGAAACCGGGCTCGTACTGTCCGGCTACGCCATCCTCGGCGGATATCTCGGGCTGCGTCCAACCCGAACACGAAGCTCGGACCGATAGCGGGATGCTCGACAGCCCGATCGGCCCCGCGCTCGCGCCTACTCGGATCCGGCCTTGGGAAAGCCGTGTAGTGGATGCTGGACTCGAGATGACACTCGACATCAATAACGTGCTCGCTGTCGGTGCTAGTGATCGGGATCCTCCAGACGGCACGATTCACACCGCTTACCCTGCGTCATCAGAGTGTTCATTGATGATGGCAAGGGGCCAACTGAACGGCAGAGTCATGCGCGCACGCACGCGAGAAGTACCAGAAACTAGTCGGATGGATGTGACCTGTCTGGAACACGCGCCGAGCTAGAATGGCCTCGCGCAACCGTGGGATTGCATGTAACAAAATGTAGACAAATGCGGATGCGCACGTGTTGCCCGCCAGCAACATGGACCGCGAGGCCATCGTCCAGCGGGACGGCTACGCGCGATAATTGGCCTCTGTGGTCGCGCATCCTGCGGGCACCCACGGCGATCCTCAGGCCCGGACTAGGCTACCGTACGCGGCGCGATGTCCTGGACGACGACAACGGAAACGGGGGTACTGAACCATGAACGAGGAATACAAGTATAAGTACCGCGTCACCGTCGAGCCGCGCTTGGTCGGTGGCTTCCGCGCCGAGTTTCAGTACAAGGGCCATGATCCTGGACCCTGGCGTGCGCACAGCACGGGTGACGGTCACACAGCGTTCGCGGCGGTCGTTGCGCTCGGCAAGGAGATCGAGCGTCGCGGAATGGCTCGTCAGAGCGTTTCTGAGGCCCCGTGGGGGCGCGCGAGGCCCGAGCTAGAGCTGCCGTACCGCCGCGAGGCCCGACCACCGTGGTGATCACGGAAGCGACGCCAGGACGGCCCTGAGAGGCTCTGAGAGCCCTTCTGACGGCACGCTAATTTGGCCGGACGGAGATGGCCTCGGAGCGCGTATATGCGTGTCACAAGCCCGTCGTTGCTGGAGCTAGTGGTGAGCCCCACTAGAACCCTCTCGCGGCACTCTCCGAGCCCGAGGGCGTGGTTCCGTGGTTCCTACGGTGGTGCGGCCTGGTCGCGCTGCCGATGGGTGAGCATGGAGCAATACGCGATCAAGCCACCTGAGCCACCGAGGCCATCCGCTGAGCCATCGAAGCCCATGCCACGGCCGCCGCGTGCGCATACGGATCTGTGGTATCTGCTTTACGGGAATGACCCCGAGTGACGCCCGTCGTTTTCGCCGTGCGCGGCGATTCGGCCTCGGAGCCCGCCAGCCGCCGCGTGAGCCTCCGAGCGCGTCGAGGCCGAGCGTCAGCTATGCTCGATCAGACGGGTTTCGGTTGCGTAGTTATCCGGGTCCCTTTTCCGTGGGTTTCCCGCTTTCAATCCCAAGAGCGATATGGGATACGTTGCTTTCCAACATAGACATGCAGGACCGCTCTCTCCGTGCACGGCTGGCCTAGCCTCGCGGTAAGCGCATCCGCTTCTGTGTGAGGTTGAGGCTGCGGGTGGATGCTGCCAGCCGGTCTCGGATCAGCTCCGAGAAGCAAGTAGGAGCCAGCCATGGATCGATATGTGATTGTGGCAGTCGAATATGAACCTGACGCCACGGATGCGCAGCGCTCACTCGGATGGCTCGCGCCGGATCTTGCGGATGCCGGTCTTACGATGACCGACGACATGCTGGGTGTGCGCAAGTGGGCCGGTTTGCTCGACGGCGACACGTACGAAAGACTTGTCGACAGTTGGGGTGGCGACGCGCACCTTGCGAGCTACCGCCACACGTGGGATGGGATGGAATGGGAAGCTGGAGGGTCAAGCCCGATTGTTTGGGCATCTATCACGGCTACCGCACTTGAACCGGTCAATCTGCCGTTCGTCTACGTGGGGTGAGGCAAACCGCGCCTTGGGTTCGGAGCAACGAATTCCTCGGCGGGCGGCACCGGCGAAGGACACGTGTTCGCGGTCGGACGCTATTGGTGCTGGACGACGGGACGCGGCAGCGACTTCGTCGGCGGGCACTGTTTCCGAGACGCAGCGCACCTGCTCTCCGGTGTCTCGGATAACCACGCGTTCCTGCATGGCCGCTGACATGATCCGCAAGCTCGCACTCATCACGGCGCTGGGTGTCCTCGGGTGTGTCCGTTCCAGGGCGAGCTCGAGGACTGACAGAAGGTGCCGGCCGGTCACGCGTTCGGAGATCGAGCGTGTCTTTCGCCGGGAGTATGGGCGGGCGGTGGCCGTGCTGGCCCGCGTGTTCGGCGACATCGACCTCGCCGAGGAGGCGGTGCAGGAAGCGTTCGCTACGGCGGTCGCGCGCTGGCCTGAGAGCGGTATGCCGCCGGCCCCGGCGGGGTGGATCATCACGACCGCTCGCAATCGCGCGATCGACCGGCTGCGTCGCGAGGCGTTGCGCGATGATTTCGAGGCGACCTCCGCCGGCCGATCGCGCCTCGAAGCGGGACTGGCCACCACGCGAGCAGGGGGGAGCATGCCGTCGCAGCGCGGACGAAGGGCCTGCCCCGACGCGCGCACACCTGCTGAGCCGCCGCTTGACGTGGCAGCGCGCAAGGCGATAGCTCCAGCGCGGGGAGGGTGCGATCTAGCCTGGCGGCGCGAGAGTCTCCCGGCCGATCAGGCCCGAGCGGCTGGGGCGAGGCGGTCGCAGGCTCAAATCCTGTCTCCCCGACTGCACAAAAAGCCTGTAAACAAGCCTCTTTTGGTGACGCGCGGCCGTTTGCGCAAACGCCACGGGTCAGATTAAGGTCCAATTTCGGTTTCGTTTCAGAAGACCGGGGAGCCTGCGCGCAGGCGACGTGCCGGACGAAATTTCCCCGAATCCCCAACTCGAACCGCAGTCTCCGCTGCAAAGTGAGTCGGACTCGTTGTGTCTCGCGCAGTTGGTTTGACGATCTCCACTTCGACAGAGCCATCGAGCTGGCCTCGCGCCGGGCGCCGGTCGGCCGGCGCCGTGCTGGTCGCCGGGGCGCTGCTCGGTGTGCTGGCGCTGATAGTCGTGCACCTGGCGCTCGAGGGCAGCTACTGGAACTCCGAGGAGGGCGTCTACGCCCTGACCGCCCGTCTGCTGCTGGGCGGACACGAGCTGTATCGCCAGACCGCCTCAGCGCAACCGCCGGCGACATATCTCGTCGGGGCCGCTCTGCTCGCGATTCATGACGGCCTCGAGTGGCTGCGCCTGGGGGTCGCCGGTCTGCAGCTGGCCGCGGGAGTGCTGGCGGGCGGGATCGTGTGGCGCACGACGGAAAGCCGGGCGGCGAGCGTTGCCACTCCCGCGGCAGTGCTCCTGACGCCGTGGGCCGTCCATGAGCACGGAACGTTGACGCCGGAGCTCGTGTCGCTGCCACTTCTGCTCGGCGCACTGCTCGCCTGCCGCCGACAGCACGCGATCGCGCTGGCCGGATTGCTGTGCGGATTGCTCCCGCTGGTCAAGGTCCCCTACGCGCTTCCGGCGCTGGTGATCGTTCTGTGCAGCACAGATGTCCGCCGCGCCGGGCTGTGGGCGATCGGCACCCTCGCGGTTGGCATCCTCGGCACGTTCCTGCTTGGCGGCGGCGCGTTCTGGAGGGAGGCCGTGATCGCCCAGGCCCAGACCGGGCTTCATTCGCTGCGAGAGTTGAAGGGGTGGTGGCTCCAGGCGACCTGGACTCTCAGCGGCCTCGTGGTCTGCTGCCTGGCGGCGGCTGGATTCCGGGACCACGCGAGCGACCCCGGGCAGCTTCGCGCCGTGCTCGTCACCGGCGTGGCGATGCTGCTCCTGCTGCTGAGCGATATCAAGAACGGGACCGGCCTCAATGTCACGGTACCCGTGGAGGCTGTGCTCGTGCCCGGAGCTGTCTCGGGGCTGGTCCTGGCGGTTCGTGCAGGAACACGTGGCAGCGGCCGCTACCGCCGGACAGCCGCGCTGGCCGTCGCCGCAGCCGTCTTCACGCTCGCCCAGAGCATCTCGCTGATGGTCTCCCCGACGGATCCCAAACCGTTTCTGAGGATCGGGTCCTCCCGCGTCGGCTGGGCGGTTTTGATGACTCCCTCGCAATTCCACCGCGCCGTCGAGGCAGCCAACGCCTGCCCTGCCGGGAGCGTGTACGGCGGGCCGCCACTGATCGCCTTCGCGGCTGGGCGTCGCGTGCCGGACGATCAGCCAGATGGGCTGTTAACGACCGCCCCGGTGCTGCGCGCTGTGCGTGAGCGGATCGATACTATCCGCGACGTCTGCGGCTAGGCCATCGTCCTTCCGCGCGGGTGGTGATACCGCGGACATCGTCGAGGTCGCGAACATCTGTCAGGGGACTTTCCATCGCCCCAGCGCGAGCTGAGCCGATGACCGCATCATCACGGTGTTGCGCTTCCTGTCCAAGGCATTTGTCGGCGCGACCGGGTCGCTTACACTCGAAGAGGTGATCCGCGGTTTGACGTGCGCCCGGCCGGTTGCGGTGGTGATGAATAGAGCCCGCGGATGGTTCGCGGTCCGCAGCGCCGGCAGGACATCCTGCGATTCGTGCTGGAGAGCCCCACTGACGGGCACGACTGCGGACAGGATCTGACCTAAATTCGTGGGAGAGTCTCGGCATGCGAATCAACAGCCTCACCACACCGAAGCGGGATCAGGCTTCATCTTCGATGACGCTCGCGACCACCCGCGCCAAGAACCTTGCACTGATCCTGTTGTCAATGACGCAGTTCGTGATCGTGATCGACGCCGCGATCGTGAACGTCGCGCTGCCGTCGATCGGTGCGCACCTGCACTTTGCGCGTGATGATCTCTCGTGGGTGGTGAACGCCTACACGCTCACCTTCGGAGGCTTTTTGTTGCTCGGGGGACGGCTTGCCGATCTGCTCGGCCGCCGGCGCATGTTCATGATCGGGTTGGTGCTGTTCTCGCTCGCCTCGTTCGCCGGCGGGATCGCGCAATCCGAGGAATGGCTGATTGTGGCGCGCGCGGCGCAAGGCCTAGGTGCGGCGATCGTCTCGCCGGCCGCGCTGTCGATCATCACAACCACGTTCGCCGAAGGCGCTGAGCGCAACCGCGCGCTCGGGATCTGGGGCGCTGTCGCGGGCGCGGGGGGCGCCGCCGGGGTGCTGCTCGGCGGGATCCTGACCAGCGGTTTGAGCTGGCGCTGGGTGCTGTTCGTCAACGTCCCAATCGGTATCGCCGCTGCCGCGCTTGCCCCGCGGACGCTCGTGGAGAGCCGCGGCGAGCAGGGCGCCACCAGCTTTGACGTGCCCGGCGCGGTGACCGTCACCGCCGGCCTCGCGCTGCTCGTCTACGCCGTCGTCGACGCGGTCAATGTCGGTTGGGGATCGAGCGCAACGACCTTGCGCCTCGCCGCCGCGGCCGCGCTGCTGCTCGCGTTCGTCGTGATCGAGCAGCGCCAGCGCCACCCGCTGATGCCGTTCTCGATCTTCCGCCTGCGCACGCTCAGAGGAGCGAACATCGTCGGGCTGCTCATCGGCATGTCGCTGTTCTCGATGTTCTTCTTCATATCCCTCTACCTCCAGAACGTCATGCACTTTTCGCCGATCAAGACGGGAATCTCCTACCTCCCGCTGGCTGGCGGGATCATCATCTCCGCGGGTCTCGCCTCGCAGCTGGTCACGCGGCTCGGATTCAAGCCGCCGCTGATCGCCGGCCTGCTGCTCGTCGCCGGCGCGCTGCTGTGGTTCTCGCGGGTTCCAGGCACGGGCGGGTCCTACGGCACGGACATCCTCGGCCCCTCACTACTTGCCGCCCTCGGTCTTGGATTCTCGTTCGTCCCGGTGACGATCGCCGCCGTGTCGGGCACCCAGCCACACGAAGCGGGTCTCGCCTCGGGGCTGATCAACACCTCTCAACAGGTCGGCGGCGCGCTAGGCCTCGCGATCCTTGCAACCGTGGCCAACAGCCGCACCCAGAGCCTGTTCCACGCCGGCGCGCACAACGCGTCGGTCGCGCTCACAAACGGGTTTGACCGCGCTTTTCTCGTGGGAGCGGGGTTCGCGGTCGCGGGAGCGATACTAGCCGCGGTGCTGATCTCCTCGCGCGACAGCCGCGCCCACGCCCAGGCCGCGCGCCACGGCGACTCCGAGGTCGCCCCAATCGCCGCGAGCTGAACGGATGGGACAGCCTCGCCCATCGACCTCGCCTTGTAGCTCGATCCCCGCGCGGCAGACTCTACGGTGGCCTGAAGCCTGGAGCAACGACCTGCAGGATCGCGACGTCAGCGCCCTTTCGTCTACGGACGTCGCCAGCGGGTCGCCGAGTACAGGAGCTCCAGCCGCCGGCTCTCGTTTGTCTCGTTGACCTTGAAGCTAGGGGTCCCTGCCGGGCGTTCGGCGAGGCAGAGGGAGATCAGGTCCGCCGCCTCGGCACCGCCGGTTGAGCGTCGAAGCCAATCATCGAAGTCGAGCCCGAACGGGATCAGATGCTCCAAATCCAACTCCAGGCCTGCGTTCCGGCCAAGCACACGGATCCGCTCAGGGCTCAGGCAACCCCAGTGGGAAGGGTCACGCAGCCGCTCGATCTCCTGGTGCCACGCTGCCGCACCCGCGTCTTCGGCGGTGACATGGTCCCCGAGGATCACCCAACCTCCAGGTCGCACGACACGCGCAAGCTCGCCGATCACACGCCCAGGCACCGGGATGTGGTGCAAGCTGAAGCGGGTGACCGCACCGTCGAAACTCGCGTCGGACAACTCCAGTGCGGTCGCATCGCCGAGTTCGAACCGCACGTTGCCAAGGCCGGCCGACCGAACCTCGCGTCGGCCGACATCGAGCATCGCCGCTGTGAGATCGACGCCGAGCACCTCTTCTACCTGGGAGGCGAGAGCGCGCGCGACGATGCCGGTACCGCACGCCACCTCGAGCCAACGACCACCGGCGTTCTCAGGCATCAGCTCGAGGAGGGCCCCGAGCGTCTCGGCCGAACTGAACACAGCCGCGCCGTCGAAGACCGAAGCTTGGTGGTGGAACTCTTTGACGATCACATCGTCGTGCACTGGCGGGCGATGATACGCCAACGCTGCGCCAAGTCCCGGACACGAAACCGCGCCTTCACGCCCCAGCGCGCGGCTCAAGGAGGTTGTAACGTTCCGTCCTTGTTCGCTCCCGCGGTCGCCACCGTGACGTCCAGCCAGCCGGCGCCGCTCGGTGCGAATTTCTGCAGATCGGGATAGAAGGAATATGAGCAGTCATGGTGGTGCCATTCGTGGTCGCTGGTGCGGCCCTGTTGCTGGCGGTTCTGATCGCGCGCTGGATGTGGCGCCGGTGGCATCGTCAGGAGGTTCAGCCGTGCGTCACCGAGGAGGAGGCCCGCGAGAATGCCGCGCCGCTCACCACGGCGATCGTGTCGAGCCCGCGTCGCCCGCGCAAGGATCACGAGTCGAGCGCCAGGTGATGGCGGCCATCGGAGGGGCCCCCACCAGCAAGCCGGGGGCGCCGAGCGCCGCCGGCTTGGCCCGGCGGCGCTCGCCCTGCTGCGAAGCGCGTCGTCGTGTCGTCATCGCCGCCGGCCGGAGAACCCCGTACACCCGGCGATGTCATCGCACGCCCGCGAGACCCGTCTGACACGCGAGGATCGTCGCCAGTCGCTGGCTACACAACCGAACGGCTATTTGCGCTTACCGTTGGACTGCGCAGACTTGTGGTCGGAACTTCGTTTCCCCATGGCCGACTGGCTCGCGCAGTTGGGCGGCCATCTCAAGGGCGACCTGGTCACCCTCCGCACGCGACACCTTTGTCCAGTACACGCCATCGGCCAAGCCGACCTTGATCATCGAGTGCGTGTCGCTGATTGCGTGTACCACGAGAACCTTGACGTTCATGCCGCTCGCCCTCCGCTGTTCGAGCATCGTAGTCATGGGCTGCTTGGGCCCGCCGCGCGTAAAGCGGCCCAGGATCGCCAGGGGCCGCGCAGCTGACCGACTTTCGATCAGAAATTGCTCTGGAGCTATAGGGTTCCTGTCGTTGTCTCTCGTACGACCGGCTTCATCGTGTCCACCGTGCACTCGCGTGGGTTGCCCGGCGTACAGGTGTCTCCCATTATGTGCTCTGAGATGCGCTGGACGTCGTTCTCGTCGCCCACGATCTTCTGCCCCTTGCCCTCGGAACGTAGGGCTCGGACCCGTGGGCAAGCACATCGAACCCGCACCACGCGGTGAAGTGCTCGGGGCAGTCGTAGTACAGCACGGGGTCGCAGATCGCCAGGTTGGCGATACAGAGATCGTCAAACGCAACGTGCTTGTGCGGTTTCTGCTTGTCTGAGGTGTCCGTGATGACGTACGCCCAGCTCGTCTCCGAGCCGGTGCCGGCCGTCGTCGAGATCGCGATGTGCGGCGGGTTGATCGAGTTTGTTGACTTATTGAGCCTTCGAACTCGGGTCACAGCGAGGAACGGGACGGCGACTACGAACCGCCTGGGCACGCAACTCGCGCGCCGCCACGTCGATCATCCGCTCGCCGTCGCGCTCGCGGCGCGGCGCGGCAGGCTCGGCGGCTGCGGGCCGTCAGCGCAGCGGATCGTCCGCCCCAGACCGCCCCGGCCCTGTTCCGAGTCCCGGGGAAAACGCAACAAATCTCACTAGGAGCGCACATTCCGAGCTATGCTGGAACACCGACCCCGAAGGAGGCTGAGATGCCCGGCTTGACTCGCAAGAACTTCGATACCCCCGACGAGACCAGGCCATTCGAGGCGGGCATGGGCCGGCTAGAGGTCATCAACACCGACGATGGAGTCGTCGGTCGAGCCATCTTCGAACCCGGATGGCAATGGTCCAAGCACATCAAGCCGATCGCTGGGACCGACAGCTGCCAAGCCGCGCACACCTGCTACTTCGCGTCAGGCCGGATGAAGGTGGTGATGGACGACGGCGAAGAAATGGAGTACGGCCCCGGTGACTTCGCGACCATGGCGCCGGGCCATGACGCTTGGATCGTTGGCGATGAGCCGTGCGTCGTCATCGACTGGCAGGGCTTCGGCGACTACGCCAAGCGCTGACCGCTCCTTCGCCCACTCGTGGCTCCGGTCAGTCAGTGCGAGCCGGGCCGCGTGGTCACGCAGATCTATCGGTTGGTCCCGCGTTTCCAGGGTGACGTCAGAGGCGCTCCCGATCCCTCGCGGACCGGAGCCGCAGCGACAATGCTCTGACGCCGCAAGCCGCGGGTGTCGCCGTTCGGGGCAGCGCGGGCCATATTGCTTCGCCACTCGTTCTCCACCGAGGCGTCGGCGGCGGGGTCAGCGCGTTCAAGGGCTCGAGTGGCCGCAGCGGATCGTACGGTGAAGCGAAACCACGCCGCGGATCGACCAGTATCCCACCGCCCGTCGGCAACGAGATAAGAGGCGTGCGCAACTTTCCGGTCGCGGCTGGGTTTGTACACTGCGCGCGCACAATGGCGGCTAGCTGGGGGCCGTCTGGGGCATCATCGATTCACTCAAACCCACAGAGGGAAAGCATGGATTCAAGGTTGGATAAGGGAGTCGTCCGCGCACGGTCGGCGCACGCTGGCCGTGCGCTCGGAGGCTTGCGAGGAGCTCGAGCTGTAAGACTGCTTCTCGCGCTCAGCGCCGCGAGTGTGGTGATCGCGGCGCCTGCAGTAGCGCAGGCGAAGACTGTAACGGTCTACACCGGGCCGCCGCCGAACGCGCAGAAGCTCGTTCCCCCGTCGGCGCGGCTGTCGGCGAGCTTCAAGGCGAAGTACAACCCGGACGTGAACGCGTTTTTCCCGCAGAAGGTGACGATTCACGTCGGCGATACGGTCAGCTTCATCCGAGGCATGATGCCGCACACGATCGACATCCCGCCGGTCGGTGGCCAGGACCTGCCGTTCCTCGTGGCGGGCGCCCCCGCCAGCGGCGTCAACGACGCGGCCGGCAAGCCGTTCTGGTTTAACGGCAAGGTGCCGAGCCTCAGCCTCAATCCCGCGCTGTTCGCGCCGACGAGGAGCTTGGTCACCTACGACGGGACCAGGCGGGTTGACTCGGGGTTCTACACGGGTAACGGCTCAGCGCCTGTATTCAACGTCAAGTTCACCAAGGCGGGCGTGTACGAGGTGTTCTGCGACGTGCACTACCAGATGACGGGCACGGTCGTCGTGCTGCCGAAGTCAAAGCCCGTGCCCTCGGCCGCGCGAGCCAAGGCGGCGCTCGCGGCGCAGGTGCTGGCCGATCTGAAGGCACTGAAGGCGGCGGCAAAGATCAAGCCGGCGGCCAACTCGGTCAGCGTCGGCTCGGCTGGGCCGGGCGGCTCAGAGTTGTTCGCGATGTTCCCCGCGACGCTGCACGTCAAGGCCGGGACGGTCGTGACCTTCTCGGTCTCGCCCGACACGCGTGAGGTCCATACCGTGACCTTCGGACCCACTGCTGCTTACCTGACGAAGCTCGCCAACGGGCTCCTGATAGATCCGCAGCTGACCCAGCAGGACCTGTACCCGAGCGATAACCCAGCCCTCGGGCCGATTACGCTGAGCCCAACCTCGCACGGCAATGGCTTTGCGAACGCCGGTGGGCTCGACCGCGACCCGACGACGCCGTTCCCCGCTTCAGGGAAGATCATGTTCACGACACCCGGGACATATCACTACATCTGCACGATCCACCCGTTCATGCAAGGGACGATCATCGTCAGCTGAGCACCACGGAGGGTGCGAAACACGAGACTGGTTGGCGGTCATGTGACCGCCAACCAGTCTGACTTGCCGAGCAACGTGAGCTGCTCGCCCGGCGTCCGAAGCGCGGCCGTCCTGCGCTCGGCTCCTCGCCGGCGAGTGTCGAGTCGGTGCGGCTCGACCCGGAGCTGCGGCGGGAGCTGGTAGAGCGGGGCCGGGCCGATGGGACGACGACGTCCGAGGTCATTCGCGAGGCGCTGCGGCGCTTCCTGCACGCCGCTTGAGCAGTCCGGAGCCTGCCAAGAGCGCGCGACGGCTAATTCTGCTTAGTCGCCGTCACCAAGGGGTGGCTCGTGATGGCGGCATCGGAGGGTGCGGCCGTTTGGCGATGTCGGACGGCTGGCGGTGCGGAGCGCCCGCGGGGGGTTCTACGAGCTGGAGGACGCTCTCGCGTTCTGCGCTGCGGCTGGGTGGGGGGGTGTCGCCGTCAGCTTGTTCGAGCGCTTTCCAGAGGGTGCGCATGGTCGGGGCGAGGTGGGCGAGCTCTTGGAGGTGGGTCTCGACGAGTGCGTCTAGCTTGGCGCTCCCGGCTGGGGTGAGCGTGACGCGTACGACGCTCTTGCTGTCGGCGTCGGGGTTACGCTTGACCAGCCCGTCGTCGGCCGCGCGGTCGATCAGCTCGACGGCGCTGTGGTGGCGCAGCACGAGGTAGTCCGCGATCTCGCCGATCGTCGGCCCGGCGGGGTCGGGGTGACCCTTGACCGCGAGCAGCGGCTGCGCATCGGCCTCCGGCACTTCTCGATCGGATCGTCTCAGGCCACGAAACACGAGCAGACGGGCCGGCCGCATCCGACCTTACGCCGACGTCATCGCGCATGCTCACGGTCGAATGGTCCACGTCATCGCTGAAGCGAACGTCGCCGGGCTTGCTCACGGTCGAACGGTCGACTTCATCCGCACACAACCAGGCGGAGCCAGACCCGCTATCGACTAAAGGAGCACTCCGGCCATCCGCGCAGTTGTCCACCGGGACATCCACCATGATTGGGTTACTGTCAGTCGCCGGCGGAGGAACGCACCGTGCATACAGGGTGGCGCCGCCGGCGTCGACGTTGTAGCGGGTTCGCCGCCGGGAGCGTTTGCCGGATTGAACGTCGGTGCTGAATCGCATTCACGGGACTCGCTCCCGACGCAACCCCCGGCTAGCTCGCCGGCGGGCGCGGCCGCGCTCAGCCGCGCTCGCCGACGTCCACGTACTGGCGGTCGAGCGCGCCCGTGTACAGCTGAAGCGGCCTCAGCGTCGTCTGCTCGGGGTCCTTGACCATTTCGACCCACTGCGCGATCCACCCGGCGCTGCGGGCGAGCGCGAACATCACCGGGAACATCGGCGGCGCGACGCCGAGCGCCTCGTACGTGAGCCCGGAGTACAGATCGAGGTTGGGGTACAGCCGCCGGGAGGTGAAGTACTCGTCGCCCAGCACTTGCTGCTCGAGCTCGTCCGCGATCGCGAACAACGGGTTGGGCCGGCGGTGCTCGTAGAGCTGCTCGAGCTGCCGCCGGAGCACACGTGCCCTCGGGTCGTACGTCTTGTAGACCCAATGGCCGAAGCCCAGCAGCCGTTCGTGCGCCGACTTCACGCGCGCGAGGAACTCGGGTACCTGGCTGGGCGATCCGATCTCCCTCAGCATCGTCAGCACCCCTTGGGCGGCTCCCCCGCGCATCGGCCCTGACAGCGCGGCGACACCGGCGGCGACGGCCGCGTATGGATTCACTTGCGTGGACCCGACCGCGCGCACGGCGGTCGTCGAAGCGTTCTGCTCATGGTCGGCATGCAGCATAAGCAGCACGTCCAGCGCGCGCTCAACGACCGGGTCCGGGGTGTAGCGAGACTCGCTCATCCGGAACATCATCGACAACAGGTTCCCCGTGTAGCTGAGGTGGTCCTCGGGGTGCACATACGGCAACCCCTGCAGGTG
>Ga0187766_10000912_pt1 | contig 16937 bp, 21 predicted proteins | sample 0216_QUI02_MP05__4_FD_132971 | JGI IMG/M metagenome (GOLD analysis project Ga0187766, IMG submission 132971) | Tropical peat soil microbial communities from peatlands in Department of Meta, Colombia - 0216_QUI02_MP05_20_MG | ecosystem: Environmental > Terrestrial > Soil > Wetlands > Peat ... | reverse complement strand
TGTCTTTGCGAGGGGCCTGCTCAATCGCTGGTTCAGGTTCCTCCTCCTCCTCTTCGTCCTCCACGGTCATCTCTTCCTTCTTCGTCTGCTTGAACGTGACCTGGGCCTTCTTTAGCTCCTTCAGGACACGCTCCATGGACTTCACCTTGTTGCTCTCGTTCCTTCTCTTCTCAGAGAGGAGCCTCTGCAGCTCCGGGGTACACTCCTGAATGATCGAGATTATGGCGTCGGATGGAAGGGTGTGGAGCGGCTTTGAGGTCATCCCTCCGTTTGAATCGAAAATCACAACGACCCCTTCTGACACGAGGTACGCTGCCCTTGCGGGTCTGCCAAGCGCCTCCGGTCTTATCGGGATAACGGTGTCCACCTCGAACTGCATGGTCTTCATCATTTCTGAGAGCCGCTGTCCGTAGCTCTTCTGCTTCTCGTACAGCTCCTCAATCATCATGTACTCACCCTGGATTTCTCGAAGGCTGTCGGCGAAGCCGCCGTTTCCGGTTTCCTTGTCCTGCTGCCCTGAACTCATCGGCCATAGACGAGTTAATTCATATTAAAGCCGTTATGCAGTAATAATCTGTTTTCTGGATTCCCGCTTTCGATTTCGGCCATTGTTTAGGCTTGGCCCAATTCCAAGATTGTGTTCTCTGAATCCATATTATTGATTGACAATGCCTAATATGGCGTTGAAGGCTGTTTACGAACAATGTCAAACAAGCTTGATGAGGCCGCCGCAGGGACCGAGGCAGCCACTCTCAACCAACCACCGAGCGAGGGACGGAGGTCACTTCTCCAGATCAAGGTGGACATTCTGCGGGCGGTCGAAGGCGGATATGGCAAGCCGACACAGATAATGTACAGGGCTAACCTCTCGTGGAACGTCCTTCAAGCGCAGCTGAAGTCGTTCCTGGAGTCTGGCATGCTAGAAGTGGAAGCCTATGGGAGCAGGCGGAGGTACCTGATAACGCCCAAGGGATCAGAAATGGTTCAGTCGTATCAGAAGGTCGTCAAAGAGATCCTGAAGTAGAACCGAAAGACCTGCTGGTATACCATCTGCCTTTTTGCCGTCTCCACTTTGCCCCAATGCAGAGTTCAACTTTAGTCACGGCAATTGTCTCAGTAAGTATTTGTTAAGGCGTAGAATTCAACCGAGGCCCGTCGGACGCGGTTCTTGCTAGACGTGGGTCGCTTTCAGCCTGTCGAGGTACGGCTCAATAACGTTGTGAGCGGTATCTCTGAGATAGGTCAGGTTCTCGAGTCGCAAGGTGTGGGCATTCGGGAAGGCGGCGGCGGGCCCGAAAGCGAGTTCCTCCTGCCTCCTGCCAGCTTCGTTCACACTCTGCTTGCTCAGGTACAGAGACTCGAGCTCGTCGACTATCTTTGGAGGCAGCTTTCTAAGCAACCCGAGGCTCTTGTATTGGTGGAAGGCTTCCATCTCGTATCGGGGCATCGGCTGGACTGACGCCTCTCCGCTCAGCTGGGTGTCGGCATATGCAACAATTGCGGTCGTCACCTTGGCATTGGTCCTGATCTCGAGGGAGAGCGCCCTTCGCGCCTTGTACCTCATGTTCCTCTCGTTGAGATTGAAAGCGAACGCCACCGTAAGAAAGGCGATCGCCAGGACGATCACGTACGGCAGGACGTAATCCTGGAGGAAATCCAGAACGAGTTGCGAGAACTGGTCGACAGGCGTAGCCAATGCGATGAGAGGCGCCATGTTACGCTATAAAGCATAGATGGAATCCAAATCCGGTTCTGAGGTCTAAGACCGAGATTCTCCGACCCCCTGCCTTCTCTGGCCAGGCGAACTTCTGCGGGAATCTCGTTGTCCATATCGAACCTCCATAACAAACAAATCCGAGCAAGTCCAAATCAACTCCATTGCTTCAAGAGGAAGGAGTACCATGCGAGCGGTGCAGGGCAGGATTGCACAGGACCTGTGCTCGGCCCGTCCCAATACCAACGCTTCTTGCGTACTTCAGGGGGAGAAAACACGTCACTTCTGAGACTCTCACCTGCTGCGACAGGAAGGAGTTCTGGACGACCCAAGTCTTCGAATGAAAGCTAAGTTGTGGCCTGGTTTCCAGACCCGCTTCCAGGAAGATGGGAGCGCTAGAGGCAGGATTACCGCGACGGATCGGACGGACCCGCACCCCCCGCAGCCGGCCCGGCATAACGGTCTGCGTGGTTGTCCCCCTCCTGGACAACTTCCGCCAGAGCGTTTGACAAGGAGTCGAGCATCTCTAATACGGCTAGCCTGTCCTCTGGCGACTTCGACAGGTCAGAAGCTTCGCGCCTCAGACTGAAGGCGACCCAGGCCGTGGTGATTATCGAATTAGACAGCAAGAACGTCATTGCCAGATTCCCGTGTAGACCCACCTCCTTCGCGAGCTCCATTGACTGCCTTCTGATCAGTTCCTGGATTCGTGCCTGGATGGCTTCGACCTCGCCAGGGGTCTTCCCCGGTCCGATGTCCGCAATCGCTCTCCGGAGTTCTTCCTGTATTTCGTCGATGTATTTGCCTAGATCCACCCTTGAAAGCGCCGCCTGAAACGTTTCGCTCACAGCGTGTCCGCTTGCGATGCTTTGCGACTTAAACTTTGTAGTCCTAGCCTCCTTAATCTCAGTGTCTGTAGTCAAAGCAGCCAACAGAGAACCAGTCTCTCAAAGGTCCATCGTTGACTCCTTCGCTTCCCAAGGCGATGCTATGGATTCGAAGTTCATCTTCAAACTTCAGCGAAAATGCAGACTGAACGTTTCCAACTTTCGCGGAAAAGCGCAAAATGGCTTAAGAATATCTCTTGGGGTGGAGATGTTAAGATGTATTACGAGAAGCTCGCTCTGGAGGTCGGTGCGACGGTGGCCGGGCTGGATGTCGTGAAGCCCGCTGTGATTAGGGGGGAATCCGGCACAGAACAGAGGTTCTCATTCGTCGCCGAAGATCGAGGCGAGATGTACGCCTTCGACATCTATGCCGATGTCAAGGAAGTCGACGTACTACGCACCTACGTGAAGAAGATGGACACGGGCGCAAACGCCTTCGTTGTCTGCCTGAGCGGCCGTCCCGATGCGAACGCAAGGGAACTCGCGAGGAACTATGGGATTGATGTTCTGAGCCCGATGCAGGTAGGGGACTTCTTCAGCTCCAGGATCACGCAGACCATCAGGGCCAAAGCCGAAAGAGCAGAAATCTGAAGACGCGCGAGCACCTAGCTTTCTGACCGGGTTCCTGAACCGATTACCCGGGTTGGTCATACTCGATTGGCTTCAGGACAAATTGCCCGTACCTTTCGACGATCTGTTCTTTCGTCAAATGTTTCCCGCCTGGTGCGCCGTATCCGAAGTGTCTCCTGACGTCGTGATAGTCTTTGTCCTCGGGAAATTTGCAAGGAGCAAGATAGGTCTCGATGACGTCCTCGCTCAAGAGTTCCCGTTCTTCAACTAGGTTCGTAATCGCCCAGGGGGGACGATTGGCCTCCGTTCTTTCCGATATGAAGAATCGCCGCATCCTCCCGTCCGGCCAGACCGAAGTTGCATGGACCCTGCCGCACAGGTACTCCCAGTATTCGGAGAGGTAGTAGACCCGGGCGCAGGCCGGACAGTAGTAGAGTTTCAACCCTTGCTCCGACCATCGCCGGCTGTCCCGCGTTATATAATGGCGAACCCGGAGGAGCATCGTCGCTTGAACCGGACGCGGGCACTGGTCTTCTCACTGGTCCTCTCCGTGGCCCTGAACACGCTTGCGGGAGTAATTACCCTGGTGTATGCGAATGGAAGTACAATAGTCGAGACGAACCCGTCCAGCGATTACCTCTTGGGGCTCTTCGGGGTGGCGGGTATCTTGGTCCGGGGCGTTGAAATCGCCTCGCTCTATTCCCTCGCTTACCTTCTATCGAAGGCCATAGCGTCCAAAAGGCCGATTCTCAGCTCGAAGAGGATCTACCTTTTCACATTCTGTTTCCTTATCTCAATTCTCCCAGCCTCGTCTTTCGCAGACTTCTTGAACGACTTGTTGATCGTCACCATCAGCTCTGATATGCTCGCGGGGATCCTGCGGATCTTCGGCTTCGGCTTGGCTGTATCTCTGGTCTTCGCGGGAGCTCAGACTACTCGGGGATGGACCCTTCATGCCACTGCCGAAGGCTAACAGTCTGCCTCACCCTCTCCAGCGTAGATGGAGTCAGCCTCCATTCCGGATAAATAGAATATTAGGGTCTTTCATCATCTTTGCTCTGCAGCGAATGTGAAGGCCAGAAGGAGGGGTCCTCGAACCAGAAGAAGCTAGGTTTCCTTTCAAACGGGACCGTCAGGGTGCAAAACCCAAGGTACATGGCTCTCCTCCACGAATGCCTTCATAGAATCCCGAAATCAGGTCGCCCTGTGCGGTTGCGCACCGACATTCGCCTGAAGAGACGAGGGACCCTGCCAGGGGTCGTCGGGCTGACAACTTTCTGTGTCGAAGGATTCGCCCCAAATGGCGTCGCAAGGGAAGAGTCTGGGACCCATTCCATCACTTTCTACACCGACCTGATGGACAAGCTTACCGACAGGGCGGTCGTAGCCGTGATGGCTCATGAGCTCGCCCATGCCTGGCTCAACGAACACCTTCGTCCAGAGGCATCTAAGACCAGGGAGGACGATGCAGACATGCTCGCGGAGATGTGGGGTTTCGAAGCGGAGCTCGCAGCCCTGGCCGATCAAACCGAGCCCGTCTCCTGCTAGGAACCATACCCAGGACTATACTGAGGGAATTCTGTGCGTTAGAATCTAGGTATTAATCTGGGCGTTTTGCTATCTTCCTAGCCTTCCCTCGATCCTTTCTCTCCAGCTCTTTAGCAGTTCCTCTTTCTTCGCTTCATACTGACGCTTTGTAACCAGACCCTTCTTGTACTGGTTCTTGATCTTGGCGAGCTCTGCCTCGTAGTCGAGCGCTTCTCCTCCCGCCCCACCCTCCGTCGTGAAGCTAAGTTCCACCTTTTCTTCAGGGGCCTCCTCTGGGACGGTCTCAGCGGCCTTGGCTTCGGCTGGTTCCGCGAAGAATTCAACCGAGAAATTGATCTGCCTCTGTACCATCAGGCTCGAGAATTCGTTGAGAAGTTCGACCTCCGTATCGTACGACTCGGTGGGCTGACGGACCTTTACCGAGGCGACCTCTCCTTCTGTGTGGTCTACGCCTATCCAGAATGCGGCAGTGATGTATCCTTCGAACTTCTTCGTAGGTTCATTCGTCCCCGTGGAGTAGATTGTTATTATCGGCTTCAAATGCCGAATGCTCGCCGCCTCACGGCAGTGAGGACTGCAACTATAAGCCTTGAGGGGTTGCATCATGGGGATATTACTGGTGTTTTGTAGCCCGAAATCGGGTAGATAGGCGGGAGAAGTTCAACATCAGATGCCGGGCTGGGCTTACCTGCCCGTTCACATCTCTAGCACTAAATAGCCGGCAAACGTGATGCATGGAGGCGACCGAGTCTCTTGCAGCCTCGCAGGGGAGGAATCTTGCTCGTGACCGCCGGCCTATTATCGATTCTGCTTGCTTTCACGCCCTCCCCTACCCATGCAGCCTCAACTGTCACCATTACCGTCACGGTTGCTGAAACGGGCGCGCCGTCATTCACTTGGACGATTTCGGGGTGTTCCGCATCCCCGTCCTCTGGCACCTCGGGGACTGCCGTAGCTGTGACGATGGATTCCAATTGCAACTACGTTCTGAGCGCTGGGAGCTCGACTGGGAATGGGACTCTCAGGTACAGGCTCACCTCCTCCTATCTCACCTCGGTGACCGAGGCGAGTTCCAATCCGACCTTATCGTTAATTGCATACTCCCAGGAGTATCTGGCAATTAGCGCGAATTGCAACGGTCCTGTAGTCTCCGTTGTATCCCCGACTTCTGATTCGTGGTACAATTATGGGACTTCACTCACCGTGAGCTGCACAGGGGTGTGGGGGAGGTCGGGAGGCACGGGCACCAGGGCCGCCTCCTGGAACTGGGACGGCGGAGCGAACAACCTAGTCGCCACCACCGGGTACTTCACTTCTTCCTCCCAATCGATGATATCTCACCGCGCCTTCAATGTGAACAAGCTCACCCAGTACCAGCTAAGCCTTGACAAGGGCGCCTCCCTGGCGTTGGATGCCCTGACGAGCCCGGCGATAACAAGTGACGCATCCTGGTATGATTCTGGAACGGGAGTCACTTACGTGGGGTACGGCGTATTCGGTAGGGCGAGTGGCTTCGGGAACAGGTCCGCGTCCTGGTACCTAGACTCTGGGACGCCCGTCCCTCTTTCTACTTCGAGCACCTTCTCCTTCTCGTTAACGATGTCATCCCCACACACGATCCACGTTGCGATCAAGCCACAATGGCAAGTAAGTCTTGATAGCGTGTCGACCAAGTTCGCGAAAACAATCACTCCCCCTACACTCTCCAAGGACAGCTACTGGTATGACGCGGGGACCGCCGTAACCGTCGTTTTGAACGGGACCGAATCAAGGTCTGGTGGCGTCGGTTCGCGATTGGTCTCATACGCTATCAATGGCGGGACGACCGTTCTAGTGGAGACTACGGGGTCGGTTGTCATCCTCAACTCCGTCAGCATCTCGGGACCAGAGTCCGTCACCGCCGCCTCCACTACGCAGTACCAACTCGTGCTCGATTCAGGGGCGTTGGGAGCGCTTTCTTCAATCACCCCGCCATCGATTGCTGGGGACAGCTATTGGTACGACTCCGGGACCAGTGTGACATACATTGGGACGGGAGCGTTCGCCAGAGCATCGGGAACGGGGCTGAGAATAGCTAGCTGGTGGCTCGATTCGGGTGCACCCACCTCAATCCTCACGACCGGAACCTTCCCAGCCGGAGTGACCATGCTCTCACCGCACATCCTACGCACCCTTGTGGTCCCGCAATACGAGGTTTCCCTGGTGGGCTCCTTCGGTGTTTCAGTGGCCACCGCTCCAACCATCAGCGGAGACAACTACTGGTACGACGCAGGTACGACCGTTAGCATCTCGCTGCAAGGGGAGTTCGGGAGGGCCGCAGGAACGGGCTGGAGGATGGTCTCATATTCAGTGAACAACGGCGCCTCTGTCCCCACAAACACTGCAGGAAGTGTTGGCGCATTGGCTCTAGGTGCTCTCACCTCGCCCCAGACCATTACAGTCCAGGCCGTGAAGCAGTATCAGGTGTCGTTCGACAAACCATTCGCGTCAGCGCTTGATTCGATCACCCAACCTACGGTCCCTGGGGACAATTACTGGTATGACAGCGGGTCTCACGTCGCTCTCTCGATTCATGGAATCTGGGGAAGGAACTCGTCGGAAGGTTTCAGAATCTCTTCGTACTCGATCAATGGTGGACCAGCAGTCTCAGTCGCGTCTACAGGGACCGTCACGGTACTGGACCTCGCTGGCATATCCGGACCTCAAGCTATGACCTCGAACGAGACGCTTCAGTATCCCCTGACAGTGGTCGGCGGGTCAGGGAGTGCGTTCAGCGTTCCTTCTCCCGTAGCAGGGGACACAGGGTGGTATGACTCTGGGACGACACTTCGGGTCTCGACCGGTGGGGCATACGATACGAGCGGGGGGGTTAGGCAGAGGATTTCAGGGTGGAGCATTGACGGAGGTCAGACTATTCCCGTCGGAACCATAACAGTGGCGACCACGCCTGCCATAGTCATGGATTCGACCCACTCGGTGGTCTTCTATTCGATAACACAGTATCTCGTGAACTTCATCGTGAAGGACAACGCAGGAGCCAACACGCTCATCCCAAGCAGCATCACATTAAACATCAACGGTGGGAATCAGATGGCGACCAGTTCTGCATGGGTGGACTCCGGTGCCAGCCTACAGGTTACTTCTGTAGTATGGCACGGAGCGAACGTAGCGCCCGCGCCCCCAACCAACTACGTCGTCTCCTCTCCCCTGACAGTCACTCTGAACGCCAGAGTGTATGATGCCACCATCTTGGTCAGGGACTCCCTGGGGCTTCCGATAGGCGGGGCACAATGCGCCATCACTCTGGCCAACGGCACGACGATTCTGGCGTCGACTGCAGGGAATGGGACCGTCACCCTTCACATGATACCCATGGGAGCCTATCAGGGGACGGTGTCTGCCTTTGGGGTCTCCTCCGTCCTCTCCGGTAACTCCGCAGTACAAGGGGTGGTCGTGGCCAACCTGCCGTTCAGCTGGGCCGTGATACTTGTGTTCGTCGCCGCCGCCCTAGTAGTCGTACTTGCTGCCATCTTCATTTTCCGCAGGATACGTAGACCCTCATACAGGTACACCGGCTGACGTCGCTTCGATGGAGACTGCGGCATCATTTAGATTTTGCCCAATGCTACGGACCATCTCCTTGGCTTACTCTAATGGGTCAGCCGTGATTACGGGCTTGCCCTCAACCTACTTCGCGATGTTGTTTTTGGCGGCCTTCTGTCGGCCGTTGGCGTCCACGCCGGCCTGACATGGAAACCTGGGGGGTGGGTTGTGTCTTCGACTCGGAAATAGGGAGTAACCCCCCACCGTAGTTTGCCATCAGGGGAACATTAGGCCGACGTTGGCGAGAGCTTCAGGGGATGGAAATGCTTGACCGGCCCCTGCCGTGCCTTACTGGCTTATTCCGAAATCTGCGTTTTTCTTATCTACCCCCAACTGATTAGGTTCCCTAATTCATTGTCGATAAAGGCCAACCTGCGCGCGAGGAGGCGCAAGCGACGAATCCTCTATGCTACCCTAATCGTCGCGATCATAGGGATAATCGTGGTAGCTTACCTCATAGCGGCATCCTTCAGCAGCCAATACACCTCGTACATCGGGAAGCCGTTGAGCTCTTCTCTCTATCAGGAACTCGCGACTTTCAACAGCACGTACCTTAGTGCCGTGGGGGCCGGCTCTGGCGCGTTGCCGTCTACGATTTCGGGGAGCTCCCTCACGAGCAACGGCAAGCCTGAAGTTCTTTACGTCGGAGGAGAGTACTGCCCATTCTGCGGTGTTACCAGATGGAGCATGATAATTGCGCTGTCGAAGTTCGGCAACTTTACTGGGCTCGAGTATATGTTGTCTTCCGGGTCTGACGTGAACGCGAACACCCCTACCTTTACGTTCGCCAATGCCAGTTTCACCAGCCCGTACATTTCACTCGTGACAGTCGAGCACTGGGACAGGTCGGATAACATCTACCAGCCGCTTACCACAGACGAACAATCGCTCATCTCCCAATACGACACGTCGGGGAGCATCCCCTTCATTGATTTCGCCAACCAGTACACGATCGTCGGGGCGGTAGGAGGGCTGGGGGCGATAGACCTGTCAGGCATGAACTGGACGCAGGTCGCCACACAGCTCAGGTCCCCCGGCAGCTCAACGGCCCAGGCCATTATTGGGGAGGCAAACTATTTCATCAGCGCGATATGCGCCATCGACAGTCGGGAGCCCTCCTCGGTCTGCTCCCAGTCAAACGGTACGCTTACCCTGGCCTACCCCTCACCCGCAAGCAGCGTTTCCACGCCCATCACGTTCGCCATTCAAACTTCCCGTCTTGATTTACCATGGATCGCCTGAGCAAAGCGTTCATCGTCCTGGCAGCCATCGGGATAGCGGTTGCCATCTACCACGGGTACGACGAAGTCACTGCCTACTCTGCTCCAGGGACAGGAGTGTGCAACATCAACAACGTCTTCTCATGCGCGAGCGTCTTCAACAGCGGCTACACCAAGTTCCCGCCTGGAGCCTACGGTGTGGACCTGTACGTCTACGGCATAGTCTGGTTCCCGCTGATGCTGCTCCTAGCTCTAAGATTCGCGCGGAAGAACGGTACGATAAGCGCCGAGGTGATGGTGCCTGTATTGATGGTGGGGAACTTGTTCACTCTCTACCTGTGGTACCTCGAGACGTCGGTGATCCACGCGTATTGTCCGGTCTGCATAAGTATGTACGTCCTCAACTATGCCATGACTGGTCTTGCCATGAAGCGGCTGCTCGGACCATAATCTGGGGAATCCTCAGGGGTTCTCATCCACTCGACAAACAACTCGGTAAATCCCTCCATTACTGGGAAGTTATGAGCCCAGCAGATTTTTCCTTGTCCGCCTCTTCCCCCACACATACCCGCCGACAACCGCCACGGAAGCTGCGGTTGCCAGGAGAACAACGAGGATGAGGAAGGACCTCGAACCCAGGGTACTGGTAGTCGCGGTTGTGGTTTCAGTAACCGTCGCAGTTGTTGTGACCCGAGTCCGGGTGTGCGTCGTAGTTGTCGACGTAGCCAGGTTGGCCATGCCCACACTTTGAATAACGATCAGTCCGAAGGCGAGCACGAGCAGAAGGCTCCTCGCCCTCCCGACGCTGCCGGGATGGTGTGAGCTCATGATGGGTCTTGACCGTTGGTGCTACGGGTTTCAGCGCCCAATCCCGACCAGCGTCTCCTGTTCGAGCGCATGCTGGACACTGCAAACGAAACACTTGGTCTTGCCGCTTCGGATTAGAACAGCCTTCTCGGACTCGCTTCTGGTGCGCCAGAACCATGCCTGCGGGAGGCTGAGCCAGTAGTAAACCCAATGGCCCTCCCCGTCGGAAGCTGGAACGAAGTGATTACCATTATGACCCCTGCACTTGCGCGTGATCGCAGGGGTCATTTCGATTTGGGCGGCTGTCTGCATGCGAGTGTCTCACGGGCGCATTTGGATATATCGCGTATGGAGTCCGGATTCGTAGGAGGGCTCTACAATTCATCTGAGATGGAGCAACGGGAGTGCTACCACGGCAAGGTTGCAAGTGCGTATGCAAACACAGCGAAAACGGCCGCAACGAAAACAAGAGCGGCTAATGTTGAGTTAGTACTCACAAGCCTCGATAAACGAACTTGGCTAATCTCGTTTACGACCGAAATCCCAAGATTGCTTGAATCCGTTCTACGGGAAAGGGATATTCGAAAGTGGAATGGCTACTCGACAAGCTCCTACTGAGGGTCTCAGGGAAGAAGTTTACTCCCTAAACTCGACGACACACATGTTATCAGACACGGTCACCTTCATGGGCTTCCCCAAGAAATTCTCGAGGATTGATTCCAGAGAGCCTGCGTAGTATTCCGACCAGTTCCTGCCCAACTTCTGCCCTATCGTGAAGACGTGCTTCCCTCCTTCAACTCCATGGTCGAACGTAAACCTCCTGCCGTAGTCTCCCAGCATCCTCATGTTATCCTCGGCCCTTTCGAGCGACATCGTTGGATTCCCGGCCTTTACGTTGGGCAGGAAGAGCTGCTTACCCGCCCACCGTCCCAGCTCGCGAGCCCTCTCCTCCTTCAGCTCGGCCATGAGCTTGACCAGGAGCATTGAGGGGACTGAAACGAACCCGCTTGTAGTTGGGGCCCTGTCCCATTCCACGTACCTCCTTAGGGCCTTGTTCGCGACCTGGCTTACCGAGGACCTGTCTTCCCTGGCGAGTTTCACAATCGCATCGTCGACATCCGCGTCGACTCTGAAGGTTCGTGCCCTGCTCGGCTTCAAGCTCCCCTCGTTTTGTCTTCGGGCATCTCGTACTCTATCGAGGCAAGCTCCTCAGTCAATGTGGGTCTTATCTCGACTCCCAGGACACCTGAGAAAAGAGAGGTCGCTGCCCCCACGTAGAAATTCGACCAGTTGAGTCCCCCTGAATGCCTGATCGTGATCAATCTCTTCGTACCTTCGGTCGAGTAGATGAAGTTGAACCTCCCCATGTATCGACCTATGAGCTCGATCGATCTCAGAACCGAATCCAGAGTAACCTCACCGAATCTGGAGATGATGATGGGCTTCCACACATCGTCGCCCACGAATTCCCCGAGAGCCCTGGCCTGCTCCTGCGACTGCGACTCCATCAGCTTTGCCAAGGTTACGGGGCTAATGAGGACGAGCCCCGCACTCCCCGCCAGCCTGTCCCACTCCACCAGTTTCCTGAGCGCCCTCCCCACTATGGCGTTGACGGACTCCCCTCGTTCCTGTGCCAGCTTCTCTAGGGCCTCATCCACGTCGTCGTCAAGCCTGAGGGTGCGGGTCACACTCTTGGGCAAGAGCTCGTGATAGCAAGTTCTGCCGTATATGCATTCGCCCGGATGTCAGCGAGGTGAGATGTCCAGATCCCAGGATTGACAGAACCTTTCCGGCTGTGTTCACTTGTCATTACTTGCAAACCTAGTCTATTTCTCCCTCCGGCCGGAAGCCTCACAGAGGCAAGGTCACATTGACGAATCAAGAGGGGGGCCCCCGGAAGATGCTCTCAAAGGAGCTCCTGGTCGGAAGAGTAGAATCGGGCAAGAGACTGGCACAGGTACTGGTTACAATGAAGGACGAAGTCGGCGCGGTTGCGAGCGTGAACGCCCTCATAGCGAGCCTAGGCGTAGACATTCGCCAGAGCATGTCCTACTCCCTCACCGAGGACTCCCTTGCAATCTACAACTCGTTCGTAGTGTTCAACGACCCGAAGGTTTCAATGGTCCAGCTCGTGGAGAGGCTCAAGGAGTCCGTGTTCGTGGTCAGGGTGGAGGCCCTCGAAGGGCGTGAAGGGGTGATAGTCGATGGCATCTCCTTCCCGGTCAACTGGCAGGGAAGGAGGACCATAATCCTCAGCCAGCCGGCGACGACCAGGATGTTCGACGCCATTCGGTTCAATCTCGGATCCGGAGGGCATGTCGTCCTCTATCAGCAGGGTTCCTCATACGGGAAGGAGCTGGCAGAGTCCTTCGTGAACAGGCTGGGCGCCGAGTACCTGAAGCGCAACTTTGACTACACCCTCGGAATACTTTCCGCGACCGGCTGGGGAATTCCAGAGCTCATAGGCGGCAGGGAAGCCTTCCCGAACATCACCATAGCTCTCAAGTCATGCCTCGAGTGCGACGGAGTAAGAGCGTCGCAGCCCGCCTGCTCTTTCATGCGCGGCTTCTTGGCGGGGGTGTCCAGCGCAGTCGCCGGCCACACCGTTCACTGCGAAGAGACACGCTGCATCGCGAAGGGAAGCACCCATTGCGAGTTCGAGCTGAGAAGCGGAAGAAGCTCAATCAGCAGGTAGCTTCGGAGCCTCGCTGAGGACCATCGATCATCTTGCTGATTATTTCGCCCATGAGGCTTACTCTATCTGGGAGGACCCGAAGCACAGTTCGGGCAAACCGTCAGGAGCAGCCCGTTGGAGCATTCGAAGTTGCTAGCCATGGTGCCGCAGACCGGGCACAACACCCTGTTCACCCTCCATCCTCTGTCTAACCCGCCCTTCTTGATCCAGTCGACAAGAGCCAGAACCTTCCCATCTGTGATCTGGTCCTGGTCCAAGTCGTGGATGTACTTTACAGCCAACTCGAATTTCTTGAAGAGGGCATCCGAAAGCTCACCGTTAAGGGACATCTGAGCGATGGCTCCAAGGAACATCTCCTTCTCCTCCTCCCTCCTATCCTTCGATTCCCCCTTTCCTATGTAGACGAACGTTATGAGCCCCACTATCGCGACCAGCCCTTGGGGAGACTGAACGAACATGATTGCCAGACCAGCCTTTGGGATTACTAGGACAGGGGTGCCTAGAATCCTGCCGTTCGTCACTGACCCTGAGTCTGGCTGCTGATTGTTGTCTCCCTTCGTCTCGTAGCTGACCGAGCCGTCCACGGCTACGCTCTCGTTCACAATTCTGTGAATGAGGATCGGCTTCAGGAGAGAATCTAGCGGCGATATGCCCGTTCCGCTCTCCACGAACACGATGATTGTCCCGTTTGCAATCTGTGGAGGCGCCGAGCGGAAAATGACCAAGTCGCCGCTTTGCAGTGTGGGGTACATGCTGTTGCCATTCACTATCGCTACGGGGTAGGTCTGGGTCCCCATGAAGAGAGGGAGGATGATAACCGCTACGAGGGTGGCGATAAGCAAACTGATCGCCACTCTCTTAGCGACCAGCCTGAACCTAACGGGGTACCTCATGTCAGAGCCCCTACCGACACTTGAAAGTCCGTGGGCTGGCCTACCCCCCAGTAGGTTGTGATGGCGCCCGGCGGAGCGGCTATGACCACGGAGAGGTAGTCGTTGGCCGGGATGGTCTGCTGGGCAACGTTGAAGCTCATCTCGTATTCAGCCTTTGTGATTCCTAGCTGAGGCGACCGGACGTTGCTGGCCACGGTAGTGACAACCGTCCCCGTTGAGCCCGTGACATAGATGGAGACCCCTACGTTCCCGGATGTGGTGGAAAGGGTCCCGAGGGAGACTAGGACTCCGCTAGGTGGATACGCCCTCGCCCTCCCCCAGTTGAAGTAGAGCCCGTCAGGATTTCCTACTACGCTCACGCCGACCGAGCACCAGTAGAGCTGTGTCGAACCGGTGATGGGGTGCTGGGCGAGGGAAGCAGCATATGTGGGGTAAAAGGTCGTCGAAACGATCCCCGCGAAGGAGGTCGAACCGGTACCAGGGTATCCCAAGGCCCCATAGTACCAGGTGAGAGCCGCATCCCCACCGGCCCCGGTCTCCTTGGTGGCGGTTCCGCCCGCAACATAGACGTAGTCGTAGAGGGTCCCGCTCGCTCCCACTACTTCTGACTCGGCGTTTATCGTCGTCGAAGCAGGGTTCGTGCTGTCACAGAATCCTGCCAGTCCCTGGAGATTCCCAGCGTCCCCATTCTGAATCTCTGAGTATGATTCCGCGATTTCACCGCCGCTGGGGTTGCCGGCCGGGAGAGGGGTAGTGAGAATCAAGTTTACCCGGTTGCTTCCTCCATACCCGGTTAGGTCGATGACGTTAATCGTCGAACCGCCCGTTATCGGATTAGCTGTGTTCGCCTGCGCGACCGCGTTGTTGGCTCCTAGGTTGAATTTTGATGTCGCCGTGTTTCCATTAAAGTAGAGATCGAATACATTCGCGCCGTTATCGTAGGTGCCGTAGGTTCCTGATAGCTGAGGGGCCTCTCCCCGATAGACGTCGTCGAACTCCGTATTCGTGGGTAGGAAGACCATGTAGATTGTGAGTGTTCCACCGCCAGCTGCGATGGCCGAAGTCAGCTTCACCCAGAAGGTGGCGACCGTCGCCGTCGTTGAGCAGGGACCGTATGGGGCGCTGATACCGCACCCTTCGAGCCACGAATAGAGCTTGGTCGAGCACGCAGAATCGGAACAGAAGGCGACGTTCCCCAAGTCTGATGCTTCGTACGCTGCATAGGTCGACGGATTCGTTTGGATCATCGCCTGGAATGGGTTGGAGGTGGCTGAACCTTGGTTGTTGTTGTTTGTGATGGTGACGGGGACGTAATCGTATGAGGTACCTGCCGCCCAGAGGTCGAGGACCCACATGCCCGCGCTAGTGGTGATTGAGCTGCCGAACTGCGGAGACCACAGGTAGCCCGATGTTCCTGAAGGTACCGAATAGGAGCCGGACGTCCCCGAAGGGCTCTGAGCTGTGTTCGTGCCAGGTGTCGAGGTCCCCGGACCGGATGCCGTCTCGAAGTAGACGTTAGTGAGATAACCTCCAAGGGCCTGCAATCTCGTAGACGTCACGGTGACTGGCGTGGCAAAGGACGAGATGAAAAGTAAGCACGTTAGTAAGATGAAAAATAAGAAGGGCATCCTCATATGAAATGCCCTTCGATCACTGGCTCGTCCTCAGTGAAGACGATGAGGTTGCCTGCGAGCCTTCGCTCGCGGACGTCCCTCATGGGGGTCACTGCACCGTGATTGTGAGTCCTGCCGGGGCCGTGAACGTTGTGCCGTAGGTGGCGCCAAGGTCCAGGTAGACCGTTATTCCGTTCCCTGCAGTAACTGTTGCCGGGGTCGTTACTGACAGCGTACCAAGGGTGTTGAGGGCACCACCGTTCTGAGTCCACTGCACAGTAAGGGTGTAGGCCGTGCTTGCAGTGGCGGAGGCAGTGAGAACCAGGTTCAAGGAGTAGTACCAGTGACCAGCCGTAAGAGCTGTCTGGCACGTCGGGTAGGGAGGGCCAGCGCCCCAAAGCCCAGTCGCACAGGCAACAGCGGCAGTTCCGGCAGAGGACACGAAGAACCCGTTGTTGGACGGCGTAAATGCGCCCACGACGTTGTAGTAGACACCGCCCACGCTCTGATAGGTGGTGGAAACCACCGTTACGGAGGCGGCATACGATATCACAGAGAAGGCGACGATGAACAACAGGGGTAGGAGGTATCTCAAGCGAAGTCTCCGTTTCCCTGACGGCTTTCTGAACGTTTCTGACATTTTGCTTCTGGACGGAAACTAGCGCCTTTCCCTATTATTGTATTATGGAGTAATACATAGTATCTAGACTCCATTCGAAGCTATAACTAATGTTATAAGTCGAGACTTTGCATATGAGTTAGGTGGGGAGCATGGGAATTTTCCAACCGAATAGCTTGACGACCTAGAATGGATGCGACAACAGACCGAGACCGATCACCGCGTGTAATCCGCTCCATGAGAATTCCTGCGGCCTTGGACGAGGCACTTCGTCAGTATGCGGTGAGGAACAAACAGAGTGTGAACGCAATTGTTGAGGCATGTCTTACCAAATTCATAGAGTTCGATCAATATGTAGACGTGCTCGACTACGGGTCTGTTCGGAAGATCTTTCTTGTCAAGGGGCTGGAGTACCTCTCCGAAAACGAAATCCGCGAACTCGCAAGGTGGTCAGCAATGGAGCTTGGTGCGGAGACGCTGAAGTTCTACGACGCATACCCCAAAGTAGATGCTGTGATGCACATCTACGAGAATGTCATCTCCAAGTATGGGAGACTATACAACTTCCGTCACGAGACTGATGGGAAGAATCACACGATCATCATAAGTCACAGGATGGGAAAGAACTGGTCCATCTTCTTCGAAGAGAACTTGAAGACAATCTTCAGCAGGCTGGGGATTGATTTGGATACGGAGACAAGCGCCAACCTCGTTAGGGGACGTTTCGTAGAGAAACCAACGACGAGCACCCGCGGGTAGCCTCGCCTA
>Ga0187766_10000911_pt1 | contig 16951 bp, 16 predicted proteins | sample 0216_QUI02_MP05__4_FD_132971 | JGI IMG/M metagenome (GOLD analysis project Ga0187766, IMG submission 132971) | Tropical peat soil microbial communities from peatlands in Department of Meta, Colombia - 0216_QUI02_MP05_20_MG | ecosystem: Environmental > Terrestrial > Soil > Wetlands > Peat ... | reverse complement strand
TTGGCACGGTGGGGGAAGCGGGCGCGTACCTCACGCTGGCCATCTCTCCAGATGGGACGCGAGCCATTGCCAGCCGCCTCGCTCCGAATCCAGCCTTGTGGCTGCTCGATCTCTCGCGGGGCACAGCCACACGTTTCACCTTCGGTGCCTCGTTGGCTCTATTTGGCACATGGTCTCCGGACGGCAGCCGAATCATCTTCGCTTCCAATCGGGAAGGCAGCTACGGCCTCTTTCAGAAGTCAGCAAGCGGCGTGAGAGATGAGGAACTGCTGCTAAAGTCGAGCGATGCCAAGTACCCGATGAACTGGTCGCCCGACGGCCGCTTCTTGCTCTACGTGATGCTGAACCCGAAGACATCGAAACGCGACCTTTGGGTGCTCCCGCTTGAAGGTGAGAAGACGCCCTTCCCGCTGCTGAGCACCGAGTTCAATCACGCTGACGGCAAGCTCTCACCGGACGGCCGCTGGGTTGCTTACACGTCTGACGAATCCGGTCGCGACGAGGTTTACGTCCGGACGTTTGCCCCAGAAACTTCTGCGGCAGCATCGGACGAGGGCAAGTGGCTGATCTCGATTGGAGGAGGAAGTGAGCCCCGGTGGCGGAGTGACGGGAAAGAGTTGTATTACCTCGCTCCCGACAGGAAGGTGATGGCTCTCGAAGTTACAACAAATTCGAAATTCATGGCAGGCGTGCCTAAAGCTCTGTTTCCGGCGCCGCTGAGGACCGCCACGTTCACCTACAGTTGGGATGTGACGCCAGACGGCAAACGGTTTCTCTTCCCTACGCCCGCCGAGCAAAGAGAAGCCCCCTTCACAGTTGTACTGAACTGGCAGGCCGCGCTGAAGAAATGACGCCGGGCACAAAACTCGCCTCCCTACGAAGTTACCGCGCCGATCGGCGCCAGTCGCATGTCAGGTCCAGAGAGGAGCAAATCCTTTGAAATCAGAGAGGCTATTTGCCCTGATAGCATTCGCGGTGTCCTTCTCCCCGGGTGCATGGGCTCAAGGTATGGACTTCAGCAAGATTTCAATTACGACGGAGCAGATCGCGCCGAACCTATACCTGCTGTCCGGCTCGGCGGGCGTCGACCCCGGCCACGAAGATGCCGCAGGCGGCAGGATCGGGGTGCTGGCGGGTCCGGACGGCATCTTCATGGTCGATGCCCAATACGGGCAGCTCACTGAAAAGGTGGTGGCGGCAATCAAACAGATCAGCCCCGCTCCGATTCGTTTTATGGTGAACACCCATGTTCATGGGGACCACACCGGCGGCAACGCAAACTTCGCCAAGATGGGTGTCACGATCTTTGCGCGTGAAGAGCTCCGTGAAGAAATGGAGCATCCGCCGGCTCTGCCCAACGGCAATCCTGCTCCCGCCAGAGATCCCGCCTCGCTGCCGATGGTGACGTACGGGCTGGGTGCGCCAGTCAAGTTTTACATGGACGGCGAAATCGTCGACTTGATTCCGGTTCCGGCGGCCCACACCGGGGGCGATACGATGATCCGTTTTGAGAAGGCGGACGCCATCATGATAGGCGACTTCTACCGGAATTACGGCTATCCCTTCGTAGACTCCAACAACGGTGGGTCGCTAAAGGGCGTTCTGAACGCGCTCGACACCACGATGAAGCTAGCGGGGCCCGATACCAGGCTGATTCCGGGCCACGGCACCATCATCAAACGGGGTGACCTGATCCCCTATCGCGACATGATCCTCGACGTGCAGGAAAAAGTCCGGCAGATGATTGAGCAGGGCAAGAGTCGGCAAGAGGTGCTAGCCGCGAAGCTGACGGCCCCTTATGACCTAAAGGTTCCAGGTGGACTCTTGCCGGCCGTGCCGGCGGGGGCGGGGACGAGCGCCGATCGCTTTGTCGCGATGGTGTATTCGGAGCTGAAGGCCGGCAAGTAGGCCCCCGCGAGCTCCCCGTGCGCGTAAGATCCGGCTAGGTCATACTCGCTGCGCCAGTCCTTGGTAGATGTAGGTCATCGGTCGAGGACCTGGAAGGTAGGATGTCTCAAGCTCAACGATCTGAAATCCCGCCTGGGAGATCAGTTCGTCTACTTTGCGATTGAGGTGACAACCGCCAGCGATTCGCTTCCATAGGGGGGTGAGCCGGTCCTGCCACAAGCTAACGCGCGTGTCGGGAGCGCGACCATGTTCGATGAAAATGAGGTGTCCGCCCTTCCTCAGAGCTTTTTTCATCGATTCCAGCGCTTTGAGAGCGTTCGGAATGGAGCACAGCGTCCACGTCACGACGACGGTATCGATACTCTCCTCCAGAGCCAGCAACGGCTCTTCAGCAGACTGCAGGAGAAACTCAACCGGCACCCGCCGTTCGATTGTGCGCTTACGCGCGATCTGCTGAAGCTCCGCGGATGGGTCCACGCCACGGACGCGCTGAACGGCGGCGGAGTAGAAGGGCAGATTCAGCCCGGACCCGATACCAATTTCGAGCACTTCGCCGCGCGCGCGGGGGATCCAGACGGCCCGAAGCCGACCTGCATCCTTGTTGCGCATGGCAAGGTCAATCAGGCGGGGCAAGACGTATTTTCTGTAAAGGCCCATCGAACTCGTTCTCCTTAAGCCCCAACCGAGCCGTGTGCTCGCCCCTCCTGGCGTCGTTACACACAGGCCGACCGGGCCCGGCAAATGACCGACGTCACACTCGGTCCAGCCCGGGAGGATTGCGCCAGTAGGACCGACTACCCCAGGGGCGTCCGAGAGGCGTTGGCTCGACGAAGTATCTCCTCGACCACAATGGTCTTAGCATCGGCGTACTCCTGGACGTCCTTCCACTCACGCTGACCCAGTGCCAGTTTAGTGCGCGAGTATCGATCGCGATCGGTGGCGCTGTTGCGGAGCCAGTCCCGAAACATCAGCATCCGGTCAATTTCCGGGCAGCCGGAGGAAAACACGTGCAGATTGATTCTCGTGTCGGGCCCTGCAAACATCCGGTGCTCGTACCAATGGCACTCTCGGATACGAAGCAAGTAACCACGAGCCTCCAGGGCCGGTCGATACATCGCTTCATCTGCCGAGTCGGTTACCGCCAGCAGGATGTCGATAATTGGCTTGGCGACTAGGCCCGGGACCGATGTCGAACCGACATGCTCAATGCGCAACGCCCGGCTGCCAAGCGCAGCCCGAATTCTGTCTGCCTCGCGCCCATAGAGCGCGGGCCATTGCGGATCGTAGTCTACAATGAGAATCCGACTAGACAATGGTTTCGGCGCTCCGAGGATCTACCCGTCCCGCCAACCGGGTCGGACATAGGACCGATTCTGAGTCGCGGTTGTCAGGAAGGATATCGCCCGCCGTTTAGTGCCCAAGGACAACCTTGTAGAAGTTCGCGACCCGTTTTCCATCGATATCCGTGAAGCCGTATTCGTCTGCAAGGTCAGCCACGAAGAGCAACCTCCCCGATTTGGTGAGCACATTCGAGTCGGAGGCGAGGGCGGCTACGGCTCGGCCAGAGTATTCGGTCGATTCCGATAGGTCGTATCGGAACCGCTTGCGGGATTCTTCATCCGGTAGATGCATCTCGACCCGTTCGGTTCTCATGAATCCCGGGAGGAGGCCAACTACGGCGATTCCAGCCTCTTGGGCATCATGCGCCAGGGCACTGACCAGCCGGTTGGTCGAATAATGCGCCAGATGCCCGAAGGTTTCAGCGAGGGAGGGCTCCTGTCCATCGAACTGGCTCGTAATCGGCTCCGTCACCGCGACGATCAGACCTCTCTGGTTCTCTGCCATGATGCGCGAGCAGGCATGGGCGCAAAGCCAAAAGGCGTAGGGGCCAGCGGACAGGAACTCCTTCCACACTCCTATGGGCTGCTTCCAGAAAGATTCATTCCAAATCGGGTCGAGATAACGCTCGTTACCGCCCCAGACGCCGCAAGCAAGAATATCCAGGCGGCCATGAGTTTGACGAACACGACCGAAGAAATCCTCGATTTGACCAGGGTCGGTATGGTCCACGCAGGCCGGTATCCCGAGCCCGCCCCGGCGCGTCACTTCCTCCGCTGTATCCTCAATCGAGCCAGGAGCCTGATCGATTGGCGTCGGCCCTTTGCGGGTGGTCCGGCCGGTGACGAACACGGTAGCCCCCGCATCACCTAAGGCAACCGCGATGCCGCGACCACATCCGCGGCTGGCGCCCGCAACCACAGCGATTTTGCCCTTCAGGGTTTTGCTTGGTTTCACGGCTCTCTGTTCTTGTCAGGAATCAGGATATCAATCAAATACCGGGCTCGCCAGGACCTCCATGAGTTTTTCGCACGCTTGCTGGCGGTGTCGCGCGGCGTATCTGCCTGACACGTCGTTAGGCTCCTGAGTGCGTGGACGTGATCAGTCCAGAGGTGATATAAAAGCGTCAGGCGCGCCTGTGTCGCATACAATCCGCGACGAGGCTTATGGCCTTGGATGAATGGTTCGAGAATCCCATTTAGGGAGGTAAGGATCATGGACAGACGAAAGATGCTGGCACTGTTAGGCATGAGCCCTACGTTGGTCGCCGGCTCTCCCGCCTACGCAGGAGCAGCTCCGAAGGCGGTCTCTCGGGACTCCTCAAGGAGCGGGGAAGGCATGATGACGGTGATGAACCCCGCGATCGCCGGCAAGCTGGCCACTCGGGTCCCCTTGGCACCGCCGCTCGATACCCTTCAGGGCAAGAGAATCTACATGATCAACCTTTCCTGGGAGGGTCCGGATGCCGCGAACTACCTCTATCAAGCGATGACGGAGTGGTTTGACAAGAATTACTCCGGTGTCAAGACAGTCGTGAAGGTCACCGCGGAGGGCATGTTTGGCAGTGATCCTTCGATGGTGAAAGACATTATGGCCAGCAAGGCCGATGCGGCGATCGTCGGCGTCGCCGGTTGAAACGGCTGTTGCGCGGCCGTGAGCCGCTGGGCCAAGCAGATCCAGATGCAGTGCAAGATTCCCGCCATTGGCATCGCCTCCTCGAACATCGTGCATTACGCAACCGACTACGATTTCAAATACAACAACGGGATGCCGATCCGGTACGTATCCGTGCCCTTTCCTTTCACTGGTCAGCCGCGCGCCGTCGACGTGGGGTATGTGTCCGGCAAGGATATGTTAACGGGCCAACCGTTGATGAGCGCCTTGGTTAGTGCGCTGACGAGTCCTCTCACGGCTGATGAGAAGATATCCGGAGCGCCGCCGGAGGAGGCGGTTGAACCAAGGCTGCTTCCGCCGGACTTCGAAGAGAACCTCCGACAGCTGTTTGACGAAAAGGAATGGACCGACTTTAATTCCATTATTCTTCCCACCGAACGGCGCGTGACCGCGATGCTCAAGGGCACGAGCCACAAGCCCGACGAGGTGGTCAAGACGATCAACATTACGGGGGGCGCACGGCAATTGACCGTGGAAAAAGTGGCCATCAACGCGGTGATGGCGGGAGCGTCACCCGAGCATCTTCCAGTGATCTTGGCCCTCTCCACACAAGCGCCATTTGGCAACTCCACCAGTTCAATGGCCAATATGGTCGTGATCAGCGGCCCAATCCGCAACCGGCTCAAGTTCAACTGCGGAACCAATGCCATGGGCCCCTACAACCGGTCGAATGCCGTTGTCGGCCGTGCCTTCACGCTAATGTCCAAGACGGCGGGCGATCTCCGCAACAATGTCAACGCCTGGGAAACTCTGGGCAGTAACCTCCAATACAACAATATGTGCTATGGAGAAAACGAGGAGGCTTTGCCCGCGGGCTGGGATCCCCTGCACGTTGAGATGGGCTTTAAGCCCACCGACAGTGTAGTTTCCGTGGGCACGGGTTGGAGCAGCATTGCCAGCGTGGGTGCCAGCCAAGTCATCTACCCAACCCATTTCTTGATGCGCGATTACATGGGCTCGTTTTGCGCGTCAGGCTCAGCGGCCACGATCGTGATCGATCCGACGGTGGCCGAACTGCTCAAAAATGTCCATGGATTTAAGACCAAGGCCCAATTGAGCGAATGGTTCTCCCAAAATGTGACGAAGACAGCCGCGTCGTATTGGGGAAACGGGGTGATTCAAAGCATTGCCGTTCCGTTTGCTCTCCAGGGTCTTGAGCCCTATGCAAGCTGGAGAAAGCTGCCGGACGATGCCCTCATCAAGCCATTCACCAACCCCAAGGCTATCCACGTCGTCGTGGCGGGAGGGGAAGTCCAGACGATGTGGTTCGTCACCGATTTCGGTATCCGTCGAGGCGTGTTGATCGACGATTGGGCGTAGAATGGACTCCAGGCGCGCGGGGCGCAGGCCCCGCGCTTACCCTCTAAGGACGTGGCTATGAAGTCTCGACTATTTGCGGGCCTCCTGTTTGTCGTGCTCCTACCGGTAACACTTTGCTCTACTCCTTCGCCAAACAGTCCGCAGCAGGCTGCTTCTAAGAAAGCAGGCCAAGACACATCCGCGAAGCAAGCAGAACCTTTCCCGCAGGTGCCGCGTATCACTGCCGAGGAGGTCGAGCGTCTGTTGAAGGAGAAGGGAAGCGTGGTGCTCGTGGATACGGACGATCCTGTGAGCTTCGAAGCGGAGCACATCAAGGGGGCCGTGAACATTGCCTACGATCCCACCGTCGAGGCTCGCGAGCAAGACCCGTTGCTCAGTGCTCTCCCGGGTGACAAGTTGATTGTCTTCTACTGCAATTGCTCCCATGAAGAAGACAGTGCGCCGATGGTGTTGGAAATGTGGGAACTGGGTTACAGCCGCGACAAGGTGAAAGCCTTGAAGGGTGGGCTGACTCGCTGGGAGCAGTTAAGCTATCCGCTGGCTGGGACCGATGTGCAAGCAGCCCAGGAAAAGGGGAATTGACTCCGCCTAGCTATCATCGACTCTCCCTCACAACTCCAAACGATGACTCGGTCAACGACCAACCAAGTTCCGTCCTCAAACACACCCAAGTACTAGGACTGAGTGTATGGTTTTCCGTCTCTTCACGCCACTCGGTCGGCCGCACTGACACTTTTAACAGTTCCGTACCGTCCCTCAACGTGTTATAAGAACCAGTCACGCGGGGATAGAGATGAATCTCTTCATGGTGCAGGAATTTCTTGTGGTGTTGCTTGTGCTGGCCGTCTCGATGGCGACGATACTTGCTTTTGTGATTGCCTTCATTCTTGTTCAGGAAGGGATCCGCCGAGCGGTTCGCTGGGCGAAAATCGGTGTCGTGCCCCTGGAAGGTTTGCACGCGAAAGAACAGTGGCTTCAACGAAGCGACGCTCGTTCCCCCCTCCGCTGAAACGCGTCTGATTGCCTCGTTCAGTTGACTCGCCGGCAGGTTAGGCCTACGCCGCAAGCAGCTTTTCAGGAGACCGAATGATTACTTTTCCGCGGGTTTTCTCCACCACTCCGTGACGATCCCAGTCTTTTAGGACGCGGGACGCGGTGAAAAAGCTCACATCTGCAAGAGACGCCAGATCTTCATTCTTGACGCCGATTTCCACTCCGCCCGGAACCGCATGGCCGGTACGAGAGCCCAAACTGCTCAAGGCACAGGCCAGTCTTTCCTGGGCCGTGTTCGAAACCAGTCCGATGTGGCGCTTGGCGTACAAGGCGAGGTATCTGAGAGCGGTTCGAAGGGCATTCTCGATTAGCTGTGGATAGGTTCTCGCCAGCTGTCGAATCACGCGGTCCTGCCACTCCAGGGCCTGAATATGCTCAACCGCCTTCGCGGTCCCGATGTATCCGATCGGTTTGGAGAGAAGAGAGCCCACGCCGAACACGTCCCCGGCGGCAAGGCGTCGCAAGAGAATGTCTTGCCCGGCCTCATTGGTCACGTAGTAGTCCACGCAGCCCGTCCCAACCAGGAACAAACTTCGGGCAGGCTCGTTCGCTGTGATGATGATCTGCGATGCCTGGAATTTTCGTCGTATTGCCGCGGCCTGGATGGTCTTAATCTCGTTCTCTTGAAGGCCGGAAAACAGCTGCACAGAAGCGGGCGAAATCATGACCTGTCCTATTCGAAGATGGCCATCCTGGTTCCGTCCATCGGCAGTGACACAGCGAGCCGGCTCATCCCAGCGCCTTTCCCAAGCAAGCGCGGGGATCGCCCACGCCGATCAGTATCGCAAAGGCGCCCCGTTCTCCACCACTGTCAGATGTAACAGGCGAATCTGTAGGCGAAGGGTGAATAGGAACCGAAACTGACAGCGACCCTGCTTTCCCAGATTGGGTCTTTCGCTCTATTCTTGGGCCATGTCCAGAGTCTCGGATTGCGAGGAACAATGAAACCTTTCCTATCGCTGTGGATGCTTTTGTGTATGGCCGTGCCTGCCGGGGCTGCTCACTCCTTTCATGTCGAAGACATGCAACGGCTGTCGCGTGTCAGCGGGCTCAAATTGTCGCCGGACGCCAAATGGGTGGCATTTACGGCGGCGCGTCCGGATGTCGCAAAGAACCGATTGGTGAAAAACATCTGGATAGTTTCGACAAATGGTGGCGAACCGCAGCAGCTGACATTCGCAGAGCAAGGCTCGAATGATAGCCTTCGCTGGTCTCCCGATGGCCGTTATCTCTACTTCCTGAGCTCCCGTGTGGAAAACAAGGCGCAGATCTTTCGGCTCGCAATCGCCGGAGGTGAAGCGAAGCAGATCACGAATGTCCCGACGGGCGTCGCGGGATACCTCGTCTCTCCCGATGGCAAGACGATCGCCCTGACAGCTAGCGTATTTCCTTCCTGTAGCGACATGGCCTGCAACGAGAAGGTCGAAAAAGAACGTGCCGAGAATCCTGTGAAGGTTCGCGTCATCACCGAGCTGCCCTTCCGGAGATGGGACGAATGGGTGGAGGGAAAGCGAAACCACATCTTTCTCATGCCCTCAGAGGGCGGCGCAACAACCGATATTACTCCGGGCGACGCCGATGCGCCCATCTGGACCGAAGACGGCACTGAGGAGGTGGCGTTCTCTCCCGATGGCCGAGAAATCTGCTTCTCACGGTACGTGGAAAATGAGGCGCTCTCAGGCAACAGCGACTTGTTTGTGATACCGACGGGCGGCGGCACTCCAAAACCCATCACCACGAACAAGGCTGCGGACCGCACGCCGCTCTATTCCCCGGACGGCCGTTATATTGCCTACAGCGCTACGTTGCGGCCGATGCAGGAGTCCGATTTGGTGCGCCTGTTTCTTTACGACCGTTCTACCGGAGAGCACCGCAATCTGACCGAGGCCATGGATCGGTCGATTGATTCCTACGTATGGGCCCCGGATAGTCGGAGCCTATTTGTGACATTTGAAGATCACGGCCAGGAGCCTCTGGCGCGACTCGACATTGCCACTTTGAAAGTAACGCCGCTCGTTGCCTCCGGTACGACGAGTGACGTCGGTGTTTCCCGTGACAGCTCGTTCCTGGTGTTCGGAAAAATGGATCTATCCCACCCCGTCGATGTGTATCGGCTGAATCTGACCGGATCGGGTAGTGCCGCAACGTTGTTGACCGCAGTGAACGCCGACGCTCTGAAGGAAATCGAGCTTGGCGAAGCGTCCAGTTTCACCTTCCCTGGCTGGATGGGCGACACCGTTCAGGCCTGGAAAGTGACGCCGCCGGAATTCGACCCGCACAAGAAGTATCCGCTACTGCTCCTGATGCACGGCGGGCCAGAGAATTCCTGGGGCAACTGGTTCCACTACCGATGGAACGCGCAGCTGTTTGCCGCCGCTGGCTACGTGGTGATACTACCCAATTTCCACGGCTCTTCAGGCTTCGGTCTAAGATTCATGGATGCCATCAAGGGTCAGTGGGGCGGCGCCCCTTATGAAGACCAAATGAAGGCGGTCGACACCGCGTTGACATGGCCCTACATTGACGCGACGCGTGTGGCTGCGGCAGGCGCGAGCTACGGTGGGTACATGGCCAATTGGGTCGAGGGGCACACGGATCGCTTTCGGGCCATTGTCTCTCATGACGGCCTGTTCGATCTGATGACCATGCTCTTCTCCAGCGACTTTGTAGGAGGAACGAAATCGGAATTTAAAGGCACACCCTGGGAAAACCCACAGGCGCTGATCAATCAGGCGCCCGTCACCTACGCGGCAAATTTCAAGTCACCGATGCTGATCATCCACGGCGGAACCGACTATCGCGTGGATCCGAGCCAGGGCTTGGCCATGTTCCAGGTGCTTCAGGCAGAGCATGTTCCATCCAAGCTTCTTTTCTTCGAGGAGGAGAATCACTGGGTTCTCAAGCCAGCCGACAGCATCTTCTGGTACCACACGGTGCTTGATTGGCTCGACCAATGGGTGAAACCCGACAGCGCCGAATATCAGAAGCTACTTCAGCAAGCGTCGGCGAGGACCGGACAATAAATGCGAGCGGTCCTAAGACTGCCTGAAAGCTTCGAACGAATGAAAGGGAAGCGAGCGAAGGGCAGTGCCCAGCGGACTTCCCCGTCGAATCCACAACCATTCGCCCGCCGTAGTTTGCGAATCGGCTCCCATCGAGATCGTGCCAGGCGCTTGCTCAGAGGGTGCACTTATGTTGAATGAATATGCCTTCGAGATGGCGACCACCGCCATCCGCTTCGGCTTTGGAGTCACGCGCGAAGTCGGCGCGGAACTAGCGGACCTCGGCAAGAAGCACGTGTTGGTCTTCACCGATCCGGATCTTCGCATCCTGCCTCCAGCGACCACCGTGTTCGAATCCCTCGAGGATCACAAGATTCTGTTTTCCGTCTTCGATCGCGTCCGCGTCGAGCCCTCCGACACCTCCTTTCGCGAGGCGGCGGCTGCCGCACAGTCTGAAGAGTTTGAGGCCTTTGTGGCTGTAGGTGGCGGTTCTACCATCGACACGGCCAAAGCGGCGAATCTGTATAGCTCGTATCCTGCCGATTTCCTCGATTACGTGAACCCGCCGATTGGGCGGGGTCGACCGATTCCCGGTCCACTGAAACCCCTGATTGCCATCCCGACCACGGCGGGAACCGGCAGTGAGACGACGGGCGTGGCGATTTTCGATTTGGAGCGCATGAAGGCGAAGACCGGCATTGCGCATCGTCGCCTCAAACCGACACTGGGCCTGGTGGATCCGGACAACACCAGGACACTTCCCCCGCCCGTGGCCGCGGCATCGGGGCTCGATGTCTTAAGTCATGCGGTCGAATCCTACACGGCCATACCCTTTCAGCAGCGCGCCCGACCCGACCGGCCCATCTTGCGGCCGGCCTATCAAGGTTCGAATCCCATCAGCGACTTGTGGAGCTTAGAAGCGCTTCGACTTGTGGGTAGCTATTTGCGCCGGGCGGTCGCTGATCCCGAGGATGACGAAGCCCGGTCGAATATGATGTTGGCCGCGTCCTATGCGGGGATCGGGTTTGGAAACGCGGGCGTCCATCTGCCGCATGGGATGTCCTATCCCGTCGCGGGCATGGTACGGACGTATCGCCCGCCAGGCTATCCAGGTGATCATCCCTTGGTGCCTCACGGCATATCGGTGATTGTCAACGCGCCGGCTGCCTTTCGCTTTACCTCCCGAGCGTGTCCGGAGCGTCACCTTAAGGCTGCCGAGATTCTGGGCGCCAAGGTCGGCGCTGCCAAACTGGAGGATGCAGGCAAGATACTGGCGAGCCAGCTCGTCCAACTGATGCAGGATTTGAAGGTTCCCAACGGGCTGCGGGAACTGGGCTACGAATCCGCAGATGTCCCGGCACTGGTCGAAGGCACACTGCCGCAGCATCGCGTGACGAAGCTCTCGCCTCGGCCAGCCGGACCCGACGAACTGGCACGCTTATTCGAGGAATCCATGATCCTCTGGCCTTAGACGCAGCTAAGAGGACTCTGATGGGCGGACTGTTGACCAAGGCAACGATCTCGTTCGTGCGCCACCGACGGCGTTGTTCGAGCCAACTCAATTTCCCAGCCCCATCGCTGTGATATAGACTTTCGAATGGGAAACGGGTGGCACGTTCCCTTCGCAGGAGCGAACCATGACCTGGAAGCGCTTCACCGTATCGTTAGCGACCGCGGCCCTGCTTCTGGTTGTTCCGTCAGGGGCGCTTTCGCAGGGCGCCAGCCCGAAACGCACGCTCATCATCAACGGGCAATCGACGCAGGTACCCGTCATTCAGCTAAGCGGGCAGTCCTACGTCGGCTTGGAGGCCTTGGCGGACGCCGTCCACGGCTCCCTCAGCTACTCAGGAAGCATGGTCGCTTTAAGCGTCCCGATCGCTTCTGCCACAAGCCCAACCGCTCCCGCTCCGGAGGCGCCGGCGTCGGCCCACGGCATGGCATCCAGTCCCGGGTTTTCACGGGGATTTTTGAACGCCGGAATCGAGCAAATGTCCACTCTGCGCGAGTGGCACACGGCACTGGTGACGGCCATTCAAAATGGAATCCCTTTGTCGGCGGGATTGCTTGCGCCGTATCGTGCGCAAGCAACCACCAATCTGCGTTTGGCCTCAGTGGCTGCGACCACGCCTTCCGATCGCAGTGCCTATCAACTCTTGAGCAACGAATTTCAGAACATGGCGAACCTGAGCGACAAATACATTAGCAAGCGGGCCAACATGTCCTACATCGCGCCGGACGCACTCGAGCACGACGACCTCAACCAGAGCATCATCGCCTGTGGTCACTCGCTGGGAGCCATGGCAGCGAGCGGGCAGTTTATCGACGATGGTTCATGCAGTTTAGGGTCGTGACCGCTTCGGTCCAGATCTCCCCGACTCTTTTTTTTGAGGACCGCCAGTAATGCTTTGGCGTAGGGGATAGGTTGGCGTCAAACCCGGGTTCGGGTTTCATTGCTATCCTTTCCCGAAGGCGAGGGGCGCGGTCCCCTTTCTCCCGAGACCGTGTGACATGGTGATGGACGTTCTCAAAGAGCTTTTTCAACAGCATTTCCATGCAGCCGTCAGGCGCGTTCAGCCCCTCCAGGGCCAGCTGGGGGGTTCGGGGCGCAAGATCGTTCGACTTGTCAGCGAAAACCTCAGTGCCATCGGGGTCCTCTATGACGTACGTGAAGAGAACATCGCTTTTCTCGAGTTTTCCCGCCATTTCCGCCGCTACGGCCTGCCCGTACCTGAAATCTACGCCGAGGATTTAAGTCAAGGGGCTTATCTGGAAGAGGACCTCGGGGATACGACACTGTTTGAATTTCTTTCGAAAAGTCGTGCCGGAGAAAACATCTCTCCCCAAGCGGTCAAAGCATATCGGGAGGTCGTGGCCGTGTTGCCGCGATTTCAGATCGAAGCGGGCCGGGACCTAAATTACAAAGTTTGCTATCCGCGGGCCGTCTTTGACGCCCAGTCCATTGCCTGGGATTTGAACTATTTCAAATACTACTTTCTCAAGCTTGCCGGCATTCCCTTCAACGAACAATCGCTCGAAGATGACTTCGGGCGGTTGACGACGTTCTTGCTAAGCGCCGATTTGGACTACTTTCTGTATCGGGATTTTCAGTCGCGCAACATCATGCTGCGTGAGGGCCATCCATTTTTCCTAGATTACCAGGGCGGCCGCAAAGGCGCGCTTCATTATGATATTGCCGCTCTTCTATTCGACGCGAAAGCCGATCTACCGCCGCCATTGCGCCAGGATTTGCTCGACAGGTATATCGAACGGCTGGCTGATTTTATTCGGATTGGCCGTACGGAGTTCATGCATCACTACTACGCCTACGTGTACGTCCGCATTATGCAAGCGTTAGGTGCGTACGGGTTCCGCGGCTTTTATGAGCGGAAGGTTCATTTTCTGCAAAGCGTACCGTACGCGCTGAAAAATGTGCGCTGGCTTGTTGAACACGTCGAGCTACCGGTCCAGCTGCCCACGCTAATGGACGCGTTCACGAGCATGTTGGCCTCGGAGAACCTGCAGAGCTTGACCTGCAAGCAAACCCCCTTGATCGTACGAATCTTTAGCTTTTCATTTAACCGGGGCATCCCGAAAGACGAGACCGGGCATGGCGGTGGATTTGTATTCGATGCCCGCAGCATCCCGAATCCGGGTCGCGAAGAAAGGTTCAAGGCGCTAACAGGCAAAGACGCGCCGGTGATTGAGTACCTCAATCAGCAGGAGAGCGTGCATCAGTTTCTCGCCAGCGCCCTGTCGCTCATCGATGCCAGCGTCAGCAGCTATCTACGCCGGGGTTTTACCAGCTTAACGGTGTCATTCGGCTGCACCGGCGGCCAGCATCGCTCGGTGTATTTCGCCGAACAACTGGCGAAGCGTTTGAGCGACAGGAACGGAGTGGAGGTGGTCGTGCGCCATCTGGAGTTGGAGAACCTGAATCGATGAAGGCGATGATCCTGGCCGCTGGCCTGGGGACGCGTCTGCGGCCGCTCACCGACCATCGCCCCAAAGCGCTGGTGGAGGTCGCTGGCCGCACCATGTTGGAGGTCACGCTCTCGCGCTTGCGCGCCTTTGACATTTGCGAGGTGATCATTAATGTCCATCACTTCGCGGATCAGATTCTCCAGTATCTGGAAGCAAATCGTAACTTCGGTATGCGGATTGAAGTGTCTCGCGAGGAGGTCTTGCTCGATACGGGCGGCGGCCTGAAAAAGGCCGCCTACTTTTTCCTCGAAGGCTCCAATGGGAACGGGGAGCCCTTCGTTTTACACAATGTCGACGTCATCAGCACCATTGATCTCCGAAGGATGATCGAAATTCATACCGAACATCAGGCGCTCGCCACACTTGCCGTGCAGAATCGGGAGAGCTCTCGATACCTACTTTTCGATGAGCAGCGCCAGCTCTGCGGCCGTCGATCCGATGGGGGGAACCAGGTTGTTCGATCCTCCTCCGAGGTCGAGGCCCTCGCCTTCTGCGGCATCCACATTATTTCGCCTCGCCTTTTCCAGCACATGACCGAAGAAGGTGTGTTTTCCATCATCACCCCCTATCTGCGCCTTGCCGCCAGTGGAGAAAGGATCGTCGGCTTCCGAGCCGATGAATATGATTGGCTCGATCTGGGTAAGCCCGATGATCTGCTCAAAGCCGCCGAGGACGCCAGGCACAACGTTCGCCGCTAACGCCGAAACGCTCAATGGGTCATGGCGTACACGATGTAGTTGATGCCGATGCGGAAGCCGAGATCGGAGAAACGCTCGGGATATTCAGGCCGGTCCGACCACTCCCAGGAATCTCCGACATCGGAATTGAAAGAGATGGCCACCATGATACGGCCTTTGTCATCGTAGATGGCGCGCCAGTGCGCTCCTTTCCCATCCTCGGGCCCCTGGGAATAGTCTGGCACTTTGTAGCCAAGCCCTAAGTGCGCCGCACCAGGGATCTGATAGCGGTCGTCGAGATCGAACACGGTGTGGAAGATCGGATCGTTATTCGGAATGTCGACGATCGGACGATCCGGAAAAACCATCCGGATGCGCTTCACAAACATCTGCCACTCGTAGGCACCGTGGAAGTCATCCGCCATGAAGAAGCCGCCGCGCAACAGATAGTCGCGCAAGACATCGGCCTGGTGCTGCGTAATTCCCCATTCGCCCACCTGCACGGCGTAAAGCCACGGCCAGTTGTACACCTCGTCCCCATCGTCGAGATTCACGTTCTGCTCTACCGAGCGGGCATCAATGCGAGTGAGGCGCCGCGCTGCAGCGGCCAGAGCGCGGTCGGCCGGAGGGCCGTCCTGCGTCCATAGCGACAGGCCTAGCCGCCAGTCGCCATCGAAACGCCCACGATAGCCGTCGTTGGGGCCGGGCGGGTACATCAGACGAGCAAAGGCCCATTCCCCCGGGCGCTGCCAGTCGGGTGGCAACGGCGTGGACTCGCCATATTCGACCGAGGGGTATTCTCGGAACGGTCGCTGGGCAAACATCGCACCCACGAGACCAAAGGTGCAACCAAACAGGAGCAGGACCTTTACCAGGCGTCGATGGGACTCTTCCACCCTGCATCTCCCCTCGCTCGCTGAACGGAACCTGGCGCGAGCCTGGGCGTGATTGTTTTCTAGCACCAAAACGAGGCCCCTGCAAACGCCGGGTTCTTATCCAAGGGGAGCGCTGCGGCGTCGTTCAGTGAACCACCACCTTGCCCGTCATCTTCGGATGAAGGGAGCAGAAGTAGGGGAACGTACCCGTGTTGCGAAAGGTGAACGAGAATGTTTCGTCGGTGTCGAGCACGCCGGATCGGAACACACCATCGGCACTGACCACCGTGTGTGGCATATCGTCTCGATTCGTCCAGGTCACAGTCGTCCCAACCAGTACGGTCAGCGTGCCAGGCCCGAAACGGAAGTTATCAATTTTCACCTCCACGCGAGCAGGCGCTTCCTGCTGAGCCTTCGCCGTCCCACAAGGCCATCCTAGCAACAGCCCGATCGCTACCACCACCGCCAGACCTGCTACCGAAACGCGTCGCCCGATCATGACTTTCTCCTCGAATGAATTCCCACGCTAGATCGAATGGTCTGCTGGCTAGCCGAGTGTTGAGTCAACAACGGCTAGCGCGTGTTGCCCGCGGACGTAGTTCACCGTCGTGATCCCCAGCAGGCTTTTCAACTGCTCCGCCGGCACCTTCATGGGGCCAGGCGAGTCGGCCTGGCCGGGCTGCGGTTGCGGGAACGCTGTGGAGGCCGCCGTGTGAAAGGTCACATGACCCTCTACTTTTTGCATGGTCTGGTGTATGTGCCCGTTCAAGACGGTCACTGAACCAAACTTCTTCAGGTACACGAGCGCCTGGGCGCTGTCCTCGGTGCCCCATCCCCACTCCGGGTAGACGGACCACAGTGGAATGTGTGCGAAAACCACGATCGGCGTGCTGTGCTTCAGGTGCTTGACGTCCTTCTTCATCCACTCCAGTTGCTCCGGCCCGAGCGTGCCGAGTCCCCCGGCCTTCAAACCCAGCACGTTGACCAACCCGATAAAGTGCACGCCCTTGCTGTCAAAGCTGTACCAGCTTCCACCACCGGAGGCCTTCTGATAGCGCTTTCGATACTGCTTACCCTCGTCGTCCAGTACGTCGTGTTCACCAGGTACGAAGAAGACGTCTTT
>Ga0187766_10000908_pt1 | contig 16986 bp, 17 predicted proteins | sample 0216_QUI02_MP05__4_FD_132971 | JGI IMG/M metagenome (GOLD analysis project Ga0187766, IMG submission 132971) | Tropical peat soil microbial communities from peatlands in Department of Meta, Colombia - 0216_QUI02_MP05_20_MG | ecosystem: Environmental > Terrestrial > Soil > Wetlands > Peat ... | reverse complement strand
CGCGGCCCGCATCGTCGCCGCGCCTAAACCAGCTCGGGCACCCGCAGGTGGGCGATCGCCAGCTCGAATTCGTGGACGTCGAGCTGGTCGGCGCCCAGGTTGCGAAGCGTGCGCAGCGATCGTGCCCGGTCTGCGTTTCGCTCCATCGCGTCGAGGCTGTCGTATGTCGTGGAAGACACTGCACGCCCAGATGCTCGGTCGATCATCAGGCTGGCGCTGCAGAAACCCTCGAGTTTCTCGATGTCAGGCAGCACGGACGTCTTGTAGAACTCGATGGCCTGGCCGAACTGATCGGGCCGGATTTTGAGCCAGATGGCCCGCACGCCTGCACCCGCACCCGAGTGGTGGTCACGGTGCAAGAACGCGATCTCCCACCTGTCGACCGTCGGGCTACCGCCCAACACCTGCGCCGCCCGCTGCTGCATGGGCCGTACCCGCTCGCCGCTTGCGTGCATCGCTTTCTCGCTCTCCCAGGCGCTGGTCGCTATGCATCTGCCAGACTGCCGGTCGACCAACAGCGACAGGCCCACACAGCCACCCATCTTCTGGAGCACCGGCATGACCTCATCGCGAATATGCGCAATTCCAGCGTCGATCAACGAGGGTTGCGCCTGGATAGTGGTAGAGCGTGCGTACACGATCCACTCCCTCACCTGTCGGGGCAGCGCCCCGGTGGCGCCACCGGTTCACTCAACACCTTGCTCCGATGAGATTACGCATGGCAATGGGTAACGCGGATGTGATTGAGGATTGGCAGGCCGCCGAGGCTGCCCCTTAGGCTGGGCTGCGTGGATACCGATGTGCTGGATGTGGACACCGCGCGTCGCCGCATCGTTGATCTCACCGAGGCGGTGCGCTCGTTCTGCGCGACTCACACCGACGGGCTGTGCAACGTGTTCGTCCCGCACGCGACCGCGGGGGTCGCGATCATCGAGACGGGCTCCGGTTCCGACGACGACCTGGTCGACACGCTGGAACGGCTGCTGCCGCGCGACGGCCGCTACCGGCACGCGCACGGCTCATACGGCCACGGCGCCGACCATCTCTTGCCGGCGATCGTCGCGCCGTCGGTGACGGTGCCGGTCCAGGGTGGCGCCCCGCTGTTGGGCACCTGGCAGAGCGTCGTCCTGGTCGACCTCAACCGTGACAATCCGCGGCGGTCGGTGCGGCTGAGCTTTGTCAACGGGTGAGCGGGCGGCACCAAATGGCGGCCCGATTCGTTAGTTGTTTAGCGCGGTTAACCAGAACGGTACTGTAGTGCGGTCGAATAGGCGCCGAAACGGGCTGCGAATACGCTGGGAATAGGCCTCGGCACGCCAACGGCAAAAGGAAGCGGAAAGTGCAAACACACGAGATCAGGAAACGGTTCCTTGATCATTTCGTGACGGCGGGCCACACCGAGGTGCCAAGCGCCTCGGTGATCCTTGACGACCCCAACCTGCTGTTCGTCAATGCGGGCATGGTCCAGTTCGTGCCGTTCTTTCTGGGCCAGCGCACACCGCCGTACGCGACGGCCACCAGCATCCAGAAATGCATCCGCACTGCCGACATCGACGAGGTGGGTTTGAGCCCCCGGCACAACACCTTTTTCCAGATGGCCGGCAACTTCTCGTTCGGCGACTACTTCAAGCGTGGCGCCATCGAGTTGGCGTGGACATTGCTGACCAAAAGCGTCGAAGACGGCGGATACGGCTTGGACCCGGAAAGAATCTGGGCCACAGTCTATTTCGACGACAACGAGGCCGCACAGCTCTGGCAGGAGGTGGCCGGGCTGCGGCCCGAGCGGATTCAGCGCCGCGGGATGGACCACAACTTCTGGTCGATGGGCATTCCCGGGCCGTGCGGGCCGTCGTCGGAGATCTACTACGACCGCGGGCCGGAATTCGGCCCCGAAGGCGGCCCGGCGGTCAGCGAAGACCGCTACATCGAGCTGTGGAATCTGGTGTTCATGCAAAGCGAACGCGGCGAGGGCACCGGCAAGACCGGCTTCGAGATCCTCGGGCCGCTACCGCGCAAAAACATCGACACCGGCATGGGTGTGGAGCGGGTCGCGTGTGTGCTGCAGGACGTGCACAACGTCTACGAGACCGACCTACTGCGGCCGGTCATCGACACCGTGGCGAAGGTAGCCCCTCGCAGCTATGACGTCGGAGACCACGACGACGACGTGCGCTACCGCATCATCGCCGACCACAGCCGCACCGCAGCCATCCTGATCGGCGATGGGGTCAGTCCCGGAAACGACGGCCGCGGCTATGTGCTGCGCCGGCTGCTGCGCCGGGTGATCCGCTCGGCGAAACTGCTGGGCATCGAAGCCCCGATCGTCGGCGATTTGATGGCCACCGTCCGCGATGCGATGGGCGCGTCGTATCCCGAACTGGTCACCGACTTCGAGCGGATCAACCGCATCGCCGTCGCCGAGGAGACCGCGTTCAACCGCACGCTGGCATCGGGGTCACGGCTGTTCGACGAGGTGGCCAGCGCCACCAAGGCTTCCGGCGCCACAGTGGTTTCGGGCTCGGATGCCTTCACCTTGCACGACACCTACGGGTTCCCCATCGAGCTGACGCTGGAGATGGCATCAGAAGCCGGCCTGACGGTCGATGAGCACGGCTTCCGCGAGCTGATGGCCGAGCAGCGCCGTCGCGCCAAGGCCGATGCCGCCGCGCGCAAACACGCGCACGCCGACTTGAGCGCGTACCGTGAGCTGGTCGACGCCGGCCCCACCGAGTTCACCGGATTCGACGAGTTGACGTCCGAGGCGCGGATCTTGGGCATCTTCGTCGACGGCAAGCGGGTTCCGGTGTTGTCGCATACCGCCGATGGTGCCGATCGAGTCGAGCTGGTTTTAGACCGCACCCCGCTGTATGCCGAGTCGGGCGGGCAGCTTGCCGACGCCGGCACCATCAGCGGCACCGGCGCAGGGGCGAGCGCCCGGGCGGCGGTCACGGATGTGCAGAAGATCGCCAGAACCCTGTTTGTGCACCACGTCAACGTGGAGTCCGGGGAATTCGTCGAGGGCGACACCGTCGTCGCAGCGGTTAACCCGGCGTGGCGCCGGGGTGCCACCCAAGGGCACTCGGGCACCCACATGGTGCACGCCGCTTTGCGGCAAGTGCTGGGGCCCAACGCTGTTCAGGCCGGATCGCTGAACCGGCCGGGCTACTTGCGCTTCGACTTCAACTGGCAGGGGTCGTTGACCGAAGAGCAGCGCATGCAAGTCGAAGAGGTCACCAACCAGGCGGTGCAAGCCGACTACGAGGTGCACACGTTCACCGAGCAGCTCGACAAGGCCAAGGCGATGGGCGCGTTGGCGCTGTTCGGGGAGAGCTACCCCAACCAAGTGCGAGTCGTCGAGATCGGCGGGCCGTTCTCGCTTGAGCTGTGCGGCGGCACGCACGTGCACAATTCGGCGCAGATCGGCCCGGTGACGATTCTCGGCGAATCGTCGGTCGGCTCCGGGGTGCGCCGGGTGGAGGCCTACGTCGGGCTGGACTCGTTCCGCCATCTGGCCAAGGAGCGGGCGCTGATGGCCGGGTTGGCCGCGTCGCTGAAGGTGCCATCCGAGGAGGTGCCCGCCCGGGTGGCCAACTTGGTGGAGCGACTCAAGGCCGCGGAGAAGGAACTCGAACGCACCCGGCTGGCGAGGTTTACCGGCACGGGCACGCTCACCGCAACGGCGGCCGAGCGCATCGGTAACGTCCTGGTGGTGGCGCAGCGCATGTCCGGTGAGATGACGGCGGGCGACCTGCGCTCCCTCGTCGGCGACATCCGCGGCAAACTGGGCAGCGACCCGGCGGTGGTGGCGCTGATCTCGGGAGGCGACGGGGATGCCGTGCCGTATGCCGTCGCTGCCAATCCCGCCGCCCAAGACCTCGGGATCCGCGCCGACGACCTGGTCAAACACCTGTCGGCGGCGGTCAGCGGCCGGGGCGGCGGAAAGGCCGACCTGGCACAGGGCACAGGAAAGGACCCATCCGGCATCGACGCCGCGCTTGATGCGGTCCGTGCAGAGATAGCGCGGGTCAGCTGAGTGGCCTCGTCACAGCGCCGCGGGCCCGACCGGCCCGGCTACCCCAACCAGGCAGGAGACCCGGGGCGCGGACGGCGGCTGGGCGTCGATGTGGGCGGCGTGCGCATCGGCGTGGCCGCCAGTGACCCCGACGCCATCCTGGCCACCCCGGTGGAAACCGTCCGTCGTGACCGGTCCGGCAAGCATGTGCGCCGGCTGACAGAGCTAGTCGCCGAACTGGAGGCGGTCGAGGTGATCGTCGGGCTCCCGCGCACCCTGGCCGACCGGACCGGCCCATCGGCCCGTGACGCGATCGAACTCGCCGACGCGCTGGCACGGCGGATCGCCCCCACACCGGTGCGGCTGGCAGATGAGCGGCTGACCACTGTCAGCGCGCAGCGATCATTGCGCGCGGCGGGTGTGCGGGCGAAGGCTCAACGTGCGGTCATCGACCAGGCGGCGGCGGTGGCGATCCTGCAAGGTTGGCTCGATCAACGTCGCGCCGCGGTGCCCGGGGAGGTCACCGGTGCCTGACGGCTCGCAGCGCGAGCGGGCCCAACCCGTGGCGGTCGGGCCGCCCCGACACCGGATGAGCCGCGCCCAGCGGATCCGCGCCGAGCGCGGACGTCGTCGGCGGCGCATGGCCGGCGCCATCGCCACCGTCCTACTCATCGCGGTCGTGGTGGCGGCGGTCTTGGTCGGCTCCAGGCTGTGGCACACCGTGTTGGGTCCCCACAACGACTACACCGGGTCCGGCAAGCGGGACGTGGTGATCCAGATACAACCCGGCGACTCGACCACCGCGATCGGGGAGACGCTGCAGCATCACGATGTGGTGCGCACCGTCCGGGCGTTCGTCGACGCGGCGCACGGCAACGCGGCGATTTCGTCGATTCAGCCCGGCTTCTACCGGATGCGCACCGAAATCCCGGCGGCCGCCGCCGTCGCGCGGCTTGCCGATCCGAACAGCCGGGTGGGCAAGCTGGTCATCCCGGAAGGGCGTCAGCTCGACGACACCACCGACATGAAGACCAACGCGATGACCCCGGGAATCTTGACGTTGATCTCCCGGGCCACCTGTGTGGACCTCGACGGGACCCGGCGGTGCGTCCCGGTGACCGACCTGCGCACGGCAGCCGGTACCGCTGCTCCGGCGATCCTGTCGGTGCCGGCCTGGGCCACCCAGGCGGTGAAGAAGATGGGCAAAGACCATCGTCGGATCGAGGGTCTGATCGCGCCGGGAACATTCAACGTCAACCCGTCGGCCTCAGCCCAGACGATCTTGGCGACCCTGATCAGCGCCGGCACCGAGCAATACGTGGAATCCGGTCTGGTGGACACCGCCAGATCCCTGAACCTGTCGCCCTATGACGTCCTGGTGGTGGCGTCGCTGGTGCAGCGCGAGTCCAAGCCGGAGGACTTCCCGAAAGTGGCCCAGGTCATCTACAACCGCCTGCGCGAGCACCGCACGCTGGAGTTCGACTCGACGGTGAACTACCCGCTGCACCGTCGGCAGGTGGCCACCAGCGACGCCGATCGCGCACAGCGCACCCCGTGGAACACCTACGTATCCGAGGGGCTGCCGGCCACCCCGATCTGTTCCCCCGGGGTCGACGCGCTGCACGCGGCCGAGCATCCCCAGCCGGGCGACTGGCTGTACTTCGTCACCATCGACTCGCAGGGCACGACGCTATTCACCAGCGATTATCAACAGCATCTGGCCAACATTGAGCTGGCCAAGCGCAACGGTGTCCTCGACAGCGCCCGGTAAGAAGGCCGGGATACTCGGCTCACCGATAGCGCATTCCCGGTCTCCGCAGTTGCACCTGGCCGCCTACCGCGCGCTGGGCCTGCACGACTGGACCTATGAGCGCATCGAATGCGACGCCGACGAGCTGCCGCGTGTGGTCGGCGGGTTGGGGCCGGAGTGGGTCGGTGTCTCGGTGACGATGCCGGGCAAATTCGCTGCGCTGCGGTTCGCCGACGAGCACACCGCCCGCGCGGACCTGGTCGGGTCGGCCAACACGCTGGTGCGCGCGCCGCGCGGCTGGCGAGCCGACAACACCGACATCGACGGTGTGGCGGGGGCGCTGGGTGCGGCATCGGGACGCGCCCTGGTGTGCGGGTCGGGCGGCACCGCGCCGGCGGCCGTGGTGGCGCTGGCCGGGCTCGGTGTCGACGGCATCACCGTCGTCGCCCGCAACCCGGACAAGGCCGCCCGGTTGGTGGACCTTGGAACCCGCGTCGGTGTGGCGACCCGGTTCTGCGGCCTGGACAGCGGTGCGTTGGCCGATGAGGTGGCAGCCGCGGAAGTGCTGGTCAGCACGATTCCGGCGGATGTGGCAGCGCGGTATGCCGAAACGTTCGCCGCGGTCCCGGTGCTGTTGGATGCCGTCTACGACCCGTGGCCCACACCGATGGCCGCTGCGGCGGCCGCGACGGGTGGCCGGGTGATCAGCGGTCTGCAGATCCTGCTGCATCAGGCGTTCGCCCAAGTCGAACAATTCACAGGGCTGCCCGCGCCGCGGGAGGCGATGGCCGCGGCCTTGGGTTAACGTCCGCCCATGCTGGTGGGGGTCTTGTTGCTGTGGATGGGCGCGCTCAGCCTCTACGACATCAGGCAGCGGCGATTGCCCAACGCGCTGACGCTACCCGGGGCGGCGGTGATCCTTTTCGGCGCGGTTATCGCCGGATGCGGGTTGCCGGCGCTGGCCGGTGCGGCGGCGCTGGCTCTGATGTATCTCCTGGTGCATCTGGCGGCGCCGGCGGCGATGGGCGCCGGCGACGTCAAGCTGGCTATCGGCCTGGGCGCGCTGACGGGTTGCTTCGGGGTCGAGGTGTGGTTTCTGGCGGCGCTGGCGGCACCGCTGCTGACCGCGCTGTGGTGCCTGCTCGCGACGGTTCGACGGGATGCGGCTGCCGTGCCGCATGGCCCGTCGATGTGTCTGGCCAGCCTCGCCGCCGTGGCGCTGGCAGCGCTGTAGTCGTCTGCGCGTGGGCCGGCTTCTCGCCCCGGTCGGGTCGATAGCCGGCAAATCAACCAACCCTCCTGCTCACACCGTTACCTGGGGCTTATCGGCCCGGAGCCCGATGCTTTGCCCGGCGCGCAAGCCCGACGTGGGAAGATGGGACGCGTGTTGCGCTGGACCACCGCCGGTGAATCCCACGGCCGCGCGCTGGTGGCCGTGCTCGAAGGCATGGTCGCCGGGGTGGCCGTCACCAGCGAAGACATTGCCGAACAGCTGGTCCGCCGCCGGCTCGGCTACGGCCGCGGCGCCCGGATGAAGTTCGAACGCGACCAGGTGACCATGCTGGCCGGGGTGCGCCACGGCCGCACGCTGGGCGGGCCGATCGCCATCGAGATCGCCAACACCGAATGGCCGAAGTGGGAAACCGTGATGGCCGCCGACCCGGTCGACCCGGCAGCGCTGGCGGACCTCGCCCGCAACGCGCCGCTCACCCGGCCGCGGCCGGGCCACGCCGACTACGCCGGCATGCTCAAGTACGGTTTCGACGACGCCCGCCCAGTGCTGGAGCGCGCCAGCGCCCGGGAAACCGCCGCCCGTGTCGCCGCCGGGACCGTCGCGCGATTGTTCCTGCGACAGGCGCTAGGCATCGAGGTGCTCTCCCATGTGATCTCCATCGGCGCGTCGGCACCCTACTACGGTCCGCCGCCGCAGCCTGACGACCTGCCCGCGATCGACGCCAGCCCGGTTCGCGCCTTCGACAAAACCGCGGAAGCGGCCATGATCGCCGAGATTGAGGCCGCCAAGAAGGACGGCGACACCCTGGGCGGCGTAGTGGAGGCCGTCGCACTCAGCGTGCCGGTCGGCCTGGGATCGTTCACCAGCGGCGACAACCGGCTGGACAGCCAGCTCGCCGGCGCCGTGATGGGCATCCAGGCGATCAAGGGTGTGGAGATCGGTGACGGTTTCGAGACCGCGCGCCGCCGCGGCAGCCGCGCCCACGACGAGATCTACCCGGGCCCCGACGGTGTCGTCCGCTCGACCAACCGCGCCGGTGGGCTGGAGGGCGGCATGACCAATGGCCAGCCGGTGCGGGTGCGGGCGGCGATGAAGCCGATCTCCACGGTGCCGCGGGCATTGGCCACCGTCGACATGGCAACCGGCGATGAGGCCGTCGCGATCAACCAGCGCTCCGACGTGTGCGCAGTACCGGCCGCCGGAGTGGTGGTCGAAACCATGGTGGCGCTGGTGCTGGCCCGCGCGGTGCTGGAGAAGTTCGGCGGCGATTCGCTGCCCGAAACCCGCCGCAATATCGAGGCGTACCTACGCTCGGTCGCCGACCGAGAGCCGGTGAGCGACCAGGTCCGGGCGTCAGGATAGCCGCGGTGGCACCCAAGGCGGTACTGGTGGGCCTGCCGGGCTCGGGCAAGACCACGATCGGGCGACGGCTGGCCAAGGCGCTCGGGGTCAGTCTCCTCGACACCGACGTCGCGATCGAGCAGAAGACCGGCCGGCGCATCGCAGACATCTTCGCCACCGACGGGGAGAAGGAGTTCCGCCGCATCGAGGAGGACGTGGTGTGCGCCGCGCTGGCCGAGCATGACGGCATCGTGTCGCTCGGGGGTGGCGCCGTCACCAGCCCCAGGGTGCGCGCCGCGCTGGCCGGTCACACCGTGATCTTCCTGGAGATCACCGCCGCCGAAGGGGTGCGGCGCACCGGCGCCAACAACGTGCGCCCGCTGCTGGCCGGGCCTGACCGCGCCGAGAAATTCCGCACCCTGATGGCGCAGCGGGTTCCGCTGTACCGGCGAGTCGCGACCATCCGGGTGAACACCAACCGCCGCAACCCCGGCGCGGTGGTCCGCCACATCGTGTCGCGGCTGCAGGAGGACGGGCAGCCAACGGGTTTGCGGCGCCGTCAGTCGCCCATGCAAAGCTCAGCGGAAGCCGCACAGCCGCCATCGCCACCGAGCCAAGCCACCCCCGCAGCGCTGGCCGCCCCCCTGCCGAGGCCGGCAAATGACTGACACCGCGACACCGGTCACCGTGGAGGTGGCCGTCGACCCGCCGTACCCGGTGGTGATCGGCACCGGCCTGCGCAGCGAGTTGGACGAACTGCTCTCTGACCGGCATCGGGTCGCGATCCTGCATCAGCCGGTGCTGGCGCAGACCGCCGAGGCGATTCGAAGCCACTTGGCCGCCAGGGGCGTTGACGCGCACCGCATCGAAATCCCCGACGCCGAAGCCGGCAAGGAGCTGCCGGTCGTGGGGTTTATCTGGGAAGTGTTGGGCCGCATCGGAGTTGGCCGCAAAGACGCCCTGGTCAGCCTCGGCGGCGGGGCCGTCACCGACGTTGCCGGCTTCGCGGCGGCAACCTGGCTGCGCGGTGTCTCGATCGTGCATGTACCCACCACACTGCTGGGCATGGTGGACGCCGCTATCGGCGGCAAGACCGGTATCAACACCGACGCCGGCAAGAACCTGGTCGGAGCGTTTCACCAGCCGCTCGCCGTCCTGGACGATCTGGCGACGCTGGAAACGTTGCCGCGCAACGAAATTATGTCCGGAATGGCTGAAGTGGTGAAGGCGGGCTTCATCGCCGACCCGGTGATCCTGGACCTCATCGAAGCCGACCCGCAAGCCGCGCTGGACCCGGGCGGCGACGTGCTGCCGGAGCTGATCCGGCGTGCGGTCACCGTCAAGGCCGATGTCGTCGCCGCCGACGAGAAGGAATCACAGCTGCGTGAAATCCTCAACTACGGCCACACTTTGGCGCACGCGATCGAGCGCCGGGAGCGCTACCAGTGGCGCCACGGCGCGGCCGTGTCGGTGGGTCTGGTGTTCGCCGCCGAGCTGGGGCGGCTGGCTGGGCGGCTCGACGACGCCACCGCCGACCGGCACCGCACCATCCTGACGTCGCTGGGCCTGCCGGTCAGCTACGACGCCGATGCGCTGCCGCAGCTGCTGGAATACATCGCCGGCGACAAGAAGACCCGGGCCGGGGTGCTGCGGTTCGTGGTCCTGGACGGGCTGGCCAAGCCGGGCCGGCTTGAGGGGCCGGACCCGTCGCTGCTGGCTGCCGCCTATGCGGAAGTCGGTACCCGATGATCGTGAACGTCATCAACGGCCCGAACCTGGGCCGGCTCGGCCACCGGGAGCCCGAGGTCTACGGCAACACCACCCACGACGAGCTGACGGCATTGATTGAACGGGAGGCCGCTGAACTCGGACTGAAAGTTGTTGTGCGGCAAAGCGATAGCGAAGCGCAATTGCTGGAATGGATCCACTTGGCGGTCGACGCCGCCGAACCGGTGATCCTCAACGCCGGCGGCCTGACTCACACGTCGGTGGCGCTACGCGACGCCTGCGCCGAGCTGACCGCCCCGCTGATCGAGGTGCATCTCTCCAACGTTCATGCCCGCGAAGAGTTTCGGCGCCACTCCTACATAAGCCCGGTCGCGACCGGGATGATCGTCGGGCTCGGGGTACAGGGCTACCTGCTCGCCCTGCGTTACTTGGCCACGGTTTACCGCTGATCTCCCTCTGGCGGGTGAGCGGGCTTCGTCTGCGCCTCACCGGGTTTAGTCGGGACCGCCCGCGTCGTGTCCTCACCCTCGGCGGTAGCGACCGCCGAGGCGCGTTCCTCAGGCTGGGCTACGGCGACCTCGCGGGTCGGAGTTTCGTCGGCGCGCACGGCGGCGAACACATCGGTGTCGACGCGGTCCTCGTCACCGCCACGGTGCGGCACCGGGGACGCGCTGCGGTCGACCGCCCAGCGGCCGCCGGTGACACCGCCCATTCCCGGCAGAAACACCAGCAGCGCGGTGAAGGCGGCGAACGTCGTCAGCTCGTTGATCAGCCCCCCGACATAAAGCCCCTCGTGGACCAGCGAAATCAACCACGCCACCGCGCCGCTGAGCACCCCGGCCACCAGGCCGGCCAACAGCCAGGTCATCGCCAGATCGGCGCGCCGATCCGGATCCGGGTTCGCCTTGGCGTCGGCGCGCCCGTCGAGCACCCCCCACGCGGCGACCCCGATCACAAAGAGGATCACCAGCGCAAGGCTGATCAACGCGGCCTGCGTCGGAAACGTGTTGATCAGCGCCCCCTGGATGAAGCGGACGACGACCATCGCAGCGGCGAACACCAATCCGCGCAGCATCCAGTAAGTCATGGGGCCACAGCGTAGCGAGTAGCGTCATCGGTCGTGACACATTCTCAGCGTCGAGACAATCTCAGCACGCGGATCGCTGCCGCCGGGCTGGACGCGATGCTGGTAACCGACCTGGTCAACGTGCGTTACCTGTCGGGTTTCACCGGGTCCAACGCCGCGCTGCTGGTGTTCGCCGACGACCGGCCCGCGGTGCTGGCCACCGACGGGCGGTACCGCACCCAGGCCGCGCAGCAGGCGCCCGACCTCGAGGTGGCCATCGAGCGGGCCTGCGGGCGGCATCTGGTCGGGCGGGCCGCCGCCGACAGTGTGCGGCGGCTGGGCTTCGAGAGCCATGTGGTAACCGTCGACGGGTTCGACGCGCTCTCGGCGGAGGCGGGGTCCACCGAATTGGTCCGCGCTTCCGGGACGGTGGAGGCGCTGCGCGAGGTCAAAGACGCCGGCGAGGTGGCGTTGTTGCGGCTGGCCTGTGAGGCGGCGGACGCCGCGCTGACCGACCTGGTAGCGCGCGGCGGCCTGCGGCCGGGCCGAACCGAACGCGCGGTCAGCCGTGAACTCGAGTCCTTGATGCTCGACCACGACGCCGACGGGGTGTCGTTCGAGACGATCGTGGCCGCCGGCGCGAACTCGGCGATCCCACACCACCGGCCCACCGATGCGGTGCTGGCCGCCGGCGACTTCGTCAAGATCGACTTCGGTGCGCTGGTCGGCGGCTACCACTCCGATATGACCCGCACCTTCGTGCTGGGCCAGGCCGCCGACTGGCAGCTGGAGATCTATCAGCTGGTGGCCGCCGCACAGCGGGCCGGGCGGGAGGCGCTGCGGCCCGGAGCTGAGCTGCGCGACGTGGACGGCGCGGCCCGCCAGGTGATCGTCGACGCGGGCTACGGCGAGCAGTTCGGCCACGGCCTCGGCCACGGCGTGGGTCTGCAGATCCACGAAGCGCCGGGGATCAACGCGACAGCCACCGGTACACTACTGGCGGGCTCTGTGGTGACCGTGGAGCCCGGCGTCTATCTGCCCGACCGCGGCGGTGTCCGGATCGAGGACACGCTGGTCGTGGCCACTAAGGCATCGGCTACCTCCGGACACGCACCGGAATTGCTGACCCGGTTCCCCAAGGAACTGGCCATTTTGTAGGAGACTCACCGACTGTGGCAACGACTGCCGATTTCAAGAACGGGCTGGTGCTGGCGATCGACGGCCAGCTGTGGACGATCGTCGAGTTCCAGCACGTCAAACCGGGCAAGGGCCCGGCGTTCGTGCGCACCAAGCTGAAAAATGTGCTGTCGGGCAAGGTCGTTGATAAGACATTCAACGCCGGCGTGAAGGTGGAAACCGCCACCGTCGACCGGCGCGACACCACCTTCCTGTACCGCGACGGCTCGAACTTCGTGTTCATGGACGCCGAAGACTACGAACAGCACTCGTTGCCGGAGTCCCTGGTCGGCGACGCCGCCCGGTTCCTGCTGGAGGGCATGCCGGTGCAGGTGGCCTTCCACGACGGCACGCCGCTGTACATCGAGCTGCCGGTGACCGTCGAACTGCAGGTCACCCACACCGAGCCGGGCCTGCAGGGTGACCGGTCCAGTGCGGGCACCAAGCCGGCCACCCTGGAGACCGGGGCGCAGATCAACGTTCCGCTGTTCATCAACACCGGCGACAAGCTGAAGGTTGACTCACGCGACGGCAGCTACCTCGGCCGCGCCTGATCATGTCTGGCGGTAAGCCGGTCAAGGGCCGGCACCAGGCCCGCAAACGGGCCGTCGACCTGTTGTTCGAGGCCGAGGCCCGCGGTTTGACCCCCGCCGAGGCGGCCGACGCGCGCGCGGCGCTGGCGGAGGCCAAGCCGGATGTGGCGCCGCTGCACCCTTATACGGCCGCGGTGGCTCGTGGGGTCAGTGAGCACGCCGCCCATATCGACGACCTGATCGCCGCGCATCTGCAGGGCTGGACGTTGGAACGACTGCCCGCCGTGGATCGGGCCATTCTGCGGGTCGCGGTGTGGGAGCTGCTGCACGCCGACGACGTGCCCGAGCCGGTCGCTGTCGACGAGGCGGTGGAGCTGGCCAAGGAGCTGTCCACCGACGATTCGCCCGGCTTCGTCAACGGAGTGCTGGGCCAGGTCATGTTGGTGACGCCGCAAATCCGGGCGGCCGCCGCGGCAGTGCGTGGGAAGGACGGCACGCGGTCATGAACCGGCTGGAACTGCGAGTCGTCATCGCCGGGGTGCTGGCTGCGACGGTCGTGTTCGCCGCCGTGGTCTGCGCCGCGTACGGGCTGGCCGTCGTCGCCGCGGCGTTGGCCGTCTACGCGCTGGGTGTCGGGGCCTGGTTGTATCACGCGATCGAACGCTACGTCGTGGCGCGGCGCATCAGCACCGTTCGCTCGGCGGCCAAGCCGTTCCAGCCGCTACTTCCGGTGATGGTCGCGATCATGGGTCTGACCCAGGCGGTCGTGCAGGCGCTCAGCGATGCCACCGAGGAGCAGCCGCGGCGGCGCTGGGACCTTCCGGTTCGACGGTGGATGGAGATCACCCGCGTTAATCACCGGGTCGAGGACAGCGACGACGAGCTCGACGGCTGAATCACCGGTGCACCCGGCCACCGACCGCCACCTCGTCGCGTTGGCTATGCGTTAGGGCGGTTGGTTGGTCACATTCGATGCGGCACTGGCGGATTCGGCACCTGGCGGGGTGGTGCGGGTGCTTTAGCATCGGCTTCGAGCCAATAGCGGCAACGGTCACATCTGCCACACGAGTCTCCCGCAGCCGGGGTAGACATTTTGCCCGCCTCGGAACCGCGTCGACGGCAGGATGCACGGGTCTGGCAATGAACCGCTCGCGCCGCGAGGTCGAACGATCGAGTGCACTGACGTGCTGGCCCGGGCGGCGCCGCCGGCCCGGTGCCGCGCGGAGGCGGACAAATAGTGCATTGGTCTCCACGGAGACTCATATGGCAGACGTGACTGTTGCCGGGCAGGCCCGCATCGACGAAATGGCCACGCGCTGATCGAAGGCGGGACACACTGACGACATGCACCGAGACAGCGGGCGCCCGAGACGGCTTCGGGTTTCCGCGTTGGCGGCGGTAGCGAACCCGTCGTACTCGCGAGTCGATACGTGGAATCTGCTCGACGACGCCTGCCGTCAGCTCGCCGAAGTCAACCGTGCCGGGCTGGACACCACCCACGAAGTGGCCCGGGTGAAGCGTCTGCTCGATCGGATCGGCGCCTACGAGCGGTACTGGCTATACCCGGGCGCGGAGAATCTGGCGACCTTCCGCGCACACCTCGAGATGCTTTCGACGGTGCGGCTCGCCGAGGAAGTGTCACTGGCCGTGCGCCTGCTGTGCGAATACGGCGACCGCGCAGGGCTGTTCGACACAAGCGCGCCGCTGACCGAGCAGGAACTGGTCGCGCAGGCCAAACAGCAGCAGTTTTACACCGTTCTGCTCGCCGACGATGCCCCGGTGACGGCTCCCGACAGCCTGGCCGAGTGCCTGCGGGCGCTGCGCAACCCGTCGGACGATGTGCAGTTCGAGCTGCTTGTCGTGGCGAGCATCGAGGACGCCATCACCGCCGTCGCGCTGAACGGCGAGATTCAGGCCGCGATCATCCGCCATGACCTGCCGCTGCGGTCCCGCGACTGGGTGCCGTTGATGACCACGCTGCTGGGCAGTGACGGCGACGACGTAGCGGCGACCGACACCCACGACTGGGTCGAATGCGGCGAGTGGATCAGGGAACTGCGGCCACACATCGACCTGTATCTGCTCACCGACGAGTCGATCGCTGCGGAAACCGAGGACGAGCCGGATGTCTACGACCGCACGTTCTACCGGCTCAACGATGTCACCGACCTGCACAGCACGGTGCTCGCCGGTCTCCGGAACCGTTTCGCCACACCATTTTTCGACGCCCTGCGTGCGTACGCGGCGGCCCCGGTCGGCCAATTTCACGCTCTTCCGGTCGCGCGTGGTGCCAGCATTTTCAACTCCAAGTCCCTGCACGACATGGGCGAGTTCTACGGCCGCAACATCTTCATGGCCGAGACGTCGACCACCTCCGGCGGGCTGGACTCACTGCTGGACCCGCACGGCACCATCAAGGCGGCAATGGACAAAGCTGCCGTGACCTGGAACGCCAATCAGACTTACTTCGTCACCAATGGAACATCGACCGCCAACAAAATCGTCGTACAGGCCCTGACCCGCCCGGGCGACATCGTTCTCATCGACCGCAACTGCCATAAGTCGCACCACTACGGACTGGTGCTCGCCGGGGCGTACCCGATGTACCTGGACGCCTACCCCCTGCGGCCGTTCGCGATCTACGGAGCGGTGTCCCTGCCCACCATCAAAAGGGCGTTGCTCGATCTCGAGGCGGCCGGACAGCTGCACCGGGTGCGCATGCTGCTGCTCACCAACTGCACCTTCGACGGCGTCGTCTACAACCCCCGGCGCGTTATGGAGGAGGTGCTTGCGATCAAGCCGGACATCTGCTTCCTGTGGGATGAGGCGTGGTACGCGTTCGCCACCGCGGTGCCGTGGGCCCGGCAGCGGACCGCGATGGTCGCCGCCGAGCATCTCGAGCAGATGTTGTCGTCCCCGGAATACGCTGCGGAATATCGGAATTGGTCCGCGTCAATGGAGGGGGTCGACCGGTCGGAGTGGGTTACTCGCCGGCTGCTTCCCGATCCCAGTCGCGCGCGGGTCCGGGTGTACGCGACGCATTCCACCCACAAGTCGCTGTCGGCGCTTCGGCAGGCGTCGATGATCCACGTCCGCGACCAAGATTTCAAAGCGCTTACCCGGCACGCGTTCGGTGAGGCGTTCTTGACCCACACTTCGACGTCGCCGAACCAGCAACTTCTCGCGTCGTTGGACTTGGCGCGCCGGCAGGTCGACATCGAAGGGTTCGAGTTGGTCCGGCACGTCTACAACATGGCGCTGGTCTTCCGGCACCGCGTCCGCAAAGATCGGCTGATCAGTAAGTGGTTCCGCATCCTTGACGAGTCCGACCTGGTGCCCGACGAGTTTCGGTCTTCCGCCGTCAGCTCGTACCGACAGGTCAGGCAGGGTGCCTTGGCCGAGTGGAACGAGGCGTGGCGGTCCGACCAGTTCGTGCTCGACCCGACACGGGTCACCTTGTTCGTCGGCAAGACCGGAATGAACGGGTACGACTTCCGTGAGAAGATCCTGATGGACCGGTTCGGCATCCAGATCAACAAGACGTCGATCAACAGCGTGTTGTTGATCTTTACGATCGGCGTCACTTGGTCGAGCGTGCACTACCTGCTCGACGTGCTGCGCCGGATCGCCACTGACTTCGAGCGCAGCCAGCGCGCAGGCGGCAAAGACGACCGCGCCTTGCAACAGCGCCGCGTCGAGGAGATCACCGAGGATCTGCCGCACTTGCCCGACTTCAGCGAGTTCGATAGCGCGTTCCGTCCCGACGGCGCCAGCAAGTTCGGCGACATGCGGTCGGCCTTCTACGCCGGATACGATGAGTCCGACCGCGAGCACGTCTTGCTGGGCGCGGCCGGGCGACGGCTTGCCGACGGGAAGACCCTGGTGTCCACCAATTTCGTCGTCCCCTACCCGCCCGGCTTCCCGGTACTGGTTCCCGGCCAGGTGATCTCCAAGGAGATCCTCTATTTCCTCGCCCAGCTCGACGTGAAGGAAATCCACGGATACAACCCCGATCTCGGGTTGTCGGTCTTCACCCAGGCTGCGCTGGCGCGGATGACCGCGGCTCGCAATACGGTTGCCGCGATGGGTGCGTCGGCGCCGGCGCGGGCGCTGGCGCCGGCCGTGGTCGGGTGAGGCCCGTTACGT
>Ga0187766_10000907_pt1 | contig 17000 bp, 19 predicted proteins | sample 0216_QUI02_MP05__4_FD_132971 | JGI IMG/M metagenome (GOLD analysis project Ga0187766, IMG submission 132971) | Tropical peat soil microbial communities from peatlands in Department of Meta, Colombia - 0216_QUI02_MP05_20_MG | ecosystem: Environmental > Terrestrial > Soil > Wetlands > Peat ... | reverse complement strand
CTTCTGAATATCGTATGCTACGGGTGTCGCTATAGGACCACTATAGAACCACTGTTTCGCCATGAGTATTCCCCGTTTTTCCCACCGCAGCGGAGGCGCCATCGTTGTCCTGACCGGTGCGGGCGTATCCAAGGAGTCGGGCCTCGATACCTTCCGCGATCCGGACGGGATATGGTCGAGGGTACGAATCGAGGATGTCGCAACACCGCAGGCGTTCGAGCGCGACCCTCATCGCGTTCATGCATTCTACAATGCGCGCCGGCGCTCGCTCGTCGGCGCCGATGTGGCGCCGAACCCCGCACATCGCGCACTCGCCCACCTCGAGCGACACTGGCCGGGCGATTTCCTTCTGGTGACCCAGAATATCGACAACCTGCATGAGCGGGCGGGCAGCCGAAAGCTCATCCACATGCACGGCGAATTGCTGAAGTCCCACTGCGGCCACTGCGGCGAGATTTTCGCGTGGGAGGACGATCTTTCGGTCGCATTGGCGTGCAGTGGCTGCATGCGAGCGGGCGGGCTCAGGCCGCACGTCGTATGGTTCGGTGAAATGCCGTTCGAGATGGAAAGCATCTATGCCAGCCTCGCCCGTGCCGCACTCTTCATCTCGATCGGCACGTCGGGCAACGTCTATCCCGCCGCGGGCTTCGTCCAGGAAGCGCGCGAAATCGCCGATGCCCATACGGTCGAGCTCAATCTCGAGCCGTCGGAGGGCGCTTCCCTCTTCGCGGAGCAGCATTATGGGCCCGCCAGCGAAGTGGTGCCGCGTTTTGTCGAAATGCTGCTGGCGACGTCATGAATGCCGAGGAGTCCTTTGACGCCCTCCTCGCTCGCGTGCGCGCTTGTCGCGTTTGCGAAGAATACTTGCCGCTCGGCCCGCGCCCCGTTCTCCTCGGCCGCCCTTCGGCGCGGCTTCTCATCATCGGCCAGGCCCCCGGCACCAAAGTGCACGAGACGGGGATCTCATGGAATGATCCTTCGGGCGACCGCCTGCGCGAGTGGCTTGGGCTCGATCGCGCTCAGTTTTACGACGAACGACGTATAGCACTCGTCGGCGTCGCATTTTGCTATCCGGGCCGGCTGCCACGGGGCGGGGACGCCCCGCCGCGGCCGGAATGCGCGCCACGCTGGCACCCGCCGCTGCGGGCGGCTTTGCTCAATATCGAACTTACGCTGCTCGTGGGCCAATACGCCCAGTCCTATTACCTCGCATATCGTTGCAAGCGGAATATGACCGAAACGGTGCGTGCGTGGCGCGAATATCTGCCTGAGTTCATCCCCACGCCGCATCCGAGCTGGCGCACGACGGCTTGGCTCAAGCGCAACCCCTGGTATGAGCGGGAGCTTGTGCCCGAATTGCGCCAACGGGTGCAAAAGCTCGTTCGGAATGCGTAGCGTCGCGCGAAATCGACAGTGGGGCAACGGGTGCTGGCCGCTCGCGCAAATGGTTGACCGGCGTATGCGCCGTGGGCGAAACTCGCGCGGGGCTAGAATCATGAAAACGGTTTTTGCGAGCATTTTTTGTCTGGCAATTGGGGCCTGCGCTAGCGCCGATACCCAGCCCTCGGCGTCAACGAGCGCGGCACCCGGCACACCGCCTTCGCGGATCCTCGAAAGCGGGGCTGCGTGCGCGCCCGAGGCTTATGCCTATTCCGGCGTGCTCGTGCTCGCCGACCAGCTCGGCGACGACGCCGACATACTGGAGGCCTCACTCGTCGATCTGCGCCAGCAGCTCGCAGATTGCTTGAGTGACCCCGAGCCGGACCTCCTCCTGGTCGCCAACCGCAAGCGGCTGCAATCGCGCTCCGATTGACAGCACAGACTAGCCAGCGCGCAAAAGGATCAGGGCCGCCGAAGCTGCGAGCGGGCTCAAGGCCGTCGAGGCGATCACAAGTGTGGTGGAGAGGGTTTCCTTGACGCCGAACTCTGCTGCGACGATCGAAAGCAGCACGCCGACGGGCGTGCAAGCGCCAACCACGAGGAGTTCGATGAGCTCCCTCGGCAAATTCAGGAAATAAGCCGCGACGAAGGTAAGGAGAGGGGCGGCCCCCAGGCGCAGGACGAGCCCGAGCCCAAGGCCGCGCGTGGAACTTAGCGGCCGCGCCGCGCAGAGCTGCGCGCCAAGCGCAATCAACGCCATTGGCGTGAGGGCGCTGCCGCAAATCCTGAGCGGAAGGCCGATCGGCTCGGGCAACGCCAGACCGCTCATCTTGATTGCGAGGCCCAGGATCACCGCCGGCACGAGTGGGGTGCGAAACACTTCCCTCGCAAGTCGTCCGATCCCGACCTCGCCGCGCCCGAGTAGGGGAACGCCCACGATCAGGAGAAGTGTGGTGTGAAGGCTGACCATCACTGCCTGCTGGGGTACCACCGCGACACCGAAGGCGAGTTGGACAAGCGGGATGCCATAGTTGCCCGAATTCGGAAATGCCGTGCCGAGTGCCACGACGGTGCGCGCACTTTCGGAAAGGCCTGCGGCCGTCGCGGCAAGCCATCCGACGGCGAGAAGGACGAAGAATTGGCCGACGGTGAACCAGGCGGCCGCGCCGACGCTTGCTAACGGTACGGGTGCTGTCGCGAGGTTGTAGACAAGAAACGAGGGCAGGACGGCATAGACGACGATTCGGTTGAGCGTCACGACGTCGACCGAGACGCGCTGTCTGAGGAGGTAACCGACCGCGATCAGGAGCACCATCGGGATCGTGATCCCGGTCAACACGTCGAAAAGCAGGGTCATGGACGAGAACTCCGCCGGCGCCCTGGCGTACTCGGTCGCCAGGGCGTGCTGGAAAAGGAAAGGTGGATCGCCGCGGCGGGGCCGGCCCTATCGATCCCCGGCCGGGTGCTTGCGGATAATGGGGAGACGCAACGTCGACCTTAGATTTCCAGGAGCCGCCCGAAGCCGGGAACCGGATCCTTGTAACCGGCGAGGCGCAGGCTATGCCAGGCCATGGCGTGGTTGCTGGAGGTCACCGGTTTGCCGAGTTTCGCCTCGATCGACGCCACATGCTCGGCCAGCCGCACGCTCGTGCACGAGACGAAAACAGCATCCACGGCCGGGTTCCGGCCAAGCTCGAGCGCTGCCGCCTCGACCGAAGCGGGTGTTATCCGGGCAACTTCGTTGTCGTATTCATTGTTGAACGAGCCCATGACCGGGACAGCGACGCCGCGCGCCTCGATGTAGCGGCGCATCATCCGATTGATTTCGTCCGCGTAGGGCGTCAACAGGGCGATGCGCCGAGCGTCGAGGGTCTTGAGGGCCACGAGGGCGGCGGTGATCGGCGTCGTGCAGGGAACATCCGGCCGGGCTTCGCGGATGCGGCGGAACACCGTCTCCTCTCCGATCACCATGGCGCCCGAGGTGCAGCCATAAGCGATGACGTCGAGCCGCTCGCCGGGTCGGATAAGTGCCGTCGCGTCCTTGAGGCCAACCTCCATCGAGGCCAGCATTTCCGGCGTCACTCGATTGCCGCTCAAGATGCGGCTCTCGTAAAAAGCAACGCCGTCGAGGGCGAGCATCTTGCGCCATTCGTGCTCGATCGTGTGGTCGGTCGCAAGCACGATGAGGCCGATCGCGGCGCGCGAGGCGATGCCTGCGTCGAGTTCGAAGGGGAGATGCATCCGGTTGACGAGAAGGCCGTCACTCTCCGCCGATGCCCTCAATGCCTGGCTCATGATGCGCTCCTTCGCCCTGTAACGATGTGCCCAGTACCGTCGTCCCTCATGACCGTGCCTGCGGCCGTCAACCCGTCGCTCGACGGGGCCACAACCTCGACCACTCACAAGCAGCGGTCCGAAATTAACCATCTGCTAATCAGATGCGCCATAATGCCGCATAACGGCCGCCTCGAAAAGTGTTGTGAGGCCAATGCTTCCTCGACTGTTTCACCGATCCGTCGCCGCCCGGAGAGCGCTCGAGTGCAAGGCGGATGAGCGGTGGTAGAAAAATTGTGTCAGCCGTGAATTTTTTATTGCATTCAAGGACGGGATACCTCATATCGACCGGGTTCTCGTGCCAACCGAGACATCTTCTGGTTTGGGGGAGTGTGAAATGTCCACGACTCGCTTCAAATTGGGGATGGACTTGGGGCTCGCGCAGCGCACAGCGAAGGCATCGGCGCCAGCGGTTATGCCCGACTTGTCCAGAACCGCGGCCGGTGCAAGCCCGGCGATTTTTATTGCTGACGACGATGCGCCGAAGGACTACTTCGTCACGCGCAACGGCAAGACTTTTGCCGGCACCCATCTGATCGTCGATCTTTCCGGCGCGGGCCATCTCGACGATGTGCCGTATATCGAGCGCGCGCTGATCGAGGCGGTCGAAGCGGCGGATGCGACTCTCCTCCATATCCACCTTCACCATTTCACGCCCAACGGCGGCGTCTCCGGTGTGGCGGTGCTGGCGGAATCGCACATCAGCATCCATACCTGGCCCGAGCGCGGCTTCGCGGCCCTCGATATCTTCATGTGCGGCCGGGCCAATCCGCACAAATCGATCCCGGTCCTCGAGCGAGCCTTCAAGCCCGAATCGCTCTCGGTGCAGGAATTTCTGCGCGGCGAAGTTCAGGGCGAGGCGGTCGCGGCTGAATAGACGACCGCTTTTGAATTCCGATCGCGGCGAGCCGGCCGAGCACCGTTGGCCGGCTCGTTTCGCGTCTGGGCTTTGCACCTGACATATCGTTTGCACGCCTTCTCGCACTGGTGCAGGTTATGCTCGCAAGTCCGATATGCCAGCGCCTGCATTCGATGCGCGCGTTGCAAAGGTCCGGGGCCGATGACTTGGTCGATTGTCGCTCATGACGCGAAGACCGGCGCATTCGCCGTCGCGGTTACCACGCGATTCTTTGCAGTCGGCGCTTTGTGTCCCCATGTGCAAAGCCACGTCGGCGCGGTCGCGACCCAAGCCCTTATCAATCCGCTCTATGGGCCAAGGGCATTGGCCCTGCTCTCGGACGAGGTCGATCCGACCGAGGCGATTCGGCAGCTCGTGGCACCGGACGACGGCCGCGAGGCGCGGCAGCTCCACATGATCGACCGGCGTGGCCGGATCGGCCAGCACACGGGCAAGAATTGCATCGGCTGGTGCGGGCATCTCAAGGGTGAGGGTTACGCCGTTGCCGGCAACATGCTTACGGGTGCCGCCGTCATCGAGGAAACCGCAAAGGCCTACGAGTCCGGCAAGGCGCTTCCCTTCGCCGAACGGCTGATGGTGGCACTCGGCGCGGGCCAGGTTGCGGGGGGGGACAAACGCGGCAAGCAGTCCGCGGCTTTGCGCATCCACACGAGCGAAACCTATCCTGCCCTCGACCTGAGGGTTGACGACCATCCCGACCCGCTCATCGAGCTTCGCCGCCTTTATGAGGTGAGCAAGCAAATCTTCCAGCCCTTCATGAAGTTCCTCCCGAGTGCTGCAAATCCCGCGGGGATCTACGACCGCGCCGTGATCGACGCCGAGCTTGCCCGGATCGCGGCCGTGAAGGGGTGAGGGGCCGATCCGCGATGGCGCTAGCCCCCCTCGAGCGGCGGGACAAGGGCGGAAGCGGCACGCCTGCGCTTCTCGACGTGCGCGACCTCAAGACCTACTTCCGCACCGACGAGGGTGAGCATCGCGCCGTCGACGGCGTCTCCTTCTCGGTTGCCGCCGGCCGAACCCTCGGCATCGTCGGGGAGTCCGGGTGCGGGAAGAGCGTCACGTCGCTCACGATCATGGGCCTCGTCCCGTGTCCGCCCGGGCGGATCGCCGGTGGCGAAGTGTTGTTCGAAGGCCGGGACTTGCTGAAGCTTCCGCAGGACCGGCTCAGCGAACTGCGCGGAAACGACATTTCCATGGTCTTCCAGGAACCGATGACGTCGCTCAACCCGGCCTTTACCGTGGGCGAGCAGATCGCCGAGGCGATCCGGCGCCACAAGCGCGTTCCAGCCCGTGAGGCGCGCGAGCGCGCGATCGAGATGCTCCGACGCGTGCGCATTCCGGCTGCGGAGCGGCGATTCGACGACTATCCGCACAAGCTTTCGGGCGGCATGCGTCAGCGGGTGATGATTGCCATGGCGCTCGCCTGCGACCCCAAACTTCTGATCGCGGACGAACCGACAACCGCACTCGATGTCACGATCCAGGCCCAGATCCTCGACCTCATGCGCGAGCTTCGCGAGGCGTTCGGCACGGCGATCGTCATGATTACCCACGATCTCGGCGTGATCGCCGAAATCGCGGACGAGGTGATCGTGATGTACGCGGGGAAAGTCGTCGAGCAAGCGCCGGTCGCAACACTTTTCGAGGACCCCCAGCATCCCTATACGATCGGGCTTCTCGGCGCTCTTCCGAATCTGCACGACGACCAGGCACGGCTCGCCACGATCGAGGGTGCGGTGCCCAATCCGCTGGCGATGCCCGAAGGCTGCAGCTTCAATCCGCGCTGTCCATTCGCCGATGGGGAATGCCGCAAGGCATCCCCCGCCCTTGCCGAAGCCGCACCCGGCCACCTTGCCGCCTGCCTCAAGGCGCCCCTTGCGGAGGGTGTCCGGTGACGGCATCCGTTCCGCGTATGGAGCACGCCGGCGGTGCCGCACCGCTTTTGCAGGTCGACGGCCTCGTGAAGCATTTCGCGGCACGCCGGGACATTCTCGGCCGCGCACGCGGTGCGATCAGGGCGGTCGACGCGGTCGATTTCAGTGTCATGCCGGGGGAGACCCTGGCGCTCGTCGGCGAAAGCGGGTGCGGCAAGTCGACGACGGGCCGTCTCGTCCTACGGCTCATCGAACCGGATGCCGGCGCCATTCGCTTCGACGGCCTTAACGTCCTGGGGCTGACGAGTGCGGAAATGCGCGCACTCCGCCGCAACATGCAAATCGTCTTCCAGGACCCCTACGCATCGCTCAACCCGCGCATGACCGTCGGCCAGATGCTGGCCGAGCCGCTAGCGGTCCACGGCTTGGCCGCGGGGGCCGAGCGGGAGGAACGTGTTGCGGAACTTCTTCGCGTCGTGGGCTTGGCACCCCATCATGCCCGGCGCTACCCCCATGAGTTCTCGGGCGGCCAGCGTCAGCGGATCGGCATCGCCCGAGCACTCGCGGTCGAGCCCAAACTTCTTGTCTGCGACGAGCCCGTCTCGGCCCTCGACGTTTCCGTTCGGGCGCAAGTCGTCAACCTCCTCAAGGATCTCCAGTCCCGGTTCGCCCTGAGCTACATCTTCATCTCGCACGACCTGGCACTCGTGAAGCACATCGCGGACCGGGTCGCGGTCATGTATCTCGGCAAGATCGTCGAGCTGGCCCATAAGAATTCGCTTTTCGCAGCACCGCACCATCCATATACCCAGGCGCTTTTGTCGGCGATCCCGCTGCCCGAGCCGCGACATGTCCGTCAGCGCATGATGCTCGAGGGCGACGTACCGAGCGCCCATGCGGTTCCACCCGGCTGCCGGTTCCATACGCGTTGCCCTCACGCACAGGAACGCTGTCGCACCGACGCGCCGGCATTCAGCGATGACGGCAGCGGGCATTTCACCGCCTGCCATTTTTGGCGCGAAATTCCAACACCACCCGGGCTTGCCGCTCATGACGGCGACCAAGTGCGGAACGCACGGCTCGAGCGGCTTCAAGCCTATTTCACCCAAGGCAAAATCGAGGGAAGCAGCGTATGATCGGCGGCATCGGAAGTTCCTCGCGATGCGACGGCGAGGCCGCCTAGATCAACCCGGGAGGCAGCGGAGTCCAACGAGAACACAGGGAGGCATGCAATGCGCGGGATCGTTAAATTCGTCGTGACCCTTGGCCTTACGGCGGCGCTCTTCGGCACCGCCGATGCCAAGACGCTGCGCATCGGGCTCGCCGAGGATCCGGACATCCTCGATCCGACCTTGGCGCGCACGTTCGTGGGGCGCATCGTGTTCGCCTCGCTCTGCGACAAGCTGTTCGAGATCACGCCCGATCTCAAGATCGTGCCGCAGCTTGCGACCGGATACGAATGGTCGGCGGACAACAAGACGCTCACGATCAAATTGCGCCAGGGTGTCGTGTTCCATGACGGCGAGCAATTCGACGCCCAGGCGGCGAAATTCAGTCTCGAGCGCCATCTCAACATGCAGGGCTCGAACCGCAAGGCTGAAATCAGCGCCGTGCAAAGTGTCGACGCCGTCGACGACAATACGATCCGCCTCAACCTCTCGAAACCCTTTGCACCGCTGCTCGCGGCCCTGACCGACCGCGCCGGCATGATGGTTTCGCCCAAGGCCGCCCAGGCGGAAGCCGGGAATTTCGGCGCCGCCCCCGTGTGCGCCGGCCCCTACAAATTCGTCGAGCGCGTGGCGCAAGACCACATCACCCTGGCCAAGTTCGACAATTATTGGAACAAGGATGCCTTCCACGTCGACCAGGTCGAATTTCGTACGATCATCGATAACCCGGCTCGATTAGCCAACCTCGAATCCGGCAGCCTCGACATGATCGAGCGCCTGCCGCCGACGGACGTGCCGACCGTGCGCAAGGACTCGAAGCTTCAAATCGCAAGCATCACCGAACTCGGCTACCAGAGCATCGAGTTCAACACCAACAACGGACCCATGGCGCAGAGCCCGATCGGGCAGGACCCGCGCCTGCGCGAGGCATTCGAGCTTGCAATCGATCGAGATGCGCTCAACCAAGTCGTCTTCAACGGCGAGTTCACGCCGGGAAACCAGTGGGTCGCACCCGGGAATCCTTATTATGCCAAGGATTTTCCAGTTCCCAAACGCGACGTCGAGAAAGCCAAGGCGCTATTGAAGGCGGCGGGGCATCCCAATCTCGAGGTCACGATGATGACGCCGACGACCCAGGAACCTCAAGCGGTCGCCCAGGTCATCCAGGCCATGGTCAAGGAAGCGGGCATCGACCTCAAGATCCAGTCGGTCGAATTCGCGACTTCGCTCGATCGCGCCGAAAAAGGCGATTTCGAGGCCTACCTGATCGGCTGGAGCGGGCGGAGCGATCCCGACGGCAATATCTACAATTTCGTCGCCTGCAAGGCTCCGCTCAACGACGGGCACTATTGCAACCCCGAACTCGACAAGGTTCTGGACGAATCCCGTGCGTCGAGCGATCCGGCCGCCCGCGCCAAGGTCTATGAAAAGGTCGCCGCGATCGTGCTGAACGAGCGGCCGTGGATTTTCCTTTACCATCGCAAATGGATTTGGGGCTTGACCAAGAATGTCGACGGTTACACCCCCTACCCCGACGGTCTCATTCGCCTTGCCGGAGTGAACTTGAAATAGGACTGGCAGTGGGGGTTCCGCCGACAGGGGCCAGCCCGAGCGACGCCTTCGGCGTCGCCGCCAGGCAATTTCGATGATCGCTTTCCTCGCCCGCCGTCTGCTGATCGCGATCCCGACGCTTTTCTTCGCTTCGATCATCGTCTTCGGCCTCCAGCAGCTCCTTCCGGGCGACCCTGCATTAGCGCTTGCGGGCGAGGATCGGGACCCGGCGGTGATCGCCTATTTTCACGCCAAGTATCACTTGGACGAGCCGCTCCCCGTGCGCTACGGCCTGTGGGTGAGGGACGTCTTTCGCGGCGATCTCGGCGAATCGATTCGGATCAAAGAGCCCGTGGGCAAGCTCGTGCTCGAAAAGCTGCCGGTGACGCTCGAGCTCGGCACCGTCGCGTTTCTGATTGCTCTTTCGATCGGCATACCCGCAGGCATCGTCTCCGCCGTCCGCAGGGGCACAGTGTGGGACTACGGCGCCAATGTCTTCGCACTTTGGGGCATCTCGACGCCGAATTTCTGGCTCGGGATCATGCTGATCCTCCTGCTCTCCGTCGATCTCGGCTGGCTGCCCGCATCGGGATTCGTCCCACCCTCGGAGGACCTCGCCGAAAACCTGCGTACGATCGTCATGCCTGCATTCGTGCTCGGCAATGCCGTCGCCGCCGTGATCATGCGGCACACGCGAAGTGCGATGCTCCAGGTGTTGAGTGCCGACTACGTTCGCACGGCACGCGCCAAGGGTCTTCCGGAGCGCGTTGTGGTGCTGCGCCACAGCTTGCGCAACGCGCTCATTCCCGTGATCACGCTCGGTGCGCTCGAATTCGGCCAGCTTCTGTCCGGTGCCGTGCTCACGGAGCAGGTCTTCACCATTCCCGGCTTCGGTAAGCTGATCGTCGATGCCGTGTTCAATCGCGATTATGCGGTCGTGCAGGGTGTCGTGTTGGTCACCGCAACCATTTACATCTTCCTCAACGTTTGTGCGGACTTCGCCTACTTCCTGGTAAATCCGCGCCTCAGGGCCTAGTGGCGATGACGACCGTCCAGCAAGCGAAAAGCCGAGGGCTGCAGGAACTGAGCCCCTTCGGTCAGGCGATGCGGCGGCTGCTCCGACACCCGAGCGCCGTGTTCGGCGGTGCGGTGGTCGTGTTCTTCGTCGCGATCGCGATCGCCGCCCCCTGGGTCTCGCCCTACGACCCCCTCAAGACGAGCTTTTCCGCCGTGCGCAAGGCGGCGACGCTGGCGCATATCTTCGGCACCGATGAAATCGGCCGTGACGTATTGAGCCGCGTGATATTCGGCGCCCGCGCTTCGCTACTCGCAGGTGTCGTCTCGGTTGCGATCGCGGTCGGGCTCGGCGTGCCGATCGGGCTCGTCTCCGGTTACGCCGGCCGATGGGTTGACGGCATCCTCATGCGCATCACGGACGCCATGCTGGCCTGCCCGTTCCTCATTCTCGCGATCGCCTTTGCCGCATTCCTCGGACCAAGCCTCACCAACGCGATGATCGCGATCGGCGTCTCGGTCATGCCGATTTTCATGCGCCTCACTCGTGCCCAGACTCTCTCGGTCAAGGTCGAGGACTATGTCGAGGCGGCCAAGGCGCTCGGCAATCCCCATTGGCGCATTCTCCTGCGTCACATCCTGCCCAACGTATTGCCGCCTCTGATGGTGCAGGCGACCCTCGCGATCGCGCAGGCGATCATCGCGGAAGCGAGCCTCTCCTTTCTCGGACTAGGCCAGCAGCCGCCGGCCCCCAGTTGGGGCAGCATGCTCAACACCGCCAAGAATTTTCTCGACAACGCGCCGTGGATGGCACTCTGGCCCGGCGTCGCAATCTTCCTCGTGGTGCTCGCGTTCAATCTGCTCGGCGACGGCCTGCGCGACGCACTCGACCCTCGGCGCAAGTGATGCGCCGGGCTCAGGCGGAATCCTCGAAAAGATAACCATCCTGTAGTAAGTCATTTTGGTAACGCCTACTAGATATTGTGTTACAATAAGGTGGGATTGCTGAGGCGCTTCATGTGGAAGAAAAGAGAGCGGCGAGCGGGCTGTATGTTCTTGCTGATTGCGTCGGCGAGTGCCTCTCTTTGGCTCGCCGGCTGTGCAAATGGCTCGGATAGCGCAGGTACCCCCAGCACTTCCGTATCCGGGGCCGCGCAAGGGGGTCAATTTGCCGGCGTCGCCTTGCCGTCGAGCTATACGCTCGACTCCGGCAAAAGCCTTGCCCTTGGTGTCGGCGAGCGTTGGATCGGGCGGATCGTCTTCACGAGCAGCACGTCGAGCCGCGATATGTTCGATTTCTACCGCAGCGAAATGCCGAAATTCGGCTGGAACGAGGGGGCCGTGGTGCAGTCGGAAACGAGTATCCTCACCTTCGATTCGCCTGCAACCGAGCGGACAGCCATTGTCCAAATCAGTTCACGTACGCTCGGCGGCGCCTACGTCGAAATGGTCGTATCGCCCACCGCATCGAGTGCGGCCGGGTCCAACACAACTCAAGGTTACAGCAACAATTCGTCCAGCCGGCCCGTCCCCGCAACAAAGCCGGCGGCCCGACCGCCTGCCGTGAGCGCTCAACCGTTGCAATAACTTCCGGTCGTTCTACAAAAGATTGTATGTCGCTGGCGCCGCACAATTTCCTGGCACCTGGAGCCTCGAAATTCGCGTGCGGCATGCGTCAGAGTAAGTTCAGGCCACTCGCTCCATGCGAATGTCACAAATCTTTTCGATTGCCTCGTGCAAACAGAAAAAATTAATGCCAGAATTATGATAGTTGGCTTGCTGAGGATTTGTCATGTCCAGGGAAATCTTGCGATTTGCCGCGCAAGGCAATATCGAGGTTGACACGACAACGCGAACTCTCCGGGCCTCATCGAAGAGGGTGTTGACGTATTTCGGCTTGAACGGCCGCAAGATCACGCCGAAGGAGGCCAGTCTCAGGAAGAGGGCGCGGCGCGATCTTGAAAGCTTTGTGAGCGAGCGCTTTGGCGCGGGCAAGCCGGGTTGGACGTGGGTCGGCCCGGACGGCAGGAAGATCAAGGCCTGAGTTCCGTGTCGTAACGCGGTGTTGCAACACCGGGTTGTCTTACCTGCAACCGAGTTCGGGTGTTGATTTGGCCGCAAGGCCATTCGCGAGTCGAGGGTTTCAGGCGCAGTACGCTACCTAGAAGGCCGCGTTCACGTTATTGAAATCGGCGATCAGCGCATTGCCGATTGTGCCCAATACGGCAAACAACACGGTCGCGATCAGGAGCGCGATCAGGCCGTATTCGATCACCGTGGCGCCGGACTCGTCGCGAAGAAGACGGCTCATCAATCCACCCATGCCACGCTCCATGATGCAAGCGCCCCGCCGCACGCTCCGCGAATCGATTCCTGTGTCCACCAATATTGCTACAATAAAAGTTTATATTCAGTAAATAAAGAATCGGCAATTTTCCTGAAATTGTCTCGATATTTTTCTAAAACTTTCGAAAATGTCTAATATTCGTGCCATACGCACGCTTTTCGACCGACAATGCGACGACATAAGGGGTGCGCCACCGCACCTCGCTATAAGACGATTTACAGCGAGGCCATGAGTGCGGCGAATTCCTCGGGATACGCGATACCGGCGGCGATCGAGAGAGCGGCGAGCCCGATGAGAAGCAGGACCGCGGGTATCGCTTTTCGCCGGACCGACCCGTGCCGTGCGTGCAATTCGCTTGCGACCGGCATGTCGCGCGGCACGGATGCAGCCGGCGGAACGCGTTGGGTATGGGAGTGTGTCGCGGTTTTCATCATGGGCTGCCATTTCGTTCGTTGGCTTTTGAGCGAACGAGCGCCGGCCGCTGCCGGGCGGGGTCGATCGGCCGGTACGGTCCCGCCCTTTAATGTGGCGAATTTTGGATTCGCCACACGAGGTGCCGAAATCGCTATGCCAAGTATCGAACGGATCGGCGCGCAAAGATGTGAGGCCGTTCACAACCTCGCCAAACGAGGTTCCGAGTCTCTGGCCGTGAATGTTCGAGGGTTCGCGGCGCGATGGGTAAGTGCTGCGGATTTCCGGCCGCTATCGCGTTGCCTGCTTACGGGCGGACGACGCGAGATTGATTTGCCGGGAGCGGTCCCGGCCAGTCGCGTTCCGCTCCCGACTGCGAACGGTCGATCGTGTCAACGCGGCCCGCGGTCGGGCCCGGAACCCGATACGGGATAAATGGCGAAGGTGGTCTTGCCGGCGTCCGTGCTTTGGTTACCCGCGAGATATGCTGAGTTCGCCACTTGCTGGTCGCCTGCGACGGGCTGATCGGCGACCAAGGACTTGAGTGGGCGGTTGGCGGGCTTCTTGTGCAGCGAAGCCGTGTGCTTGTGGGGGGGCGCTTCGGGTGTGGCCACCGCCGCTTGGGCCGCTACAACGGGCTTTTCGACGGGGACTGGCGCGAGCTGATCGTCCTCGAGTCGATCGAGACGCGTCACTTGATGAAGGATCTGGATGGCACTCTCATCGGGATCTGCATTCGCGTCGGAATACGCCAACTGAGGGGCTGCGATAAAAGCCGAAACCACCGCACCGAGACCCGCCCCAAACGCCAACCCACCGAGAAATCGCCACATTTTCATTCTCCTAGAGTTGATGGCTTCGTATGGCTTCATCGATATCAGGGCTTGGTTAAAATGTGGTTAACGGACGGCCGGTTGCGACACGGATTGCGTGCAGATTTGGAGCGGATTCGGCAGCCGCGAGTTGTGACTGCTTTACCGCAACGGCGCTGCTTGCGTAGCGCGGTCGTCTGAGGTGGCCGATCGCGTCGCCGCCTGCGTTCAAGCGGTGAATGTAGGGCCTAGTTTGGCTAAACCGAATCTCGCCCAATCTGGTGGTGCGCGCGTGAGCGAATTTCGGATTAGGCCCCAGATCAGAGGCCCGTTTGGGGAAGGAGCTTGGTGCCGTCTATCATGCGGGAATACCGGAAGGGCTGCGGATCGACGATCGGCGGATCGCCGGCGATGAGGTCGGCGGCGAGTCGGCCGGCTGCGGGTGCGATGCCGAAGCCATGTCCGCTGAAGCCGGTTGCAAGATAGAGCCCCGGCAGACCGTCGATCGGCGAGATCACAGGAATCGCGTCGGGCACGGTCTCGATCATCCCGGCCCAGGTTTCCACGATCTTGGCGTCGCGCATCGCCGGGTAGGCCGCCTTGAAGTTGGTGAATGCGGTTTCGAGAACCCCGTGATCGGGAACGGGATCGAGCACGCGGGTGCGCTCGAAGGGCGAAACCTGGTCGAGCGCCCAATGCCGAGGTACCTGGAGTCCCTCGAAAAAGGCGCGTCCGAACTTGACCTTGATGCCGTTGCGCTCTTGCCGGTAAGCCGGCCAAAAGGCCTGCAGATAACGAAAGGCGTCGGGCGTCAAATGGAAGATCGCGTGCCCGCGCAGCCCGACCGTGTAGCCGCCGTCGAGCCGCCGGCGAAAGCCGAAGTTCGGGGCGCTGACCGGCGCGTCGCCGATCTCGGGTGCGGGTCCGGTCCGCATGACCGAGGCGAGGACGCTCAACTGAGGCAGGTCGAATCCGTGCCGGCGACAAAAAAGCGACGACCACGCCCCGGCAGCGCACAGCACGGCGCGCGCGCGAATGGCGCCCTTTTCGGTCACGACGGCCGACACGGCGCCACCCTCGGTCTCGAGGCCGCGGGCAGCACAGTTCTGATGGAACGTAACACCGAGCTTGCGGGCCGCCTCCGCGATCGCGGGTGCTGCCTTCGACGGCTCGGCCCGACCGTCGCTCGGCGTGTGCAGGCCGCCCACCCATTTTTCCTCGCAGCCCGGCGTCATGGCCTGCACCTCGGCCGTATTCAATAGCCGGGTATGGACCTGATACTGACGCGCCTGGTCCACCCAGCGTTCCCAACGGGCAAGCTGCGCTTCGTCCTTCGTCACGTAAAGAAGGCCGCTCCGGCGGAATCCGGTCTCGGCCCCGAGCTGCTGGTTGAGTCCATCCCAGAACGTCAAGGCTTCCCTGACAAGCGGGATTTCCCGCGTATCGCGCCCCGTCTGCCGGCACCAACCCCAGTTGCGGCTCGATTGCTCGCCGCCGACCCGGCCCTTCTCGACCACCGCGACCGTATGGCCCTTCTTCGCGAGATTATACGCCGCGACACAGCCGATAATGCCGCCGCCGATGATGACGGCGTCGACAGTGGCCGGAAGCTTATCGTCGCTCTTGACCGCATCGACAGGCGGGGACATCCACGCGCTCCTTTCAGGAAGATTCTGCGATTGAACGAGTGCCGCAATCTTCCAAATGGGAGCGACAGCCGTCAATCGAATTCGCGCGCATTACGGCGCCGGCGCCAAATGCATATTCCCTTACTCGTCACACTGAACTAAGGTGCGTCCCGTCGTAGAATTTCGCGAGGAATGAGCGCTGCGCCGGTCGGGATTTGGTGTTCCGAGGGGCGAGGAATCGGGACGTTTCAATGATTGTCAGCAGGACGCCGTTTCGCATCTCCCTCTTTGGCGGCGGGACCGATTACCCCGCTTGGTTCCACGAGCACGGCGGTGCCGTGCTCGGCACGACGATCGACAAGTACTGCTACATCAGCGTCCGGCATTTGCCGCCGTTTTTCGAGCACCGCCACCGTATCGTCTATTCCAAGGTCGAGCTCGTTCGCGAGGTCGCCGAAGTGCAGCACCCGGCGGTGCGCGGCGTGCTGAGCGAGCTTGCGGTCGACGAGGGGCTCGAAATCCATCATGACGCCGATCTGCCGGCCCGCTCAGGCCTCGGCTCCTCGAGCGCATTCACGGTCGGCCTGATCAACGCGCTCCAGGCCATGCGTGGACGCATGGTGGCGAAGGAGGAGCTGAGCCGCGAGGCCATTCGCATCGAGCAAGACGTGCTCAAGGAAGCGGTCGGCTGCCAGGATCAGATCTGGGCGAGCTTCGGAGGGCTCAATCGCATCGATTTCAAACACGACGGAAGTTTTTCCGTGACGCCGATTATTCTCAAGGCCGAGCGACGCGATGAACTATGCAAATCGATGATGCTGTTTTTCACGGGCTTTTCGCGCTTCGCCTCCGATTTCGCTCAAGAGCAGCTCAACAATATCGGAAATCGCACCGGCCAGCTGCTTGCCATGCGCCAAATGGTCGATCGTGCCTCTGAGATCCTGCGCGACGAGAAAGCGCCGATCCGCGAGCTCGGCGAACTTCTCGACGAGGGCTGGCGCCTCAAACGCGAACTTGCGGACAATGTCTCCAATTCGAAGATCGACGAAATCTACGCCGCCGGGCTCGAGGCCGGGGCGGTCGGGGGAAAGCTCCTCGGAGCCGGCGGTGGCGGTTTCATCGTCTTTCTCGTCGAGCCCCACAAGCGCTCAGCCGTGCGCGATAAGCTCAACCGGCTCATCCACGTCACCTTCGGCTTCGATTCCGAAGGCAGCAAGATCGTGCTTTACCAGCCGAATGGGCTTTGACTGCGCCACACCCTGCCAAGGCGCGCGCGGCCTAATGGAGAATCCTGCCAAGTGACGGCCGGCGATCTCTCAACAAACCTCGACAAGGACGGCGTGTGGGGTGAGGTGCTTCACGACGCATGCCGAGGTGGGCCTGCCCTCTTCCTCGATCGCGACGGCGTGGTCGTCGAAGAAGTGGATTATCTCTCGCGCGTCGAGGACGTGGTCGTCATCGGGGGTGCGGCCGAAGTGATCGAGGCCGCCAACGCACGCGGCATACCGGTCGTCCTTGCAACGAACCAGGCGGGGATCGGGCGCGGATATTACGGCTGGCG
>Ga0187766_10000906_pt1 | contig 17000 bp, 12 predicted proteins | sample 0216_QUI02_MP05__4_FD_132971 | JGI IMG/M metagenome (GOLD analysis project Ga0187766, IMG submission 132971) | Tropical peat soil microbial communities from peatlands in Department of Meta, Colombia - 0216_QUI02_MP05_20_MG | ecosystem: Environmental > Terrestrial > Soil > Wetlands > Peat ... | reverse complement strand
GAGCAAGCGCAATCGTCGGCCATGCTTTGCCCGATAACGCACGCCATGCGCGGCGGCGTCGCGCAACGCCGACACAACCGGAGTTGAGCCATGACCACCGCGTGCACCTCCACTTGGCGGTGTGGTGAGGCCGGCACCGTGCACCGCGGCCGCGACCTCGTCGCGGATGGCTTGAAGGCCCACCGGCGCCTGGCAGCGAACGGTGATTTGCGCAACCCCCTACGAGACAGGCTGCGGGTGGCCCGATCGCACGCAAACGGGTGATACGATGCCGCGCGCGCCGCACCTGCCCGGCGTGGCGTTGAGCGCAGCGAAGTCCGGTCCAATTCCGGCGCTGTCCCGCAACGGTAAAGCCCTCTGACGCAGGGGGACGAGCCCGGTCGCCTACCTCAGCGTCTCGATACCAGTCCTCGGAATGAAGGGCGGTTCGAGCGCCGTGGGCGCAAGAGCTCCCTCGTCCTCGCACGAAGGAGGATGACCCATGTCCAGCAGTATCAGCCGCCTCTTGTCACGGTGGCGTGCCCTCACGCCCCGCGAGAAGTCGCGCGCGGGCGCCATGCTCGCGACGATCGCCGCGCTGAATGCCGCCGGCTGGGGGTTGTTCGCGTTCGCGATCCTGCCCCATCACTTCCACTACACGGGGCTCGGGATCGGGCTCGGTGTGGCGTTCACGGCATGGACGCTCGGCTGTCGCCATGCCTTCGATGCCGACCACATCGCCGCGATCGACAACTCGACCCGCAAGCTGATGGCCGACGGCAGGCGGCCGCTCGGCACCGGCTTCTTCTTCGCGCTCGGCCACTCGACCGTGATGCTCGTCGTCGGCGTCGGGATCACGATCGCCGCCAAGTCGGCGTTCCATGCGCTGGTGCGGCCGACCTCGACGTTCGAGACTGCCGGCGGAACCATCGGCACGGTCGTTTCGGCGAGCTTCCTGTGGCTGATCGCCGGGCTCAACCTGGTCGTGCTGAGCGGGATCTGGCGGGTCTTCCGCGAGATGCGGCGCGGCGTCTACAACGAGGCCCAACTCGAGGCCCATCTCCAGTCCCGTGGAATGATGTACCGCTTCTTCGGGAAGTGGATGCGCTCGATCCAACACACCTGGCAGATGTTCTTCGTCGGGTTCGTGTTCGGGATCGGGTTCGACACCGCCACCGAGGTGCTGCTGCTCGCCGGCGCCGCGGCCGCCGCTACGCAGGGCCTGCCGTTCTACGCGGTGCTGGCGCTGCCGCTGCTGTTCGCGGGCGGGATGACGCTGTTCGACAGCTTCGACGGGTTCTTCATGAACACCGCCTACGGCTGGGCGTTCGCGCGGCCGGTGCGGAAGGTCTATTACAACCTCACGATCACGGGATTGTCGGTCGCGGTCGCGTTCCTGATCGGCGGAATCGAGATCATCGGCGTGCTCTCGAGTGAGCTGAACCTGCATGGCTGGTTCGCCGATGCGGTGGGGAACTTCGACCTCAACAAGGCGGGCTTCACGGTCGTCGGGCTGTTCGTCGCGGTCTGGGCGGTGGCACTGGCGGTGTGGAAGTTCGGCAATGTCGAGGCCCGCTGGGAGCAGAACGTGCCGCGCCGCCGGGCCGCCACGACCGACTCGAGCCCCCCTAGAGGAGATTGAGCCGGGTATGGTGAGCGCACACGCGAGCAGGGACCCGATGGCGTCGATCGACATGTCGGTCCGGGACCACTGTCCCGGGGTGCTCCGGCTCCATGCCGCCGCCGACGGCCCGCTGGCCCGCGTCCGCCTGCCAGGCGGGCGGCTTGATGCGCGCGGACTTCGCGGGCTGGCATCGGCCGCGGAGCTCGGGAACGGCATCGTCGAGCTGACGTCGCGGGCCGGGGTTCAGCTACGGGGCATTCGTGATCCCGAAGCGTGCGCGCAGATGCTCGCCTCGACCGGACTGCTGCCGTCGGCGACGCACGACCGGGTCAGGAACATCATCGCCTCGCCGGTGGCTGGGCGCCACTCGGACTCCCGGGCGGAAACCGACACGCTCGTCGCCGAGCTCGACCGTCAGCTGTGCGCGGACCCCGGACTGGCTGGGCTGTCGGGGCGGTTCCTGTTCGCGATCGACGACGGCGCGGGCCTCGTCGGTCACGTCGCCGACGTGACGCTGGTGGCCGTCGGTCCCGACCGGTTCCGGCTCGCTGGGCGCGAGGTGACCCGCGCCGACGCGGCGCCGGCTGCGCTCGCCGAGGCCCGACGGCTGCTGGCCGGGTCGTCCGGCCCGCCGGCCGCAGGGGCGGTGAAGCGGGTGGGGCCGGGGCCGCTACGGCAGACCGACGGCCGCGTGGCGCTGACCGTGATGCCCCGGCTGGCACGGCTCGATCCGCACACGCTCCGCGCGCTGGCCGACCTCGCCGATGACGTGCGCCTGTCAAGCGCCCGGACGCTGACGCTGGTCGACCTCGAGCCGGAGGTGGTCGATCACACGAAGTCCGCCCTCGTGGCGGCGGGACTGATCGCCGACCCGGCGTCGGGGTGGGTTGGCCTCACTGCGTGCGCGGGCGAAGGGGCGTGTCCCAAGGCGCGGTACCGCGTGCGCGCCGCGGCCGCCCGGCGTGCGGCCGAGCGCGGGCCGGGCGCGCCGCCCGAGCATTTCGCCGGATGCGACCGGCTATGCGGCTGCCCCGAAGATGCGGTGATCGTGCGGAGCGGATGACCGGCACGGGATCGCAAAACGGCTGCTGCTCGTTCGCCGCGCGCCGAGAACCGCGACCCGTCGTGCCGAGTCGCGCGTCAACGCGACGCTTGTGCGGTAGGCTGGCCCCTCGCCCGTCCGAGAAAGGCCGGTGAAAGTCCGGCACGGTCGCGCCACTGTGATCGAACCCTCGGTTCGTAAGTCAGACACTCGACGGGCGAAGAACCCCCAGCCAATCAGAGACGCACGATCTCAAGGAGGTGGCCTCCTGAGCTACATCCGCGACGGCGCCGAGATCTACCGGCGGTCGTTCCAAATGATCCGCGCCGAGGCCGACCTGAGCCGCTTCGATCCGCTCCTCGAGCGGGTCGTTGTGCGGATGATCCACGCCTGCGGAATGGTCGACCTGGCGGATGACGTAGCCGCTTCGCGGACGTTCGCCGAGCGTGCCGTCGCCGCTATGGAGGCGGGTGGCGCGATCCTGTGCGACACCCAGATGGTTGCCTCGGGCGTCACGCGACTGCGGCTGTCCGCCGGCAACGACGTGATCTGCACGCTGTTCGATCCGGCCGTCGTGGAGCTGGCCCGGGAGCTCGAGACGACGCGAACGGCCGCGGCGGTCGAGTTGTGGCGTGAGCGGCTGCCGGGCTCGGTCGTCGCGATCGGCAACGCGCCGACGGCGCTGTTCCGCCTGCTCGAGATGGTCGCGGCTGGTGGTCCGGAGCCGGCCGTGGTCATCGGCGTGCCGGTCGGGTTCATCGGAGCCGCGGAGTCGAAGGTCGCGCTGGCCGCCTCGTCGCTCGAGCATCTTGTGGTCCACGGTCGTCGCGGCGGCAGCGCGATCGCCGCCGCCGCCGTCAACGCGATCGCGAGCCCGGTCGGATGAGCGTCACCGGCAAGCTGTTCGGCGTCGGCGTGGGGCCCGGCGATCCCGAGCTGATGACGATCAAGGCGCGGCGCGTGATCGAGGGCGCCGACGTGATCGCCTACCCGGGCGCCGAGCACGGGCGTAGCGTCGCCCGCCGGATCGCCGGCCCATATTTGCGGCCCGATCAGATCGAGGTGCCGCTCCGCTACCCGGTGACGACCGGCGAGACCGACCATCCCGGCGGCTACGAGGCGGCGCTCAGCGAGTTCTACGACGACTGCGCAGCCGAGCTCGCCGTCCATCTCGATGCCGGCCGCGACGTCGCCGTGCTGTGCGAGGGCGACCCGTTTCTGTACGGCTCCTACATGTACCTGCACGAGCGGCTCGGCGAGCGCTACGGGTCGGAGGTGATCCCCGGCGTCGCGTCGTTCAGCGCAGCCGCAGCGGCCGCCGGCGCTCCGCTCGTCCGCCGCGACGATGTGCTCACGATCCTCCCCGGGACGCTTCCCGGCGAGGTGCTCGCGGCCCGTTTGCAAGCGACCGACGCAGCGGTGGTGATGAAGCTGGGGCGGACGTTCCCCAAGGTCCGCACTGCCGTCGAGTCGGCGGGCATGCTCCAGCGCGGGATCTACGTCGAGCGCGCGAGCTCCGAGGAGGAGCGCGTTGCGCCGCTCGCCGGCGTCGCCGACAAGGTGCCATACATGTCGCTCGTGCTCGTCCCGGCGGTCGCGGTCTCGCCGCCAGCGGCGCAGGCCAACGGTCACGGTCACGCCGGGCGGGTCTCAGTGGTCGGCCTCGGCCCGGCCGGCCCGGAGTGGCTGACGCCCGAGGCGCAGGCGGCGCTACAGGAGGCCGAAGTCCTGATCGGATACGAGACGTACCTGAGCCGTGTGCCCGAGCGGCGCGGCCAGGAGCGACACGCCACCGACAACCGGTTGGAGCTCGACCGCGCCTGCCATGCGATCGAGCTCGCGGCGGCCGGAAAGCGGGTCGCGGTCGTGTCCTCGGGCGATCCCGGGATCTTCGCGATGGCCGCCGCCGTGCTCGAAGCGGTGGACGAGGACGGACGCGACGACGTCGACGTCCGCGTCGTCCCGGGCTTGTCGGCGATGCAGGCAGCTGCGGCCCGCGTCGGTGCGCCGCTCGGTCACGACTTCTGCGTGTTGTCGCTGTCGGATCAGCTCAAGCCGTGGGCGGTGGTCGAGCAGCGACTCGAGGCCGCCGGCGCGGCCGACCTCGTCCTCGCGCTGTACAACCCGGCTTCGCGGACGCGGCGCGAGCAGCTCTCGCGTGCGATCGAGCTGCTGCGACGTCATCGCGCCGGTGCGACGCCGGTGATCGTCGCCCGGGCGGTGGGCACCGACGCCGAGGCGGTGACCGTCACGACGCTCGCCGAGATTGCGCCCGACGCGGTCGACATGCGTACCCTGCTGATCGTCGGCTCCTCGACGACGCGAACGCTCGCGACCGCCAGCGGGTCAGTGCGCGTCTACACGCCGCGGCGCTACCCGGCGTGAACGGCCCAGGCCAGCGCCGCCGCAACCGTGCTCACGGCATCCGCGTCCGGCCGGGGCGGGCGCCGGACGACGATCACCGGCAGCCCGCGCGCCCGCGCGGCGTCGAGCTTGGCCACCGTGTACGTCCCGCCGCTGTCCTTGGTGACCACGACATCGATTCGGTGGCGGTCGAGCAGCCCGCGCTCGCCGCCGAGCGTGTACGGGCCGCGGTCGAGGATCACTTCGTGCCGTGGCGGCAGCGGTGGGCCTGGCGGATCGACGCAGCGGATCAGGCACCACGCCTCGGTCGCCGCGAACGCGTCGAGCCCCTGCCGCCCGGTGGTCAGGAACGCGCGGTCCCCGAGCGTCGGTACCGCTGCCGCCGCGTCGCTCAGGTTGTCAACCCAGATCCACCGGTCGCCGGGCTGCTCGCTCCAGCCCGGGCGATCGAGCCGAAGCAATGGCACCTCCGCGGCGAGACACGCAGCCGCTGCCGATGCCGAGATCCGCTCGGCGAACGGGTGGGTGGCGTCGATCACCCGGTCCGCTCCGTGCTCGCGAAGCCACGCCGCCAGCGCCTCGGGTCCGCCGAACCCGCCGATCCGCACCTCACCCGCCGGCAGCCGCGGCCGCGCGACTCGCCCGGCCAGCGACGTGACCACAGGCTCGCCGTGCGCGTGAAGCTCAGCGGCGAGATGTCGTGCCTCCGCTGTCCCTCCGAGGATCAGGATCATCGGACGTGAGGCGAGTGCTCGTCGTCGGCGTCGGCGCGGGGGACCCCGAGTACATGACGGTCGCGGCGATCCGCGCGCTCGACGAAGCGGACGTGATCTTCGAGCCGAGTCGCCCGACGGCCGATCTGACCGCGGCCCGCGAGGACCTGGTCCGGCGGTTCGCCCCGAGCCCGCCACGGACGGTCGTCGTGCACGAACCGCGGCGCGACCGCAGGGCGCCCGACTACGAGCGCACGGTTGGTGACTGGCGCGCGCAGCGGGCGGAGTCGTGGGAGGCCGCGATCGCGGCCGAGCTCGCCCCCGACGGCTGCGGGGCGTTCCTCGTGTGGGGTGACCCGTCGCTGTACGACAGCACGATCGCGGTGCTCGATGCGGTGCGAGAGCGGGGGAGGGTGGCGTTCGAGTACCAGGTGATCCCGGGCGTCAGCAGCGTCCACGCCCTGACCGCCCGCCATCGGATTGCGCTCAATCGCATCGCCGGCGCGGTCCTGATCACCACCGGTCGCCGGCTCGCCGAGCAGGGGCTCCCCGACGGGGTTGACGACGTCGTCGTGATGCTCGACGGCGACTGCGCCTTCCGCCACGTCGTGGGCGAGTCGCTGCACATCTACTGGGGTGCCTACCTCGGGACGCAGGACGAGCTCCTCGTGTCGGGACCGCTCGCCGAGGTGGCCGGAGAGATCGAGCGCGTGCGAAGTGAGGCTCGCGAGCGGAAGGGTTGGATCATGGACACCTACCTGCTCCGGCGACCGTAGAGGTGGCTGTCGCGGAACCCGTCGGCATCGAGGGCAGGGCCGACGATGATCGTTGCCGTCCGCCGGACACCGCCCGCCTCGACTTCGGCCGCGATCGTGTCGACCGTGGCGCGTAGGATCAGCTCGTCGGGACGGCTGGCGCGGGCGACGACCGCGACCGGGCAGGCGCTGCCGTAGGCGACGGCGAGCGTGGCAGCGATCTCGCCGATCGCCTGCGCCCCGAGGTGGATCACGAGCGTCGTCCCGTGCGCGGCGAGCGACGCCAGGTCCTCGCCGGCGGGGATCGCGGAGGCGTTGCGGCCGTAGCGCGTCAGGATGACCGTCTGCGCGACCCCGGGGATCGTCAGCTCGCGGCGCAGCGCCGCCGCGACGGCGGCGAACGCCGGCACTCCGGGCGTCAGATCCCAGGGGATCCTCAGCTCGTCGAGCCGGCGAGCCTGCTCGGCCACCGCGCTGTAGATCGAGAGGTCGCCCGACTGGAGCCGGGCGACGTCCTCGCCGCGGGCGTGCGCGGCCTCGAGCTCGGCGACGATTTGATCGAGATCCAGATGCTGGGTGTCGACAAGCCGGGCGTTTTCTGGCGCGTGCGCGATCACCTCGTCCGGGACGAGCGCGCCCGCGTAGACGCACACCGGGCACAACGCGATCAGCCGCTGCGCCCGCAGCGTGATTAGGTCGGCGGCCCCGGGGCCCGCGCCGATGAAATGGACGGTCACGGCTTCTCGACGCTCCACTGCACGATCGGTAGCGCGGGCCGCCAGGCCGTGAAGCCGCCGATCGGCTCGGCGTGCGAGACCTCGATCCGGGCCAGCTCGCCGCCGTGGCTCGCGAGAGCGCGGTGGAGGAGCTGCTCTCCCTGGATCGTCACGGCGTTGGCGACGAGCCGGCCGCCGGCCTTGAGCGAATCCCAGCAGGCGTCGATCAGGCCGTCGGTCGTGAGGCCGCCTCCGACGAACACGGCATCGGGCGTGCCAGCGCTGGCGAGCGTGTCGGGCGCGTGGCCGACGAGCACCTCGAGCGATGGAACCCCGAGCCGGTTGGCGTTGCGCGCGATCCGCCGTGCGCGATCGTCGCGCTGCTCGACGGCGATCGCGCGAGCGGTCGGCTCCGAGCGTAGCCACTCGATCGCGATCGATCCACTGCCGGCGCCGACATCCCACAGCAGAGCGCCCGGGGTGGGGGCGAGCGCGGCCAGCGTCGCAGCGCGCACGTGGCGCTTGGTCAGTGCTCCGTCGTGCTCGTAGGCGTCGTCGGGCAGCCCCGGGACCAGCGGGTGCAGCGGCGCTCCCGGTTCGCGCCAGCACTCGATCGCGATTGCGTGCAGCGGATCGAGCTCGGTCGCCGGCGCCCAGGTCGTCGCGGTCGCCTCGCGGATCCGCTCCCCGGGGCCGCCCAGCTGCTCGAGCACGACGAATCGGCTCGGCCCGCACCCGGCGGCGCGCACGACCTCGGCCACCTCGTTGCCGGCGCCGTAGACGACGATCCGCCGGCCGGGCTGGAGAAAGCGCGCCACCATCTCCGGCGGTCGCGCGACCGTGCTCACGAGGCTGACGTTCGCTTCAGACCAGCCCAGCCGTGCGCACGCGAGCGCGAACGCCGACGGGTGGCTGATCACCTCGAGCCGCGCCGGCGCGAGCCGCCGCGCGAGGGTCGCGCCGATGCCGTGGAGCATCGGATTACCGCTGGCCAGCACGCATACGTGACCGTGCTCGCGCGCGACCAGCTCGTCGACGAGCGGGCCGATCGGCGATGGCCACGTGCGGCCGGGGGGCGCGCCCTGCGGCAGCAGCTCGAGCTGGCGCGACGAGCCGATCACCTCGTCGCAGGCGAGCACCGCCGACTGCGCGTGAGCTGAGAGCCCGGTCCACCCATCGGCGCCGATCCCGACCACGATGATCCGCGCGCCGCCGTTCACGCGACAGCCCCGGTGAGCGCGACCGCGCCGGCGAGCACGGCTACGAGCCGGGCGTTCGCCTCGGGGTCGCGGGCGGTGATCCGGAGGTGGCCGGAGCCGAGACCGGGAAACGACCCCGCGGGGCGCACCGCGATCTGCTCCGCGCGCAGCGCCGCGAGCACGCCCTCACCGTCGGCCACCTCGACCAGGCAGAAGTTCGCCGCCGACGGCCACACGCGGATGCCGTCGATCGCCGTGAGCCGGTCGTGCAGGTCGACCCGCTCAGCGACGGCCCGCTCGGCGAGCGTCCGGATCTCCCCGTCGTGAGCGGCGGCCGCGATCAGAGTTGCGAGCGCGAGCGCGTTCGCCGACCACGGTGGGCGGACCGCCGCGAGCCGCCGTGCCAGCGGCGCCGGCGCAATTGCATACCCGACGCGCAGCCCCGGCACGGCGAGCACCTTCGTCAGGCTGCGGATCACGATCACGTCATCGAGCCGCTCGCCGGCGAGCGATCCCGCCTCGCCGGGCACCATCTCCATAAAGGCCTCGTCGACTACGACGACGCGGCCCGGGCGACGGAGGGTGAGCAGCGCGTGCGCCGGGTCGAGCGTCCAACCGGGATTCCCCACGATCACCAAGTCTGCTGCGCCGGGAACGGCGTCTGGATCGAGCACGAACTTGGCCTCCGGCTCCCGGAGAACCCGCACAACCGGGATCCCGTTGACGCGCAGCGCCGCCTCGGCCTCGGCGAAGCCTGGGTGGACGCACGCCGCGAGCCGTGGACGAAGCGCTGGGCCGAGCAGCCACAGCGCCTCGGTGGCGCCGTTCGTGACGACGATCTCGTCGGGGTTGCGGTCATGCCGGCCTGCTGTCGCCGTCCGCGCCTGCGCGTCGTTGGGGTATCGCTCGGCGTCGCCGTCCAGCGCGGCGACGAGCGCCGTCCGCAGCCACGCCGGCGGGCGACCGGCGAGGACATTGACCGCGTGGTCGACATCGCCGCGGCGGACGTCACGGTCGCCATGGTGGCGGAGCGCGCTCGACTGACTGGCGAGCGGGGCGGTGAGCGTGAGCGGGCGGCCTGCGACCACGTAATCGACGCGGTCGGCCGCGTCGGACAGCCGCTGGACGGACTCCCCGAGCAGGTCGAGCCATCGACGCGCGAGCGAATCGAGCGGGAGCATCCCCTGGCCGGCCTCCTCGGCGACGACGATCACGTCCGCCTCGCGCGCCGCGACGACCAGACGCTGAACCTCCGCTACAACGTCGTCCGTGCCGCGATGGAGCACGCCGCCGATCCACGCCCCGAGGCCGTCGATGACCGTCATGCCACGCACGGTGCCGGCGAGGTCGTCGCCGGCGACGATCGTTTCCCAATCAGACGGGCGGCGCCCGGCGTGGGCGCGGATCCGCTCGGCCATCGACTCGTCGTCGGGGTCGGCGGTGGCGACGTAGCGCACCGGGCCGCCGAGGGCGAGCGCGAGCCGTTCGGCGTGGGCGCTCTTGCCCGACCGGGTGCCGCCGATCACCAGCGTCAGGCTCACGCGGCCGCCGCCTCGACGAACCGCGACGGGATCTCTGGGTGGGCGGCCCAGTGGACGTGGAGATAGCTCCCCTGGACCGAGCCCGACACGATCCCCTCGGCGCGGGTCGTCCCGCGCGCCGACAGCCGCCACGCCGGGGCGCCGTCCGTGGTGGTCGTCGAATAGTGGAACTCATGCCCGCGGACCACGTCGCCGGCGGCGATCCACGGGGTCGCGGTGGCGGCGGTCGCTTCGCGGTACCCAAGCGTCAGCCGTCCGGCCATCGCCCCTCGGCCGGGAAGCACGCCGCACATCTCGTGGTCGTCGAGCGAGTCCAGCAGGTACAGCAGGCCCCCACATTCGGCGAGGATCGGACGGCCGGCCGCGGCAAGCGCACGGACATCCGAGCGCAGCGACGCGTTCGCCGTAAGCTCCGCCCCGAAGATTTCGGGGAACCCGCCGGCGAGGATCAGCCCACCCGCATCGTCGGGCAAAGCCTCGTCCGCGGTCGGGTCGAACGGCGCGAGCTCCGCTCCGGCGGCGCGCAGCAACTCGAGGTTCTCCACGTAGTGGAACGAGAACGCCGGACCGTGGGCGATCGCGATCCGCGCTCGCGTCGTCGCGGGCTTCGGAGGTCCGCCAGGCGCCTCCGGGCTCCAGGCTGCTCCAGGCAGCAGGTCCCGTGCGCCACGAGCCAGGCGTTCGAGCGTGTCGAGATCGCACCTCTCAGTAACGACTGCCGCAAGCGCGGCCAGGGCGATGGCGGCGCGCGATTCGCGCTCGGCTGCGGGCACGAGCCCGAGATGGCGCTCGGGCGCCACGATCCGCTCGTCGCGTCGCAGCGTTCCGAGCACGGGTACGTCGAGCGGCGCCACCGCTTCGTGCAGCAGCTCCGCGTGCGCGTCGGACCCGACCCGGTTGAAGATGACCCCGGCGAGCCGCACCTCGGGGTCGAAGCTGGCGAAGCCGTGGACGATCGCCGCGGCCGAGCGCGCCATCGCCGACGCGTCGACGACGAGCACGACCGGCGCCTCGAGCAGCTTGGCGACGTGCGCCGTGGACGCGAGCTCGCCGCCGCCGGACGCGCCGTCGAACATCCCCATCACGCCTTCGATCACGGCGATGTCGGCGCCGGCGCAGCCGTGGCCGAACAGCGGCGCGATCAGCTCGGGGCCGCTGAGGAACGCGTCGAGGTTGCGGCCGGGCCGTCCGGAGGCGAGCGCGTGGTAGCTCGGGTCGATGTAGTCTGGCCCGACCTTGAAGCCCTGGACCGCGAGGCCGCGGGCGCGCAGCGCGCCGATCAGCCCCGAGGTCACCGTGGTCTTGCCCGCGCCGGACGACGTGCCGGCAACCACGAGCCGCGGGATGGTCACCACTCGATCCCCTGCTGGGCGCGGATCCCGGCGTCGATCGGGTGCTTGACCTTCGTCACCTCGGACACGAGGTCGGCGAGCTCGATCAGCTCTGGTGCGGCGTCGCGCCCGGTGATGATCACGTGCTGGAAGCCGGGCCGGTCGCGGATCGTCGTAACCACGTCGCCGACGTCGATCCAGCCCCACTTGACGGGGTAGGTGATCTCGTCGAGCAGCACGAACTCGTAGCGCTCCTCCGCGACCGCCCGCTTGACGCCCGCCCAACCCTCGCGAGCCAGGTCGGCGGACTCGTCGAGATCCTCGGACAGCCACGACCAGCCGTCGCCCATCTTCTCCCAGTCGATCCCGCCGAGCGCGCGCGCCGCCTTGGCCTCGCCGACCTTCCATTTGCCTGATTTCACGAACTGGAACACGCCGCAGCGATACCCCCGAGCCCACGAGCGCATCAGCATTCCGAACGCCGACGTGCTCTTGCCCTTGCCGTGGCCGGTGAGCACGATCACCAGCGGGCGGTCGCGAGGCTTGCGGCGCTTCGGATCGGCGCTGCCGACGTCCTCGGTGGTACTCATGCCGCCGTCCGTCCGGGGGTCAGGGCATGCAGTTGTCCGCCGGCCGCCGCGGCCAGATCGCTCGCAAGCCCGACCCGGACGGGGCCATCCTCGGTGTCGATCACCGCCACCGCGTCGGCCACTGCGCGGAGGGACGCGGCGGCGCTCTTCACCGCCCCGTTCGGGTCGGCCACGCGGCCGTCGGTGAGCACGATTGCCACCGACCGGCGTCCCGCGTTGCGGCTGCGCTCGCGGCGGATCAGCGCCTCGGCCGTCCGCAGCCCGGCGGCCAGCGGCGTCCGCCCACCCGTCGGCAGCGACGTCAGCTGGGCGGCTGCCCGCTCGAGCGGCGCCCCCGGAGACACCAGGACCTCGGCGTTCGCATCGCGGAAGGCGATCACCGCCACGCGGTCTCGGCGCGCATAGGCGTCGCGCAGTAGCTCGATCAGCGCGCCCTTTACACGGGCGGCGCGACGGCGGGCGCCCATCGACCCGCTGGCGTCGACGACCAAGCAGAGGAATACGCTCTCCCGGCCGGCACGGACATGCTCGCGAAGATGGTGCGGTTCAGCGCCGAGCAGCCGGGCCCGCAGCGTCGCCACCACCGCCAGGTCGTCCGGGACGGCGGCCGGCCGGCTGTCGATCGCGCCCGCGTCGGTGCCGCTGCTGCGTGCACGGCGGCCGCCGGGTCCGCGACCGCGGCCCGGCAGCGACAGCGCCTGCCGGGGGAGGCCGGCCTGCACCGGGGCATCGACGCGCTCGGGGGCGAGCCGATCGCCGGGCGGCGGATCGTCGTCGTCGTTGTCGTCCGGCGGGTGCTCCGGCGAATCGGTCCGGTCCGGAGGCTCGGGTACGGCGTCGTCGAGCGCGCGCTGGAGCTGATCGTCGTCCGGGACTTGGCCGGAGAGCGGATCTCGCCGTCGGCGGTGGAACAGCGCGAGCTCCGCGGCACGCCTCACGTGCTGCTTGCTCACCTCGTCGACGTCGTCGAGCGCGGCGAGGGCGAGCGCGGCTCGGGCGGTGACGATGTCGCCGCGGACGCCGTCGACGTGCAGGTCGGCGCACGCGCCGGTGATTCGCAGGAGCTCGCGCTCCGGCAGCACGACCTGGTCGAGGCGGGCTCGCGCCGCGGCCAGGCGCTTGGCGAGTGCCGCCTCAGCCGTCGCCCACTCGGCGACGAACGCGTCCGGGTCGGACTCAAACCGCAACCGTCGGCGGACGATCTCGGCCCGGATTGCCGGCTCCTCCGGGGTCTTCACCTCGGCCCCGAGCCCGAACCGGTCGAGCAGCTGCGGGCGCAGGTCCCCCTCCTCGACGTTCATTGTCCCGACGAGCAGGAACCGTGCCTCGTGTGTCACCGACACGGCCTCGCGCTCGACGCGGGCGATGCCGGTGGCAGCGGCGTCGAGCAATGCGTCGACCAGGTGGTCGGGGAGCAGGTTGACCTCGTCGACGTACAGGATCCCGCGGTGGGCCTTCGACAGCAGCCCGGCCTCGAACCGGTGCTCGCCGGCGAGCGCGCGGCCGAGGTCGAGCGAGCCGACGAGCCGGTCGAGCGTGGCGCCGAGCGGTACCTCGACCAGCGGCGCCGGCTCACCGTCGGCGAGCGCGGGCAGCAGCGGCGCTAGCCCTCGGACCGCGGTGGTCTTGGCGGTGCCGCGCTCGCCGCGAACGAGCAGGCCGCCGACGTCGGGCGCGACCGCGTTGATCAGCAGCGCCTCGATCAGCTGCTCCTGGCCGACGATCGCGCTCAGCGGAAACACGATCACCAGGCCGCCTCCTCGAGCTCGCCCTCGAGCGACAGGAACCGGTCGCGGATCTGGCCGAGTGTCTCCTCGCTCGGCGCGCCCCACAGCCCTCGATCGACGGCCTCGAGCAGGCGCTCTGAGATCGAGCGTGCCGCCCAGGGATTCGAGCGCGACATGAATTCGGCGACCGCGGGGTCGAGCAGGTAGCGCTCGGCCACCTGCTGGTACATCCAGTCCTCGGCGATGCCGGCCATCGCGTCGTACCCGAACAGGTAGTCGACGGTGGCCGCTAGCTCGGCCGCGCCCTTGTAGCCATGACGGACCATCGACGCGATCCAGCGCGGGTTGGCGACGCGCGCCCGGAACATCCGGCGCGTCTCCTCGGTCAAGGTTCGCGTCCGCACCCGCGTGGGGTCGGAGGAGTCCCCGAGGTAGGCGGCCGGCTCGTGGCCGCTGAGCGCGCGCACCGTCGCGACCATTCCACCGTGGTACTGGTAGTAGTCGTCGGAGTCGAGGATGTCGTGCTCGCGCGAGTCGACGTTCTTGACCGCCATCTCGATGCGCCGGAAAGCGTCGCGCATCGCCGGGCCGGCGGCGGCGCCGTCGAGCCCGCGGCCGTAGGCGAATCCGCCCCACGCCTCGTACACGGCGGCTAGGTCCTCGTCGCCGCGCCAGTCGCGCGCCTCCAGCAGCTGCAGCAGGCCGGCTCCATAGGTGCCCGGTTTGGAGCCGAACACCCGGGTGGTCGCGCGCCGCCACGCCGGTGCCTGCTCGAGCTCGTCGGCCAACCGGGCCGCGTCCGCCCGCGCATGCGCCGCGACGTAGTTCTGCTCGTCGGGTTCGTCCAGCCCCGCGACTGTCGCCACCGCGTCGTCGAGCAACGTGATCAGGTGCGGGAACGCGTCGCGGAAGAAGCCGCTGATCCGGACGGTGACGTCGATTCGCGGGCGACCGAGCTCGTGGAGCGGAATCACCTCGAGCCCGGTCACGCGCTTTGACGCGGGATGCCAGGTCGGCCGCACGCCGAGGAGCGCCAGGATCTCGGCGATGTCGTCGCCGCCGGTCCGCATCGCGGCCGTGCCCCAGGCGACCAGCCCGACCATTTTCGGCCGCTCGCCGGCGTCCTTCAGGTGGCGCTCGAGCAGCGCGTCGGCCAGGCGCACGCCAACTTCCCAGGACAGCTCGGAGGGGAGCGCTCGAGGGTCGACCGAGTAGAAGTTGCGCCCGGTCGGGAGCACGTCAGGTCGGCCCCGGGTCGGCGCCCCGGAGGGACCGGACTCGATGTGGCGGCCGTGCAGCGCGCGGACAATCGCGGTCAGCTCGTTCGGGGTCTGGCGGATTCGCTCGACGAGCTCTTCCGCCCTCGGGTCCGCGAGCGCGTCCTCGTCGCGCTCGGTGCCGAGCATCGCCGCGACGAGGCCGCGGAGCTGCTCGCCCTCGGGAGCGAGGCCGAGAATATGGAGCCCGTCCTTGATCTGGATGTCCTTGACCTCGCACAGGTAGCCGTCGATGTGGGCGACCAGTTCGGATAAGGACCTTTCGTCGGGGCGCTCGGCGATCTGGAGGTCGGCCTGCAGGTTGGCGTGCTCGACGGCGCTCCAGATGCGGGCGGCGAGCGCCGGCAGCTTCGGGGGGTCGAGCACCTCGAGGCGGGCGTAGTCGTCGAGCAGCGTTTCGAGCTCGGCCAGCTCGTCGTAGGTGTCGGCGCGCATCATCGGCGGCACCAGGTGGTCGACGATCAGCGCGTGGGCGCGGCGCTTGGCCTGTACGCCCTCGCCGGGGTCGTTGACGACGAACGGGTAGATCAGCGGGATGTCGCCGAGGACGGCGTCTGGCGCGCATGCGTACGACAGCGCCAGCATCTTGCCCGGCAGCCACTCGAGCGTGCCGTGCTTGCCAAGGTGGACGATCGCGTCGGCGCACCACACCGTGTCGATCCAGCGGTAGCAGGCCAGGTAGTGGTGGGTCGGCGGCAGCTCCGGGTCGTGGTAGATCGCGACCGGATCCTCGCCGTAGCCGCGCGGCGGCTGGATCGCCACCAGCACGTTGCCGAGCTCGAGGCCGGCGACGATGAAGTCCTCGCCGTCGACGAACTGGTCGCCCGGTGGCGGGCCCCACCGTTTCTCGATCGAGTCGCGTAGTCCGGTTGGGAGCGTCCGGTACCAGGCGATGTAGTCGCGCACCGGGTAGCGCAGGGTCGCGGTCGCGAGGTGGTCGTCGGTCAGAAACTCGGGATCGTGACCGCCGGCGGCGATCAGCGCGTGCATCAGCTGATCGCCGTGGGCGAAGTCGTGCTCCACCAGCATCCCGTCCTGCTCGAGCGTGGCCAGCAGCCTCAGTGCGCTCGCCGGCGTGTCGAGCCCGACCGCCATCCCGATCCGGGCGTGCTTGGTCGGGAAGCTCGTCAGCAGCATCGCCACACGCCGCTCGGCGGCCGGGATGTGGCGCAGGCGGGCGTGCCGGACCGCGAGCCGGGCCACGCGGGCGCAGCGCTCGGGGTCGGCCACGTAGCGCGGCACGGCCACGCCAACAGGCGAGGCCTCGGCGTCGCGCTCCTTGAACGAGATCACGCCGGCGAGCAGGCGCCCGTCGAACTCGGGGATCGCCACCTGGGTGGCCGCGTCGAGCGGAAGCAGGCCCGCGTCCGACTCGAGCCAGGCGGCGCGCGACGAGGTCGCGCACACGGCCTGGAGCACCGGGACGTCGAGCGCAGCCAGCGCCGAGGCATCCCACTGCTCGGCGTCCGCGCCGCCGGAGCCGCCGGTGGCGAGCATCGTCACCAGCACAGCGTCGACGCGGCCGTGCAGCAATTCGAGCGCCGGGACCTCGCCGTTCCCGTCGCGCCGCAGGCTGTAGCTCCAAGTTGCGATCACGCCGGCTCCCTGCGCCCGGATCGCGTCGCACAGCGTGTCGACGAACGCGGTGTTGCCGGTGAGGAAGTGCGAGCGGTAGAAGCACACGCCGATCGTCGGCCCGCCGTCCGAGGCGGCCTCGTCACGGTACACGCCCAGGTCCGAGACCTCGTGGGGCGGCTCGAACCCGTGGCCGTGCAGCAGGAACGTGTCGGCCAGGAACCGCAGCAGCTGCTCGACGTTGTCGAAATCACCGTGGCGCAGGTACTCGCCGGCCTGCGCAACCGCACCCGCCGGCGCGGTCGACAGCGCCGTCATCTCCGCATCCGGCTCCGCCTCCCCACCGAGCGCCACGAGCACGATGTCGCGCTCGCGACAGGCCGCCACGAGCGCGTCGAGTCCGTCGGGCCAACCGCGGCGTCCGCCGAGGATCCGGCACAAGACGACGCGTGCCCCGTCGAGCACATCATCGATCAGCGCGTCTGCATCGAGCGTCCCGCCGGGGTTCGCGCACCGCACCTCGGGGAAGCCGTCCGGCAGCCGTGCCACGGCGGCGGCGGTGGCGAG
>Ga0187766_10000904_pt1 | contig 17008 bp, 11 predicted proteins | sample 0216_QUI02_MP05__4_FD_132971 | JGI IMG/M metagenome (GOLD analysis project Ga0187766, IMG submission 132971) | Tropical peat soil microbial communities from peatlands in Department of Meta, Colombia - 0216_QUI02_MP05_20_MG | ecosystem: Environmental > Terrestrial > Soil > Wetlands > Peat ... | reverse complement strand
GGGGTACGAGGAGGGCGGCACCCTCACCGAGGCCGTGCGCCGCCGCCCCTATGCCGTGCTCCTGCTGGACGAGATCGAGAAGGCCCATCCCGAGGTCTTCAACCTCCTCCTCCAGATCCTGGATGAGGGGCGCCTGACGGACGGCCACGGCCGGACGGTGGACTTCCGGAACACCATCATCATCATGACCTCGAACCTGGGGAGCACCTACATCCAGGAGTTGGAGGAGGAGGGGGCGATCCGGGAGAAGGTGCTGGAGGCCCTGCGGGGCGCCTTCCGCCCCGAGTTCCTGAACCGGATCGACGAGGTGCTGATCTTCCACCGGCTCGGCCTCGCCCAGATCAAGCAGATCGTGGAGATCCAGCTCGGCCACGTGCGCCGGCGCCTGGCGGAGCGGAAGATCGGCCTGACCGTCACGGATCGGGCCAAGGAGTTCCTGGCCCGGGAAGGGTACGACCCGCTGCTGGGCGCCCGGCCGCTGAAACGGTCCCTGCAGCGGCTGGTCCAGAACCCGCTGGCCCGCCGGATCCTGGAGGGGGAACTCAGCGAGGGCCAGACGGTGGAGGTGGACCTGCGGGGCGGCGAGCTGGCGTTCAGCGTGGCGGCGGCGTAACCGCATTCGCGGCGGCGGGCTGCGGCACGGCCGGGGGCCGAAAGGCCCCCGGCCGTTCGTCTTTTGCGTAGGCCTCAGCCGGCCGGGCGCTCCGGGAGGAGTTCGGCGACCACCTGGAGGATGTCCTCCACCCGGAAGGGCTTCGCCACCACCGCATTGACCCGCCCCTCGCGCACCTGGGCGGGGTCGATGGCGTGCCCCCAGCCGGTCACCAGGATGATGGACACCGCGGGGTGCAGCTCCCGCGCCCTGCGGGCCACGTTCCAGCCGGACATCTCGGACATCCCCAGGTCCGTGAAGACGATGTCCGCGGGCTCCCGGGCCAAGTGCTCCAGGGCCCGGCGCGGATCGGTGAAGGCGTGCACCTGGTGGCGCTGGAGCCGCAGCAACTCCGCCAGGGCTTCCGCCAGGACTTCCTCGTCGTCCACCACCACGATGCGCCCCTGGCGCGCCGCGGCCGGCGGGTCGGCCCTGCCCGGGTCCGTGGCGGGCCGGTCCGTGGCCGGCAGCCTCAAGGTCACCGTCGTTCCGACGCCCTCCTGGCTCTCCAGCAGCACCTCCCCGCCGTGCCGCGAGACGATCCCGTACACCACCGAAAGGCCGAGCCCGGTGCCCTTGGCCCCCTTGGTGGTGAAGAACGGCTCGAAGGCCCGCCGGCGGATCGGATCGGGCATCCCCACCCCGGTGTCCCGCACGAACACCTCGATGAGCTCTTGCGAGGCGCCGGCCTCGTCGGCGAGGGTCTCCCGGCGCGGGTTCACCGCGCCGCTGGCACGGGTCGGCCGCAGGAGACGGCGGGCGCCCACGGTGAGGCGCCCGCCGTGGGGCATGGCGTCCACCGCGTTGAAGACCAGGTTCACGATGACCTCGCGGAGCTCGGCCGCGTTCCCCAGCACCCGCGGGACCGGCTCCAGGGCCAGCACGGCCTCGATGGCCGCGCCGCGCGCCTGGGCCTCGTCCTTCCAGCGGGGGCGGGCCACCTCCAGGGCCTGCGGTATGAGGTCCGCCACATCCACCGGGGCGTACTGGGCCTCCGGCCGCACCCGGGCGAAGCCGAGGATCCGGCGCACCGTCTCGGCCCCGTCCAGGGCGACCCGCTCGATGACGGCGAGCCCTTCGTGCACCTGGGGGTCCACGTCCCGCAGGCGCAGGAGCTGGGCGCGTCCCAGGATGGCCGCCAGCAGGTTATTGAAGTCGTGGGCCACGCCGCCCGCCATCTCTCCCAAGGCCCGCAGCTTTTCCACCTGCACGAGTTGTTCCTGGGCGGCCTGGAGGTCCTCGTAGGCCCGGCGGGTCTCGGCGTAGTGCCGGGCGTTCTGGATGGCGAGGGCCGCCTGGCCCGCGAAGGCGGAGAGGAGGGCCACCTCGCGGGCGTCGAAGGTGTGGGGATCGTCCCGATAGATGGCCAGCACACCGAAGGGACCGTCCGGGAGCAGGATCGGCGCCGAGCAGACGGCCCGGTAACCCTCCGCCGTCACCCGCGCGCGACCGGCCTCGGAGAGCTGGATGCCCGGGTCGTGCAGGATGTCCGCCGTCCAGACCGGTGCGCGCCGCGCGATGCAGGCGCCCGTGGTCCCTTCGCCCACACGCAGGGGCACCTCCTCCCACGCCCGGCGATTCAGCCCCACGCTCCGGCGCTGCCGGAGCCGGAGCCCCTCGCCGTCCCGGCGGGCCTCCCAGAGGGCGCAGCGCGAGACGCCCAGCACCTGGCACGTCCGCTCGATGAGGACGCGGAAGATCTCGTCGGATTCCAGGGTGGAGGAGATGACGCGCGCCAACTCCTGGAGCGCCTCGGCCTCCTCGCGCTTGCGGATGGCCTCCCCGTGGAGCCGGGCGTTCTGGATGGCGATGGCGGCCTGGGTGGCCAGGGACTCGAGGACCGTGCGCCGGCCCGCGGTCACCTTGCCCTCGGGAGCGGCGACGCTGAGGACCCCCAACACCTGGTTCCCGGCCAGGATCGGGACCCCCAGGTACGAGCGGAGGCCGTGGCGGGCGTTGAAGTCCCCGTAGATCTGCCGCGGGTCCACCGTCATGTCCGGGACCCACAGGGATTCCCCGCGGGACGCCACGGCGCCCGAAAAGGACTCCCCCACGGAGATGGGGGCGAACCGGATCTCGTCGGCGAAGGCCCGCTGGAGGGGCCCCGCGCTGGCCCGGGGGAGGAGGGACCCTCCCTCCTCGACGAGTTGGAGGTAGGCCACCCCGGCCCCCGTGAGCTCCACGGCGGAGGCCACGATGGTCTCCAGGATCTGGGCGAGGTCGAGGGAGGCGGTCAGGGTCTGCCCGGTGCGGATGAGGGCCGCCAGGTCGCGCGACCGGCTGCGTTCTTCCTGGTAGAGGCGGGCGTTCTCGATGGCCAGGGCCGCCTGCTCCGCGATGCGCATGGCGAAGGCGACCTCTTCCTCGTCGAAGGTGTGCCGGTCGCGGCGGTACAGGTTCAGGACCCCGTAGGGCCCCTCGGGCCCGCGCACGGGCACCGAGAGGATCCCGCGCACTCCCTCCGCGATGTTGAGCGACCGCACGTCGTCGGGGAGCGGGAAACGGACGTCGGCCTGGATGTCGGGAGTCCACTGCGGTTGCCCGGTGGCCAGGGCCTCCCCCACGAGGCCCGCCCCCGGCGGGAGGGCCAGGGCCTGCCAAAACTGCGTCGAGAAGCCGTGGGCCCGGCGGAAGCGTAGGATCCCGGTGACCGGATCCCGTTGGAGGACGGACGCGGCGCTGGCCCCCGTGGCCGCGGCCGCGCGCTCCACCAGCAGCGCCAAGACCTCGTCCAGGTCCAGGCTGGCCGAGATGGCCTGCCCCACGGCGGCGAGGGCATCGGCCCTCGCCTTGGCCTGGAGGGCCCCGGCGTAGAGCCGTTCCATTTCGTCCCGCAGGGCCGCCCTGTCCAGGGCCGGGGCGACCAACTGGGCCACGGCCTCGGCAAGCCCCACGGCCTCGGCGCCGAAGGCATGGGGACGGCGGGCACCGACCAGCAGGGTGCCCACCAAACGGTCCCGCACCGCCAGTGGAACGCCGAGGACGGAGGTCAGTCCCAGGCACCCTTGATCTGCAGGCACGGCTGGCCCGGCCGCGCCCATCTCCCCCAGGCAGATGGGGGCCTTGGCGCGGGCCACCTGCGCGCTCAGGCTCTCGCCGTCCAGGGGGACCCGCGGGGGAAGGCCGGCGGATTCCATCACCGTCAGCCCGACGGAGGCGCCCAGAACCAGTTCGCCTGGGGGATCCTGCAGCAGCCGGATGGTGCCGACGTCCGCGGCGAGGATCTCCCGCACGGCCTCCAGGGCTGCCTGGAGGGTCGCCGGCAGGTCCGGCGCGGCCGTGATGGCGCTGACGATCCGGACGAGCCAGGCCGCGCCATGGACCGTGGCCTCGGGGGAGGGCAGGGGCCGCACGGGGACGGTCTGCCGCTCGGTCCTGGCGTGCGGGACTCTGGACGGATGTGTGGAAGGCATAGGCGCTCTGCCGCGACGGTCGATTCCCGAGGTCCCTTCCCCGTCGCGCGAGGCCGCTTCTGGCCCTCGGTCACGACGGCCCATGCTACACCAAATCGGTGCCGTGGTGCATGCGGAATTGGGGCGCGCCAGCGCGACGCCATAGACGCTCGTCCCTAGCGTCAGGAGTCCCCGCGCCGGTCGTTCCTTTTCCCGTCCCTTGGGCCTGACTCGGGAAGCGAGTCTTGCCACGGCCGCTGGCAGCCGGGCTCCTGTATGCCGTCGGGAACGGGAATGGATACGAAGCGTGAAGCCTGCCTCGATCTCAGGATGCTACCGGGCCGGGGCGCCGGTTAACCCGCCGGGGCGGAGGGCCGGAGGTTCTGGACGGCGTTCAGGAGCTGATCGAGGTTGATGGGCTTGCTGAAGTAGCCGGCGGCGCCGTGCTCGAAGGCTTGGCGCCTGAGGTCGTCCGTCCCATAGGCGGTGATGATGATGACATGGGTTTGGGGGTTGGCCTGCTTGGCGGCACGGACGAGACCGAGCCCGTCGGGCTGGCCGCCGCCCGACAGGCAGAGGTCGATGATCGCCAGATCGAAGACATCGGCCCGGAGGGCCTCTTCGGCCGCGCGCAGTTCGCGGCACGCGGTCACCGTGGCCCCGCTGCGCTGGAGGCAGTGGGAGAGGCTGAGCAGGATGGTCGGCTCGTCGTCGACGATGAGGATTTTGGCCGCCAGCTTCGGCATCTTCGGATACACGTATCCGGTGTCTGGATTTCGGTGTCCAGGGCGAATGGCAATGTACCTATGCAGGACGCGTACCAAGCACCTCAGCGAGCCGGGGGCTGGAGGCTCCTCGCGCATGGAGTGGGGGGACGGGGAGCCCGGGTCCGGGCACGGGAGGGTCGCCCGCCGCGGCCGCGGGAGGGACGCGATCGCGTCACACGACCGGCCAGCGCCGGGTCATTGCAGGCGATAGCGTTTGATCTTGTCCTGGAGGGTCGAGCGGGAGATGCCCAGGACGCGGGCGGCGTGGCTCCGGTTCCCCTCGTATCGCTTGAGGACCCGGTCGATATGCCACTTTTCCAGGTCCTCCAGCGGCGTGTCCACGTCCGGTTCGGCCCGCACCGGGTCGGCCACGACGGGCGGCGGCGTGTCGGGCAGGGGGATGGGCGCGGACGGGACCCCCTGGATCTCGGCCGGCAGGTAGGCCGGGGCGACGACGTCGTGGGCGCAGAGGATGATGGCCCTTTCGACGACGTTCTTGAGCTCCCGCACATTCCCGGGCCAGGCATAGGCCATGAGCAGGCCCTGGGCCTCCGGCGAGAACCCCCGCACGCGGCGCTTCAGCAGATCGTTGAACTCCTGCACGAACAGGTCCGTCAGCAGGATGATGTCGTCTCCCCGCTCCCGGAGGGGCGGCACCTGGATGGGGAGCACCTTCAGGCGGTAGTAGAGGTCCTCCCGGAAGTTGCCCTTCTCGACCTCCTTGAGCAGGTCCTTGTTGGTGGCCGTGATGATGCGGACGTCCACCGTGATGTCGCGCGTCCCCCCCACGCGACGGAAGGTCCGGCTCTCCAGCACCCGCAGGAGTTTGGGCTGGACCGACACCGGCAGGTCCCCCACCTCGTCGAGGAACACGCTCCCGCCGTCGGCCACCTCCAACAGGCCCCGCTTCATGAGCTTGGCGTCCGTGAAGGCACCCTTCTCGTGCCCGAACAGCTCGGACTCCAGGAGCTGCTCCGAGAGGCCGGCGCAGTTGATGTCGAGGAACGGCTTGTCGGACCGGGGGCTCCTGATGTGGATCGCCCGGGCCACCAGCTCCTTGCCGGTGCCGCTATCCCCCTGGATGAGGACCGTGGTGAGCGGGCTCTGCGAGAGGCGCTCCACCAGTCCGTTCAGGGCGATGATGGCGGGGCAGGCCCCGGGGATGACCGACTCGCTCCGCCCCCGCGCGCGCGTCCGGAGATACGTGTTCTCCCGCTGGAGGCGGATGACCTCCAGGGTCTTGGTGAGGAGGAGGTCCACCTCGTCCAGGTCCACCGGCTTGGACAGGTAGTCGGTGGCGCCGGCCTTGATGGCGGCCACGGCCGATTCGATGCTGCCCCGGGCCGTGACCATGATCACGGCCGTGTCCGGGCTGGCCTCCCGGATCTTTCCCAGCAGGGTGATCCCATCCGTGTCGGGCAGCTTCAGGTCCAGCAGGACCAGGTCGGGCGCCTGATCCTGTACCAGCGTCAGACCCTGGGCCCCCGTTTCCGCCTCGAGGAACCGGTACCCCTTCCGCGAGAAGAAGTGGCGCAGGCTGCGCCGGATGGTCTCCTCGTCATCGATCACCAGGAGCGTTGGCGGCATCCGCCCCTCCTGTTGAGACCGGATACCTCAGGAAGGATTTCGTGAGGTCTCCGGAGACAATTTCCCGTGACCGATCTCCCGGGGCCCAGGCGGGCGGGCAGCGACGATGCCTCTTGCGAGGGCGGCCCGGCGCCCACCTCCCGGATCGGTCATCGGCGTTCGGTCATCGGACACTTCCGGAGCCTTCGCGAGCGGTTTCGCGAAGACTCCGGGCTAGGCGCCGCGGCCCGAGGTCGGCAGCCGGATGGTAAAGATGCCGCCGGCCCCGGGGCGGCTCCCCACGCTGATGATCCCCCCGTGTTCTTCCACGATGCGGCGGCAGATGGGCAGCCCCAGCCCCGACCCGCTGGGCTTCGTCGTGTAGAACAGCTCGAAGATCCGGTCCCGGTCCTGTTCGGCGATGCCCTGCCCGGTGTCCTCGATGGCGATCTCCACCCAGCCGTCGGCGCCGCCGGAGGGTGCGGCGGCGTGGCGGGTGCGCACGACGATCCGTCCTCCCGCGGGGGTGGCCTCGATGGCGTTCTTGAGGAGGTTCAGGAACACCTGGCGCATCCGGTTGCCGTCCAGGGCGATGGGGGGGACGGCGGGGTCGAGGTCCCACGCCAGGGCGAGGCTTCGGGCGTCGAGCTCCTCCTTGCTGAGGTGGACGATGTCTTCCCAGATCTTGTGGAGGTCCTGGGGGGCCAGCGCGAGGCGGGTCGGGCGGCCGTAGAGGAGGAGATCCTCGATGAGCCCGTTGAGCCGGTTGATCTCCGAGAACATGGCCTGGACCAGCTCCCGGTGAGACGGCTCGAAGCTGACCTCCCGCTTCAGGATCTGCGCCACGTAGCTGATCCCGGCCAGGGGGTTCTTGATCTCGTGGGCCATCTTGGCGGCCACCTCGCCGATGGTGGCCAGGCGGTCCTTGTGGCGGATCTGGTCCTGCAACGCCTTGATCTCGCTCAAATCGCGGAAGACGACGATGACGCCCTCCCGTCGCCCCTCGGGATCGTAGAGGTAGGAGCTGTTGAACCCCAGCGGGATCCGCGAACCGTCGGCCAGCTGCAGCGTGATCTCGCGGGTGCCCGGTCCCACCCGGAGCAGCTCGCCGGCCTGGGGAAATACGTCCAGGAGCCGCCGGGCCTCCCACTCCTCGCGGGAGAGCCGGAGCGTCTCCGCCCCCGTGGGGTTCAGGCGGTTGATGCGGCCCTCCAGATCGGTGGCCAGCAGGCCGCTCCCCATGTTGGCCACGATGTTTTCCGTCAGCTGGGTGGAGTGCTGCAGCCCCAGGGTCTTCCGCTCCACCTCCGCCTCCAGGGCCTTGGCGAAGTCCGCGGTGGCGGCCTGCAGGCGGGAGAGTTCTTCGACCTTCGCCGTGAGCTCCGCCAGGAGGCCGCGGTTCTCGGCCAGGAGACGATGCCGGTCCGCCGAGCGGCGGACGGCGCTCACCAGGTCTTGCGGCTGGAAGGGTTTGGGCAGAAAGTCGTAGGCGCCGGAGCGCAGGGCGCCGATGATGTGCCGCTGGCTCGAGAAGGCCGTGCAGACGATGACGGGAACGTCGGGCACCACCTTGGCCAGTTCGTGGATGGCGGTGATCCCGTCCATCCGCGGCATCATCAGGTCGAGGACGATGGCCACCACCGCCTCCTGGGCGGCGATGCGAAGGCCGGCCTCGGCGTCCGCCGCCGTGAGGACGCGGTACCCCTCGGCCGCGAGGATGTCCCCGCAGAGCTTGCGGATCAACAGTTCGTCGTCGACGACGAGCACGGACTCCATGGGAGCGGACCATACCAAACGTGAAACCGACTTTACAAGCAGTATTCTCGGCCTCCGCCCGGAAAACGAGCGTCGCCGGATGGTTCGTAGCGCAGGCGCGACCCCCTCCTAACGTGTTGATAACAAATCCCTCATCGCGACGTAAGGGCCGGGCGCCGCCCCTTCCCGTTGACACCCCCGGACGCGGCCCCTAAGGTTGGGGTTGGCCAGGGGGAGGGCCCGTGCTCGAACGAGTCAGGCGGACCATGGCGGCGCACGGCATGCTCACCGCCGGGGATGGCGTGGTGGTGGCGGTGTCGGGCGGCGTGGATTCCATGGTGCTCCTGCACGTGCTGGCGGCCCTCCGCACCCCCCTCGCGCTGCGGCTCCACGCGGCCCACCTGGACCACGGGCTGCGGGGCCCGGAGGCCACGCGGGACGCGGAGGCCGTGGCCGCCTGGGCGTCCCGTCTGGAGGTGGCGCTGACCTGCGAGCGCGCTGGCCCGCTGGACCGGCGCGGCGGTTCGTTGCAGCGCGCCGCCCGCGCCGCCCGCTACGCCTTTCTCGAGCGAGTGGCGGACCGGTGGGGCGCGCAACGCATCGCCGTCGGCCACAGCCAGGACGACGTGGCCGAGACGGTCCTCTTGAACCTCCTCCGGGGCGCCGGGCTCCGTGGGTTGGCGGGGATCCCGCCGGTGCGAGGGCGGGTGATCCGTCCCCTGATCGATGTCCCCCGGGAGGCCATCCTGGCCTATGCCCGGGCCCTGGGCGTGCCGTGGATGGAGGACCCCTCCAACCGCACGCCGGCCTACCGGCGGAACCGCATCCGCATGGACTTGCTCCCGGCCCTGGCCAGGGAGTACAACCCCCGCCTGCGGGAGGTCCTGGCCCGTACGGCCGCCATCCTCCGCGCCGAGGAGGAGACCTTGGATGTCCTCGCCCACGAGACGCTTCGCCGCCTCGTCCGGCAGCGCCCGGGGGGCGAGGCCGGGCTGGCAGGGCCGGACCTGGCCCTCCTGGGCCCGGCCCTGTGCCGCAGGGTCCTGCGGGCCGCGGTGGAGTCGCTCCCGGGACGGCCAAGGCTGCCGGCGCGGCACCTGGGCGCCCTCCAGGCGTGGGCGGCGGCCGGGCCGCGCCGTGGACGGTGCGGCTCCCTGCCGGGTCTCGCCTGCTGGTGGGACGGGGGGGACCTGGTCCTGGCGGCGGGTGCCTCGCCCACGTCGCCGGAGGCGGTGGCCTTGCCGGTCGGTGTCCCCACGCACGCGGCGCCCTTCGGCATGACCTTCGTCGTCGAGGCGGCGGAGGTGGGGGTGGAGGGACCGCCGCCGCCTGCCCCCGGGGAGGTCTGGATCGCCGCCGCGGCCGCCCCCGATCCCCTCGCGGTGCGGGCGTGGCGGTTCGGTGACCGGTTCCGGCCCCTGGGGCTGGGCGGAACCAAGAAGCTGCAGGACTTCTTCGTGGACGCCAAGGTGCCGCGCCCCTCCCGCGGGCGGGTCCCCCTGGTGGTTTCAGGGGATCGGATCCTCTGGGTGGTGGGCCACCGCATCGATGAGGCTGGGAGGATCACGGCGGGTACCCGGCGCGCGCTGCACCTCACGGCCCAGCCGGCGCCGCCGACGGGCTGACGCCGGTCCGGTGCGCCCGGCATGCCGATAAAGGAAGGGCAGCACCTCCTCCCCGCTGTTCGGGCGGCGGGTGCGGCGCCGGCGCGCTCCCGGGGCGCCAGGACCGACACACCCCGCATGCCCCCGAGCGATCTTTCGGTGGGTCCTGCGCCCATCGCAGCCCCTACGCCTGGACCTTGCGGCCCGCCCCGGGCGGCCTTGACCCGCCAGGGCAGGAGGGGGTTCCAGCAACCCGCTCAGGGGGGCAGTTCTTGAGGCCGCGCAGGCTCCGTCAGGGTTGAGTTTTCCCCCCGTTCGTGTTATAAAATAGCGATATGCGGCCCCGCGGCGCCCCTGTGGCGTTTCGGGGTCGGCCGGTGCGTTTTTCACGGAGGTGGCGCGGGTGAACCCCTTCTTCAAGAACCTGGCCCTGTGGCTGGTGATCGGCCTCATCCTGGTGCTGATCTTCAACATCTTCAGCACGACGCCCAGCAACGAGCGGGAACTCATCTTCAGCGATTTCTGGTCCCGGGTGGAGCGCAACGAGGTCGTGGAGGTGACCATCAAGGGGAACGAGATCCGGGGCAAGCTGGGGGACGGGGGCCTGTTCCGCACCTACGCCCCCGACGACCGGGAACTGGTCCCGGACCTGCGCAAGAAGAACATCCGCATCATCGCCAAGCCGGTGGACGGGAATCCCTGGTACATGCAGGCCCTCTTCTCGTGGCTCCCCATGCTGGTCTTCATCGGCCTGTGGGTGTTCTTCATGCGCCAGATGCAGGGGGGCGGGGCCAAGGCGCTCTCGTTCGGCAAGAGCCGCGCCCGCCTGCTCTCGGACAAGCAGGCCAAGGTCACCTTCGCCGACGTGGCCGGCGTGGACGAGGCCAAGGAAGAGCTGCAAGAGATCATCGAGTTCCTCAAGGACCCGCAGAAGTTCCAGAAGCTGGGCGGGCGCATCCCCAAGGGGGTCCTCCTCATGGGCCCGCCCGGCACCGGCAAGACGCTCCTGGCCCGCGCCATCGCCGGGGAGGCCAACGTCCCCTTCTTCAGCATCTCGGGGTCGGACTTCGTGGAGATGTTCGTGGGCGTGGGTGCCTCCCGGGTGCGGGACCTGTTCGAGCAGGGCAAGAAGAACGCCCCCTGCATCATCTTCATGGACGAGATCGATGCGGTGGGCCGGCACCGGGGCGCCGGGCTGGGCGGGGGACACGACGAGCGGGAACAGACCCTCAACCAGCTCCTGGTGGAGATGGATGGCTTCGAGTCCAACGACGGGGTGATCCTCATCGCCGCCACCAACCGCCCCGACGTGCTGGACCCGGCCCTGCTCCGCCCCGGGCGGTTCGACCGCCAGGTGGTAGTGGCCCGCCCCGACGTGCGGGGACGGGGGGGCATCCTGAAGGTGCACACCAAGAAGATCCCCCTCTCGCCGGACGTGGAGCTGGAGACGCTGGCGCGCGGGACGCCCGGCTTTTCCGGGGCCGACCTGGCCAACCTGGTGAACGAGGCGGCGCTGCTGGCCGCGCGCAAGAACAAGAAGCTGGTGGACATGGGGGACTTCGAGAGCTCCAAGGACAAGGTCCTGATGGGGGTGGAACGGAAGAGCATGGTCATCAGCGAGAAAGAGCGCCGGGTGACCGCCTACCACGAGGCCGGCCACGCCCTGGTGGCCAAGATGATCCCCGGAACGGACCCCATCCACAAGGTCACCATCATCCCCCGCGGCCGGGCCCTGGGGGTGACGCAACAGCTTCCCTTGGAGGACAAGCACAACTATCCCCGGGAGTTCCTCTGGAACGAGATCGCCATCCTCATGGGCGGCCGGGTGGCGGAGGAGTTGGTCCTCGCCGAGATCACCACCGGCGCCGGCAACGACATCGAGCGGGCCACGGAGCTGGCCCGCAAGATGGTCTGCGAGTGGGGGATGAGCGATCGCCTGGGCCCGCTCACCTTCGGCAAGCGCGAAGAGATGATCTTCCTGGGACGCGAGATCGCCCAGCACCAGGACTACAGCGAGCACACCGCCGTCGAGATCGACCGGGAAGTGCGGCGGATGGTCACGGAGAACTACGAGCGCGCCAAGGACCTGGTCCGGAGCCGCCTCAAGACGCTCCATGCGCTGGCCGCCGCACTGTTGGAGAAGGAGGTGCTGGACGCCCCGGAGATCGATGCCATCGTGGCCGGGGCCGATACCCCGGAGCCGGTGGGGGCGCCCGCCTAGCCGGCTGCTGAAAAAGGCCCAACACCTTTTCCCGCTCCCTCGGCGGGAGCGGGTGGGGCGTTGGCGCGCTGGCGCGGCGCTGCGACGTACGGCCCCAGTACGCCTCGCGCCTCGGCTCGCGCGCCGCCTTGCATATGGACCTTTTTGAGCAGCCTAGGCAAACGCGGATCCTTCAGCAGGCTGCTAGGGTGAGGGCGGTCGCCGCCCAGGCTCTTCCCGCCTTCCTCTCCGTCCGCGCTTCGGACCTCCGTCCCGTTCGCCGTCACGAGCCACCCATGGGCACGCCAGGCCCGCCATCCGCCGGGTCCGCCGCCGCCTTCCGGTGCCGGCGCTTCACCCTACCGCTTGGGGGGCGGGCCCTGGTGGTGGGGGTGGTGAACGTGACGCCGGACTCCTTCTCGGACGGCGGGCGATACCTGGACCCCGGGGCCGCCTGCGATCGGGCCCACGCCCTGGCCGCCGAGGGGGCCGACATCGTGGAGGTGGGGGGGGAGTCGTCCCGGCCGGGGGCGCGGCCGGTGCCCGCGGCGGAGGAGTTGCGCCGGGTCCTTCCGGTGGTGCGCCGTCTGACCCGGGAGCTGCCCATCCCCGTGGCGGTGGACACGTGGAAGGCCCCCGTGGCCGAGGCGGTGTTGGACGCCGGCGCCGACCTCCTGAACGACATCACGGCCCTCGCCGGCGGGCCGGCCCTGGCGGCCGCCGCCGGGCGCGCAGGCGCCGGCCTCATCCTCATGCACATGCGGGGGACCCCGGAGACCATGCAGCAAGACCCCGCGTACGCCGACGTGGTGGGTGAGGTTCGGGCGGCGCTGGGAGCGGCCGCGGCGCGGGCCGAGGCGGAGGGGGTGGCCCCGGACTCCATCGCGGTGGACCCGGGCCTCGGGTTCGGCAAGACGGTCCGGCACAACTTGGAGCTGCTGGGGCGGCTGGGCGAGCTGTGCGCCATGGGCCGCCCCGTGATGGTGGGGGCCTCCCGGAAGGCCTTTCTGGGGGCGGTGCTGGAGGCGCCCCTGGAGGAGCGCCTGGAGGGTACCCTGGCCGCCGGGGCGGCGGCCATCCTCCAGGGGGCATCCCTGGTGCGCGTACACGACGTGCGACCCATGGTGCGGGTGGCGCGGGTCCTGGCCGCCATCGCCCGCGGCGCCCCCTAGCGGGCTGCTGAAAAAGGCCCATCTGCGGCGTTGGCGCTCTCGCGCACTCCCTGCGGCGTACCCGGCGTACGCCTCAGTCGGCGCGTCGCGCGCCGCCTTGCATCTGGACCTTTTTGAGCAGCCCGATCGCGGCCGGGTTATTCAAGACCCTGCGGGGCCAGGAGGCGGGCGGCGGGGCGGGTCCCCGCGATCCCGACGTGACGCGGCATGTGGGAACCCCTGACGCGCTTGCCCTGGATCGACGCCGTCGATGTCCTCATCGTGGCGTTCGCCATCTACCAGCTCCTGCTGGCCCTGCGGGGCACGCGCGCGCTCCAGATGCTGGTGGGGCTTTTGGTCCTCTACGCGGTGTCCTGGGGCGCCCTGCAGGTCGGCCTCTTCACCCTGAACTGGATCCTGCAATACCTGCTCACGGCCGGCTTCGTCCTCATCGTCATCGTCTTCCAGCCGGAGATCCGCCGGGCCCTGGCCACCATCGGGCGCCGCGGCTTCCTCCTGCGCCCGTTCGCCCGGCACCAGGCGGCCCACATGATCGACGAGGTGGTCCGCGCCGCGGCCTCCCTGGCCGGACAGCGGATCGGGGCCATCTTCGTGCTGGAGCGGAACACGCGGCTGACGGACTACATCGAGGCCGGCGTGGCCGTGGATGGGGTGGTATCCCGCCGTCTCCTGGAGTCGCTCTTCCACCCGCGGACCCCCCTGCACGACGGGGCGGCCATCCTGAGCGAGGGCCGGCTGGCCGCGGCCGCGTGCGTGCTGCCCCTCTCGCTCAACCCGGACCTGAGCCGCGAGATGGGCACGCGCCACCGGGCCGCCATCGGGCTGACCGAGGAGACGGACGCGGTGGCGGTCGTGGTCTCCGAGGAGACGGGGGCCGTCTCCCTGGCTGTGGGGGGCGAGATCGAGGCCATCCCGGACCCCGAGGCCCTGCGCCGGCGCCTGACGCAGCTGGCGGGGGCGCCGGGGCCGCCGGAGGTGGCCCACGCCTCCGGGGAGGCGGAGGCCGCGCCGGCCGGGCGCGAGGCAGGCTGACGCCGTGACCTTCCGCCCGTGGGATAACCTGGGGTTGAAGCTCTTCGCCCTGGCCTCGGCGCTCCTGCTTTGGTTCCTGGTCAGGGGCGGGCAGCCGGCGGACCGGCTGGTGAGCGCCCGCATCGAGTTCCGAGACGTCCCGCGGGGCCTCGTGCTCGTCTCGCGCTCGGACGGGGCGGTGCTGCTGAAAGTCCAGGGGCCGAAACGCGTGCTGGGCGCCCTGGGGCTGGACGAGGTCGCCGTGTCCCTGGCCGCGCGGGAGATCCGTGAGGGGGTCAACGTCATCGCGCTGGCCCCGGGGGATATCCTGGGCGCCCCCCGGGGGGTGGAGGTGGTGGAGGTTTCGCCCCGCTCCCTTCGGCTCCAGGTGGAGGCCGTGATGCAGCGCGAGGTCCAGATCCAGCCGCGGATCGAGGGGGATCCCCGGCCGGGCTTCATGGTGCGGCGGGTTCAGCTGGAGCCGCGCGCGGTGAAGATCGCCGGGCCGCGCAGCGAGGTCCGGGGGGTCGCCGAAGCCTACACCATGCCCATCAGCGTGGAGGGGCGGGCCGGGGGCTTCTCGGCGCGGGCGGCCCTCGAACCCATCGGGCAGCAGGTGAAGTTCGTGAACGAGGCGCCCGTCCGGGTGAGCATCGACATCGGCCCTCGCAAGGGGGGCGAGGGCTCTGGGGACACGGGCCCGGGGCGCGCCAGCTAATGTCCTGAGCCAGAAGCCCCTGGGCGGATCGTTCCCTTTCCCGTGCCCGTTCCCATAGCCCGGGTCGAATCCGGGGAAGCCTCGTTTGCTACTGCCGGTTGCACGGGATTTCAGACGTCGCTTCGGGAACGGGTACGGGAACGAAATAGTGAAGCGTTTTTCGGACGCGGGACGCTAGCACGGCGGGGCGCCTCTCGGCGACCACAGGGGAGGGCATGGGGAAGCTGTTCGGCACGGATGGCGTGCGGGGGATCGCCAACGAAGAACCGATGACGCCCGAGACGGTCGTCAAGCTCGGCCGGGCCGCGGCCCATGTGCTGCGGGGCGACAGCGGGCGGCCCGCCATCGTCATCGGGAAGGACACACGGCTCACCGGCTACATGCTGGAGACGGGCCTGACGGCCGGGATCACCTCCATGGGGGCCGACGTGCTCCTGGTGGGCCCGCTGCCCACGCCGGGCATCGCCTTCATCACCCGCAGCCTGCGGGCGGAGGCCGGCATCGTTATCTCCGCCTCCCACAACCCCGTGGAGGACAACGGCATCAAGTTCTTCTCCGGGGACGGCTTCAAGCTCCCGGACGCCGTGGAGGACCAAATCGAGACCCTCATGGAGAGCGGCGAGCTGGACCGCATCCGCCCCCGCGCCCGGGATATCGGCAGGGCCTTCCGCATCAACGACGCCGTGGGCCGTTACATCGAGTTCGCCAAGAACAGTCTTCCCAAGGGGATGGAGTTCCGCGGCCTGCGCGTGGTGGTGGACTGCGCCAACGGGGCGGCGTACCGGGTGACCCCCACCGTGCTGAAGGAGCTGGGGGCCGAGGTCTTTCCCATCAACGTGGAGCCCGACGGGCTCAACATCAACCAGGACTGCGGGTCGCTGCATCCGCAGGGCCTGCAGGAGTCCGTGCTCAAGTACCGGGCCGATGTGGGCCTGGCCCACGATGGGGACGCCGACCGGGTCCTGCTCGTGGACGAAACCGGGGCCCTGGTGGACGGCGACCAGATCCTGGCCCTGTGCGCCCTGGACCTCCAGGCGGAGGGGCGCCTGCGGGAGCGCACGGTGGTGGCCACCGTGATGAGCAACCTGGGGTTGGAGCTCTGCCTCCGCGAGGCTGGGATCCGGTTGGTCCGCAGCCCCGTGGGGGACCGATACGTCCTGGAGGAGATGGTGCGGGGCGGCTACGTGCTGGGGGGGGAGCAGTCGGGCCACATCATCTTCCTGGAGCACAACACGACGGGGGATGGGGTCATCACGGCCCTGCAGGTCTTGGGGGTGGCCCAGCGGGCGGGCAGGCCTCTCTCCGTGCTGGCGGGCTGCATGCAAAAACTGCCGCAGACCCTGGTCAACGTGCGGGTGAGCCGGAGGGACCCGTTGGAGTCCCTGCCGGAGGTGCAGGCCGCCATCCGGGAGGCGGAGACCCTGCTGGGCTCCGAGGGCCGCCTCCTGGTGCGGTACTCGGGCACGGAACCGCTGGTCCGCGTGATGGCCGAGGGGGCGGACATGGCCCGCATCCAGGCCTCCGCGGACTTCGTCGTGAAGTCGATCCGGGCGGCGCTCGGGTAGGACGGCCGCCCGGGCGCCCCTACGCCCCTGCCGAGGTGAAGGCGTGGTGATCGGGATCGGCACGGACCTCGTGGCGGTGGACCGTTTCGCCGCCTCCCTGGAGCGTTGGGGAGACCGGCTGCTGGACCGCGTGTTCACCGAGGGGGAGCGCCGGGAGTGCCTGGCCCACGCGCCCCCGCGAGAATACGCGGCGCTCCGCCTGGCGGCGCGCTTCGCGGCCAAGGAGGCGGCCTTCAAGGCGCTGCGGACGGGGTGGGGGCAGGGCGTGCGCTGGCGGGAGGTGGAGGTGGTAGGGGGCGGGTCCGAGGCGCCGCTGATCCGCCTGGCGGGCCGGGCCGAAGAAGTCGCCCGCGGGCAGCGCGTGCGGCGGGCCCTGCTCAGCCTGGCCCACGACCGCGGCTACGCGCTGGCCTTCGTCCTGACCACCGACGACTAGCAGGCTGCTGAAAAAGGCCCGTCTGCGGCGTTGGCGCGCTCGCGCACTCCCTGCGGCGTACCCGGCGTATGCCCCAGTCGGCGGATCGCGCCCCGCCTTGCATCTGGACCTTTTTGAGAAGCCTGCGTGAGGGAACGTTCTTGAGCCACCTGGTACGCGCACTGGCCAAT
>Ga0187766_10000903_pt1 | contig 17017 bp, 13 predicted proteins | sample 0216_QUI02_MP05__4_FD_132971 | JGI IMG/M metagenome (GOLD analysis project Ga0187766, IMG submission 132971) | Tropical peat soil microbial communities from peatlands in Department of Meta, Colombia - 0216_QUI02_MP05_20_MG | ecosystem: Environmental > Terrestrial > Soil > Wetlands > Peat ... | reverse complement strand
TCCTGGAACAGCGCGCGCGATGGAGCGATGCTCACGTGGCCGTACGAGTCGCCGCGGCGCGGAGCCGCGACGCCCGAGCGTCAGTTCGGCGAGTTCGATGCCTGCTTCGGCGGCTGGACCCTGGAAGGCGAGCCATACACCCGCGCGCCGGGCACGGAGTTCGACTGGTTCCGGGCGCGCATGCTCGGCGGGCGCACGAACCACTGGGGACGCATCTCCCTCCGTTTCGGGCCCGACGACTTCCGACGCCGGAGCATCGATGGGCTGGGGGATGACTGGCCGATCGCCTACGAGGACCTCGCTCCCTTCTACGACCGGGTCGACCGGCTCATCGGCGTCTTCGGGAATCGCGACGGCCTGCCGAATCACCCCGACGGCGTCTTCCTTCCGCCCCCGCGACCGCGCTGCTACGAGCTTCTCATCCAGCAGGCGTCACGTCGCCTCGGAATCCCCTGCGTTGCCTCACGCCTGTCGATCCTCACTCGCCCCCTCCACGGCCGACCGGCCTGCCACTACTGCGGACAGTGCTATCGAGGCTGCAGCGCCGAGGCGAACTTCTCGTCCCCCGGCGTGCTCCTCACGCCCGCCCTGGCCACCGGCCGCCTGACGATTCTCACGCACGCGATGGCGCGCGAGGTGACCACGAGCGCCGCTGGGCTGGCGACCGGGGTCACGTACGTCGACAAACAGGAGGGGGGCGACGCGCACGTCAGGGCGCGGATCGTCGTCCTGGCGGCGAGCGCCTGTGAGACCGCACGCCTCCTTCTGAATTCGACATCCGCTCGATTCCCGAATGGGCTGGCGAACTCCAGTGGCGTCGTCGGGAGGTATCTCACCGATTCCACCGGCACCGACGTCGAGGGCTTCATCCCGCGAATGGTGGATCACGTGCCTCACAACGAGGATGGCGTCGGCGGGGCCCACGTCTATATGCCCTGGTGGCTGGACAACGCGCGCCTCGACTTCCCTCGTGGCTATCACATCGAGGTCGGGGGTGGGTTGAGCGCGCCGTCGTACGGGTTCATGGGCGGGATCGAGCGCTACCCGGCCGGCGGGGGATACGGCCGATCGCTGAAGGAGGACTATCGACGCTACTACGGTGCCACGATCTCTCTCTCGGGGCGTGGCGAGATGGTCCCGAGCTCCGACTCCTACTGCGAGATCGACCCCACGGCCGTCGACCGGTGGGGCATTCCCGTGCTCCGCTTTCACTGGAAGTGGAGCGACCACGAGCTCCGTCAGGTGAAGCACATGCAGGAGACCTTTCGTGCGATCATCGCCGAGATGGGTGGCCAGCCGCTCTCTCCGATGCCGACCGCCGACACGGGATTCGGGATCTCCGGCGGAGGGCAGATCATCCACGAGCTCGGCGTCACGCGCATGGGGAGCGACCCCGCGACCTCGGTCCTCAACGCGCACTGTCAGGCGCACGACGTGAGGAACCTCTTCGTCGCCGATGGCGGCTCGTTCGTGTCGCAGGCCGACAAGAATCCGACCTGGACGATTCTTGCGCTCTCGCTCCGGACAGCCAGCTTCATCGCCGCCGAATGGAGGAAGGGAGCGCTGTGAGCGACATTTCACGCCGCGAGGCACTGGCCCTGGTGGCGGGGATCCCACTGGCCGCAGCGACCCAATGGCTGCCCTCGTCCGAGCGAGCGGTGCAGATCTGGGCGCTGCTCCGCGATGCCGCGCGCGCGCGCGAGCCCTTCGAGCCTCGATTCTTCACCCCTCACGAATGGCGGACGGTCGGCACCCTCGCCGACACCGTCATTCCGCGCGATGAGCGTTCCGGAAGCGCCAGCGACGCCGGCGTGCCGCAATTCATCGACTTCATGATGGTGGATCGACCGCGCAATCAGCCGGCGATGCGTGCTGGGCTCCGATGGCTCGATGAGGAAAGCATGCGACGCTCCGGCGAACCCTTCATCGACTGCGGGCAGGACGAGCGCGCCGCGATTCTCGACGACATCGCTTGGCCGGCACGCGCTCGACCCGAGATGGCCGAGGGCGTGGCCTTCTTCACCGCCTTCCGTGATCTGACCGCCTCCGGCTTCTGGTCGAGCCGGATGGGCGTGAAGGATCTCCACTACGAGGGGAACACCGTCGTTGCGGAGTGGCGCGGATGTCCCGAGGCGGCGCTGCGCAAGTTGGGCGTACGCTACGAGGAGGCTTCGTAATGCGGAGAGGAGGTGCGCGCCGAAAGCGCGACGGTCCGCTCGGAATCGGGATCATCGGGAGCGGCTTCAACGCCCGATTCCATCTTCGGGCCTTCGTGGCGGTGCGCGACGCCATCGTCCGCGGCGTATGGAGTCCCCACGTCGCGCGGGCGAAGGCAACCGCCGAGTGGGCCCGGCACCTCGACGTCGGGCCGGCGACGCCCTTCCGGTCGATCGCGGCCATGGTCGCCGACCCGTCGATCGACGCGATCTGGCTGTGCGGGCCGAATCACGCCCGCATCGACAACGTGGAGGAGGTGACCGACACCATCGGCCGTGGTCGGGGCGAGCTCGCAGGGATCGCCTGCGAAAAGCCGCTCGGACGCACCGTGGCCGAGGCTCGGCGGGTGAGATCATTGGTCGAGGATATCGGGCTGGCCCATGGCTACCTGGAGAACCAGGTGTTCGCGCCGGCGATCACACAGGGGCGGGCCATCCTCTGGGCGCGAGGCGCGCGCCTGACCGGCCGTCCGTACCTCGCGCGCGCCGCCGAGGAGCATGGTGGGCCGCACGCCCCGTGGTTCTGGCAGGGGCGGCTTCAGGGGGGCGGGGTGCTCAACGACATGATGTGCCATTCGGCGCTACTCGTCAGGCATCTCCTCACCGAGCCGGGGCGACCGCCCGAGAGCCTGACGCCGGTCGGCGTCACGGCGCGAATCGCGAGCCTCAAGTGGACGCGCCCTGAGTACGCCAGGCGCCTCCGGCGCGCCATGGGGAGGACGGTGGACTACCGCCGGTCGCCGGCCGAGGACTTCGCCAGTCTGACCGTCGAATTCCGCGATTACCGCGGCGCCACCGTGCTCGGCGAGGCGACGACATCGTGGAGCTTCGTCGGCGCCGGCCTTCGGCTGTCGGCCGAGCTCCTCGGCCCGGAGTATTCCATGTCCTGGAGCTCTCTCCGCAGCGGCCTCGAGCTCTTCTTCAGCCGGGAGGTACAGGGGGCGTTCGGGGAGGACCTGCTGGAGAAGCAGAACGCGGAGATGGGTCTCATGCCCGTCGTTGCCGATGAGCCGGCCGCGTATGGATACGAGGCCGAGGATCGGCACTTCGTTCGCGCCTTTCTTGGCCGCGAGAAGCCTGCGCTCACCTTCGGCGATGGCGTGGAGGTCGTCAGGCTGCTGATGGCGGCGTACATGAGCGCCGAGCAGGGGCGCACACTCGGCTTTCCGCCGCCCGGCCTGGACGCCTTCGTGCCGAAGGTCGCTCGGGGCCGATGGAAGCCCTGAGCAGTCGGCGATCGGTCACTCCGCCGCGCTCGCGGGGGTATGGGTCGCGCGAGGATTTCTTCTCCGGCGCGACGGTCGCGGCGAGTGGCGCCCCCTTCCCGGTGACGACGAAATTCCCGTGATGGACATCCATCAGGCAACCAGGCGATACGAACGCTGGCTCGCCGCACGGACTCCACTCATCCCGCGAGACCTCGCGCTCAAGCACGAGCAGATGGGTACGCACGCGTTCGCCTTCTTTCGCGCCACGTTCTATCGATGGGCCCAGCTCTGGGATGAGCATGCCGTCGAGTGGGCGGCCGCCCCGCGACCGATGTCGGTGGGCGACCTGCACATCGACAACTTCGGCACTTGGCGCGACGCGGAGGGGCGGTTGGTGTGGGGCATCAACGACTTCGACGAGGCCTGGCGCCTTCCCTACACCTTCGATCTCGTTCGCCTCGCGACCAGCACCTCGCTCGCCATCTCTCACAAGAACCTCGAGATCGATCTGAAGCGTGCGGCCAAGGCCATTCTCGACGGATATCGCGACGCGCTCGATATCGGCGGCCGTCCACTCGTGCTCGCCGAGGGCCACAAGTCCCTGCGCCTGATGGCGGAGGCGCGACTGCACAAACCGCGGCGCTTCTGGCACCGGCTCACCAGCCTTCCCACGCTCCGGGGGCGGCTTCCCACGGCCGTGCATCGCGGCTTTGCGCACGCTCTCCCCGAACCGGACCTTCCATATCGACCCGTGCGGCGTGTCGCCGGACTCGGACACCTGGGACGCCAGCGCTTCGTCGCCCTGGCCGAGTATGGGGGGGGAACGATCGCCCGCGAGGCAAAGGCGATGGCGCCGTCGGCGGTCGCCTGGGCGCGCGGCCACGCGCGGGCGCCGATCCATTGCCAGAAGGCAATCGAGTCCGCTATCCGCTGCCACGATCCCTTCGTGAGGGTGAAGCGCGGCTGGCTCTTGCGCCGCCTCGCCCCCGACTGCGCTCGCATCGAGCTCTCCGGGCTCCCGCGCCAGCGCGATGCCACCGATCTCCTGGAGGCGATGGGGCGCGAGACCGCTAACATGCACCTCGGAACGGTCGAGGCGCGGGCGTTGCTCGCCGATCTCCACCGTCGATCGCGACGCTGGCTCTACGACGCCGCGCGCATGATGCGCCAACACGTCGAGCACGACTTCAGCGCCTGGCACTCACGGCGCTGACCGTCATCGTACTTTGCGTTAGGCGCTCATCGCGTACAGGCGCACGTCGGCCCGCCCCGCTTCCAGGTCGAGAGACGCGCGGGCGTACAGCGGCCGCCGCTCCTCTGTGGAGCGACCGGCGCCGATCCTTGCCGGCGGCCCCAGGCTCAGCCGCGCACTCGGACCAACGCAGCCGGCCAGCGCCGAGCCGCAGATGACGTTGGCTAGCTCCCCGAGCGCATCCGAGCGCAATGACGCCGAGTGCGGCCCCTCGCGCCCGAGCATGTTCGCGGTGATCGCATCGAGCACCCCGCGCGACACGCGCAGGATAAGATGTCCCTCGAGCGAGCCGGTGAACGACACCTCGGCACCGGCGCGAAGGGCGCCGGAGACGCGAGGGGGCGGGCCTTCCTGACGGACGCAGAGCAACCCGAGCTCCTCGAACGCCCGTGTCGCCGCCGTTCGGAGCACGACATCTCTATGAGCCGACATGCGCCGCTCCGAGCGACCGAATGATCGCCTCGCGAAGGTCCTCCGGCGCGAACGGCTTGGCGAGGAACTGCGCGCCGCGCCGCCGCACCGCCGCCGCGCGCCGCTCGCTCCCATCCGAGGACACGACGACGACCGCCATCTTCCGTCGGGTGCGACGTCGGGCCTGCTTCAACATCTCGAGCCCATCCATCACCGGCATGTTGACGTCGATGAGCACGAGCTGCACCGAGCGGCTGCCGAGGATCCGCAGCCCGTCGCCGCCGTCCGCCGCCTCGTGAATTTCCCCCAGCGCGATCCCGCTCAAGCGGAGCGTGCGAATCATCATTGCGCGCATCACGGCGCTATCGTCCGCCACCAGCACGTTTACGGCCATGTGTTGTCCCTCCGTCCGGGGTCCAGCACGCGCTCGACGCCGTTCACCGTGAGCAGCATGCGCCCGGTCGAAACCTCCAACGCCAGCGTGCGCCAGAGCCGGCGCCCGCCCACATCCAGTGCCCGAATGAGAATCCCGTTCTTCCAGAGCAGTCGGCGCAGCACGACCAGATTGCGCTTGCCGATCTGGAACCCATCCGCGTCATCCTCGCCCGCCGCCGCCGCGGCGCCCGCGACGGCGACCACCATCCTCTGCTTGCGAGCGCCGAGGCGGTAGCAGGCGCGGAAGAGAAGCGGGACTGCGGTGTCCACGTACGAGAGTGGCTGCGTTCGCGCTTTCTCTCTGTCGGCGCTGGAGAGCGGAAGCACGGCGTGCAGCAACCCGGCGACGCCCACAACCGGGTCGAACACCGCCACCCCGAGACAGCTGCCGAGGGCGTGAGTGACGAGGCGCGTGTGGGGGTCTGCCGAGACGGCCATCGCGCCCAGCCCAACGACGCGTTCGCGTCTGCCGACTCCGCCCAGCGATCGCCTAACGGACATAGATCGCCGGCCGCACGTAGCGGAACCCGTGACTGAGCGCACCGAGGCTCTCCGAGTGGCCGACGAAGAGGTAGCCACCGGCGGTCGTGCGCTCCCAGAATCGCTCGATCAGCCGCTGCCGCACCGGAGCATCGAAATAGATCATGACGTTGCGGCACACGATGAGGTCGAAGCGCCCGCGCATAGGCCACTCATGCATGAGGTTGAGTCGGGCAAATCGAACCATCGCCGCAAGCTCGGGGCGCACTCTCCAACGTCCACTGCGTTGCGTGCGCCGAAAGAATCGCCGCCGGCGCTCGAGCGAGAGCACGCCGAGCGACCGTGGGGAGTACAGACCCCGACGTGCCCGATCGATGCTTCGCGACGACACGTCGGTCGCCAGTATGCGAGCCGCGCGCGCTCGATCGGGGGACATCTCTTCGGCCAGTAGCATGCCGATCGACAGCGGCTCCTCGCCGGTCGAGCACCCCGCACACCAGATGCGCAGCGGATGCTGCACGCGCCGCCACATCGGCAGGAGATCCGACTTCAGGAAGTCGAAGTGCGCCGCTTCCCGGAAGAACTCGGTCTTGTTGGTCGCCAGCGCGTCGATCAGCTCCCGCAATTCGGTGCCATCACCGGACTCCACGAGATCCAGGTACTCGCGGAAGGTGCGCGTGCCGCGGGCGTGGAGCCGGCCGGCCATTCGGGAGCGGACCAACGCCTCCTTTCCCGCTCGGAGCTGGATGCCGGAGACCGCGTAGAGGAGATGCTGCAGCCGGCGAAATTCGTGACTTCGAATCGGCGGCGCCCCGGCGGCAACTGCCGTGCCGCCGGAGCGACCTCCCTCAGAACTCCTCAAGCACGTCCTCGTCGTTCTCTGTCGACCCTGACGACGGGGAAGCGGGGGTGGAGGCCGGACGCGGAGCGATGGTGGGAGTGACTGACGGGAGCCTCACGAACTTCGCCTGACCCGCGCGCCTCGAGCGGTGGCCCGCCTCGGCGCCGCCGGTCGGGTGACCGCCCCCGGAGCCGCGGTGCCCCGACGTGTTCTCACTCAGCTGAAAGTGCCCGACCAGTTCTTCGAGGCGCTCGGACTGTCCGGACAACTCCTCGGCCGCGCTCGCCGACTCTTCGGAATTGGCCGCCGTCTGCTGGGTGACGGAGTTCATCTGCTCCACCGCCGTGGCCAGCTGCTCGATCCCCTGGCTCTGCTGCTCCGAGGCGGCGGCGATCTCGGCCATCACCATCGTCACCTTATTCACGTGCGCGTTGATCTCGGCGAAGTTCGACAGCACCTCGCGGTTGATGGCGACGCCCCCCTCCGCGTTGCGCACCGACTCCTCGATCAGCGCCGCCGTGCTCTTCGCCGCATCGGCGCTTCGCATGGCGAGGTTGCGCACCTCCTCCGCGACGACGGCGAAGCCCCGGCCGGCGTCGCCGGCCCGCGCCGCCTCCACCGCCGCGTTGAGCGCGAGGAGGTTCGTCTGGAACGCGATCTCGTCGATCGTCTTCACGATCCGAGCGGTCGATGCGGAAGCGCTGGTGATCCGGTCCGTCGCCTCGGCGAGCCGCTGCATGCTGTGGGCACCTCGAGTCGCGCTCTCACGTGCCGCTTCGCTCAGCTGCTTCGCTTCGCGTGCATTGAGAACATTCTGCCGCGTCATGGCCCCCATCTCCTGCAGGCTGCTCGAGACCTCCTCCAGAGAGCTCGCCTGCTCGGCCGCGCCCTGCGCGAGGAGCTGACTCCCCGCGCTCACCTGGCCGGCACCGGCCGACACCTGCTCCGCCGCCACCGCCACGTCGGCCAGCGCGTCGGAGAGCTGCCCCATGGCGGTGTTGATGGCGCGCTTGACCTTGGCATGCTCGCCGCGATAGTCGCCGGTCATACGCGCGCGCATGTCGCGGGAGGCGATGCGCTCGAGCACCACCGCCGCCTCGTGCACCGGCGCAATCACCGCATCGAGCACGTCGTTCACGCCGTGCACGAGGTCGTGGAAGGCGCCCTCGTAGCGGGTGGCATCGCCCCGCTTGGCCAGGTCGCCGGCCTTCGCCGCATCGAGCAGCCCGCGCACCTCGCCGGTGACTCCGGCCAGCGCGGTCACCATTTCCTGGAACGAATGACTCAAGGTGTCATGATCGCTCCGCGGCCTGACAGCGACGCCGATGTCCCCATCTCCCAAGTGTCGTGCGACGGCCGCGAACTCGCGCTGGGCGTCGATGATCCGGCGAAGGGCCGCCGCGAGGTCGCCCATCTCGTCCTTCGAGGTGATCCACACCTCCACCTCCACCTCTCCTCGGGCGATGAGCCCCATCTTCGTCCGCAGCTCGTTCACCGGCCAGTTGATGCCGCGCTCCATGACGAACGCGGCGAGCAGCGTGGCGACGATCGCCAGGAGCGTCCCCCAGAGAAGCGTGCGCGCGGATGTCTCATCGATGGCCATGCCGTCTCGCTGCGCCGAGGCGAGAACAGTCCGCTGCTGCGCGACCATGTCGCCGAGCAGGCGCCGGATCTCTCCGATCTGCGACTGCGTCGCATCGAAGGCGACATCGATGCCCTTGTGGCTCTTGAGGGTCGCGTCCATGCCGTCGTGGAGGGCAACCCCGCGCTGACGCACCTCCTGAAGCCGGGCGAGCTGCGCCGGCTCTGCGGTCAGCGCCGTCTGCAGCTCATCCTCCGCTCGGCGCACCGCATCCCAGCTCCGCTCGTAGCCCCGCTGGGCTGCGTCTCCCCCATTGCTCAGGACTCCGCGGAAATCGGTCTCGACGGCCAGAAGCGCCGTCTGGATGTCGCTGGCATCGGTGATCACGCCGTACGCCTTCTGGGCGGCCGCACGACTGGCCTCACTCGCGCGAATCGAGCGTTGCACCAGAAGGCCCTGCGTCACGATGACCGCGAAGACCGAGGCGAAGACCAGCGTCAGCTTCCAGCGCAGTCGGAGGTTGTAGAACCAGTTCATGTTCATGGGAGGAGCCCGGGACTCGCGTCGCGAAGGGGCGAAGAAGGGAGTGAGTTGCGGGTGTCTTGTAGCATCAGGTGGTCGCGCCCCGGTCGGCGGCGGCGTCGAGCGCGCTGACGTCGGACCGCTCATCGGTGCTGAGCACCTGATCGATGTCGAGGAGCAGCCGGATGCGGGAGCCGCTCTTGCCGATGCCAAGCAGGAAGTCGGTTCGCACGCTCGCCCCGAAAGGCGGAGGGGGCGCAATGTCGGCCGCCGGGATGTCCGCGACGTCGGACACGCGGTCGACGAGGAGGCCCATGTGTACGCCTCCGCTCTGCACGACGATCACGCAGCTGCGTGGCCCCGGTTCCATCACCTCCATCCCGAACTTCCGCCGGAGGTCGATGATCGGGATCACGCGACCGCGCAGGTTGATGACGCCGCTCACGAACGCCGGCGTCCGAGGAACGCGCGTGATCGGGAGCAGGCCGATGATCTCCTGCACCTTGAGGATCTGGAGGCCGTACTCCTCGTCGCCCAGGTAGAAGGTCAGGTACTTCCCGGTGACATGCGGGGCGGCGGTCGGGGCGTTCTGATCGCGCGAGGTGGATGAGATCATCGATGGGCTCGGAGGGGCGCGCGTTAGGCGACGGCGCGCTCTGTGGGTGGCACACCGCCGTCATGCCGGGCGGGCCCGATCACCTGGGCGACGTCGAGAATGAGCCCTACTCGCCCGTCACCGAGAATGGCCGCGCCGGCGATTTCGGGCACGGAGCCGATCCCCCGCTGGACGGACTTCGCCACCACCTGCTGTTGCCCGAGGATCGCGTCGACGAGCAGAGCCGCCCGGCGCTCGCCGGCGCCCACCACCATCAGCAGCCCCGCCGTCGCCTCCTCCACCGCGCCCTCGACCTCGAGCACCCGGTGCAGCCTGACGATCGGCAGGATCTCATCGCGAAGGCGGGCGACCTCCCCGCGGCCGACGACAGTGCTCAGCGCCCCCGCCTCGGGACGGAAGCTGAGCACGATGTTGGTGGTCGGCACGATGAAACGCTCGTCGCCCACCCGCACGAGCATCCCGTCGGTGACGGCCAACGTGAGGGGAACGCGGAGGGTGAAGGTCGTGCCGACTCCGGCAGCGGTGCGCACCTCCACCCGCCCGCGCAACGCCTGCACGTTGCGCTGGACGACGTCCATCCCGACGCCTCGCCCGGCGACCTCCGTCAGATGGTCGGCGGTGGACATGCCGGGCCGGAAGATCATCTCGAGCGTTTCGGCCTCGCCGAGTATGTCGCCCGGACGTGCGAGCCCCACATCGACGGCACGCCTCCGAACGGCGTCGAGCTGGATGCCGCGCCCATCGTCGCTCAGCTCCACCACTACCTGGCCGCTGGCATGCGAAGCGCGCAGCCGAACGAGCCCCGCTTCGGGCTTCCCCAGCGCTCGCCGCTCGCCCGGCGACTCGATGCCGTGCGCGATCGCGTTCCGCACCATGTGCATCAACGGATCGGCGAGCATCTCGACCATGTTGCGATCGAGCTCGGTCGCCTCACCCTCGATCTCGCTGCGCACGTCCTTCCCCATCTGGCGGGCGACATCCCGCACCAGGCGCGCGACGCGCCGGCAGGTGCTGCGGAGCGGGACCATCCGGAGCGCCATGCTCATCTCGTGCAGCTCCCGCACGATCTTGCCGGCGTGGGCGACCTTCTTCGCGGCCGCCGAGTGTGCGGACGACACGACCACCGGATCCTGGGCGATCATCCAGTGGGCGATCACCAGCTCGCCCGCCAGGTCGACCAGCTTGTCGAGACGGTCCGTCTGTACGCGAGCGGTGGCCGGCTCCAGGTCGCGCGACAGCGGCGGGTGCGCCGTCATCTCGGCGGTCGTCAGCAGGATCGACCCCGGTGCCTCATCGTCGCCGCCCGACTCTTCGCCACACTCCGCTTGGAGCTCGGCGACCAGCGCCGCGTACCCGGCCGGCAGGAGGTGCGGTGCACCCTCCAGCGTCGCCTCGGCCGCCGCCACGAGAGCGCTCAGCATGTCGACCGTCCGGAGCGCCAGCGCGGCTCGCTCGGCGCCCACCTGCTCCGCCCTCGTGAGCGCCGCACCGAGCAGCGACTCGGCGTGGTGGGTGAGCTCGACGATACTCGTCAGGCGCAGGAAGCCGGCGGTCCCCTTGATGGAGTGAAAGGCGCGCAACACGGTGCGAGCGGCCTCGGCGTCGTCGGGCCGCCGCTCGACGGCCAGCAGCGCAACCCCGGCCTCCTCCAGATACTCGCGTGCCTCCTGCGCGAACTCGCGCAGGAACTCCCTGTCGGCTTCGGCCGGGAGTTCCGAGCGGGGCGCCGTGAGGGAGACGGGGCGCTCGGGTGTCGCGCGCGCGGGGGCGACCTCGGGAGCGTGGTCGGAGGCGCGCGGCGTGAGCGTGGGAGAGGAGACTACCATGTCGCGCAGAATGGCGAGGATCGCCCGCTCCGGCTGCTCGAGGATCCCCATCCGCCCGACTTTGCGCGACGCCGTGTACGCCTTCACCGCCTCGAGCACCGCCCCCGCCGCTGCGTGGAGTGCGCCCTGCCTCGCTCCCTTGTCGCGATCGGGACGCAGCGCCTCCTGCACGATTCGCATCGAGACTCTCGCTCGCGCGTGGCGCTCCGGAATGCGCGCCGTCACCTGTGCGACGTAGCCCGCGAGCGCGCCGCGGCCGGCGACGTCGGTCGTCGAGAGCTCACGAAGCCGCGCGATCAGCAGATCGAGCTGCGTTGCGAGCGAGCGCGATGGAGTGTGTGATCGAGACGGTCGTGGCACCGGAACCGTCGGAGTTCATGAGAATCGGTTTACCTGCGACGGTCGGGGCCGCAGGGGAGGCCACTAGCACGACGCCCTCGGCGCCCGGACGCAACCGAGGTTGTTAGGCGATACGGGGTTACCCCCACCCGGACGGGTCGTCAGCCATACGGGATTCCACGGGGCCACGGCATGACCAAGACGGTGCTAGTCGTCGAAGATTCCGCGCTGCTGCAGAAGGCATACGGAACGGCTCTGGCATCGTATCCGAACGCCAAGCTCGAGGTCCTCTACGCCTCCAACGGAGCCGAGGCGCTCGAGAAGCTCAGCCAATCCCCGCTGATCGACCTCATCATCCTCGACGTGAACATGCCGGTGATGGAGGGCACGGTCTTTCTCGAGCATCTCAGGCGCGACTACGCGGCCTTCGACATCCCGGTCATTCTGGCCTCCACCCGCGCCTACGCGACCCGCGCGGTGCTCGGCCCCTCGGCAGGCATCGCCGCCTGCCTCCAGAAGCCCTTCGCCCCCCGCGAGCTTCACGGCCTGTTGGACGGCATCTGGAGCGCTGCCAACAAGTAAGCACCGCAGCTAGGGCACTCGGGCTCTTGTCACTTTCCGAGCGTGGCGCGGCCCCCCGGGCCGTCGCATCTTCCCCGCCCATGCCCGAAGCGAACACCTCCCAGCCGAGCGCCGTCACCTCGCTCGGGCGGCTCGGCCTTCCGGCGCCGCTCCGCGACCTCGCGGCACGCAGCTGGGATGTCATCATCGTGGGCGCGGGCCACAACGGCCTCGCCTGCGCCGCTTATCTGGCTCGGGGCGGGAAGCGCGTGATCGTGCTGGAAGCCCGCGATGCCGTCGGCGGCGCCTGCACCCTCGAGGAGCCTTGGCCCGGGGTCCGCGTTTCCCCCTGCGCCTACGTCTGCGGGCTTCTGCATCCGCTGGTCATCGAAGAGCTCGAGCTCGTGAAGCACGGGTTTTTCTGGATGCCGGCCGAAGGAGGGCTCTTCGTCCCCTTCGAAGACGGGTCGAGCATTCAGCTCTGGGCGGACGACGAGCGCTGCGAGGAGGAGGTGAGGCGCTTCGCGCCCCGCGATCTGGCCGCGTGGATGGCGATGATCGATGTGAAGACGCGCCTCCGCGATGCGCTTCGCCCCGAAGGGCCGCGCGACCTCTGGATCGGGCGGGCGCCCTCCCGCGAGGAGATCGAGCAGCGGCTCGCCGGCGACGACGAGGCGCGCCATCTGCTCTTCGACTGGTCGATGGTGGAGTACGTCGAGCGCTACCTCAGCGACGAGCGCCTACAGCTCGCATACTTGGGCCAGGGCGTAATCGGCACCAACGCCAGTCCCTTCGATCCGGGCACGGCCTCCATCTACTACCATCACGCGTCCGGACGAATGGGAGGCATGCCGGGGACGTGGGGGTATGTGCGCGGCGGGATGGGGATGGTCTCCTTCATCCTCTGCGACATCGCGAGCGCATCGGGGGCGGTGATCACGACCGGCACTCCGGTTGCGCGCATCACGCCGGGAGAGAGCGTCGAGCTGGAGTCGGGCGATGTGCTGCGCGCCCGCGCCATCGTGTCCAACGCCGATCCGCGGACGACGGCCAGGCTTCTCGGCGACGCCGCGGAGTCCGGATGGAAGCGGGCAGTCGAAGCCATGCCGATCACCGGGGTGACGGTGAAGGTGAACATGACCTTGCGGGAGCTCCCGAACTTCCGCGCTCGCCCCGGTACGTGCGAGCCGCATCATCGCGCGCAGATCAACACTCCGCTCTCCAAGGCGGAATGGCGCGACTATCATCGCCTCGCGAATGCCGGCCAGCTCCCGCCGCGGCTCTGGACGGAGCTGTACATGCACACGGTGTACGATCCGAGCATCGCGCCGCCGGGCGTGCACACGCTGAGCGCCTTCGCCCAATACGTCCCCTATCGGTTCGCCACGGGGAGCTGGGATGAACGTCGCGATGAAGTCGGGGAGCGGGTGGTGAGCTCGATCGCGCGCTTCTGCACGAATCTCCCCGGCGCCGTGCGAGACCTCGAGGTACTCGGCCCGCCGGACATCGAGCGGAAGCTCCGCCTGACAGGCGGCCACATCTTCCACGGCGAGATCTTGCCGCCGTACATGTGGGATCGCCGGCTGGCCGCCCGTACCCCGATGCCCGGACTCTACATGTGCGGCGTCGGCACGCACCCGGGAGGGAGTGTCATCGGCATCCACGGCCGGAATGCGGCCATGGAGATACTCGGCCTGGAAGGAAGCGGCGCCTAGCGAGTCGTCAGGCGTCCTCACCCAACGAGCGCAGCACTTCCTGGTCGAACGCGGCCGTTATGCTCTCTCTCCGGGAGTACGGCCCGGGCACGTAGGAGCGCGATGACACCCCGCGCTGGCTCAGCTCGCACACGTGCCAATCCTCCCGATTGGTCCTGTCCCAGAACGTTATCCCGTCCTCCGGGTCGAACGCCGGGTTGTCGAGCGACTTCGGGTTGAAGAGCCACTCGCACTCGATGTACGTGTGGTCCGGGCCCAGCGGCCAGAGCGTGTGCGCCATCACGTAGTCGTGGTGGAGGCTGAGGAGCATGTTCGGGAAGAGTGAGTAGTAGTAGACCCGCCGATGATCCTCGTCAGGCAGATCGCCGCTCACCGGGAGGCCACAGGCGCGCCCGGAGAAGGAAAGGGTTTCGGCGCCGTCGACGAGCGTCATATAGCCACCGAGGAAGGGACCCTCGTGTAGGTCCATCTCGCCGCTCGTCGGAGGACTGAGCTTGGTGAGCGCGGGGTGCACGGGCGCGCAGTGGTAGCATTCCTGATAGTTCTGGACGATCAGCTTCCAGTTCGCCTTCACGTCGTACTCGATGCGTCGCGCGACGGTGAGCTCGGGCAGTCCGTAGCGGCTGAACCGGCCGATGACCGGGGCGAACGCCGAGTCGAACGACTGGCCGTCGGGTGTGAGATTGATGAAGAGCCAGCCCTCCCACTCGGCGGTGCCGACCCGGTGCAGTGGATAGTCCGCCTTCGAGAACCCGTCGATAGTGTCCGATGACGGCGCCGCCAGCAGCCGCCCGTCGAGTGCGTACGTCCAGGCGTGATACGGACACTGGATCGTCTCGGAGAAGCGCCCCTCCTTCTGCTCGCACATCCGAGTCCCACGGTGGCGGCACACATTATAGTAGGCCCGCGGCTGCCCGCTCTTGTCCCGGAGGACGATGATGCTTTCCGGTCCCACCGCCTGAAGCAGATACGCCCCCGGCTCCGCTATGCGGTCGGAACGACCGATACATAGCCAGCGCTGGGTGAAGATTCGATCCATCTCGAGATCGAAGATTCGCTGCGAGCTGAAGAAGCGCCCGGGCAGCGTTCGCGCTCCCGAAGTCGGAAGCTCCATGGTCCTGACGAACGACGACACGATCAACCCTCGGTCCGTGCGGTGATCTTGCAAGATCGCATCACGAGGCGTGATCGGCCAGCAGTCTCGCGAGTCGCGTCCCGGGCCACCAATTCCAGTCTCCGGCCAGCTGCATGATCGCCGGCACGAGAAGCATCCGCACCACTGTGGCGTCGAGGAGGACCGCTGCGGCAAGCCCGAATCCGATGAACTGCATCACGATCGCCTGAGCGAAGGCGAAAGCCCCGAAGACCAGGATCATGATCAGGGCGGCCGAGGTGATGGTCGACGCGGAGGCGCTGAGCCCCTCGGCGACGGCGGCGGTATTGTCGCGGCTTCGATCGAACGCTTCCTTGATTCGCGCCAGCAGAAAAACCTCGTAGTCCATACTCAGCCCGAAGACGATGGCGAACACCAACACCGGGACGACGACGAAGATCGCGCGCGTCGGACCGGCCAGGTGGAAGACGCGTACCCCCCACCCCTCCTGGAAGACGAGAACGATCAAGCCGAAGCTCGCCGCCACCGACATCGAGTTCAGGATCACCGCCTTGAACGGCACGAGGAGTGAGCGGAAGGACGCCGCGAGCATGAGGGCGGTGGCTCCGAGAACGAGCCCGACCAGAGTCGGGAAGGTGTCGAGCATCACCCGTTGCAGATCCACCGATTCGGCGGCGAATCCGCCCACCAGCACCTCGGCGTTCGTGCCGCGCATGACGCGGCCCACGAGTGTCCGTAGGCGTGTGACCATGTGCATCGCCGACGTGAGCGATGTCGTGTCCTGCAACACGACGTCGATGAGCGCCAGCCTGCCGTCTCTGCTCATGTAGGTATCGAGCAGATCCTTCATCTTCGCCGGCGCATCGGACGCATCCCCCTTGCGCGCCGATACGAGCGGCAGCGCGTCCCGCACCTCCTTGAAGCTCGCCACGCTGGTCACCCGCCTCACACCTGGTTCGGCGGCGATCGAATCGGCGAGCCGCCCGAGCGCCGTGAGAGCGGTGGACGATGTCATGTACGACTTCCATGGGGCTTGAACCAGGACGTGAATCGGCTGGCTCACCGTGCCCACTCCCATCCGCTCGAGGGCGCCCACCCCCTGACCCGCTTCCGAAGACGCCGGAAACCACCCCGACGCGGGAAGGCCGATCCGCATCCGAAGGAGCGGGAGCGTGAGGCTGCCGATGATCAACAGGCCGGCCACGAGCGCCGTCACCGGTCGGGCCGTCACTCTCTGCGCCCAACTTCGCCAGCGCCGGCGGTCGTGGTACCAGGCGAGTGCCGCCACCAGCCATCGCGGCGCATCCACGCCGTGGCCGAGCGTCGCGAGCAGCGCTGGTAGAAGCGTGATGGCGAGAATGACCGCCACCCCGACGACCACGAGACCGCCCATCCCGACGCTCTGCGTGTCGGTGAGTGGAGTGAGCAGCAGCGCGCCGAAGCCCACGACGACGCTCACACCGGAGGTCGTCACCGCTCTCCCGGCGGTGGCGGCGGCGCGAACCGCCGCGTCTCTCGGCGCCAACCCTGCCGCGAGCTCTTCGCGAAAGCGGGTGACGATCAGCAGGGAGTAGTCGATCCCCACGCCGAGGCCCAGCATCGTGGTGATGTTGAGAACGAAAACGGAGACCGGCGTGATCGTCGCCAAAACCGAGATCAGGGCGAGCGCGATCCAGATCGCCAGCATGCCGATGATCACCGGAATGAGAGCGGCGACCAGCGCGCCAAACGCCACCACCAGGACGACGAGCGTGATCGGCATGAGCTGCAGCTCCGCTCGTCGACTGTCCTGTTCGACGACGCGCCGCATGTCGGCGTCGAGCGCGGTATTGCCGGTCACCCGGACGCGATACTGCGCAGTGTCCAGTCCCGTGCGAGCGATCGCGCGCCGCACGACGG
>Ga0187766_10000902_pt1 | contig 17018 bp, 14 predicted proteins | sample 0216_QUI02_MP05__4_FD_132971 | JGI IMG/M metagenome (GOLD analysis project Ga0187766, IMG submission 132971) | Tropical peat soil microbial communities from peatlands in Department of Meta, Colombia - 0216_QUI02_MP05_20_MG | ecosystem: Environmental > Terrestrial > Soil > Wetlands > Peat ... | reverse complement strand
GCACGCCTCTCAGCATGCCAAATTGAGCGGCCACCCGGTCAATGCCAGCTTCGAGCCCGGTGAGGATTGGTTCTACGACTACGACGAGGAAACCATGATCCCTGGTGCGGAATTGGCACCACCGCACTCCCATCCCATCGATCAGCCGGTCCCCGGCCCCGAGGGCCGCGTGCCGCGCAATTGGCGCTCACTCCTGCACGAATAGCGTCTGGAGGATCGCCAGTTTCTGCTGCAATTCCCGGTCAAGCGATCCGCTTGGGGTCGGTTTCGCACGATGTGTGGACTCACCGGTCGTGTGAGTCCGCGCCCGCGTGGCGAGATTCAGGTACCAGCCACTGCGACCGCGTACTTGTGTTCAGCCCGGGCGCTCCAGCGGTACAGGTCCTCGTCCCCGCAATGCGGACACTTGATCGCAGCAAGCTGGTCGTCGGATTGAGCCGAGGGCGGCTTGCTTTCTGCTGGTGTGGGCGCAATGGCAATGACACGCGCGCACGATTTGTTCTTACACACCCATCCGAGGTAGAGATCCCCTGGGACCATCTGCTGGGGCACCCGAACGTCGACGTGGCGCAAGCCCGGTGACGTCACTGCCTTGCGCACCGGGGTTCCCAGGCTTTTCGATGTACGTTTAATTGCCATTGGTAGGCTGCAGTATCGTATTGAGTGATCCGTTGGTAACTCTCGCCTAGGAATTCTCTCGTACCCGTGCGGTTCTCTTCAATGGGAGATACCGAGAAGCACTACCCGGTCGGATTCGGTGGGATTTCACGCCCTCATCGACGAACAGACGCCGCTCGTCACTGGCTCAGAGTCGCCCAACCGTACCAGATGCTCAAGTCTCGACTTTGACCAACTTCATGCGCCCAAATTTTCCGCTCTTTATCGACACCGCGGCTTTCGGGCAGTGAAAGCAGCTGGCTAACAAAGCGACGAGCTCCTCATTCGCCCTGCCGCCAATCGCAGGAGCTTTGACTTTGGCCAGCCAAGTACCATCGGACAGCTGCACGAGCGAACCCGCGCGTGCGTTTGGTTTGACCTTGACTCTGATCGTTGTTGCGGCCACAGAGACTACCGCGCTGCGAGAGTCATCGTCGTCGGTGCATAGCGACTAACAACGCTTCACCGCGGAGCCCGACGGCGCGCACCGCCACGGCCAGCCCCGCGTTCGGGTGGACCCTCTTCTTCCGGCGTCCACGGCCGTCCGAGCCGCTCCTCGATGTAGCCACGGATCATTCGCCGAACGACCTGAGAGGGGGTCAGGTCCTCCTGCGCACATAATTTCTCGAAGACCGCCTTTTTGCGCGGATCAATCAAGATCGTGAGACGCGCGGTGCGCTCTTCGAGCTTTATGACTGCCTGGTCCTTCATTTACATTTAAGTTACATCGTATAATAATAAAAGGATAATAGCAGTCACTGTGAGGCGCAAGGATCCCCCTGGCCATGCGACGCGAGCCTACGAATCAAAGGGGTCAAAAGTCGGCGCTGCGCGCGAACGCACGATGGCCAGCGTGGGCAGTGGAATGAGCGACCTGCCGCGACGGGCCTGATGACTCTCGCGAGTCCCCTGCTCCTCAATCAACTGACGGCAAGCGGTGTGGCCGCGCTGCTTACCTTGGCGGCGCTCGCCATCCTCACGGTGCGCGGCCCTCGGGGCAGTCAACTAATATACGGTGCTTGCGCGCTGATCTGTGCAGCGCTCGCGTGCCTGGGACTCTGCTCCCTCTTCTCGCCACGTGCCGGAATTGCCATCGTCGAACTGCCCGTCGGCTTGCCTCTTGGCCGAACGCAACTCGGTCTCGATCCCCTGAGCGCCGCATTCGTCGCGATCATCAACATTGCCGCCGCAATTGTGAGCGGCTATGCCGTCGGCTACGGCACCCATGCAAGCGAACCGCGGCGGGTCGTGCCGTTCTATCCGGCCTTCATCGCCGGAATGAATCTCGTGCTGCTCGCACAGGATGCGTTCTCGTTCCTGGTCGGCTGGGAGGCGATGTCCCTGGCATCCTGGGCACTCGTCGTGAGCGACCACCACTCCGCCGAGAATCGTCGCGCGGGGCTCATCTACATCGTTATGGCGACGGCGGGGGCGCTCACGCTCTTGTTCGCGTTCGGTCTGCTCGCCGCTCACGGTGGGGGGTACGCGTTTAGCGAGATGCGACCTGCAACCAATTCCGCGGTCGGCGCCGCCGTGCTGTTCCTCGCACTTATCGGTGCGGGCTCCAAGGCGGGTCTCGTGCCGCTGCATGCCTGGCTGCCGCTCGCGCACCCTGCAGCCCCGAGCCACGTCTCTGCGTTGATGAGCGGGGTCATGACGAAGGTGGCCGTTTATGGATTCGTGCGGATCGTCTTCGACCTAGCCGGTCCCCCCGCCTGGTGGTGGAACATTCCGGTCCTCATCATCGCGGGCCTGACCGCGTTCCTCGGCGTGCTGTACGCCTTGATGGAGCATGACCTCAAGCGGCTGCTCGCCTATCACACCGTTGAGAATATCGGCATCATCTTTATCGGCCTCGGCCTTGCGCTCGCATTCCGCGCGAGCGGCCTCGGTGCTGCAGGTGCGCTCGCACTTGTCGCGGCGATCTTCCACGTCCTCAATCATTCGCTCTTCAAGAGCCTGCTGTTCCTGGGCTCGGGAGCGGTGCTCAACGCGACCGGGGAGCGTGACATGGAGCACTTGGGCGGGCTTATCCATCGCATGCCCGTGACCGCCGTGGCGTTTCTTTGCGGTTGCATCGCGATCTCCGCACTACCCCCCTTCAATGGTTTCGCTTCGGAATGGCTGACGTTTCAGGCAATCTTGTTGAGTCCGCAGCTACCGCAGTGGATTCCGCGGCTCCTGATTCCGGCGGTCGGTGCGACGCTCGCCTGCTCGGCAGCTCTCGCGGCAACCTGTTTCGTCAAGGCGTTCGGTATCACGTTCCTCGGGCGGCCACGAGCGACTGCAGCGGCGGCTGCGCGAGAAACCGACCGGTGGTCCCTCACGGCGATGCTGATCTTCGCGATCTTGTGTCTGCTCGCTGGAGTAGTCCCGGGAGCGGTCATGGATGCGCTGGCGCCCGTTTCCAAGATGCTCCTCGGCGCGCAACTTGCGCCGCAGTTGACGCAACCTTGGTTGCGCATTGTGCCCATCGCTCCCGAGCGCAGCGCCTACAACGGCCTGCTGGTATTCGCGATGATCGTGATCGCGGCAGCGGCCACCGCCTTCGTTGTGCGTCGATTCGCATCCCATGCCATGCGCCGTTCTCCGGCCTGGGACTGCGGTTTTCCGGATGCAAGTCCGGCGACTGAGTACACCGCCGGTAGCTTCGCGCAGCCGATCCGACGGGTCTTCGGCAGCGTCGTGTTTCGCGCCCAGGAGCGGGTTGAAATGCCGAAACCCGGCGATACGGGCGCCGCGCGAGCGTACGTTGAGATTCATGACACGCTTTGGGAAGCGTTCTATGCGCCTGTCATTCGCGTAGTCGAGGCCATAACTGAGCGGCTGAACCGGCTGCAATTCCTGACCATTCGGAACTATTTGACGATCGTCTTCGCGGCTCTCGTGCTATTGCTGATCGTGGTAGGCACCGGGCGATGATGCGCAACTGGCTGACACAGCTCGCGCAAGCGGTTCTCGTGCTAGGACTCGCGCCGCTACTCTCTGGCGTAACCCGCAAGATCAAGGCAAGGTTGCTGCGGCGACGGGGTCCATCGGTCATTCAACCGTACCGCGATCTGCTGAAGTTGATCCGCAAAGAGACCGTGGTGGCGGAAAACGCCTCGTGGCTCTATCGGCTTGCGCCGTATCTCATCTTTGCGGCCACCTGGGTCGCTGCGACACTCGTGCCCACGTTTGCGACCGGTCTCTGGTTCGGTGCAGCCGCGGATCTCATCGTGATTGTGGCGTTGCTCGGTACAGCGCGCTTCCTGCTCGCACTGGCCGGGCTCGATGTCGGCACGAGCTTCGGCGGAATTGGCTCGAGTCGCGAAATGATGTTTGCGACGCTTGCGGAGCCGGCAATGCTGATGGTGGTGTTTACTCTGGCACTCTTCGCCGGATCCACGGAGCTTTCATCAATTTCCGCCTACATGACCGGAGCAGGCGTTGTACTCAGCATTTCGCTCGCGCTTGCACTCGTAGCTCTCATCATCGTCTCGATTGGGGAGAATGCGCGAATTCCGGTGGACAATCCGGCAACGCATCTCGAACTTACCATGGTGCATGAAGCGATGATTCTCGAGTACTCGGGACGGCACCTCGCGGTCATCGAAGCGGCCGCGTTTTTGAAACTGCTGCTGTATCTTTCGCTGATTGCCTGTGTCTTTACCCCTTGGGGCACGGCGTCTGCAGCCGCGGGAGCCGTCTCTTACGGCGTGGGGTTTGCGGCCTACCTCATCAAGCTCGGGGTGCTCGCGTTCCTCTTGGTTCTGTTCGAGACCGCGATCGCCAAGATGCGCGTATTTCGCGTGCCGGACTTTTTAGGTGTCGCCCTCATGCTTGGCCTGCTGGCAACGATTCTCCTTTTCGTCTCGAAGGTCTCGCGGTGACGGGCCTAGATACCGACATCGCCCATCTGCTCGCAGGCGCCATGGTGCTCGTGAGCTTTCTGCTCCTGTATCAGGACCGAATGTTTGCACTGCTCAATGTATTCGCGGTTCACGCGTGTGTGCTGGCTTTCTCCGTCGGATGGCAGGCGTACCTCCAGCGCGCACCGCATCTCTTCATCACCGCTCTCATAGCCCTGCTGTTCAAAGGTGTGGCCATCCCAGTCGCCCTGCATCGCATCGTCGTGCGGCTAGGAATTCACCGCGAAATCGAGACCGTAGTGAGCATCGGACCGACGATGCTGTTCGGGATCGTACTGGTGGGATTGTCTATAGTGGTGATGCTGCCACTCACGCAAGCCGAAGGGGCATTCGTGCGCGAGGATCTTGCCTTCGCGCTCGCGGTCGTCCTGCTCGGATTCCTGATGATGGTCACGCGGGGCAATGCCGTGAGCCAGGTCATTGGCTTCATGTCGCTGGAGAATGGCCTGGTCCTTGCCGCCACCGGTGCTCGCGGGATGCCGCTCGTCGTCGAGATCAGCGTTGGCTTCTCTGTACTCATCGCCTTCTTCGTCGTCGGAATCTTTCTCTTCCGGATTCGAGAACGATTCGACACCGTGGATCTGCGGGCGCTCGATATGTCTCGGGGGGAGTCCGCGTGAGCCTCGCACCCGGGATGGCAGCCTTGATCGGACTCCTGGGCGCCCCGGCGCTCGGGGCCCTAGTGCTCGTCGCCACGCGCAACTACCGGCTCGGAGCCGCACTCAATGTGTCGTTCTCCGCTGTGACACTCCTGAGCGCCGCCATGCTCTATTGGTATCGACCCGAACCGACGCTCTATCTTCTCGTCGACGACGTCAACACCGTCTTTCTCATCGTCGGCGCGCTCGTGGGCCTCAGCACTAGCGCATTCAGCGCCGGCTATATCGCGCACGAGTTGCAAGCGCGTCGCTTGAGGCCGCGCGATCTGCGCTTCTATCACGCGCTCTATCAGTTGCTGATGTTTGCGATGAACGTCGCGCTGGTATCGAACAATATTGGACTGATGTGGGTGGCGATCGAAGTTGCCACGCTCACCACGGTAGTGATGGTGGGTATATACCGCACAAATGCAGCGCTCGAGGCGGCGTGGAAGTATTTCATCCTCGGTTCAGTCGGCATCGCGCTCGCCCTCTTCGGCACGATTCTGGTGTACCTCGCGGCCGAGGAACACCTCGGCCAAGGCACCGCCGCTATGGCCTGGAGCCGCATCGCCGCTCATTCCGCAAGCTTCGATCCGGCCCTCTTGAACCTGTCCTTCATATTCCTTCTGCTTGGCTACGGCACCAAAGTTGGCCTCGTGCCCGTTCACGCTTGGCTGCCTGATGCTCACGCGGAGGGCCCAACGCCGATTTCCGCGGTCCTTTCCGGTCTCCTGCTCAACGTGGCGCTGTTCGCGCTGCTGCGCTTCAAGCTGATCATGGCCGGCAATTCCGCCGTCATCGCGCCCGGACCGATGATGGTCAGCATGGGGCTCCTCTCGCTTGGGTTCGCCGGGTTCATGATCTTCCGCCGGCGTGACATCAAGCGCATGTTCGCGTACTCCTCCATCGAGCACATGGGGATCATCACGATGGCGTTTGGGCTCGGGGGACCTCTCGCAAACTTTGCCGGTCTCCTGCACATGGCGATGCACAGCCTGACGAAGTCTTCGATCTTCTTCGGCGTGGGGTATATCTCACAACTTGAAGGCACGCAGCAGATTGCGGACATCCGCGGCCTCACGCAGAGCGCGCCGCTGCTCGGGTGGCTGCTCGTGGTAGGCGTGATTGCCATCGCGGGGCTTCCGCCCTTCGGAGTATTCACCAGTGAGTTTCTGCTCGTGACCTCAACGTTCTCCCGCATTCCCTGGCTTGCGATGCTGCTCGGCCTCGGCCTTATCGTCGCATTCAGCGCGATGATGCTTCGACTTCACGGCTTGGCCTTCGGAGCAACCGATCAGCGCTTTGCCTTGCCGGCCTATCGCCTTGCGCCCATGGCGCTGCAGCTCGCCCTCGTGGCAGCTGCCGGTATTTACTTGCCCGGGCCCGTGGTCACCTGGTTCCGCCACGTGGCAAGCCTCTTGGGTTAGGAGCGTCGATGCTGAAAGCGCTCTTCGGAGACCTCCCGCGGGTGTCGAGCCACCGGGGCTGGCCACGCGTTGTGGTGGAAGCCGCCACCTGGCGCGGCATCGGCGAGGCACTTCGGGAAGGCAAACTTGATCTGCTCGGCGAGTGGGGCGATCAGGGCGCGGTGCACTGCGCCTTGTACGAGCTCGCGACGCAACAGGCAATCACCGCGTCAATCGACGCAAGCACCGGTAAAGCGCCCTCGCTTGCCGTCTTTCATGCGCCGGCACTTCGCCTCGAGCGAGCGATTGAAGATCTCTTTGGAATCGACATGGTTGGACTTCCCGATCATCGACCGTGGCTGGATCACGGGCGGTGGCCCTTGCGCACGCCGCTCGCGCAAGCGCCCTCAGCTGTCACGCGATCCGCAGGGCAGAGCGAGCGCTATCACTTCCTCGAGGCCGAGGGCCCGAGCTTGCACCAGATCCCGGTCGGCCCAGTCCACGCCGGCATCATCGAACCGGGTCACTTTCGCTTCACGGCAAGTGGCGAGATGGTCGTTCGACTTGAGGAGCGTTTGGGTTACACGCACAAGGGAATCGAGCGACTGCTGTACGACAAGACAATCGATGAGGGCGCGCGCATCGTCGCGCGCGTATCTGGCGACAGTACCGTGGCGTACTCCTTCGCGTACGCGCGCGCGCTCGAGGCGGCGCTCGGCTTTCATCCGCCGCCCCGAGCGCTCGGGCTGCGGGCAATCATGGCCGAACTCGAACGCATCGCCAATCATCTGGGGGATATCGGCGCGATCTGTAATGACGCGGCGTTCTCAATGATGCATGCGGAGTGCGGCATCCTGCGCGAGGATACTCTGCGCGCTTCTGCGGCGGCATTTGGCCACCGCTTGATGATGGACCGGATCGTCCCAGGCGGTGTCGCGACTGATCTCACGCCCGTGGGCCAAGAGATGCTGCTGGCGCTCACTAAGGGCTTGCGTCGGCAATTTCCTGAATTGATCGAACTCTACGACAACACCGCCTCGCTTCAAGATCGCACCGTCGGTACCGGAGTGGTATCGGCGGCACTCGCGGCAGAGTTCGCCGCCCCGGGCTATGTGGGTCGGGCCTCGGGGCGTTCCTTCGATGCGCGAGTGTCACTCCCCTATACCCCATACGATACCTTGCCAATCGAGATGGCCGCGCGCACTGAAGGCGATGTCGACGCGCGCGTTTGGGTAAGAATCCAGGAGATTGAGCGCAGTATCGCGTGGCTCGAGGCAACGCTCGCTGCGCTCCCTCGTGGCCCGATCCACTCCACGATCGTCGCCACCCCCGACACGACAGCCGAGGGGTCGGCACTCGTCGAGGGTTTCCGCGGCGATGTGTTCGTGTATGTCAGGATCTCCCCTGCCGGACGTCTCGAGCGCTGTCACTTACGTGATCCGTCGTGGTTCACGTGGCCGTTATTGGAATCCGCAATCGAAGGCAACATCGTCGCGGACTTCCCGCTCTGCAACAAGTCGTTCAATTGCAGTTACTCGGGTCAAGACCTGTAAACGATCATGCGCAAGCGACTCTTCAGGAATCTCCTCAACTCGCCCGTCACCGAGCCCGTGGTCGAGGGCGCGAATGAGATTCTTGAGACCACCGGCACTGAACTTCGCGGCGCGATCTCGCGCACGCTCGGCCGCAGTCTCGCCATCCGCGAGGTCGATGCCGGCTCTTGCAACGGTTGTGAGCTCGAGATTCACGCCCTCGGCAACGCCTTTTATGACGTCGAAAGATTCGGCATCCGCTTCGTCGCCTCGCCGCGCCACGCGGATGCGCTATTGGTCACGGGGCCGGTGACCCACAACATGCGCGAAGCGCTCGAGCGCACCTACGCTGCCACTCCCGCGCCCAAGTGGGTGATCGCGGTCGGTGACTGCAGCTCCGGGTGTGGTGTGTTCGCGGACAGTTACGCGTGCGTGGGGGCGGTCTCCAAGGTGATTCCCGTGGATCTCGTGGTGCGCGGCTGCCCACCGACGCCGCTGGATCTGCTACAGGGACTTCTGTGGCTTCTCAATCGATCCGCTACCGAGGTGCGGCACCCCGTAGCCACCGGACCGTGAGTTTCGGTGTCATGCGCATGCCGCGGGGTGGTGGCAGTCCGCGACCGCTCGATCAGTCAGCAGGTGGTTCAAGCTCCTCCGAATGCAGGCAGTAGGTCCCGAGCTTCTGCCGTTCCCCGTTCGCCCGCGCATGGAAATCAGCCACTACTTGATCAATGCAGCTCCAGCTTTGCCGACCACCTCATCCTGGGAGCCGGTCCCCCCAGAGCAACCGATCGCACCGATCAACTTCCCCGCCTCCAGCAGAGGAATGCCGCCGCGAGATGCGATCATTGCATCGAGCGTCATCAGATAATTGAAGTGATCGAGCTGGACGGCGTTTTCGAAGACCTTGGTTTCCCGGCGGAACGAGGCTGCCGCGCGCGCCTTATGTTCAGCGATCCTAATTGAGGCCAGCTGGGCCCCGTCCATCCGCTGGAAAGCCACGAGGTGGCCGCCGGAATCGACCACGGCAACGTTCATCTTCCAATCGTGCTTCTTGGCCTCAGCCACGGCAGCAGCAATGGCCGCCTGGGCGCGCTCGAGCGATATCGGCGTGCCATAAGGCACATCGAAAGGCATTTTCTCCGGAACGTTATCAAGGGGATTTGGCATCCGCTCTCCTGAAGCACTTGTTTTCATGTCTGAAATGCCCATCGTCATTCCGCCCGCAAATCGGATCATAATACCTACCAAACGTAACATAGAGACTGCCGCCGCGTGCACCGCCGGCCAGTCTCAGAACCTCCGGATACCGTATGGACTACTCGCATTTAAGCGCCCGCCTCGCTCTAGGGGCCGCCATTTTCCTCACCGGCTGCGGCCATCAGGCGGCTCCCTCGCCGCCAGCATCTTCGAGAGTCACCGTCGTCACCGTACTGGCCCAGGCGGTACCGATCACGACTGAGCTCCCCGGTCGCATCACGGCTCATCGCATCGCCGACGTGCGACCGCAAGTCAGTGGCATAGTTCTGAAGCGGTTGTTTGTCGAAGGCGGCGAAGTCAAGGCAGGCCAGCAGCTCTATCAGATCGATCCGGCTCCCTACCGGGCCGCCTACGACAGCGCGGTCGCCGCTGAAGCTGCAGCGCGAGCGCTCGCAGACCGCTACAAGCCGCTGGTCGAAGCCAATGTGGTCAGCAAGCAGGATTACGACAACGCAGTCGCCACGTATCTGCAGGCGCAGGCAGCGGTTGAGACCGCACGTATCAACCTGGTCTATACCAAGGTCCTCTCGCCCATCTCCGGCCGTGTCGGCCGCTCCTTCATCACGGAAGGTGCGCTGGTTACCGCCAATCAGACTTCAGCGCTCGCCACAGTTCAACAGCTCGATCCCGTGTACGTGGACGTCACGCAGCCGAGCACCACGCTCTTGCGCCTCAGACGCGAGGCCGCTGCCGGCCTGCTCAAGGAGAACGAGTCGGGCAAGACACAGGTGCGGCTGCGGCTCGAGGACGGCAGTGAATACTCCCACCCCGGTACATTGGAATTTTCCGAAGTGACGGTGGATGTCGGCACGGGCTCAGTAACGTTGCGCGCGCTCATGCCCAATCCTGAGCGTCTGTTGCTGCCGGGCATGTTCGTCCGCGAGCAAATCGAGGAAGGGGTTCGTCAGGGCGCGGTGCTGGCGCCGGTTCAGGGCATCAGCCACGATTCGAAGGGCGACCCCACCGCGTTGGTCGTGGATCCGAACAACGTTGTCGAGCTGCGCAGCTTGCAGACCGACCGCGCGGTCGGCGATCAGTGGTTGGTGGTTTCGGGGCTGAAGGCCGGAGACCGTGTCATCGTGGAGGGCATCCAGTTCGCTAGGCCGGGCAGTAAGGTGGTAGCCGAGAACTACCGGCCGGAGCCTCAGGAAAAGACGAGTCGGCAAGCGGCCGCAACTGCGCAGACCGCCGCGGAGTGAGCGCCGGGCATGGTCAATTTTTTCATCGACCGCCCAATCTTCGCTTGGGTGCTAGCCATCGTTGTCATGCTCGCGGGCGTTCTCGCCATCAGGACTCTGCCCATTGCGCAGTATCCGAGCATCGCACCGCCTGCGATCGCCGTTTCGGTCGTCTATCCGGGCGCATCGGCCGAGACCGTGCAAAGCTCGGTCACGCAGGTCATCGAGCAACAGCTGAGCGGTATCGATCACCTGTTGTACTTCGGATCAGAGAGCGATGGCGACGGCAGCATGACCATCACGCTCTACTTCGAGCAGGGCACCAATCCCGACATCGCTCAGGTGCAGGTGCAAAACAAACTGCAGCTCGCCGCCCCGCTCCTGCCGCTCGAAGTGCAGCAACAGGGGCTGCGCGTCGCCAAAGCCACGCGCAATTTCCTCCTCGTGATCGGCTTCTATTCGAGCGATAGCTCGATGAGCAGCGAGGACGTAAGCGACTACATTGCCTCACACGTACAGGACCCGGTCAGCCGCACACCAGGGGTCGGGGACTATCAGCTCTTCGGCACCCAATACGCGATGCGCGTCTGGCTCGATCCGGCCAAACTCAACAACTATGGGCTGACGCCCGTCGACGTCAGCAACGCTCTGCAGGAGCAGAATCTTCAGGTTCCCGCGGGTGAGCTGGGCGGACTGCCCTCCGTAAGGGGACAACGCCTGCACGCCACCATCGTTGGTCCCCAACGCCTTACCAGCGCCGAAGAATTCGGCCGCGTCCTGCTCAAAGTCAACACGGACGGGTCGCAGGTGCGGCTCAGGGACGTGGCTCGGATCGGGCTCGGCGCCGAGAGTTATTCGGTCTACACCGAGTACAACGGCCACCCGGCGGCGGGGCTGGCGGTCAAGCTGGCCACGGGCGCGAACGCACTGGCTACCGCTGACGCTGTGCGCGCAACCATGAGCCAGCTGGCGCCGTTCTTTCCGCCCGGCCTGCAGCTCATCTATCCGTATGACACCACCCCGTTCGTGCGCGTCTCCATCGATGAGGTCGTGAAGACGCTGTTCGAGGCGATCGTGCTGGTGTTCCTGGTGATATATCTATTCCTGCAGAATTTCCGCGCCACACTGATTCCGACGATCGCCGTGCCCGTGGTGCTGCTCGGTACCTTCGCGATCCTCTCTGCGGCAGGTTACTCGATCAACACACTCACCATGTTCGGCATGGTGCTGGCGATCGGCCTACTGGTGGACGATGCTATCGTCGTCGTCGAGAACGTCGAACGCGTGATGGAGGAGGACAAACTCTCACCCAAGGAGGCGACGCGTCGCTCGATGACCGAGATCACGGGCGCGCTCGTCGGTATCGCACTTGTGCTCTCGGCGGTGTTCCTGCCCATGGCCTTCTTCAGCGGTTCCACCGGTGTGATCTACCGCCAATTTTCCATCACCATCGTCTCGGCCATGGGCCTCTCCGTGATGGTGGCATTGATCTTTACTCCCTCGTTGTGCGCGACGCTCCTGCGACCGCGCGTAGCGGAGGCGCACGAGCGCGAGCACGGCTTCTTCGGCTTGGTCAATCGCGGTTTCACGCTTGTGAATCGCGGCTACGCGAGTGCGCTCAGCAACGTCACGCAGCACACGCGGCGCTACCTGCTGGTATATCTCGCCATCGTGGTTGCCATGGGTCTGTTGTTCGTACGTGTGCCCAGATCGTTCCTCCCGGACGAAGACCAAGGCATTCTCTTCGTACAGGTGGCGGCGCCACCGGGCACTGCCAGCGAGCTGACGCAACGGGCACTGAACGAGGCGCGCGACTACTTCCTCAACGAGGAGAAGGATCTTGTGAGCGGCGTGTTCACCGTCAACGGCTTCAGCTTCGGCGGGCACGGACAGAACGCTGGCCTCGTATTCGTGCGCCTCAAGGACTGGTCGGACCGCCCGGGAAAGAAGAATTCTGTGTTCGCCTTGGCCGCGCGCGCCAACCGGTACTTCCACCAGCTGCGGGGAGCGATCGTGTTCGCCTTTGCACCGCCGGCTGCACTCGAGCTCGGCAACGCGACCGGATTCGACTTCGAGCTGGAAGACCGTGGCAATATCGGGCATGCGGCGTTGATGCAGGCGCGCGGTCAACTGCTCGGGATCGCCAGCAAAGATCCGACGATCGGCTCGATACGGCCAAACGGCCTCGACGATGAACCACAGTACAAGCTGGACATCGACTGGGAAAAGGCAAGCGCGCTCGGCCTTTCGATCGGCAACATCAACGATACCCTCGGCGCCGGCTGGGGCTCCGCCTACGTCAACCAGTTCGTCGACCACAGCCGCGTCAAGCGAGTGTTCCTCCAGGGCGATGCTCAGTCGCGCATGCTGCCGCAGGACCTGGATCGCTGGTACGTGCGCAACGGTGCGGGTCAGATGGTGCCCTTCTCGACATTCGCCTCAGCGCATTGGACCGTCGGCTCGCCCAAGTTGGAACGCTACAACGGCACATCGTCACTTGAGTTCCTGGGCGCCCCGGCGCCAGGCAAGAGCACCGGGGATGCGCTCGCAGCGATGGAGGCGGCGGTGGCGAAGCTCCCCAAGGGCGTGAGCTACGAGTGGACCGGCCTTTCCTACGAGGAGAAGCGCTCCGGCTCGCAAGCCCCGGCGCTGTACGCCCTCTCGCTGACGGTTGTGTTCCTCTGCCTCGCGGCTTTGTACGAAAGCTGGTCGATTCCTTTCGCGGTGATGTTGGTGGTACCGCTCGGCATCATCGGTACAATCCTACTTACCCTGCTGCGCGGGCTGGGGAACGATGTCTTCTTCCAAGTGGGCCTGCTCACCACGGTCGGTCTGTCGGCCAAGAACGCGATTTTGATCGTTGAGTTCGCCAACGATAACTATGAGCGCGGCATGGATCTGATCCAGGCGACCACCACGGCGGCGCGCCAGCGCCTGCGACCGATCCTCATGACCTCGATGGCCTTCATCCTCGGGGTGCTGCCCTTGGCGATTGCCACTGGCGCTGGCGCCGGCGGACGCATCGCCATTGGCACCGGGGTAATCGGTGGCATGCTGACGGCCACGCTGCTCGCGGTGTTCCTCGTGCCGGTGTTCTTCGTCAGCGTCCGCTCGGTGTTCCCCGGCCGCCGGGGACGCGATGCGCAGCCACAATCCCCGCAGCCAAGCGCGGGGACTTAAGCATGGCCTGCAGCGGTCTGCGTTTATCAACGCATGTCGTCCTCCTCCGAGCGGTAGTTTGGCTCCAATCTGTCATCGCGCAGCGGGAATGAGATGACGAAGACCGCGGCAGCCGGAGAAACGAGGCCCGCGAGTGGCGCTGAGCATTCGTGGACCGGCGAGCTATTGTTGCGACTCCTCGGCGCGATGCTGCAGATCGCGGCCACGTGGGCGGTAATTCACGCCCTCACCCCGGACGAGGCCGGAGTCTACTTTCGCGGGTTTGTCATCGCGCTCGGATTGAGCGCGCTGCTGCGCGGCAAGTACGAGATCCACATGGCGCAGCACATCATTGGCCGGTGCGCCGCACCCACTGGCACTTGCAATGGAGTGCTGCTCATGCAATTGGCACGGCGCATGCTGTTACGGTCGAGTCTCCTTTGCGGAGTACTGCTGGTAGTGACGGCCGATCTCGACATCCAGGCTCCCCAGTTGCAAGCAGTGCTTCAGACCTATCTGCCCTTCGTTCTCTCGCTTCCCTTCGTCAGCCTGTCCGGTTTCTTAGGTGAGGCGCTGCGCGCGGCCAACCGCACCCTCGGTATTGTTATTGCAGCCTATGCCGTAAATCTCTCCATACTTCTTGCGGTGGTATTCGCGCCTCCCGACGCTTCACTAGTACTTTATTCTTGGGCGTTTCTCCTTGGGAGTCTCGTGTCCGCGGTAGCGGCCGCGGCGCTCGCCTGGCGCGCCTTCCCTGTTACGCTCGCCGAAGGCTCACGTCCCATCGCGCGTGAAGTACTGCAGGCGGTGGACTCGCGTGAATTTATCGGTCTTGCGCGCGGAACCCTGCTCTGGGGCCCACTGGGCGTGCTGTCAGTCTGGGCCCCTCCGTTGTCGATGGCACAATATGCGGTGGCCGCTCGCACTGCATTGATCGTCGACTTCTTCCTGCCGGCATTGAACCTGACGGGCTGCCGGGAAACCCTGAGGGCGACACAGCCGGTGCGGGCGCCGCGGCGGCTACTGGTGCGCCAGCTCGCTGTGGCATTCGTCTCCAGCTCAGCGTTGGTCGCACCACTTTTGGTCCTGGCGCCTATGACGCTGGCGCTCTATGGACAACCTTACGACTCACAGTTGACGGTGTATGCGCTTCTGCTCGGAATGCAGTGGGCTAACGGCGTGGGTCGACCAGCGGTGCGGCACGCTGTGGCGGACTGGGATTCACGGCGAATTAGCGTAGCTGTTGGTTCCGGCGCCATAGCAGTCGTGGCGATTTGCGCACTCGGCGTGGTCACCTATGGCGCTCTGGCTGCCGCCGCGGCTTCGCTTATCGGCGCCTTGATCGTTAACTCGCGCGCAATCACGCTGGCTCTTTCGGGCGGGCACACCGGGACATCGCCATTCGGAAATGGCGGAAATGCCCGGGAGGCGCCACGTTGAGGACGGTGAGGGCATCACTCTCCCTCGACAGCCCTAGCAAGACCTCATGCTTGAAGGTTCTCTACTAGCGTTGCAATCTGCACGAACTCGATGTTAGGGCGTACGCCATAAAGAGAGCTGACTCCCTCGAGAAGTTCGTCCGTGAAGAACGCTTTGGCTGCGTCCTCAGACTCCCAAACATAGAAGTTTGTCGCCTCGTGCAGGGTAGAATTGAGCGTGAATGCTTTTGAATGCAATCCCGGCATTCCCTCAAACCTGGCGCGCCCAGTCTCAGCGATCTTGCGCACGGCTTGCTCATCGAAATTGTTTCCGTAGCGAAAGGTTACGAATACACCGATCATGGGACACTCCTTTCGAAATTCAGGGAATTCCCAGAGTTCGAGGCGTGATGCAGTGTGGCACCACGCGAGAAGAAATTCCTGTTAGTTGTTGAGAGATTGGCTCACATATCGCTGCCTAGTAATATCCCTTACGTTTTACACCGTATCGGCGTGTGAAATGAGCTGGCTTACTCGCGAAAGGCTCTGACCACGTGATCAGCCAATGCGCGCGGTCGGCTTTGTTATCAGGATGAACGACTCGGTGCCAGAAGCCTCTCACAATCCGGTTGCGCAGCTCGGAACCCTGGAATTGGCCCTGGAGCGCACACGGGTTGCCTATGATCGTACCCTGATGGCGGTGGTGAGGACTGCGACCTCACTCATCTCCTTCGGATTCGCCGTGTACAAGTTCTTTCAGTTGGATGTTGGGCACCCGACAAAGGAACATCTGATCGGTCCCCGAGAATTCGCTCTGGTGATGGTCATCGTAGGATTGCTCTCACTGCTGTCAGGTATCCTGGAACATTCGCAAAACATGCGCCGCCTGAGAGGGCAGTACCCTGACATGCCGCGCTCCGGATCCATGGTGACGGCGGCTTTGGTCGCGGGGCTGGGGGTCCTTGCACTGTTCGTGGTCATTTACCGAGCATGAGGGCGCGTCACCGCCATTCGATCGCCAAGTACTGTGCAAACCCCGCGCAGCGAAGTTCGGCTGCGGATGACTTGGGGGTCATGGGAACCGACCGAGCCTTTCAAGGCGTCTAATATGCGCCCTCCTGGAACGCGAAGACCTCAAAGGAGCGCTTCATGAAAGCTACGTGGCACGGTCACGTCATTGCGGAATGCGATGAGACAATCGAGCTCGGCGGCTACCAATACTTCCCGCCGACCTCAGTGCGCACGGAATTTTTGCAGGCGGCCCCAAAGACCGAGGCCGACCATCGCTGCCCGCACGGTGTGCAGTTTTTCAATCTCTCGGACGGAACGCACTCGACCGAGCGCGCCGCTTGGGCTTACGAGGCGCCGCGGCCCTCATACGCTCGGGTAGCTCATTGGATCGGGTTTTGGAACGACGTCCAGGTCGACCGCTAATTGGGCAGCGGCTCGCTACGACTGCTTGAGGTTAAGCCGGACATGCAATCGCATCGCCTGCGTTCGGCTTGAAGTGCAGGCGTTTGCCCCGGCCGCTCGGCGGCTCAGTTCGAGCGGGCCATGACCACCGTCGTGCACGCGCTGTCAGATTTCGCGAGAGTGCGCCCCTCGGCTTGCTTGATTCGCAACAACCGGCGCTCGCCGCGAATGATTGGACAATAGGGATCCGGCTGACCGAGCTGGCCGAGCAGGCGCCTTCGGCCCGCGCACCCACCGCGGCAGGAAGGAAGATAGTCACAAGTCGAACAGGCCTTTGGCACCGACCTGGCATCGACGAAGGCGTCTTCGCTCAGTATGTGTCCACCGAGATCTAACAGCAGATCCAGGGGCGCACCGGGGCCCGGCCAGTAGACGCAGGGCTG
>Ga0187766_10000901_pt1 | contig 17034 bp, 14 predicted proteins | sample 0216_QUI02_MP05__4_FD_132971 | JGI IMG/M metagenome (GOLD analysis project Ga0187766, IMG submission 132971) | Tropical peat soil microbial communities from peatlands in Department of Meta, Colombia - 0216_QUI02_MP05_20_MG | ecosystem: Environmental > Terrestrial > Soil > Wetlands > Peat ... | reverse complement strand
GTCCTCGTGCCGGTGATCGCCTTGGCCGCCCGGGGCATCCCCGCCCTCATGACTCGGGTGGCCCGCTGGCAGAGCGACGAATTGTTCCTGCTGGTGGCCCTCGCGATCGGGCTGGGGACCGCGGCACTGAGCCAGGCGGCCGGGCTCTCGCTGGCGCTCGGCGCGTTCCTGGCCGGGCTGATCGTCAGCAGCTCCGATCACGCCCACGAGACCCTGGCCCGCCTCCTGCCCCTGCGGGACGTCTTCGTGGCGCTCTTCTTCGTCACGATCGGAACGCTCATCGATCCGGAGCGCCTCCTCGCCAACGTCCCGCTCTTGCTGACGATGGTCTCGATGGTCGTGATCGGAAAGCTGGTGCTGTGGACGCTTGTCGTGTGGCTCTTCCGGCAGCCGTTCTGGACCGCCCTGCTGGTCGGGGTCGGGCTCACCCAGATCGGCGAGTTCTCGTTCATCCTGGTGCAGGTCGCGCGCACCGCCGGCCACGTGGGTGCCGACGTGTACAACGCCACGCTCGCCGCATCGCTCGTCACCATCCTGATCAACGCGGCCCTGGTGCGGACCGTCCCGGGCTGGATCGCCCGGGCCCGCGGCCTCGAGCTGCGCGCGACCGCGCCGCGGGAGCCCGAGCCCGGCGGCCACGTTCTCCTCTGCGGCTTTGGCCGGGTCGGCAGCGCCGTGGGTGAGGCGCTCGAGACCTTCCACATCCGCTTCGTGGTCGTCGAGCGCGATCCCGACGTGGTCCGCGGCCTGCGCTCCCGCGCCGTGCCGAGCCTCCTGGGCGACGCCGCGCAGGCCCGCCTCCTCGAGGAGGCGGGCGCGTCCCGGGCGACCCTGGTGGTCGTGGCACTGCCGGAGACCGATCGGGCCCTGCACGTCGTCCGCGCGGTGCGGGCCCACAATCCGGGCGTGCCGATCCTGGCGCGCGCGCACGGCGCGGCGGCGCGCGCGGGCCTGACCCGCGCGGGAGCCAGCGAGATCATCGAGCCCGAGCTGGAGGCCGCGGCCACTCTCATCCGCCACGCCCTGCGTGAGCTGGACCTGCCCCCGGCGGACGTGCTCGACTACCTCGCGCGCTTCCGTGGGGCCATGGGCCCGGTGCCGGCGGCCGGAGAGGGCCGGCCCGAGGCCGATCGCCCGCTGCCGGAGGTCCGCGAGATCGTCCTGGCCCCGGGAACGCTCGCCGACCTGACCCTGGGCGCGGCGCGGGTGCGCGAGCGCTTCGGCGTCACGGTGGTCTCGGTGGAGCGAGGCGGCGGCGAGGTCCTGCTCAACCCCTCCGCGCAGACCGTGCTGCGCGCGCGCGACCGCCTGCGCGTCTTCGGCCTGCGCGAGCAGATCGACGCGTTCCGGCTCGAGGCCGAGCGTGCGTCCTGACGGGCCCTAGCGCAGGAACCCGTTCCAGATCGCCAGCGCGAAGGCCAGCGTGGTGAGGCCGACGGTGGCCATCGCGGCCACCCGATCGAGGCCGCGCTCCGGCCGGCGCTCGATGGGACCGAGCACGACCGCGGCCAGATAGCCGCCCGCGAACCCGCCCGCGTGGGCCCAGTTGTTCACGCCCTGCAGGAAGAAGCTCGCGAGGAAGATCAGCAGCGCCCACTGACCGTACTGACGGAAGACGGCCACGCCGAACGTTCCGCCGCGCGTCCGCCCGTACGCGACCATCGCGCCGAGCAGACCGAACACCGCCCCGGAAGCGCCCAGCGTCCAGGCGACGCCCAGCGTGTTGGAGACCGCGAATCCGACCACCCCGGCCACCGAGTAGAGCACGATGAGGCGCGCGGTACCGAAGAGCTGCTCGACGGGTGGCGCGAGCTGGCGCACCCAGAGCATGTTGAACAGGATGTGGAGCAGGCTGCCGTGCAGGTACATGCCGGTGATCAGGGTCCACCACCAGCCGGCCGACCACGGGAGCGCGCCGGCCGCGCCGAGCCGCTTGACCACCAGACCGCTCGGAGCCAGCAGGTCGAACGGGCTCCGGGCCTGCATCGCGGCGGCCGGATCGAGCAGGAGCGAGACGACGTACACCACCGCGCACGCCACCATCACCGACTTGGCGAAGTCGACGCGGCCGATCAGGCGCGAGGCGAGCGGGCCGAATCCCCAGAGCCCCGGCCACCGGGCCCCGCAGTAGAAGCACGTGGTCGCGTCCACGCGGTTGAGCTTGCCGCACGAGTAGCAGAGGCTCGACCCGGAGCGCTGGCGGAACACGCGCGTGCGGGCCTACCGCGGCGGGAACGGGGCCTGTTGCTCGAGCCGATCCACCAGGGCCCGGACGTGCAACGTGAAGGCCTCACGCCGGTGCGCGGGCACCGGCGAGCCAGGGATGAACTTCTCGCCGAGCGGGTTGACGAAGACACCCGCCTTGCGCACGCGATAGTCGAGATGGGGCCCGGTGGCCAGGCCGGTGCTGCCGACGCGGCCGATGATCTGGCGCTGGCGCACCCGCTCGCCCCGACGCACGTCGAGCCGCGAGAGATGGTTGTACATGGTCTCGTAGCCACGCGCGTGCCGGACCTGGATCGAGAGACCGAAGCCGCCGTCCCATCCCGCCGAGGTGACCACGCCGTCGCCCACCGCGCGCACCGGCGTGCCGATCGGCGCGCCGTAGTCGACGGCCAGGTGCGGCCGGAGCCCGCCGAGGATCGGGTGCTGGCGGGCGTGGGAGAAGCCGGAGGTGATGCGCGTGAAGTCGAGCGGGGCGCGCAGGAACATCTTGCGAACCGAGCGCCCGGAGGCGTCGTAGTACTCGGGCCGGCTCCCCCCGTCCGCGAAGGCGACGCTGGTCAGCACCGGGCGCCCCACCGAGGCGTACTGGGCGATCAGGATGTCACCGTAGCCCAGCAGCGTGTCGCCCACGTAGCGCTTCTCCACCAGGAGGCGGAAGCGATCGCCGGGCAGGGAGTCCGCCGCGAAGTCGAAGTCCCATTCGAAGAGGCTCACCAGCCGCGCGGTGAGCCCGGCCGACTCGCCCAGGCGCTCCATGCTCGCGAACAGCGAGTCGCGCAGGTCGCCGACGATCGGGACCACGCGCACGTCCACCGCGGCGCGGACCGCGCTGACCGTCCACTCGTCACCCTCCCGCTTGATCTCGTAGCGCTCCGCGGGCGAGCGAGCGTAGCTCACCTCCGCGGGCGCTCCGTCCGGCGCCGGCACCACGGTGAGCCGCTCCCCGGGCGCGAGCCGCCGGAGGTTCACACGGCCACGCAGGGCCGCCACGATGCGGGCGGCGGTCGCCCGCTCGACGCCGGCGCCGCGCAGCGCCGTCTCGAGCGTCTCGCCGCGCTTCAGGACGACCTCGACCGGCTCGGGGGCGGGCGGCGCCGGGGCCGGTGGCGCCTCGGCCACGACCGGCGGGGCCTCCTCCCGGACGGGGGTGGTCACGCCGAGCGCGCCCAGGACGAGCAGCACGGTCGCGGCGACGAGACAGTGCGAGCGTCTCATGTGGTGTCCGCCAGGATACCGCGGGGGCCCGGGCGGGCCGCCGCTTTTCGAGCCCAGCTAGGCCCCGTACTTGGTGAATCGAAGCGCGTTCGCCATCACCAGCGGCATCAGATCCTGGGCCGGCATCACGCCGAGCGAGCCACTCGCGCAATCACGCTCGGTGAACCGGCTGACCAAGTCCGCGCCGCAGTAGGGGCTCGCCAGGAGGGCGGGCACGCCCTGCCAGCCGTGGCCCTTCAGGATCGACGGCGTCGCGTGATCGCCGGAGATCGCGAGCACGTCGGGTCGTCGCGCGATGACCCGGGGCAGGAGCGCGTCGAACCGCTCGAGTGCGGCCACCTTCGCCTCGAAGTCGCCGTCCTCGCCGGCCTTGTCCGTGTCCTTGTAGTGCAGGAAGAAGAAGTCGTAGTGCTCCCACTGCTGCTCGAGCGTGTCGATCTCCTCGGCGAACGTCCCGCCGGTCTTGAGCACGTCCATGCCGACCAGTCGCGCGAGGCCGCGATACATGGGATAGGCCGCGATCGCCGCGGCGCGGAGCCGGAAGACGTCGCCGAACAGCGGCAGGTGCGGGCGCTGATCGAAGCCCCGGAGCAGCAGCATGTTGGCGGGGGACGCGTCGTGCAGCCGCTTCCGCGCCGCCTCCACGAAGGCGTTCACGAGCGACGCGCTCTTCTCGGCCTCCGGCGCGAGCGCCGCGACCGGCAGGGGCGGGACGCCCAGCTGCTGCGGATCCGTCTCGGAGAGGCGGCCGGAGAGCCCGGCGCCGCGCAGCACCATGACGAAGCGGTGCTCCTTCACGGGCTCGAGAAGGAGTTGGGCGCCGTCCACGCGGATGTCGCGTAGCCGTTCGACGAGACGGACGCACAGCTCGGTGGAGATGCGCCCGGCCCGCCGGTCCGTGATGCGACCCTGGCCGTCGACCGTGCAGAAGTTCCCTCGCGCCGCCACGTCGCCCGGCTGGAGCTCGAAGTCGATTCCGAGCGCCTCGAGGACGCCCCGCCCGACCGGATAGCGGAGCGGGTCGTAGCCGAAGAGGCCCAGATGCCCGGGCCCGCTGCCGGGAGTGATCCCGGGCCCGACGTGGCGCAGGAGTCCGCACGCCGCCTGGCCGGCGAGGCCGTGCAGGGTCGGGATGCGCGCGGTCTCGAGCTCGCTCTTGCCGGACGGCGTGCGCGGCAGGCCGCCGAGGCCGTCGAGGGAGCAGAGCACGATCTTGGTGGTCGCGGGCTGCGCGAGCGAATGGAGGAACTCTAGGTCCATGCTTCCTTGTTCTCGCCGAAATCGGCCGGGCAGGGCGGTCCCCACACGTAGAGGGCATCCTCGGGCGGGAAGTCTCGCGGCTCCCACGCGCAGCCCTCCGGGATGTGGTCGAGGTCGAAGTAGTACTCGCTGAAGCTGCCCCACGGATCGCGCAGGTAGTAGAAGAAGTTCGAGCCGATGACGTGACGCCCGAGCCCCCAGCCGGGCTGCCAGCCCCGCTCGGCCATGCGGACCGCGCCCATCGCGATCTCGTCGACGCTGCCCACCTGGAAGGAGCCGTGGTGGAAGCCGGGGGCGCGCGAGGAGAGCAGGGCGAGCGTGTGGTGGTCGGTGTTGCAGCGCAGGAACGCGATGATGCTGCGCGAGCGGTCGGAGAGCTTCATGCCGAGCACCTCGGTATAGAAGCGCATCAGCCGCTCCATGTCCGGGGTGAAGAGCAGCACGTGGCCCAGCTTCCGCGGAGCGATGCGTCGCCCGCGCTCGGGATAGCCCCGGGCCGCGGAGCGCTGGACGTAGCCGGGGCCGTTGAGGGCCACCGGCGGATCGGCCGGCGGCGCGGGCGGCGCCTCGTCCCGCACGTTGACCGCGTTGCCGTCGGGATCGCGCAGCCACAGGCCGCCCTCGGGCGCGCCGCGCGGGGCGTCCATCTCGGGCACGCCGGCGCGGCGGAGCGAGTCGCGCACGCGGACGAAGTCCTCGGCGGACGCGCCGTAGCAGAGATGGTGCAGCCGCTTGTGCGGACCGCCGTAGAGCAGCACCGCGGGCCGGTCGAGCCCCTCCGGGCGCAGACGGACCGCGTCGCTCGCGCCGGTGCCGTCCAGGAGCCCGAAGTCCTCGTAGAAGCGCTGCCCGACGGTCTGGTCCGGCACCTCGAGCGCGTAGTGCAGGAACGAACGCACCGCCATGGGCGCCTCCCCGGACGCGCCGCCTACGCGTCCTTCACCGGGTTCTCGAGCGTGCCGAGCCCGGTGATCTCGAGCTTCACCTTGTCGCCCGGCTGCAGCGTGATCTGCGGCTTGCGCGAGAAGCCCACCCCCGCCGGCGTGCCGGTGGCGATGAGGTCCCCGGGCGAGAGCGTCATGAAGTTCGTGAGGTACTGGATGATGTATCCCACGTCGAAGATGAAGTTCCGCGTTGAGCCGTTCTGCATCAGGGTGCCGTTCACCCACGTCTTGAGATCGAGCACGTGCGGATCCGGGATCTCGCTGCGATCGGCGATGTAGGGCCCGACCGGCGCGAGGGTGTCGCCCGCCTTGCCCGCGCCCCACTGGCTCGTGTGGAACTGGAAGTCGCGCGCGCTCGCGTCGTTGATGATCGTGTACCCGTAGACGTAGTCGAGCGCCTGCTCCTTCTTGACGAAGCGCGCGGTTCGGCCGATCACCACGCCCAGCTCCACCTCCCAGTCGAACGTCTTCTCGCCGCGCGGCCGCAGGATCGGCTCGCCCGGGTCCTGGATCGCGTTGTTCCACTTGGGGAAGACGGGCGGCTCCTTCGGCGGCTGGTTGTTGGTCTCCGCTGCGTGGTCCTTGTAGTTCAGCCCGATGCAGATGAACTTCCCGGGGTCCGCGATCGGCGCGTGCAGGCGCACCGAGCCGAGCGCGAGCGCTACCGGCTGGAACTTCCCGGCTCGCGCGGCGTCCATCATCGACGCGAGCATCTCCTGGCTCGCGCTGCCGCCCTCGAGGAATCCGCGGGTGCTGTCGGCCGGGAAGAGCGCGGCGGCGATCGGGGCGGCCCGCACCACGCCGCGGCCGGCGAGGTACGCGGTCGCGGTCGCCTCGAGATCGGCGACGCGGTCCTGGCCGAGGAAGCATCCGAGTCGGGGGGCGTGACCGTTCTGGGAGAACCGGACGATCTTCATGGACGTCTCTCCTTGAGATGAAGGCCGAGGGGAAGGGGGCCGGGGGGATCGCGGTCGATCATCGTCGGGGCGTTGCGGGCCTGCACGCCGAGAGTCTACGACCGAGAGGGAGCGATGTCGAGGGGCCGGGGCCGGGAGATAACCGCTTGATTCGCTTGGCAATTCGAACCGCACCCGCCTACGGCACCCGTCTCAGCGGCCGGGCTCGCCCTCCGGGGCCGGCCCCTCGCGGCATGTAGGTCCGGATATTCAATTCGTGTACCTTAGATTAAGTAGTTGGAGGACAGCCAGGGTTTCGTGCAGCTGCCGGAGCGTGGATCTCCGGCGGGAGAGGAGACACACCATGCAGGTCGCCACGAAGTGGGTGTGTGGGCTGCTCGTCGTCGCGCTGGCGCTGACCGGTCCACTGCTGTCGGGGGCCACGGCGGTCCAGGCCGCCGAGTCCGCGTCCGGGGCCGCTCCCGTCGACGCCGACGTGTCCAGCGGCGACCGCGCCGGGGCCGCGGTCCTCAACGTCGCGTACGTTCCGGGCAAGGCCATCGTCTGCGCCCTGGGCACCGTGACCGGCGCGCTGATCTCGGTCATCACGCTCGGCAGCGGCTACCGCGCGGCGATCGGGGCCTTCAAGGAAGGCTGCGGCGGCGACTGGATCCTCACGCCCGAGCACGTCGCCGGGCAAGTTCCCCCCCGGGACGAGATCGAGTAGCCCTGGGCCCCCGGGCCCGTCGACGCTCCGGATCGTGGCCCTCGCGCGCGGGATCATCTGCTGACGGCCCGACGGGCGATCGCGCTCCGACGGGTCGCGGCTCCCGCGCTCTTCCTGCTGCTCCTCGTAGGCTTCGCCGCCGGCATGTGGGGGAGCTACCGGGCGGCCTTCCCGGGACGTGGCCTCTACCGGGTCACCGGTGTCTTCGAGGCGCGTGCCGGCGACAACCTGATGCTGGTCCGGCACGACGTGGTGCCCGGCTTCATGGGTGAGATGCCCTCGATGGCGGTCTACGCGGAGTCCCCGGAGCTCCTGAGCGGGGCCGAGCTCAGGCGTGGAGATCGGGTCCACCTCACGGTCCGCCAGGAAGGGGATCGGGTCGTGGCGGTCGAGATCCAAAAGATTCGGTAAAACCGGCACCGTTAGCTAAGGTAGGGACACCATGGAGAAGAACAAGCGCCAGTCCAGGAGCATGAGTCTCCGCGAGGCAGCCTCCGTCGTCTTCGCCCTGGTTGCCCTGCTGCCGATCCTGCTCTTCGTCTACCTGCTCTCGCGCCTCAACATGCTCCACAGCATCGAGGCGCAGGCCGGTCTGCTCGCCGCGCTCGTCGTCTCCGTGCTCGGCTTCGTGGTGTTCCGCCGGATGATGGGCCAGATCTCGTTGCTCGCTCAGGGCTTCCTCAGGCCCACGGAGGCCAAGCCGGAGACGCTCCGGCGGGTGGAGCGGGCCGCCGCGGTGCCCGGGCTCGGCGAGGTCACCGAGATCGGTCAGGTGCGCGACGCGTTCTACCACATGCTGGACGACCTGCGCGGGGCCACCCAGCGGCTCGAGGACCTGGTCTTCAAGCTGGGCACGCTCAACGAGATGGTCGAGCTGGCCGCGCGCATCCCGCGGATCCAGGACCTGCTGGGCCTGGTGCTCCAGTCCACGATGCGCGCGGTGCGCGCGACGGTGGGCTCCATCATGATCCTCGACAAGGACCGCACGGTGCTGAGACTGGCGGCCTCTCGCGGCATCCCCGACGACGTGATTCCCGCGGTCGAGGTGAAGGTGGGCGAGGGCGTGGCGGGCAAGGTCGTGGAGATGGGCGAGCCGGTGCTGGTCGACGACATCGCCTCCGATCCCCGCTTCAACAAGGCCAACGACCCCCAGTACGGCAACGGCTCGTTCATCTGCATGCCGATCCGGGTGGGCGACCGGGTGATCGGCGTGATCAACATGGCCAAGAAGCGGGAGCCCACGCTCACCGAGGCCGCCCGGCAGCCCTTCAGCTCCACCGACCTCCAGTTCCTCAACGCGCTGATGACCTACATCGGCTACGCGGTCGACAACTCGCGGCTGCTCGAGGAGGCGCAGCTCTCGGCCTCGACCCTGCAGGGCGTCGTCGACGACCTCAAGTCCACCCAGGCCCAGCTGGTGCGCGGCGAGACGCTGCGCGCGATGGGTCAGCTCTCCTCGGGCATGGCGCACCACCTCAACAACCTCTTCGCGGTGATCCTCGGCCGCGTCGAGCTGCTGATGGGCAAGGTCCAGGAGACGGGCGTACGGCGCTCGCTCGAGATCATCCAGCGCACCGCCCAGGACGGGGCGGAGGTGGTGAGACGGGTGCAGCGGTTCAGCCGCGTGCAGCCGGTGTCCGACGCGGTGGCGGTCGACCTGAACCAGCTCGTGCACGAAGTCGTCGAGCTGACCCGCCCGCGCTGGCAGGACGAGGCCCAGCTCCGCGGCAGCCGTGTCGAGGTGGCGGTGGAGACCGGGACCATCGGGCCCGCCGCGGGCGAGCCGGCGCCGCTGCGCGAGGTGCTGATGAACCTCCTGCTGAACGCGGCCGACTCCATCAGCCAGGCCGGAAAGATCACGCTCAAGACCTGGTCGCGCGACGACCGCGTGTACTGCTCGGTCAGCGACAGCGGCGGTGGCATGCCCGAGGAGGTCCGTCGCCGCGCGCTCGAGCCCTTCTTCACCACGAAGGGGCCGAAGGCCACCGGCCTCGGGCTCAGCGTGGCCTACGGGACCGTGCAGCGCTACGGCGGCACTCTCACCATCGAGAGCGCGGAAGGGCAGGGAACTACCGTCGAGATCAGCCTGCCGCTGGCGTCGGCCTCCGCGGTGGCCAAGAAGCCCTCCGCGGGCGCGCGGCACGAGCCGGCGATGCCGCTGCGCATCCTGGTCATCGACGACGAGCTGCAGGTGCGCGCCACCCTGGCCGAGATGCTCGAGGAGCAGGGGCACTCGGTGACCCAGGCCCCCGGCGGGCGCGAGGGGCTGTCCTACCTCTCGGCGAACCGCGAGCTGGTCGACGTGGTGGTCAGCGATCTCGGCATGCCGGACATGACCGGCTGGGACGTCGCGCGGGCGATCCAGGAGCGATGGCCCAAGCTGCCGGTGGGCCTGATCACCGGTTGGGGCGAGACCGAGATCACGAGCGAGGAGCGGGGGCGCGTGAACTTCGTGATCACCAAGCCCTTCGACAAGGCGGTCTTGCGCGCGACGATGGCCGACATTCGCCCGCGCACCTGATTCGCGCTCAGCGCGCCGTCGCCGTCCGGTCCGGCAGGGTGCGAAGGTAGCGCACCAGTTCCCGGATCTCTTCGTCGCTCAGGTGGTAGCCGAAGGCTGGCATCCCCGGCTTGCCGAGCGTGGCCCCCCCGTTCTTGATCACCAGGAAGAGGTAGTCGTCCGAGAGCCCACTCATCACCCGCGGGCTCGCCAGGTCCGGTGGCCACAGCAGGAAGAGCCACGCCCGCCAGGACCCGTGGCCGTTGGCACCGTGACAGCCGGCGCAGTAGGTCAGGTAGGTGCGCGTCGCCCCGCTCGCGTTCTTGGGCACCGGGTGCGGCAGGAAGAGCAGCACCAGCACGCTGCCGATCAGCATCAGCAAGGCCGGGCCGAAGACGATCACCATCCATCGCGCTCTCATCCCGCGTCGATGATAGCAGCACGGCGGCCCGGACCCCGCCGCGCGGGCGCCGGCGCCTCGCGAGTCGTGCGATAGTATCAGTCGTGCGCCTGATCCTGATGCGACACGGCGGCGCCGGCGAGCCCGACGCCCACCGCTGGCCCGACGACCGCGACCGTCCGCTGACCGAGGCGGGTCGGCGCGAGCACGCGCGGCTCTCCGAGGCGCTCTCGGCCATGGGCGTGCGCTTCGACCGGCTGCTGACGAGCCCGCTGCGGCGTGCGCGCGAGACCGCCGAGATCACGGCGCGGGCATTCGGTGGCGCGCCCGCGCCCGAGGTGAGCGAGCTGCTCGGGGACCGGGCCGACCCGGCCGGCACGCTGGCCGGGCTCGCCAAGATACCGGCCGAGTCGCTGCTCTGCGTGGGGCACGAGCCGACCGTGTCCCGCCTGGCCGGGCTCCTGATCGGCCGCGACGGGGTGGGGCGGATCGAGATGGTCAAGAGCGGCGTGGCGATCGTGCAGAGCGAGGGGCCGCTCGCGCCGGGCCGCTGCACGCTGCTCCTGCACCTGCGACCGGGGGAGATCATCCGGATGCTCGAGGGCGCCCGCCCCGCGCCGACCGCCGGGTCGGGGCCGTCGCCCGAGCTGTTCATGGGCGCGCTCTCCGGGTACCAGCGCACCGGGGCGATCGAGGCCGCCCTCGCGCTCGATCTCTTCACCGCGATCGGCGCGGGCCGCGAGACCCCGGACGTCCTCGCCACGCGCACCGGCGCCGCGCCCCGCGGCGTCCGCATCCTGAGCGACTACCTCGTTGCGCTCGGCTTCCTGCGAAAGGACGGCCAGGGCGCCTACGCGCTCACGCCCGACTCGGCCGCCTTCCTCGACCGGCGGTCACCGGCCTGCATCGCGTCGGCCGCCGACTTCGTCGCCTCGGCCGAGCTGCGCGCGGCCTTCGCCGACGTGACCGCGGCGGTCCGGCGGGGCGGCACCGTGATGCCGGACCAAGGCACGGTCGGGGCGGAGAACCCGGTGTGGGTACGGTTCGCGCGCGCGATGGCGCCCATGGCCGCGATGGGGGCGCGCGCGGTGGCGGACCTGGTCGAGGTCGACGCAGCGCGGCCGCTCCGCGTGCTCGACGTGGCGGCCGGCCACGGCCTTTTCGGGATCGCCTTCGCGGCACGCTACCCGTACGCGCAGATCACCGCGCTGGACTGGCCGAAGGTGCTCGACGTGCCGCGGGAGAACGCGAGCCGCGCGGGAGTGGTCGATCGCTTCCACACGATCGCGGGGGACGCGTTCACGGCCCCGCTGGGCGGGCCCTATGACCTCGTCCTGCTCGCCAACTTCCTCCATCACTTCGATCCGCCGACGTGCGAGCGGTTCCTCGGCCGGGTCCGGGGCGCGCTCGCGCCGGAGGGCCGGGTGGTCACCCCGGAGTTCGTCCCCGACGCCAACCGCGTGACGCCCCCGTTCGCCGGGATGTTCGCGCTCGTGATGCTCTGCACGACTCCGGCGGGCGACGCCTACACGTTCGCCGAGCTCGAGTCGATGTTCCGCAACGCCGGCTTCACCCGCAACGAGCTGCGCGTTCCGTCGCCGGCCGGCGCCCAGGTCATCATCTCTCAACGGTGAGGAGACGCACGCCATGACGCATCGGATCGCGGTGATTCCCGGCGACGGCATCGGCAAGGAAGTGCTGCCGGAGGGCATGCGGGTCCTCGAGGCGGCCGGCCGGCGCTTCGGCGTGGATTTCTCGTGGACCCAGTTCGACTGGAGCTGCGAGGTCTACGCGCGCACCGGACGGATGATGCCGGAGGACGGGCTCGAGCAGCTGCGCCGGTTCGAGGCCATCTATTTGGGCGCGGTGGGCTTTCCGGGCGTGCCCGATCACGTCTCGCTCTGGGGCCTGCTCATCCCGATCCGGCGCGGCTTCCACCAATACGTGAACCTCCGTCCGGTGCGGCTGCTGCGCGGGGTGCGCTCGCCGCTGGCCGGCCGTGGGCCCGCCGACATCGACATGCTGATCGTGCGGGAGAACAACGAAGGCGAGTACTCCGAGATCGGCGGGCGGCTCTACCGCGACACCCCCGAGGAGCTGGCGGTGCAGCAGTCGGTGTTCACGCGCCGCGGGTGCGACCGGATCATCCGCTACGCGTTCGAGCTGGCCCGGAAGCGGCCGCGGAAGCACGTCACCTCGGCGACCAAGTCCAACGGCATCATCCACAGCATGCCGTACTGGGACGAGCGGTTCGCCGCGATGGCCCGGAGCTATCCCGACGTGAAGACCAGCCAGTACCACATCGACATCTTGACCGCCCACTTCGTCCAGCACCCGGACTGGTTCGACGTGGTCGTGGCGTCGAACCTCTTCGGCGACATCCTCTCCGATCTCGGGCCGGCCATCGCGGGCTCGATCGGCATCGCGCCCGGCGGCAACATCAATCCCGAGAAGGAATACCCCTCGATGTTCGAGCCGGTGCACGGCTCGGCGCCCGACATCGCGGGCAAGGGCATCGCCAACCCGATCGCCCAGATCTGGACGGGTGCCATGATGCTGGACCATCTGGGCCACCCCGAGGCGGCTCGGGCGGTGGTCGACGCGATCGAGCGCTTCGTGGAGGCGGGGAAGGGCCTCACCCGCGACCTCGGCGGCACCGCGACCACCGCCGAGGTGGGCAAGGCGATCGCCGCGATGCTGTGAGCGGAGCGGCGGGCGCGGGTGCGGCTAGCCCTTCACCGCGCCGGCGGTGAGGCCCGAGACGTAGTAGTCGAGGAACAGGACGTAGACGATCACGATCGGTACGCTGGCCAGGAGCGCGCCCGCCATCAGCGAGCCCCAGAAGTAGATGTCGCCGCGGATCAGGTCCGAGGTGACGCCCACCACCGCGGTCTTGTGCGTCGACTGCGAGATGAACGTCAGCGCGTAGGTGAACTCGTTCCAGCACAGCGTGAAGCTGAACAGCACCGCGCAGATGATCCCGGGAACCGCCATCGGCAGCACGATCTTCCAGAGCGTCTCCATGCGCGTGGCCCCGTCCACCAGCGCGCACTCCTCGACCTCTCGAGGAATCGTGCGGAAGTAGCCCATGAGCAGCCACGTGCAGAACGGGACCAGGAACGTGGGGTAGGTCACCATGAGGGCGACGATCGAGTCGGCGAGGCCGAGCCACACCACCACCTGCGAGAGTGGGAGGAAGAGCAAGGTCGGCGGCACCAGGTAGGTGATGAAGACCGCGGTGCCGAAGGACCCCGCGCCCCGGAAGCGGAGCCGGGCCAGGCTGTAGCCGGCCAGGATCGAGATGACCACCGAGACGCTGGTGGCGACCACCGCGACCAGCAGGCTGTTCTTCATCCAGACGAGGAAGTCGGTCTTCTGGAAGAGCAGCGCATAGTGATCGGTGATGATCCCGGTCTGGATCCAGAAGGGGATCGACTGGAGGTTGTAGAGCTCCGCGTTCGACTTGAACGACGTCACCAGCATGAAATAGAACGGGAACAGCACGAAGAACATGTAGGGCGTCAGGTTCGCGTAGGCGAACAGATTCGATCGGATGCGGGCCCCTCGGCTCCGGACGGGCGCCACGGCTATTCCTTGCGCACGTAGCGCAGCTGGAAGAAGACCACCAGCGCGAGCAGCGGGAAGATGAAGAGCGAGATCGCCGCGCCCTGCCCGAGGTTCCCGCCCGAGAGTCCTACCTGGTAGGCAAGGGTCGCGAAGAGGTGGGTGGTGTTCATCGGGCCGCCGCGGGTCAGGACCTGCACGATGTTGAAGTCGCCGAACGTGAAGATTGTGGAGAAGAGGATCACCACCGCGAGCACCGGCTTGAGCAGCGGCAGCGTCACGTGCCAGAACCGGCCCCACGAGCCCGCCCCGTCCACCTCGGCGGCCTCCAGGAACTCGCGCGGCACCGCCATCAGGCCCGCGAGGACAGTGATGGCGAAGAACGGCAAGCCGCGCCAGACGTTCACGATGATCACCGCGGCCATCGCGTAGTGGGACTGCCCGAGCCAGTTGGGCGCGGGTGGGCTGATCAGATGGAGGCGAAGCGCCGTCCAGTTGACCACGCTGTAGAGCGAGTCGAACATCCAGAGCCAGGCGAGCGTCGACAGCGCGGTGGGGATCACGAACGGGAGCAGCACGATGCCCCGGATTACCCGCTTGAACTTGAGGTTGCGAGCGAGCAGCATCGCGAGCCACACGCCGAGGACCACCTTGAGGGAGAGCGCGATGCCGGTGAAGACGAAGGAGTTCTGGACGGTCTGGCGGAACGTCTCGTTGGCGAGGATGTCCCGGTAGTTCTGCAGGCCCACGAAGCCACCGGGCGAGCCGACCCAGTAGTCCGAGAGGCTGAAGTAGATCGCCATCCCGAACGGGAAGGCGACCAAGGTGGCGAGCAGCACGATCGCCGGCACGATGAGGCCGTAGCCGAAGACGTGCTCCTGCTCCCACCACTCGCGCAGGCGCGAGTGGCGACCGGGCTCCGAGAACCCGGTCGCCGCGATGGCACGAGGCCGGACCGCCACGTTATCCGACCTTGAGCTGGCCCTTCACCGCGAGGGCGACCTGCTCCTGCGCCCAGTCCATCGCGCGCTTGGTCGGCATGCCGTTGACGGCGCGCGCGACCATGTCGGCCATGATGTAGTTGTCGTCGATGCGCTGCACCGCCTCGTTCGGCTTGGCTGGCCAGCCGCGCGGGTGCGCGTACTCGGCCTCCTTGGGCAGCATGGCGAACTTCGGGTTCCGCGCCCAGATCGGGTGGTCGGCGAGGTTCTTGAGCGGGGGGTGATTGAACGCGTTGGACGCCACGATCCACGCGTCGAAGTTCTGCTTCTGGAACAGATAGGCGATGAACTCCTTGGCCAGCTCCTGGTTCTTGGAGAACTTCCAGATGCCGAGGCTCAGGTTCGGCGGCGCCGAGTGCGTGCCGGCCGGGCCCGAGGGGCTGTTGTGATGGTTGAGATCGTCCGCGATCGGCTGCTTGTTGGCGAGCGCGGAGTTGTAGGGGCTGATCGGGTTGTGGATCCACGAGCCCTTGCCGGAGAGGATGAAGCGGTTGTTGCCCGCGTCGTCCCAGGAGAGGACCTCCGGCTCCATCGCGTCACGGTAGAGCTCCTTGTACCACTCGACGACCTGGGCGGTCTTGTCCGAGCTGATCGCCGGGGTTTTTCCGTCCGCCTCCAGCACCTTCGCGCCGTAGCACCACGCCACCGACCAGTAGGTCGAGTGCGCGTCCGAGCAGTGGCTGATCGGAATCCCGACCGGGTTTCCCTGCTTCTTGAGGACCTTGCCCATCTGCAAGAGCTCGTCCCACGTCTTCGGCGGGTGGTCGAACCCCGCCTTCTTGAAGTGGGCCATGTTGTACGTTCCGGGAAAGGAGACCCAGAACCACGGGATCGCCTTCCAGCCCGACTTCGTCTGGCAGCTCTCGGCCGCGAAGTTGTACCAGCCGCCGCCCTGCTTGCCGATCCGGGCGACCAGGTCGTCGAGGGTGACGAGCAGGTTCTCGTAGAGGAAGGGATCGGCGCTCGCGGTCCGGTACATGTCGTGGCCCGACTGCGACTGCGCCTCGGCTGCCACCTTGGCCGGCATCTGCAGGTGCGCCATCGTGTCCACGCGCACCGTGCAGTTGTTGGCCTTGCCGAAGGCCTCGGCCTGCCGGCGGAGCTCGTCGTCCGAGGCGGGCACGAAGTGGTTCCAGGAGAGGAAGGTCAGCTCGCGCTTCTGGGCGAACGCGGGGGCCTTGCCCAGGGCGAGCCACGAGGCCATCCCGGCCGCCGTGCCGGCGGTGCGACGGAGGAAGCTACGGCGATCGATACGGCGGGAGCCGATGCTGCGGGGAGCGGGCAGGTCCATGGGGCGCCTCCGTTGGTCGGGAGGTCTCGGGCCATCGAGAGAACCCTAGCGCGCTGGTCTCACCTCCTCGCGAGCGTCGAATCCATCCGGGCGACCGGAGGCGGGGCCGCCTCCGGTCACCCGCGACCAATTACTTGATGACGGCCTCGGTCTTGGTCTCGAAGAAGTGGATCCGCTCCGGGACGAAGGCCATGCGAATCTTCTCGTGGGGCCGCGCCTTGACCGACGGTTCCACCCGGCAGACCACCGACTGGCCGGCCACGCTCACGTTGAGCAGGATCTCGGAGCCGAGCGGCTCCACCACCTCGACCACCGCATCGAACGCGAGATCGGACGAATCGGTGCCCGAGCCGACCCGCAGGTCCTCCGGCCGGATGCCGAGCGTCACGGCCTGGCCCTTGTACGCCCTGAGCGCGTTCGCCTTCTCGGGCGGAACCTTCGTCCGCAGCCCGTTGGTCTCGACGTAGATCGCCCCGCCGCTCTCGGTCACGGTGACCGGCAGGAAGTTCATGGCGGGAGAGCCGATGAAGCCGGCCACGAACTTGTTGGCGGGACGGCTGTAGATCTCGAGCGGCTCGCCGACCTGCTGCACCCAGCCGTCCTTCATGACCACCACGCGGCTGCCGAGGGTCATCGCCTCGACCTGGTCGTGGGTCACGTAGATCGCGGTGGTCTCCAGGCGCTCGTGCAGCCGCTTGAGCTCGACCCGCATCTGCACGCGGAGCTTGGCATCCAGGTTGGACAGGGGCTCGTCGAACAGGAACACCTGCGGGTGCCGGACGATCGCCCGCCCGACCGCCACGCGTTGCCGCTGGCCGCCGGAGAGCTGCCGGGGCTTGCGCTTGAGCAGCTCCTGGATGCCCAGGATCTCGGCCGCTTCCTGCACCCGCTTGGCGATCTCGGGCTTGGGGAACTTCCGCATCTTGAGGCCGAAGGCCATGTTGTCGTACACGCTCATGTGTGGGTAGAGCGCGTAGTTCTGGAACACCATCGCGATGTCCCGGTCCTTC
>Ga0187766_10000900_pt1 | contig 17038 bp, 12 predicted proteins | sample 0216_QUI02_MP05__4_FD_132971 | JGI IMG/M metagenome (GOLD analysis project Ga0187766, IMG submission 132971) | Tropical peat soil microbial communities from peatlands in Department of Meta, Colombia - 0216_QUI02_MP05_20_MG | ecosystem: Environmental > Terrestrial > Soil > Wetlands > Peat ... | reverse complement strand
CTGGGCGCGGCCGCCGCGATGCTGCCCGCGTCCGGCCCGGGCGCGGGCTCGGCGCTGCTGCGGCTGGTCTCGGCCGGCGCGCTCATCGCCGCGGCCGGCCTGGTCCTGCCGCAGGTGGCCCGGCCCGGCGGGCAGGATCGTGGCCCGTTACCGCCGGGACAGGCCCGCGCCGGCGGTGCTGGCTGCCTTGGTGACCGACCCACGTGGCGTGGCAGCACGGCGTCGTGATCGTCGAGCCGATGTACGACGAAGAACACCCGGGACGAAAGCGCCGACCTGACCGCCGGGAAGACGGTTCGTCAGAGGCGTCTTCGACCGAGACTATCGTTGGATCCCGGTGAACAGCACCGCGGCGCGGTCCTGGTCGCCAATCGCACCGGAGCGCCGCATCTCAAGCAACCCGGCCAGACCCGAAGAGCCGGTGGGGTCGACCTGTATCCCGGTCTCCGACACCGCCAGCCGGTTAGCCTCGAGAAGCAGGTCCTCACCTACGACCAGCGGCTGACCGCTTGTCATAAGCATCCCCTCGACCACGGCCCGCCAGTCGTAGGTCTCGTCGTCGAGAATGCCCGTCGCCACGCTCTTCGGCTCCTCCCCCCAGGGCTGCATGAACGCGGACCGATGGGCGGCGGCCTTCGTCATTGCCTGGCGCACTGCTTCCGGGCCGGGCTCATCCGGAAGCAACGCCCGGACCCGCCCGTATGCCCGCTCCAGCGGGTGTGCGCCGAATGTCTGCACGGTGTCGATGCGGGGAGGCCGGTCCAGTGCGCCCAGCTCCGCCGCCTCGCGCAGCGCCTGGATGCACGAACTGGCGAGGGCTCCCCCACCGACCTGGACGATCAGGTGGTCCAGACCGCCGGGCATGCTCGCGAGATCGGTCACGAGCTCATAGCCCAGGGTCTCGCCGCCCTCGAGGTTGAGGCCGTTCTCGTTCCCCTGCGCGGTCAACGGCACTGCGCCCCGGTCCAATTCCTCCCGCAGCCGGTGGTATGTCGGGTCACCGAGCACGCCGCGCTCGCGAGGGCACACTACAATGTCCGCCCCGGTCTGGCCCAGCCGACGGACTATGTCGGCGTCGGCGTCGGACGGGACGAACACGGTAAGCCGCCAACCGCCGGCCCGGGCCACCACGGCCCCGGCGAGTGCCGCGTTTCCGCAGCTAGCGATGGCAAGTTCGGAGCGGTTCCCGGGGTCAAGGAGACCAATTTTTTCCATGACCGCCAGATGGATGAGCACGCCCATGAGATGCCTGCCCTTGTGCGACCCGGACACGTTTCCGGTCTCGTCCTTGACCCACACCCCGCCGGCCGCGGAGAAGGCCAGTGTCTCGCTCAGTTCCTGGCTGCGGAAGAACGGCGTGACCCGGAAGCCGTGACCGTCGACGGCGGCGACCGACTCATCGAGCGATGCCACCAGGTCGCAGTAGGCGACATCGGAGATCCCGTGCGCCATGGCCACGTGGTAGGAGTGCATCAGAGCGCGATAGCGCAGGAACGGGTTCTGTTCGCCGCCGCGGGGAAAGCCCGTGCATTCCGCGTCGAGTACGCGCGTCATCACGTGGTCGGTGTCATCGGTCCCGGCCCGCGGGCACCTGAACGGGTAAGGGTCATCCCGGTCGGCCACGTGACCGCACCCTGAGCAGCGGATCGTGCTGGCAAGCGATGTCATATCGCCGCCGCCAGGCCGGTCCGCTCGTTGAACTCCCCGATCATGGCGTCCCAGGCCGGCAGCAGGTCGCGCAGGCCGGTCCAGAACCGCTGATCCCGGCGTGCCTCGAAATCGGCCAATGACACCCCCTGCTGCTCGACCCAGGTGAAGTAGCCGAGGCTGAAGATGCGCTCCCGGTCTGCCAGGGTCGTCTCCAGCAGGTGACCGGTGCCGGCTCCGAGCATCCACCGGCCGAAGACCTCGGCCGCGTCGAGGCTCCCGAACCCGTCGGGGAAATCACGCGCCGCGATGCGCTCGCGCTCGCTCGCGTACATCCCCGCCCCGTCGGTCGCCACCGTGACGACCACGTCGTCCGGGCCCAGACGGAGGTATTTCGCGGTCTTCACCGCGGCCAGGATGTTGCAGATGCTAGACAGCCCGAAGGCCGACAGCGTCTTGAGAACGGACTCCGGGACCCGCCGCCGGACGCGGAGGTATTCGACGCCCTCGCCGGCGCCGAACAGCACCGACAACTGGTCGGTGGCACGGTCGGACACCCCGACCACTAGGTCGGTGTTCATCACGTTGTGGATGAGCGGGATGTGCTTGTCGCCGATGCCCTGGATGTTGTGCTCGCCGAACCCGTTCGCCAGCATCGTGGGGCACTCGAGCGCCTCCACGGCGACCGTCGTGGAACCGTAGCGCTCCTTTAGGTAGTCACCTGCGCCGAGAGTGCCGGCCGAGCCCGAGGCCGACGCGAAGGCCCGCAATCGCAGGCTCGGCTCGGCTTCTGCCATCGAGTCGAACACGACCCCAAGCGCCATGCCCGTGCACAGGTAATGGATGAGGTGGTTACCGAACTCAGAAAACTGATTGAAGACGACGTTGGCGGGATCGGCGGACAGTTCCGCGCACTTATCGTAGATCTCTTTCACGTTGCTCTCGGTTCCCGGCGTGCGGATGATGTCCTCCTGGTCGCCGACCCAGTCCTCGAGCCATGAGAAACGCTCCCTGCTCATTCCCTCGGGCAGCACGGCCACTCCCCGGCAGCCCATCAGCCGGGAGATCGCGACACCGCCCCGGCAGTAGTTGCCGGTGGAGGGCCAGACGGCCCGGTCCCTGGTCGGATCGAACTGGCCGGTTATGACGCGGGGAGCCAGGCACCCGTAGGCTGCGAGCACCTTGTGGGCCCGGATCATCGGGAACAGGTCGCCTATGGCCACCACGATCCGCGCGTCCACACCGGTGAGTGCGCCAGGCAGGACCACGTGAACCGGCACCGCCGCCTGGCCGGTGCGCTCGCCAGTGTTGTACCAGTGGACCCGGAAGAGGTTCCGCGGGTCCGCCTTGTCCGCCTCCACCCCCGCTAGCGAGCGCCGGATCCTCGCCGGGATGCTGCCCGGCGTGGCCAGCTGGGCGAAGGTAGGCAAGAGGATGCCCGCCTCGCGGAACCGGTCGACGGTGCGGCCGTAGACCTCGCGATCGACGACATGCCGCTCGAGCCCCAGTGATGCCACGTCAGACCGCCCTTCTGCGAGCATGGTGCCTTGGTCACGATTTCGCGTCATCCCTAGCCCGGGATGATCCTGGTGCCGGTTGTGCCCGCCAGCGCCTGTTCGATGGTCGCCGGGCTAGTGATGAGGGCCTCGCGGCCACCGTGCTCCAGGTAGTTGATCACCGCCTCGATCTTCGGTGCCATGCTGCCGCTCCCGAAGTGCCCGCCCTCGGCGAGATAGTGCTTGGCCTCGCTCAGGGTCAGCCGGTCGACCCACCGCTGCCGCGGGGTGCCGAAGTTCAGGGCCACCCGCTCGACCGCCGTGGAGATGAGCAGCAGGTCCGCATCGAGCGCGTTCGCGAGCAGGGCAGAGGCCAGGTCCTTGTCGATGACCGCGGCCACGCCGTGCAGTTCACCCGTCTGCGAGGGCACCACCGGGATTCCCCCGCCCCCCGCGGCGATGACGACCGCGCCTGATTCAAGGAGGCGGCGGATGACCGGGAGTTCCACGATGCGCAACGGCACCGGCGAGGCGACGACCCGCCGGTACCCGCGATGAGCGTCCTCAATGAGATCCCAGCCTTGCCGTCGGCGACGCTCGGCCTGCTCTTCGTCCATGAACGAACCGATGGGCTTGCTGGGGCGGGCGAAGGCCGGGTCGTCCGCGGCCACTTCGGTCTGGGTGACGACGGTGGCCACGGATCGGTCAAGCCCGGCCTGCCGGAAGGCGTTCTGCAGGTTCTGCTGCAGCGCGTAGCCGATGGCGCCCTGGGTGTCGGCGCCGCAGACGTCGAGCGGGACCTCGTGCAGTTCATGGGCGGCTAGCTCCGAGCGGCGCAGGATGAACCCGACCTGCGGGCCGTTACCGTGCGTGATGACCACGTTCCAGCCGTCTTTGATCATGCTCAGGATGTGCTCAGTACTCTCGTGCGCCGCCAGGTACTGGTCGGGCACGGTCTGGTGCCTAGCGTCCTTGATCAGCGAGTTGCCGCCGATCGCCACCACAGCGACCCGGCTGCTCATCGATGCCGCCCTCCTCAGCTCATGGTCAGTGCCATCACGGCCTTCTGGCCGTGCAGCCGGTTCTCTGCCTGGTCGTAGACGGCGGACCGCGGGCCGTCGATGACACTGTCCGCAACCTCGATGCCACGGTCGGCGGGCAGTGGGTGCATAAACACCGCGTCCTCGCCGGCCAGGGCCATCCGCCGGTCGTCGGTGATCCACGACGCGTACTTCGCGATCAGGCGTGCGCCCTCGGCCTCGTCGGTCGTGGTCTGCAGCGCCCCCCAGCTCTTGGCGTAGACCACGTCGGTGCCGCGGATCCCCTCGTCGAAATCATGCACGATCTCGAAGCTGGCACGCCCGTCGCGGGCGTTCTGCTTCGCCTGCTCGACGATGTCCGGCATGAGCGCGAACTCCGGAGGGTGCACGAGCCTGACGTTCATGCCGAAGCGGGGCAGCAGCAGCACCAGGCTCTGCGGCACGCTGATCGGCTTCAGATAGCTCTGCGCGCACGCCCAGCTCACGGTCGCGGTCCGGCCGCGCACGTCACCGAACCGCTCGGTCATGGTCATCAGGTCGGCCAGCGCCTGATGCGGGTGGTAGATGTCACACTGCATGTTGAGCACGGGAACACGGCTGGCCCGCGCGACCTCGCGGAGGTAGGCGTTCCCCACCCCCCAGTCACAGTGCCGGATGGCGATCCCGTCGTTGTAGCGGCCGAGGATCTCTCCGATCTCCTTCGGCGTGTCGCCGTGGGCGATCTGCGTGGACCGGCTCTCGATGAACTGAGCATGGCCGCCGAGCTGGGCCATGCCAGCCTCGAACGACGCGCGGGTGCGGGTGCTCGAGAAGAAAAAGAGCATGGCGAGCACCCGGTCCCGCAGGTAGGGGTGCGGCCGACCAAGGGCACGGTCCCGCTTCAGCTCGAACGCGACATCGAGCAGGGTGGCGATCTCGTCTCTCGTCCACTCCTGGAGCGTGATCAGGTCGCGGCCCCGCAGGTTGGTCTGCATCGGTGTTCTCCTACTCCGCCGCGCCGAGGACCAGAGCGAGCAGGGCCATGCGCATGACAACCCCGTTGAACGCCTCCACCCAGTACCGCGCGTGGCGGGTGGCGTCGACGTCGGGCGGAAGCTCGTCCATCCGCGGCAGCGAGTGCAGGATGATGGAGTCGCTTTTCGCCTTCTCCCGCAGCAGTTCCCTGGTCACCCGGTAAGCCACGGGCGTGAGCCCCCGGTCCGCGGCCGCCTCCACGCGCGCCTGGGTGTAGTCAGCCTGGACGACGGGTTCCATGTAGATGACGTCGGCATCGGCGATACACTTCTCGACGCTTTCGACCTCGCGGTAGGTCACGTTGCGCTCGTCGATCTCGGCCTTGAACTCCGGCAGCAGCGACATCTCGGGGGGAGAGACCACGAAGGCCTCCATGTCGAACTGCGACATCGCGTAGAGGATGGAGTGCATGGTGCGCATCCGCATGTCGCCGACGCACAGCACCTTCAGGCCATCGAGTCTTCCCCTGGCCTGCCAGATCGTGTACAGGTCGGTGAGGACCTGCGTCGGGTGCTCCCCCCAGCCGTCGCCACAGTTGATCACCGGCACCGACGCCCACTTGGCCGCCTCATGCGGCGCGCCCTGCTGGTAGTGGCGCATCGCGATGACGTCACCGTAGTACTCCAGCATGTGCACGGTGTCCTTGATCGTCTCCTGGTAGAAGTCGCCGGCGCGGGTCATCTTGGCGTCGGAGAAGCCCAGAACGTGACCGCCGAGGCGGTGCATGGCGGCCTCTGTCGCCAGCCGGGTCCGGGTGCTGGGCTGGTAGAACGCGGTCAGCAGCGTCTTGTGCGTCAGTAGGTCGGTGTTGCGCCGCTCGGCGGCATGTGGCTTGAGCCCGTCGGCAACCGCGAAGATATGGAAATACTCCTCCCGTTCCATGTCCTTGAGCGACAGGATGTCGCGGCCGGCGAAGCTGCGCATGGTGGGTCTCCCTACGAGGTGGTTTCCGGTGCGAACGTGTCGATCATCAATCTCACGTCGTCCCCGAGGGGATAAAGGATCGGGCACGTCGCCCCGCCTGCGATGTACTCATCGACCTTAGCCCGGCATTCGTCCGGGGTTCCGGAGGCCGAGATCATCTGGACGGCGTCGTCGGGAACGAGGCGCATCGCCTTGCGGATGTCCTCGTGGCTGGCGGGCCAGGTGAGGATCTTGCCGATCTCCTCGATGAGCTTCGGGTCCACGCCGCTCGCCTTCATGATGTGCGGCTGCTGCCCCAGGTACTGGGTGAGCAGTTCACGTGACCGATCCAGCGCCACATCACGGTCGGCGTCAACCGAGCACACGACAAGCTGGGGGCGGTCGATGTCGTCGAGCGAGCGGCCTGCCCGGTCGGCGCCAGCCGCCAGCGCCTCCAGGGCCCGCTTGTTGTACCGGGGACTGACCATGTAGTTCAGCACCACGCCATCGCCGATCTCCCCGGCGACTTCCATCATCTTCGGGCCGGTCGCCCCGACATAGATGGGCACCTGCCGCGGCGACCTGTCGCCGTGGACGATATCGATCTCGACGTCGTCCAGATGGACGAACTCGCCGTGGTAGGTCACCCGCTCCATGGCGAGCAGGCGCCGGGTGGCCGTGACCACCTCGCGCATCGCCTGCAGCGAGCGATGCCTGTGCACCCCGACCTTGCTCGCCAGGGGCTCCCACCACGCGCCCAGGCCCAGGATGACACGGCCGGGGGCGAGCTCGTCAAGGGTGGAGAACGTCGCGGCGAGCAGGCCCACGTTGCGGGTCCAGATCGAGCTGACGCCGGACGCGACCTTGATGCGCTCGGTGACCGCGGCGAAGGCGGCCATGGGAACCGTTGCCTCGCGCACGAGGCGGCTCTCCGCCTGCCAGACCGCTTCGAAGCCGCGCTGCTCGGCATACCGGACGTAGTCCATGCCGTCCCTGATCGGGTGCTTGTCCTGCAGGTAGAGCGCTACACGCCCGGCACTGCTGACCGTCAATGCACTGACCTCGCCTTCGGGGTAAACGGGTGCGGAGGAATCTCCTCCAGCCGGGCCCACAGCCGCTTGGCCTCGTCGGCGGCCTGTTGCGCGATCTCCGACTCGTCGACGCGGGTGGAACGCCGGTCAGCGACGACGAGTTCTCCGGCCACGATCACGTCGCGGACCTGGCGGGAGGAGAGGCCGAAGACCCAGTGGCCAGGCAGGTTTTCCCCGGTCAGGGGGGTGGGGGATGGGTAGCTCAGCACGGTGAGGTCCGCCGGGGCGCCCGGCGCGATCGTGCCGTGCAGGGGCTCGCCGAAGCTGCGCCCGGCGATGCGGGCGCCCTCGGCGAGACGGCGTACCGGCCAGCCGGGGTCGGTCGCGGCGCCCGCTTCGGTGGCCCGGAAGAACGCCACCTGGGACTCGATGATCATGTCCCCGCCGATCCCGTCCGTGCCCAGCGCCACGCGCGTCCCGCCGTGAGCCAGCGGTGAGTAGCCGACGCGGTTGTTCATGTTGCTGCGCGGGTTGTGCGCGACCGCCGCGCCGGAGGATGTGATGTCCGCGACCTCCTGGCCGGTGACGTGCACGCAATGCGCGAGAAGTGCGTCCGGGCCTAGCATCCCGGCCCGGCCCAGCCGCGCCACCACGCGCATGCCGTAGGCGGCCTCCGCGTCCTGCTGGTCCGCCCCGTCCTCGGCGACGTGGATGTGGACGCCGACCCCGGCGGCCGCGGCGGCCTCGGCACAGGCTCCCAGGGTATCCTCGCAGAGCGTGAAGGACGCGTGGGCGCCCATCATGCCGCGCGCGATCCGGCGCGGCCCGGCCAGGAACCGCCGGTTCTCGGCCACCCCCGCCGCGGCCCGCGCCAGCCCGTCCCGGTCGGTGACCTCGTAACAGAGCACCGACCGCAGGCCCAGTTCGGCCAGCGCATCCGCGATGACGTCCAGGGAGCCGTCGATGAAATTCGGCGACGCATGATGGTCGATGACGGTCGTGGTCCCGGCGTGCAGCGCGTCGAGCCCGCCGACCAGGGCCGACAGCCGCACCGTAGGCTCGTCGAGGGCCCGGTCCAGCCGCCACCAGATGCGCTGGAGGATCTGCAGGAAGTTGCGCGGGGCTTCCAGCCGGAAGGGCATCCCCCGCGACAGCGCGGAGTACAGGTGGTGGTGGGCGCAGACGTTGCCGGGCAGGATCAGCGTGCCGGAGCAGTCGCGGCGGGCCACGCCCGCTGGCACGGTGCCGACCGAGGCGATCCGGTCGCCGGCGATGACCACGTCCGCGGTGACCAGGCTGATCGGGTCCAGCGAGGTGAGGACCGTGGCTCCGCACAGCGCGAGGCGGGGGGTCGGAGGGTCGGGACCGTTGTCCGGACGCGCGTCGGCTTCGGCGTTCGCGGCGCGTGCGGCTGGCTCGGTGCCGGTGCCCGCCGGGACCGATGCCGCGCTCATCGCGCGCGAGCCAGCTTCGGGACGGCGGCCCGCGCGGCCGGGGAATCCTTCATGGGGAGCCGGGTGCGACCGATGCCGTCGAAACTCCGCAGCGCGCCGGCGACCGCGGCGGCGGTGGGGACGAGGCCGATCTCGCCCACGCCCTTCGCGCCGTACGGCCCCTCGGGCTGGGGTTCCTCGACGAACACGCACTCCACCGGCGGCATGCCGCCGGGCGGGATGATGTTCAGCGACTTCAGGGTCGTGGTCACCGGCACGCCGTCGCGGACGACGTACTCCTCCGACAGCGCGTGGCCGAGGCCCATGTGAACAGCCCCCTCGATCTGGCCTTCGAGGAGCGTCGGGTTGATGACCTTGCCGACATCGTGGGCCGCGACGAACCTCTCGATGCGGCCGTCGTCCGCGAGGATCGCCACCTGGGTGGCCCAGCCGTAGGCAAAGTGGGTGACCGGGTTCTCCACCGCCGCCCCGACCGGGGTCGTCCAGTCGACCCGCACCTCCCCGTGGTACTCGCGTCCGGCAAGCTCCGCCAGATCCTTCGCCGCCAGGTCCGCGCGCAGTTTCGCGGCGGCGTCGATCACCGCCCGCCCGCCGAGGACGGTGCCCCGGGACGCGGTCGTCTGGCCGCAACCCAGCTCGTAGCAGGTGTCGACCTCCACCGTGACCTGCGCCGGGGTAAGGCCGAGTTCCTCGCAGAGCACCTGCGTCAGCACCGTGTGCACCCCCTGCCCCATCTCGGTCCAGGGGTGGAACAGGGTGACCGTCCCCCCGTCCCCGACCCGCAGCACGGCCCGGCCGTACTCGGTGAGGCCGTTGCCGACGCCGGTGTTCTTGACCGCGCAGGCGATGCCGGCGAACCGGGCCCCCTTGTAGGCGTCCCTGACCGCGAGCAGGGTCTTCTTCAGGCCCACCCCGGGGCCGAGGCGCTGACCGGTGCCGAAGATGTCGCCGGTCTCGACCGCGTTCAGCCACCTGATGTCCCAGCCGTCCACGCCGACCCTGTGCGCGAGCCGGTCCAGCATTCCCTCCAGGGCGAAGTTGACCTGGTTGGCGCCGAATCCCCGCATCGCGCCGCACGGGACGTTGTTCGTGTAGACGGCGCGAGCCTCGACGTCGACCGCCGGGAACCGGTAGCCGCCGCAGGCGTGCCCGGCCGCCCGCTCCAGCACCTTGTCGCCTACGCTGGCGTAGGCCCCGGTGTCGCCCACGATCCGGGCCCGCAGGCCGAGCAGGCGGCCCCGCGCGTCGCAGCCGACCGTGTAGGTCATCGTGAGCGGGTGGCGCTTGACGTGGAAGCGCAGGCTTTCCTCCCGGCTCAGCGTCAGCTTGACCGGACGCCCGGTGTGCCAGGCCAGCAGCGCGGCGTGCCCCTGGACGTTCAGGTCCTCTTTCGCCCCGAACGCGCCGCCGTTGGAGACCAGCGTGGCCCGCACCGTGTCTTCAGTGAGCCCGAGCAGGCCGGCGACCTGCCGCCGGTCACTCCAGATGCCCTGGCCCTGGGTATAGAAGTGCAGGCCGCCGTCGCCGTCCGGGTACGCCAGCGCCGACTCCGGCTCCAGGAAGGCATGCTCGATCCACTGGGTCTGGAATGTCTCCGTGAGGATGTGCGCGGCGCCGGCCAGGGCACTGTCCACGTCGCCCCGCTTGACCTGCGACAGCGAAAGGACATTGCCGGGAAAGCGCGGATGCAGCTGCGGCGCCCCGGGGGCCATGGCAGCGAACGGGTCGGTCAGCGGCTCGAGAACCTCGTACTCGACGTCCACCAGTGCGGCGGCGGCGCGGGCGGCTCCCCGGGTCTCGGCGGCGACGATGGCCAGCACATCCCCGACGTACCTGGTGGTTTCCCCGGCCGCGTAGATCTGGACCCAGTCCCGGGTGAGCTCGCCCTGGGTCCGGTCGCCGGGCACGTCGGCGGCGGTGAGGACCGCCACCACGCCTGGGTATGCCCTGGCGTTGGCGACGTCGACCGAGACGATCCTGGCTCGCGGGTGGTCGCTGAAGCGCGGCGCCCCGTGCAGCATGGCCGGCATGGTCAGGTCGTTGATGTACGGCTTGTCCCCCAGGGCCAGCTCACGGCCCTGATAGCGGGCGGCCCGGGTCCCTACCCGGCCGCTGCGGTCGCTCTGCGGGAGCGGTGTGCCCTGCCGGGCTGCGGCGGCGAGCAGCACCCCGTCGATGATCTTGACGTACCCGGTGCAGCGGCACAGGTTCCCGGCCAGCGCCGAGGTGACCTGCGCACGGGCCGGGCTCGGGTTCCTGCGCAGCAGCGACTCCGCCTTCATGACCATGCCCGGGGAGCAGAAGCCGCACTGCGAGGCCCCGGCGGCGACGAAGCTGTCGGCCCACAGCGCGCGGTCGGCAGTTGAGAGACCTTCCAGCGTGGTGACCTCCCGGCCGGCGGCGCGGGTAGCGCCCTGGGCGCAGGACACCACGGCCTTGCCGTCGACGAGCACGGTGCAGGCGCCGCAGGAACCTTCGGGTGCGCAGCCGTCCTTGGCTGAGGTGATCCCGCATTTGTCACGGAGCAGGGCGAGCAGGCTCTCGCCCTGGGCGACTTCGGCCGCCACAGGCTTGCCGTTAAGCGTGAAGTCCATATGGCCTCCTCGGGGGCCGTCAGAGCTGCGGACACCACAAAGTCCTCGCAGTTCGTCAGGTCCCCCGGAATCAGCCGGCCCTACGCTTATCCGGGTCCCCCAGACAGCTCGTCGCCACTCACACGCCGGTGTGAGCCGCTCTGGAAAGAGCGATCCGGTGATCGCATTCTATATCAGGGTCTGGCCGGGGAGTCAGGCTACGGCGCCCTTGACGGTCACGGCTTCGTCCTCAGGTGGTGGGCACCGGCGTGGTTAACCGCGACCTGGCCTCCGCTCTAGCCGGGCGAGCGATCCGGTGCGGGCTGTTGCGCCGCATCGACCGCCGCAGCGCTGTCCGGCCGGACCTGCCCGGCCGCAACCCCGGCCATCATGAGGCCGATCGCCTCCCTGCTGGTCGTCCTGGGATCGACCTCCCTGATGATCGTTCCCTCGTAGATGACCACGATCCGGTCGGAGATGGTCATCAGCTCGTCGAGGTCCTCGGAGATGACGAGCACGGCGGTGCCGTTCGCCCGCTGGCCGATCAGCCGCTGGTGAATGTAGGCCGCAGCGGAGACGTCGATGCCGCGCGTCGGCTGGGCCACGACCAGTGCCTTCGGCGAGCCGGACAGCTCGCGGGCCATGATGAGCTTCTGTATGTTGCCGCCGGACAAGTTGCGGGCCGGAGTGTCCAGGCCCGGAGTCCGGATGTCGAACTCTGCCACCAGCTGCCGGCAGTGGCGGCGGATCCTCCGGTTGCGCAGAAAGCCCCAGCGAGCGTACGCCGGATCGCCGCTGGTCGCCAGGATCAGGTTCTCGGCCACGGTGAAGTCGCCGATGAGCGCGTCCCGCATCCGCTCCTCGGGCACGTAAGCCAGTCCGGCCTCGCGGACGGCTTGCGGGTTCCTCCCGGTGACGTCGGTGCCGGCGATCTCGACACGACCGCTGACCGGCCGCCGGAGGCCGGCGATCGCCTCGGCGAGTTCCCGCTGCCCGTTGCCTGACACCCCGGCGAGGCCGACGATCTCGCCGGAGGCCACCCGCAGCGACAAGCCGCGCACCGCCTCGGCGCCTCGATCGCCGTTCACCCGCAGGCCGCTGACGGCCAGCGCGGCCGGGCCCCGCTGCCCGTCGGACGGCGCCCCGACCGCGGTGACCTGATGCCCGACCATCATGTCGGCCAGCTCATCTTTTGTCGTATCGGCACCGTGGACCGTGGCGATCTTCCGCCCGCCGCGCAGCACGGTGATCCGCCTGGACAGCTCCAGTACCTCGTTAACCTTGTGCGAGATGAAGACGATGGACAGCCCGTCCGCCACCAGCTGCTTCAGCACGACGAACAGGTCGCGGACCTCCTGCGGCGTCAGGACAGCCGTGGGCTCATCCAGGACGAGCAGTGAGACGTCGCGGTACAGGGCTTTGATGATCTCCACGCGCTGGCGCTCGCCGACCGAGAGCTGCCAGATGTACGCGCCCGGATCTACCTTGAGCCCGTAGGTCTGCGACAGCTGGCGGATGCGGTCGGAGACCCGCCCGAGGTCGGTCAGCGGTCCGCGCGAGGACTTCAGGCCGAGGGCGACGTTCTCCGCCGCCGTGAGCGTCTGCACCAGCATGAAGTGCTGGTGGATCATGCCGATGCCATGCTGGATCGCCACGGCGGGAGAGGTGATGGCCACCGGGCCGTCACGCAGGCGGATCTCGCCCTCATCGGGCCGGTGCAGGCCGTAGAGGATGCGCATGAGCGTGCTCTTGCCGGCGCCGTTCTCGCCGAACAGGGCATGGACCTCACCAGGTGCCACGTCGAAGTCGACGTGGTCGTTGGCGAGCACCCCGGGGAAGCGCTTGGTGATGCCGCGCATCTCCAGCAACGTGGCATGAGCGGCGGAGTCGCTCCCCTCGGGGGCTGCCGTCATCGTGTCGTTCCCTGCCTTCTCCAGAGTCCGGGTTCAGGTCGTGGGCGGCTTGACCGACCCGCTGATGATCTCGGAGATCACCTTGGTCCCGGCGGCCTTGACTGATGCAGGGACCGGGTACGACGGGTTGAATACGATCTTCTCACCTCCGTTGCCGAGGGTGATTGTGTATGTCGTCCCGCCGAGCACGCCGCCGCGGATCTTCGTGATCATCTGCTTCAGGATGCCGGTCCAGTCATAGACCTGGCAGGCCAGGACCTGGGTTGGCGCCAGGGTCGCCTGGTCCCACTGGGTGCCAAACCAGGCGACGTTGTCCTGCTTGGCGACGCCGATCGCGCCCACGACCGACTGCGAGCTTCCGGTCAGCACGTCGGCGTGCTCGGAGACGTACGACTTGGCCGCGGTCTCCATCAGCGTGTCGTCGCTGAACGACCCGGTGAAGCTCGTGTGCACCGTCGCCGTCGGGACTGCGGCGAGCGCTCCTGCCTTGAACCCGGTCACGTACAGGTGGGCGTCGCCGACGTCGATGGGACCGATGACGCCGAGCACCTTGCTCTTGGACATCAGCGCCGCCATGTAGCCCTCGACATAGCCGCCCTCCTGCGAGTTCGCCTGGTAGGCGAAGACATTCGGCTGGCCAAAGGTCACCCCGGCAGTACCCCATGCGAAGGAGGTCTTGGGGAACTGCGGCGCGAGCTGCTGGACGATGCTGCCGTACTGTGAACCGTGGGCGATGATGAGGTTGTAGCCCGTGGAGGCGTACTGCCGCATCGCATTACCCGCATCCGTCAGGTTAAACAGGTTGTCGGAAACCGAGACCTTCAGATTCATCGGCCCGGCGAGCGACTGAACGGCCGCATACATGGACTGGCTGAAGGCCAGGTCGTTGCGCAGGCTCGGTTCGATCAGGGCCACCTTGAGTATCGCCGACGACGACGCGCCCGCCGCCGCGGCCGTGCTGGTCGACGCGCTCGTGCTGCTCGAGGAGCTCGTGCTGCTCGACGAGCTCGAACTGCAGGCCGCAGCGGCGAGCACGGCAGCTGCGCATGCCGCGAGCATGACCGGCCGCGGTACGAGGTGCTGTTTCATGGCTACCTCCGGGAGAGGGTGAATTAAGCAGGTGAATGTGTGCGGGTTGCGGGCGAAGAGGTGCGGGGTGCCTGTCGGTGCGGGCGACACGAGCTCACCCGCCCCTCAGGTAGGGCCTGCCCAGGGCCGCGGGCTGCCGGAAGCGGCGCGCGACCAGGAGCAGGGCGAGGACGGTCAGGACGGCGGGCGCCATCGCTGCGATGTCCGATGCGGAGGTCGGGATGATGCCGAGCGTCTTCCACGTCACCACCACCGCGGCGACCATGCCGTACAGCAGTGACCCGGCCATCACCCCGAGCGGCCGCCAGGCGCCGAAGTACACCAGGGCCACGGCGATGAAGCCCTCGCTGTTAGTGAGATCCTCCTGGAACACCCCGATCAGCATCACCAGGGTGGCACCGGCCAGGCCAGCCAGGACGCATCCGAGGATGACGGCCGAGTAGCGGATGCGGGCAATGCTCACCCCGACCGTGTCGGCCGCGGCGGGGTTCTCGCCCACCGCGCGGACCTTCATGCCGTACGTCGTGCGGCTCAGCACGAAGGTCAGCACGGGCACCAGCAGGAACGCCAGGTAGACGAGCCAGTTCTGGGAGAAGAACATGGTGCCGAGGCCGGGGATGCGGCTGAGCAACGGGATCGGCACCGGGGGCAGGGTCGGGATGGTGACCGGGGAAGGGAAGAGCTTCAGCAACAGCACGTCGGTGAGCCCGAGGCCGAACAGGAACACGCCGATCCCGCTGATGCCCTGCTCCGCCTTGAGCGTGACGCTCACGAACGCGGTGATCAGGCCCATCACCAGGCCGACACCGAGCCCGGCCGCCGTGGCCAGCGCCAGGCTGCCCGTCTTGGCGGCGGCGTAGTAGGCGCCGAACGCGCCGAGCAGCATGATGCCGTCGACGCCCAGGTTGACCACTCCGCTGCGCTCGCTCATGGTCTCGCCGAGCGCGGCGAGCAGGAACGGCGTGGCCAGCTGGATCCCGGCGGCCACGGTAGCGGTCAGCACGGCAGCGGTGAAGAAGTGGCTCACGTTGCCACCCCTTTCCCCGCGGCCTCGGCCGCGGCGCGTGCATCGATCCCGGCCGCCCGGGCCCGGGCCCGGGCGCGGCGGCGCAGGTACTCGACGGATACCACCAGGACGACCACCAGGCCGTTGAAGGCCGTCACCAGGTCCGAAGGCACGCCGGTGACCACCTGCATCGAGGTGCCGCCTACCAGCAGCCCGGCGAAGAGGAACGCGGTGAGGATGGTCCATAGCGGGTTCAGGCCGGCGAACAGGGCCACCACGATCCCGTTGTAGCCCGCGTTGCCGGTGAAGCCGGTCAGGGTGCCGTCGGTGACCATCCGGTGCGAGAGGCTGCCGAAGACCAGCATGGCGCCGGCGATTCCGGACAGCGCGCCGGCCAGGGTCATCGCCAGCGTCATCGTGGACTTGACCGGCATTCCCGCGTACCTCGATGCCTCGCGCGACAGCCCGACGGCGCGGATCCTGAAGCCGAGGCTGGTGTGCCACAGCAGCACGTAGACGGCGACGGCGAGCAGCACTGCGATGAGCACCCCGAGATGCAGCTGGGTGCCGGGGATGAGGGTGGGCAGCCAGGAATTCGGAGACAGCAGCCGGGTCTGCGGGATGAGCCCGCCCACCGCGTACCCCGAGTGCGCCACCAGCGGCCCGGAGAGCAGGTAGTTCATGAGCTGCACCGCGACGAGGTTGAGCATGATTGTGCTCAGGATCTCGTTGACGTTGAAGTACGCCTTGAACGCGCCGGGGATGGCGCCCCAGATGCCCCCGCCGATTGCCCCGGCGAGGAGCGCCAAGGGCACCAGGATCACCGCTGGCAGACCCGGCACCGCGAGCGCCGTCGCCGTGGCGGCTAGGCCGCCCATGGCTATCTGGCCCTCGCCGCCGATGTTCAGCATGTTGGCGCGGAAGGCGATGCAGATCCCGGCGCCGACCAGCAGCAGCGGCACGGCCTTCACCGCGGTACTGGTCAGGGCATAGGTACCGGCGAAGGCGCCGGTCAGGAGGGCGTGGAATCCCGTTACCGGGTTTGCGCCGAACGCCAGCATCAGCACTCCGCCAAGCAGGACCGACAGGAGGGCCGCGGCGGGTAGCGCGAACCAGCTCAGAAGAAGATCGCGGCGGCCGGCCAGATCAAGACTCTGCGGGATCATCGCCGATCGCAGCCGCCCCATCGGCGCCTCCCTAACCCTGGCAGTAGCTGAGCACGCTAGATGATGCGGTCGCTGGTGTCGTGGGACTATCGGCCCTCATCAGGGAGCCGAAGGTCTCGGCCACCACACCACGGCCCAGGTCGCCGCGGGTTCGTTGCCGCGGTCGCCACCCCCGCAGCGGGCAGGCCGACCTTGTCGGGATATACAAGAGGGGCGGGCTATACCCTGGCCTTCCTTGGGACCTGGCGGGTTACGACGAGGCTGGTCAGGGGGCAAGATGGGTCTACGCGAGAGAGGGGCGCAAGCCGATGGCTGAGATCGTCCGGGCCGGGCTAATCCAGCAGCGCTGGACCGGGGACAAGGAATCGATGATCGCGGCGGCGGTGGACCATATCCGGGCCGCGGCCTCGGCCGGCGCGCAGGTGGTCTGCCTCCAGGAGCTCTTCTACGGGCCGTACTTCTGCCAGGTGCAGGACGCCGACTACTACTCCTACACCGAGGCGATCCCCGACGGGCCGACCACCGCTCTGCTGCAGGAGGTGGCCCGGCAGCACGGCATCGTGATCGTCGCGCCGATGTACGAGGAAGAGCACCCTGGCATCTACTACAACACCGCGGCGGTAATCGACGCCGACGGCAGCTACCTGGGCAAGTACCGCAAGACGCACATCCCGCAGGTCAAGGGGTTCTGGGAGAAGTTCTACTT
>Ga0187766_10000899_pt1 | contig 17047 bp, 15 predicted proteins | sample 0216_QUI02_MP05__4_FD_132971 | JGI IMG/M metagenome (GOLD analysis project Ga0187766, IMG submission 132971) | Tropical peat soil microbial communities from peatlands in Department of Meta, Colombia - 0216_QUI02_MP05_20_MG | ecosystem: Environmental > Terrestrial > Soil > Wetlands > Peat ... | reverse complement strand
TCGATCGGAAATGTCGCTAGCAGGGCAAGGAAGTTGCTACGAGCCTGTGTTCCGCATGCGACCAAGCCAACGCTTCGGCTCTCGGGGCGAGCCATATACTTTGCGGCCACGGCAGTCAAGGCGCCGGTGCGGTAGGCCGAGATCCATACGCCATCCATCACCGCGACCGGCATGCCGCTTTCCCCTTCGTTCAGGATGATGAGGGGTAGAAAGTCGGGCCGGCCGAAGCGTTCATTTCCAGGAAAATAGCCAAACCACTTCAATGCACCATAGTCGGGATCGGAGACGATTCCGCCCTTGGCGGTAAAATTCGTGCCACCGGGGCGGGCGATCGCCATCTTGGGCTGCATCCAGGCTCGTCCCGCGGATTTTGCGCGGAACATCGCCTCCATAGCGGCGTTGATTTCGGCCGCACTTAGCTCAAGTGCCGCAACGTCCGCCCGAGAGAGATAAAGGATTTGCTTTCCGGTCTCCGGCGCCATGTCAGCTCCAAGTGGATTGCATTTGATTCGCTCCGCTGTCAGCTCAAGTGGTGCAGATATTGCGCCACGAAGTCGCATCCGACAAACCGGACATAGGCGCGGGTCAAACGCTCGGTGATCGGACCCGGCAGCTTGCCGGTCCCGATCGCTGCTCCGTTGATCGTTCTTACCGGGCAAACGCAGAGGCTTGTCGAAGTGAGAAAAGCCTCGTCGGCGTTATACGCGTCATATTCGTCGAGATCGTGCTCCTCAAACGGAATTTTTTCTTCTTGCGCGAGTCGGATTACGGTTTCGCGACTTATTCCGGGAAGAACGAATTGCTCGCGCGGCGTGCGAAGTTTTCCGTCTTTGACGAGAAAAATGTTGCTGCCAGTGCCTTCGGCGAGATTGCCATTGACGTCCAAGAGCACGGACCAAGCCTGTGGGTCGCGCGCCTTGGCTTCGAGATCGCCGACGATGAGGTTGAGATAATTGTGGGTCTTCGCTCTCGGGGCCAGCGAGCTTGGCGCCACGCGGCGAACCGACGGCACGATCACGTCGATGCCGTCGCGGTAGAGCCGCGCTCGCGCCTTGAGCGGCAATGGCGTGCACTCGACGATGACGTTGGGGCCGCGGTGATCCCACCCTTCGTCGCCGACGGCGTCCACACCGCGCGTCACACGCTGGCCGAGCCAATAATCCTCATTGTCGCTCAAGAGATGGATGTTACGGGCGAGAACTTCCTCGCTCGCTCTAATCATCTCAGCCTCGTGGATACCGGGGTCGATCCGAAGATAGCGCAGCGAGCGGTAAAGCCGCTCAACATGCTCCTTGAGCTTGAAGGGCCGCCGGTTGAAGGTTCGGGTCATGTCGAAGGCGGCATCGCCGTACTTGAAGCTCCGATCCCGAAACGGCACGAGAACCTGGCTTTCCGGCATGATTTTGCCGTTGAAATAGGCCACTCTTTCATTCGCGCGTTCGGCCATAAGGCAGCCTCCCTAGGTTGCTCGCATCCAATCCCGGGAGCATCATGTACGATCCGGGGGGACTCTGTCGACTGTGGGCCTCGAACAGGCGAGGGGGCGTCATCCAGGGAACAAGCACGCGCCCTATTCCCGAGCCACCGCTGCGCCTCGATCTAGACTTGCGCACAAACGGAGAAATTCCCTTGTGAGAGAATGTAGCGGGGCAATACTTGACAGGAGGGAACGATGAACGGGAACGACCGACCCATTTGGCTGGTATCCGGCCTCCGCACGCCGTTCGTTCGCGTCGATGGTCCACTCGCCCATCGCGATACTTTGGGACTTTCAGTCCCCGTCGTTCAAGCGATGGCGGCAACCGCCAAGGGCCCGATCGATTTTGCCGTGTGGGGCGCGGTCGTACTCAACCTCTCCTATAACAACCTTGCGCGCGAGGTTTGGCTCGAGGCTGGTCTCGACCCCCATATCCCAACCTTCACGACGATTATGCAGTGCAGCACCAGCATGGTGGCGGCATTCGAAGCAGCAGGCATGCTCAATCAACACGGCCGGGCACTTGCACTTGCGGGAGGCGTGGAGAGCATGAGTCGTGTCCAGATCGGGCTCACACCAGGCCTCTCGTTCTGGATACGGCGCCTTGTCGAGGCGCGAAACTTCTCGCAACGCCTGACGCGGTTGGGCGAATTGCAGCTGCGGGACATCCGGCTCAAAATTCCGGAGGTCAAGAACCGCGCAACCGGCAAGAGCATGGGCGAGCATTGCGAGGACATGGCGAAGACGTGGAACATCGGCCGGCGGGAGCAGGACGAGGTCGCGCTGCGCAGCCACCAGCGCGCGGTCGCGGGGCAGGAGCGCAGCTTCTTCACCGATCTTATCGTGCCCGTCGACGGCGTTTCGCAAGATGCTTTCCCTCGCCGCGACACGTCGATCGAAAGGTTGACGGCGCTGAAACCCGTATTCGATCGTACAAGCGGCAAGGGTACGCTGACGGCCGGAAACAGCTCGCCCCTCACCGATGGCGCTGCCGGAATTTGGGTCGCAAACGACGAAGGTTTGGCACGGCTACCCGTCTCTCTTCCGCGCGCAAGGCTCGTCGACTTCGAAATTGCCGCCGTGGACCTTTACCGGGAAGGGTTGCTCATGGCTCCGGTATCGGCGATCCCGCGACTCCTGTCGCGCCATCGGTTGACCTTCGACGACATCGTACTTTGGGAGATTCATGAGGCATTTGCGGCTCAACTTCTCTGCCATATCAAAGGTCTCGACGACAAGTCGTTCGTGCGTGAGAAGGCAGGCGTCGAACATACGTTCGGTACCTTGCCCCGCGACCGAATCAACCCGAATGGCGGCAGTGTGGCGCTCGGCCATCCGTTTGCCGCGACGGGTGCCCGCATCCTTAGTCAGGCGGTCAAGGAGCTTGCCGAATTGCCCAAGGGTAGCCGGGCCATCGTGAGCATCTGCGCCGATGGCGGGCTCGGGACGGTCGCGCTGCTCGAAAGCTAAGCGGGCCATCGGGGAAGGTCGATACGACTCGCGCTCGCGGTATGACCGATGGCTAGTCACCATTAGAACTTGTAGGAGGTCCACAGTCCCACGTAGTCGATGTCTTTCGCATTCGCCGCCTTGAGGAATCCGTCCGCCCGAAAATGAACATAGACGGCGTTGACGTCGATGTGGGCCGTTGCTTGCCATTCGGCGTGGAGATTGTACTGTTCTCCGAGATAGCGTTTGTCGTTCGCAGAGCCGGACACAAGCGGAACACCCGGCGGCTGATAGAAACCGTCGTGGATACTATAGCGCCAAAGGAAGTCGACGCCTGACGTAACGGCGAAATTGCGATATGGCTGGACCGTGATCGAAGGGAAAGCGTCGAGCATGTTGATCGGCGCGTTGATGGATGCTTCGGTGAAATAGGCGAATTTCGGGAAGAGCGGATTGAAGCTTTTCAGCGTACCGCCTGGACCCCCGCCGCTCGCGATGTCCGCCTGCAATCCAAGGCGCGGCTGGCCCCACAGATCCCCGATTGTGTATCCCGTGTTGGAGGCGAGGGTCCAAGCGCGAATATCCTCGGTGCCGAAAGCGCCAAACTGGAAGACACCCTCGGTGTCATAATCCCACGCATCCGCGCGACCCCAGAGCCGCGTGCCCAAGGATTGGCGCACCTCGTCAGCCGTCCCGGAATTGAAGGTGGCGTTGTTGCGCGTGAGACCGAGATAGTAGAGATCGGCGTGCAGCCCCGGCACGGCCTCGACAGGCATTACGCCGTAAAGACCCCAAAAGAGCTGCCCGAGATCGGCATGGTCGCTAAAGACACCGGGTGGGGTGGCAACCGGGCTCAGGACGAACGCATCAAGTCTAAGCTCAGGCGATTCATAAAAGACGCGCCCGCCGTCGAAGCTCAGCCGAATGTTCGGCCCCTCGCGAACGTCTACCAGCCGGGACGATCCGAACGTGATTTCTTGCCGCCCGCCTCTGAATGTCACGCTGGCACCCTGACCGAGCGGCGCTTTCAGGTCGGCAAAAGCCTGCTGCAGGTCAAGTTGATTGGTATCGGTTGGCGGCGATGTGCTTGGCGACGTTGCCAGTTCATTGCCTAGCTGTATGAACGTGCGAAAGCCGTCACCGATATGCAGGTCACCCTCAATCAACAATCGATGCAAAAGGTAGGTCGTGGATTCTCGTGGCGTGAGGCCGAAGAACGGATTTGTGAAATGCTCGAGACGCTCCCGGAGTTCACCGCCGAAATTGATATAGCTGTCCGGGGCTATGTCGAGCGGAATGAATTTGAGCGGCGTCCAAAAGTCATCCGGCCACGCCGGATTCTCCTGGTCGCTTGGGACGTCGTCGTAGCGCAGGAAGTGGTAAGGCGTCTCCGGATCGCGCACCACTTGCGCCGCCGCGTAGTCAGAGACAAGGACTGGCGATCCCAGGATAGCCGCCATCGCCGCCGAGCCAAGCATTTTAGCGACGTCCGCCCTCTTCACGCGGCGCACTGTCGTACTCGCTTATGGCACCAGGACCACGCGCCCCCTTACCTCGCCACGGCCCACTTGCGCGTAGGCATTGCGCCCTTCGGCCAAGGGAATGGTTCGGTCGATTAAAGGGGATCGGAACGCGCCGCCTTCGAAGACGGGCGTCAGAGCCTCGAGCAGTTTGGCCGATGCCGTGGCATCTCGCTTACGGGTGTCGACCCCGAAAAGCTGGCTTTCGTTATGATAGAAGTCGAGGAGGTCGAAGCTGACTTGGCGGTCGCCGACCGAGGTGATCTCGACCTGCCTACCGCGATGCCTCAGCGCCTTCAATGCCGGCTCGAACAGGGGACCGCCGACCGTGTCGAATACCACATGGGCGCCCCGGCCACCGGTCGCCCGGCGTACAACGACATCGAGCGGTTCGCTTTCAAGCACGAAGAAATCTTCAATGGCGAGCGCGGCAGGTGACTGCGGGGGGAGTCGCTGTCGGTCGACGCCAATCACGTGAGCCCCACGCCATTTGCCGATTTGCGCAACGGCACAACCAACACCACCGCCCGCGCCGGTCACCACTAATGTCTCACCGGATGCGATCTGTGCATATTCCACCACGCCAAGCCACGCGGCCAGATAGGTCACACCGATCGCAGCAGCTTGCTCCAAGGTAAGCGTCTTAGGCTTGCGGCAAAGGCTCTCAACCGGAACGGCGATGAGTTCGGCATGGCTGCCGTCGATCGAATAACCGATTTCTCCCCCAGTCCCCCAGACCTCGGCGCCGATCCAGTGGGATGGGCCTTCGACGACGGTGCCGGCATAATCGCGCCCGGGAACGCGGGGCAGGATCGTATGTTCCATCTTCCCTTCGACGTTCTTCACGTCGCTGGGGCTGATCGCACCAGCGGCGACTTTGACGATTGCCGTGTTCGCATTGGGTTTGGGATCGGGCAGCTCGACGAGGCGCAAGTTGGCCACCGGACCGAATTCGGCGAATTGCAACGCGCGCATGCCTTATTGCTCCGCGGGTTCCGAAGGGATCTTCGACGGCGGTAGTCCGCTCGGTCCGCCGCAGTTGACGGATTGCCGCGCCGGCCGCGCCATCCACCGGTCGACCGCGATGTAACCGACCGTCATGGCCATCACGAGGAGTGCGCCTAAGATCAAGGGGGGTGCCGGGGAGGGAATTCCGAAGGCACGGCACGCAAATCCCATCGCAAACGCGACCGAGAGGCCGATCGCCGACTTCATGGAGCGTCCAGACGCACGAGCGTCTCTCCTTGCGGCAGAACCTGATCGGCGACGACAAAACCCAAGGTCATCGCGAGCAGAAGGCACGCGCCAATGAACCGCGGTGGCGCCGGCGACGGGATGTCGAAGAAGCGGCATCCAGCGCCCACAACGAGACCGAGAGCAAGGCCGATGATGGCGGCAATCATGATGCTCTCCTCGCTAAAAGGCGAAGCAGGAACAGCCAAGCGCACCCCAGAAGGCGCGTAAATCGGAAACCGGCACATTGGACTGCCGGGCTGGCACATGGCTGTGGCCGTGGACATTGCACGACGCTCCACATTCGAATGCGCTGAACCGGCTCGCCGTGTACGGCTCAAGAGTGGGGAGATGATACCCGCCGAAGGTGTTGACGGGCGACCAATCGGGCATGGCCGGCGGCATTGGGGGCGCCAACACCCTGAAATCGCCCGCACCATGAACGACGCGGCCTCCCACGACGGTCAGAAGCGAGGCGATATCGCGGATTTCAGCTTCGGGGCAGGCAAGGTAGTCCCGATCGAGCACCGCGAGATCGGCAAATTGCCCAGCCTCGATGCGGCCCTTTTTGCCTTCCTCGTTGGAAAACCAGGTCACGTTCTCGGTCCACATCCGGAGTGCGGTCTCGCGATCGAGCCGATTGCGGGCGGGATAGATCGCCAGACCGCCGACAGTCTTGCCCGTGACCATCCAGGCAAGAGAGACCCACGGATTGTACGAGGCGACGCGCGTCGCGTCCGTGCCAGCGGAGATTTTTGCACCCATGGCCAGCATCTTGGCGATCGGCGGCGAGTGCTCCGCAGCACCAGGCCCATAGCGTTCGACAAAATATTCGCCCTGGTAGGCCATTCGGTGCTGCACTGCGATGCCCCCGCCCAGGGCGGCCACGCGTGCAATATTGTCGTCGGAAATCGTCTCGGCGTGATCGAAGAACCAATGAAGCCCATCGAATGGGACCTCGCGATTGACCTTCTCGAACACGTCGAGCGAGCGGCTGATCGTCTCGTCGTAGGTCGCGTGCAGGCGGAAGGGCCAACGGTTCTGCGCGAGGATGCGCACGACCGATTCAAGCTCCATCTCCATCTCGCGTGGCATATCCGGACGCTCGACCCGGAAATCCTCAAAGTCGGCGGCCGAGAAGACCAGCATTTCGCCTCCACCATTCAGGCGAAAATAATCGTCACCCTGCTGATACTTCGCAGAGCCGGTCCAGCGCAGGAAATCGTCCGTCTCGCCCTTCGGTTTCTGGGTGAAGAGATTGTAGGCGATGCGCACCGTCAGTTCGCCGGCGGCAGCCAACTTTTCGACGACCACGTAGTCGTCGGGGTAATTCTGAAAGCCGCCGCCCGCGTCGATGGCGCCGGTGACGCCGAGCCGGTTCAGCTCGCGCAAGAAATGCCGGGTCGAGTTCAGTTGATATTCGACAGGCAGCTTGGGTCCCTTGGCGAGGGTTGCATAGAGGATCATCGCATTGGGCTTGGCCAGCAACAGCCCTGTGGGCTCGCCGCGGGAATCGCGCTGGATCGAGCCGCCGATCGGCTCCGGCGTGTCCTTGCCGTAGCCGCACACCTTGAGGGCTGCCCGATTGAGCAGGGCGCGATCATATAGATGCAGGATGAATACCGGCGTGTCCGGTGAGGCGGCATTGATTTCCTCAAGCGTCGGCAACCGCTTCTCCGCGAACTGGTGCTCGGTGAATCCGCCGACGACGCGGACCCACTGAGGTGCGGGGGTGCGCCGGACTTGCTCCTTGAGCATCCGCATCGCGTCTGCAAGGCTCGGCACCCCATCCCAGCGCAGCTCCATGTTGTAATTCAATCCACCTCGAATGATGTGTAGGTGGTTGTCGATCAGCCCGGGAATGACGCGCCGGCGGCCCAAATCGATCTTCCGCACATCCTTGGCTCCATGCGCCATGACCTCTTTGTCGCCGCCGACCGCAATAAACTTCCCGCTGGAAATGGCGACGGCGGTCGCGTCGGGGTTGGAACGATCGAGCGTTGTGATCCGCCCGTTGTGGAGGATCAAATCCGCAGTCGCATCCTTGGGGGAAACCATCGCGAACCTCCGTGGAGAAGATGAGGATGGTCGCGCCGCGCCGGTCACGAGCATCCATATATCAAATTGAACACGCGCTATCGCGCTCGCGCGCGCCCGTCTAGACTCAGTGCGCCGCCTTTTTCGAAACGATCTGCGGCTTTTTCGCCGATTGCGGGGCGTGATGGACCATGGTGTAGGCATATTCCACGCCGCTGCCATAGGCCCCTGCGTGTTGCTTGAGCAGGCCCATCAACGCATCATAGTGTTCGCGATGCGCCCAATCGCGCTGCCATTCAAGTAACGCCGCGATGGTCGTCAACCGCGTGGCTCCGGCCTGAACCATGCGGGAAAGGGCGGCCTCGTGAGCGGCCGTGGATGTCGCACCGCAGCAATCCTCGACGACGTAGATATTGTAGCCGGCCCCGGTCATCTCGATGGTGGGCCACGTGACGCACACCTCGGTCCAAAGGCCCGTCATAATGATGTTCTTTCGCCCGGTTGCTTCTATGGCCTTGCGAAATCCCGCGTCGTCCCACGCATTCATGGAGGTGCGCTCGACGATGGGCTGTCCCGGGAACACGTCGAGCAATTGTGGCCAGATGTAGCCGCTGAAGGATTCCGTTTCGACGGCGCTCAGAACCGTGGGCACCTTGTATTCCTTCGCGACCTTTGCGAGGAGTACCACGTTGTTCATTAGCGTGGCTCGGTCCGTGTTCGCCACCCCAAACGTCATCTGCGGCTGGTGGTCGATGAATGCGATCGCGCTGTCCTGCGCCGTGTAGAGCTTATGGTAATTCGGCATGTGGATCTCCTTTCCTCGGCTCACGCGCAAAGCAAAATATGAATAGGCCTGAAGCAGCCTGAAGAGAAGGCGGTTGGCTAAAACAAACTTGATCGGATCGAGGTCCTGTTGGCGCCCGCCCACTCATTGCTTAAATGTCACGGCCGAATATCACGGCAGATCGAAAAGGACGATTTCCGTTTCATTCGATGTTGCAGTAAGGGTCAGACTTGTCTCATCCGTTAGGGCGGCTCCATCGCCCGCACGCAGATCGTGACCGTTCAACTCGACCGCACCACCTGCCACCTGAATCCAAGCCCGTCGTCCCCTTGTCACTGTGTGCGTGACGAGTTCGTTCCTATTGAGGCTTGATACATACATCGCGGCGTCTTGGTGAATGCGAATGGCCCCATCGCGCCCGTCGGGAGAGACGACCAGGCGAAGTTGGCCGCGCCGTTCCCTTTCCTCGAACTTTTTTTGCTCGTAACTCGGCTTAATGCCTTCCTTGTCGGGCAGCAGCCAGATTTGAAGGAAGTGGACGGGCTCCTTTTTTGAGTGATTGAATTCGCTGTGGCGAATGCCAGTGCCCGCGGACATCCGCTGCACCTCGCCCGGGCGAATGACCGACCCCGTACCGATGCTGTCCTTGTGTTCGAGCGCGCCTTCGAGCACGTAGGAGATGATTTCCATATCCCGATGCCCGTGGGTGTCGAAACCAGCACCCGGCAGTACGCGATCCTCGTTGATTACCCGCAGCGGGCCAAAGCCCATGTGCCTTGGGTCGTAATAATGGCCGAAGGAGAAGGTGTGGCGGCTGTCGAGCCATCCAATATTGCTGGCACCACGCTCATCGGCCCGCCGGATGGAAATCATTTTTGCCCACCGCAATCGATTTACCAGTTCGTAAATTTGCTCCCGATGCGGATCGAGGACAATCCACCGAATTTTCACCACTGTGTCGCCATTTCGTCGACAATCCGGCTAAAATAATGCGCCATTTTGATTGCAAATTCACGTTCGGTTGGAGGGCGCAGGGCTATGGACAAGCTCGCGAGCATTCGGGCTTTCACGAAAGTCGTAGCGCACGGCAGCTTTTCCGAGGCCGCGCGAGAGCTGCGGCTTTCCCGGTCCGCGGTCAGCAAATATGTAACCGGCCTCGAAGATGAGCTTGGCGTTCAGCTCCTCAACCGCACGACGCGGAGTGCGAGCCCGACGGAGAACGGCGCCGTCTACTACGAGCGCTGTCTAACCATTCTCGGCGACGTCGACGAAGCCGACCGCGTCGTCAGCCGTCTTCAGGTCGAGCCGCGTGGACTGCTGCGGATCAATGCGCCGATGTCCTTCGGCACTTTGCATCTCGGTCGCGTTCTCGCCGAATTCATGGAACAGTATCCGGCATTGCGCATCGAGCTGATATTGGGGGATCAGCTGATCGATCCCGTGCAAGAGGGGTTCGACGTGACGCTCAGAATCGGGGACCTGCCGTCATCGAGCCTCATTGCCCGGAAGATCGCACCGGCCAACCGCAGTTTATGCGCGTCGCCGGCATATCTCGAGCGTCGAGGCGTGCCGCAACACCCCAACGATCTACGGAATCACGATTGCCTCAATTACGGGCATCTTGCAACCGGAAACCAGTGGAAGCTCACGGGTGGCGATGGCGACCATTGGATCCACGCCGCCTGGATGTTGTGCTCCAACAACGCCCAAATCCTGAAGGATGCAGCTATAAAGGGACGTGGCATCGCACTACTTCCGACCTTCATTGCCGGAGCCGAGCTTCAGGAAGGAACACTACGGAGCATACTGCCCGACTATAAGGCGCCGGAGCTTTCGCTCTTCGCGATCTATCCGCCGAACCGCCATCTCTCCGTGAAGATCCGAGTTTTCATCGACTTTCTCGTGCAGCGGTTTGGACCGCGGCCATACTGGGATTTAGTCGAATAAGCGAACCTCAGCGCGAATCCTCGTCACAAAATTTTGGAAGCCACGGATTATCGACGTTCGCGTATTTGTGTCGTACGATGCGCTACGTCCGCCAGCGGCGCTGCCACTGATATTGTTGTTTCGGTGACGATACGTGTCGCGCTTTGGCTTGCGCCGTTCCCAATCTTTACAATATGGAGACGCAAATGCGCTTGCCGCTCCTCTCATCGTCGGCCATGAGCCCACAGCAGCGCTCGCTTTACGAAGACATGCGAAAGGGCATCGAAACGAACTTCAAAGGATTCACCGCGATTGACGAAGCGGGCAAGTTGATCGGTCCATGGAATCCTTGGATACGTTTTCCAAAGTTTGGCGGCCCGGTCTGGGAATTGGTCAAAGCCTTGTCGACATCACCCAAGTTGCCGCGGCCCGTTCGGGAGATCGCGATACTCGTTACAGGCGCCAAATTCCATTCCGCGTATGAGATATACGCTCATGTACTCGTTGCGGAACTTCGCGGCCTTTCGGATGACAAGATCGCGACGATCGTTGCAGGCCAACGCCCAAACGGCTTGACGGGCGACGAGGCCGTGGCTTACGACCTCGCGTCCGCCCTCGTTTCCGGGGGCGTTTTGCCGGAGTTAAGCTATCGGCAATCGATTGCGGCTTTCGGTGAGGAAGGCACTGGCGAGTTCATCAATCTCGTCGGGCTCTATTGCATGGTTTCGGTGACCCTGAATGGATTCGATGTTCCGGTACCGGACACTCGCTCGGAGAAATAAGGGTACGATCCGAGGAAGAGCCTCACCTGTTTGCCGGATTGTTTGGGGCGCAGTTTCACCGTGGGTCGATCAGCTTGGCGTCAGGCTCAACGACGACGCTGCGAGCCACGACTACCGCACGGGCTGAACGCGAGGGGCCAACATTGGAAGGGGTGCGGCGGTGAGCGGCGGTAGAAAATTCCATATCTGACCCCCGGTCTCCGCGCCCCAATCTTCTCGGACATGGCGACATACTCGGTCGTGCAATTCCGCCTGTCCGTGGTCCTACCCGATCTCCTGCAGGATTGACTTGGAACCTGGATCGCAGGAAGAGTTGGACGGCGGATGGAAAACAATGAGTGAAATAATAGCCACGGCGGAGTCGACCGCCCGCGATCCGGTTGTGATCGCCCTAGGCCTGATTGCCCTGGGCATCGTCGTGACGCGGTTTCTATTCAAGAAGAGGCCGATGTGGCGCGCCATCGCGCGGGCGGCGTTTTTGGTGCTTCTTACCATCGTTCTCGTGCAGGGCGGCATCATACCCTATCGGCCGCTGCAGTCGACCGATTCGCCACTCCGTGATGCAATCGTTGCGGCGTCAAAGGTGGCCTGGTGGATTTGGGCGGCCTGGCTTTTGGTAGGTTTGCTGCGCAGCCTCTTCATTTTTGAACGCCGGCCGCGCGAAGGTAAGCTCGTTCACGATCTTCTCGCGGGTATCTGCTATCTCGCCGCCGCATTCGGCATTATCGCCTATGTCTTCGATCTGCCGGTGCAGGGCTTGCTTGCAACTTCGGGCGCAATCGCAATCGTCCTGGGGCTCGCGCTCCAGAGCACGCTTAACGACGTCTTTTCCGGCCTTGTACTCAACTTCAGCCGGCCATTCCATCCGGGCGACTGGGTGAATATCGAAGGTGGAACCGAGGGCCGGGTTGTCGAGATGAACTGGCGCGCGACCCACATCCTGACCTCCCGCCGGGACCTTTCAATCGTGCCGAACAGCACGATTGCGAAGTCGAGGCTCGTGAATATGAACTTTCCTTCGAATGTTCACGGCGTCACCATAAATGTTCAGGTCGATACCGCCACGCCGCCATCGTTTGGCATGGAAATCCTCGGGCATGCAATCATAAATTGCCGGCTGGTCATGGGCACGCCGGAGCCGTCCATTGTCGTAAAGTCCATCAGCGCAATGGCCATCGCGTATGAAATAACGTTCTACGTTGAGGAACTGGGCAATGCTACTGAGGCGCAGAACGATCTATTCGACCTGATCTTTCGGCACTTCGCGGCGACCGGTGTGCGTTTGGCCCGAGCCGAGGGCCAGCCTCATCAGATTTCGGACAAAGCGGCCTCGCCCGACACGAAGAGCATTCCAGAAAAATTACTCGAACAGGTACCAATCTTCGCAACCTTGACCAGGGAGGAACGGGCGGGAGTCTCGGCAAAGCTGAAACAAACGCTCCACGACGCGGGCGAAGTGTTGATCAAGCCGGGAATAGTGGTGCAATCGCTTAATATTGTCGGCTCCGGTGTTCTTTCGCTCACGCAGGCCACAAACCGTGGCAACGTCGAAAAGTTGCGCTTGGGGCCAGGCGACTACTATGGCGAGATGGGCTTGTTGGCCGGCAACCCAAGCATATCGACGATCACGGCGCTCACCCCCGTTACCATGTACGAACTTGCAAAGGAGGATCTGACGCCGATTTTGAAAGCTCGGCCGCAGGTCACCCAGGAGCTCTGCCGCGTACTTGCCCAACGCCAAGCCGCGGGCCGCGCGGTTTCGGCGGTCGAGCTCGACAAGGACATATCGACACGGAACGTGACCGCGTGGTTTTCCGATCGAATACACGAGTTGTTCGAGCTTCGTGACGCCTGAGGAGCACAACAGATCCGGCGTCGCATGGCACGTCGGGAGGGGCGTGACCGGCTTACTTAGCGGGTGGCTGGGGTCTGGGCTCGATTTGCACGGTGGCGGTCATCCCCGCCGAAAGCGTTATGCCGTCGGGCAGCTCGTCAATCGCAATGCGCACTGGAATGCGCTGGGCGAGGCGCACCCACGTGAAAATCGGGTTGACTGTCGCGACACCCTGCGTATTGGGCTGCGCGTTTGCAACATTGATGCCGCGTGCGATGCTGGCGACATGGCCGCGAAGGGGTTTGTCATAGCCCATGAGCTTGATCGTCGCGGCGTCGCCCTCGCGGATCGAGCGCAAATTGACCTCCTCGAAATAGCCGTCGATCCAGAAGGAGTCGGCATTTACAAGAGAAATCAGGATCTGGCCGATATTGGCGTAGTCGCCGAGTTGGGCGGCCAGATTCGTCACCCAGCCATTGACCGGCGACACAATCCGCGTGCGCTCGAGGTTCACTTGCGCCTGGTCGAGGTTCGCCTTGGCCTCTAGGACTTGGGCCTGGGCGGCTATGGCGCTCGTCTCGTAAATCTGCTGCTCCTCTTTGGAAACGGCAAGCTCGCTGAGTTTCATCCGACGCGTCGCCTCGGTTTCAGCGTTCTTCGCATTGGCCTCCGCCTGCTTCAGTGCAGCGTCGGCGCTGTCGACGGCGATTCGATAGTTGGTCGGGTCGATCACCATCAGCAGGTCGCCCTTGTGTACGAACTGGTTATCCGCAATCGGCAACTCGACGATGTGCCCCGTGACTTCGGGCGCCATCGTTACGACATAAGCGCGAACGGTGCCGTCGCGCGTCCATGGCGCGCCCATATAGGCCTTCCACGTTTCCCAACCGAGAGCGCCACCGACTGCAAGTGTCGCCAGCGTAATCACGAAGGGAAGAATGCGGACGCGTCGTCTCGTCGCGTGGGCCGGCGGCTCAAGCGTCAATACTTCTGCACCGCCATCGGCGGTCGGGTCGCGTTTCAGCTTCGATTCGGCCTCGGACATGGCGAATTCAGCGCGCCAGGAAAAGCACCATCGATGAGAGCACGATCAGGTAAACGCCGAACATGAAAATAGCCGGATGCCATGTATAACGCAAAAAGCCAAACCGGGTCGCGACCCGCCGTAGGGCGACCGTGACGATCCAGGCCGCGACGAGCAAGGCCGAAATCGGTGCTACGTAGACCCCGAAAAGATCGATCTCGGTGAATCTCATCGCGAGTCTCCCGCACCGAAAAATTCGGCATGCTGGGTAAGCGCCTCAGTGATTGCAAGGATATGGCTGCGCGCCTGGAGCGACAGCGGCCCGCCGGAACCGGAGGCGAGCGTCCTATCGAGTCGGGCAAGGTGGGCCAATGCATTTGCGCGTTCTTGCCGCGCAAGGGCCGCAAGGGCAGCGTCGAGTTCCGAAACTCGGTCAAGCTCAGGTGCGATTCGGCGCAACTTGATCAGCTCGCAGCCTACGGATAGGGCAGCGACCATATGCGCGCGCTGCAATGCGGTCGCTTCGTCGGGCAGGGCCGCGAGTCGCACGGTCGTCCGAATCTCCCAACTGTCGCTCGCTCGCGGGATGGGGCCCGTCGCGAGACGGCCCAAGCTGCGCAACGTCAGTGCCAAAAGACGGCGCGTTCGCAGGGCTGCGGATAGTGGCGGCAGCACACGATACGACAACGCTGCGATGCTTGTGCCGACGATGATCGCCATTGCCGAATTGTAAAATTGAACCGTGTCGTAACTCTCTACATTCGCGGGCGCCAGGAGGGGACAGAAATTGGCCGTGAGCGCCAAAAAAACCGCGGGCTGCCACTGAAGGGCCATTAGAGTGCCCGACGGTACCAGAACGGCGCCAATTGCGATGGCAAACGCGGGGAAGGTTTCCAATCCCGGAAGCACTGCGAACGCGACGATCGCCGCCAATATCGCCGCGATTGTCGTGCCCGCAATGAATCCCATAACGATCGCATACGCCTGATCGGCGCGCGGAGCAAATAAGATAACGGCGATCGCGGCAAACGTCATCGCCAAGGCACCACTCGGCCATTCGGTGACAATCCAGAGAATCGCCATGGACCCTATCACCGCGAACGCGCGTGTACCGTTGACGAGCGCAGGCAGCCAATCGGGCACATAGAACCGCCGTATGCCCGGTGGTGGAGTTCGAAAATCGGGATCGCCTTTCAGGAGCGCTATACCGTTGAGCGTCTTCCAGATCCCGGTCAACGTCCTGGCTGTTTGATCCGCGAGCAGCCTGAGCGAGGGCGTTCCAGCGGCCATCGCTATCAACGAACTTGCCGCTGCTTCGAAATACTGCCGGAGCCGGACGGGTTCGTCCATCCAGGCTGCCGGCCCGGATACCGATACGGATTGCAAATCCTGCGGCAGGCGTCGGAGCACCGCAGCAGAGTCCTGACGAGCTTGGCTTTCCGGCAGACGCAGCAGCAGCGCGGCCACACCTCGCCATCCACTGAGCGCTTCAAACAAGCCGTCGGCTGCGGATTTGAGTACGGCCGAGTTATAGCGCAGCGAGGAGGATTCGCCGAACGCCTCGTCGATCACCGGGTCGAGGGCGATTGCGCGTCGAGTGAATTCTCGCCGGACGCTCTGTGTTTCTACGTATCCAGCACCTGCGTTTGACAAAGTGCGCGTAAACAGATTCGCAATATTGGCGGCGAGAGCCGCAAACTGAACCGCCAATCGCCGTGTGCCGCCCCCAAAATCCGTCCCCGCGAGAACAATGCCGGCGCAGACGATGCCGATGCCGATCTCGCTGACGCGATTGATTGCGAGCATGAAGGCATCGCCATTGGGGCCGCCTGTCGCGCCAAGCTGGTCGTTGGCGATGATAGCGGCCGTATAGCCGGCCAGCGCCGCGGCGTAGGCCGAGAAATTTTTCAGGATCGTTGCAACGAATGCACAGGCGCCGCCCCATAGGGCCAATCCCACGAGGAACGGGCCGCGATCCTGCGGGAAGAGTGCTGTGAGCTCCACGATTGCGACGGCGCCGATCAATGTCCCGACCATGCGAAACCAGCCCTTGCGCAGCGATGCACCCAAATTAGGTTGACAAACGATCGCCGCGGAGGTGCCGGCCCAATAACCATTGTCGAGTTCAAGCCAGAACGTGACGAAGAGAGCGAGGCAGACCGAAGCCCAAAGCCTCAGTCCGAAGAGGAGCGCCGGACCCAGAGTCTGCAATGCGTCCGCCGCGCGCCCCGCAGCGCCGGCCACCCCTGGCCGCGCCGCCGCAACACTGGCATGCGGCCCCGCTTGACCCAAGCGGCGCGCCTCGCTCATGGCCTATTGCCTCCGCCATTGGGGTCGGGCGTTCTCTTTCCGAGTTCAACTTCCATGTCGGCCATTAATTTGCGTTCAGAATCGAAAACACGTTCCGCACCGAATCAAACCGAACAATCAACCTCAGCCGTCCGCTCGGCCCGCAGTCGCAAGCGGCCGGAAACGCCAAATTCCAAGGACAAAGTCCCGACACGTAGCCCACCTTCACGTTGCAGTGTCTCGCGTGATTACGTCCAATGGAAGCCAAAATATCCGCATCGACTGCGTGGGTATCGCGGCGGGTGGGATGCGCAATACGTGTTGCCCTTTTCCATTGGGACGCGCTTTTATGGCAGCACGGGCGCGAGGTGTCATGAAGAAAACCGCTTCCAGATTGCTGTGCGAGGCATTGATCGCTTACTCGTTGATTATCACTGCTGCGTGGGCGGGACCTTTGGAGGACGCGAACGCCGCGTACGATCGTGGCGACTACGCGACTGCGTTGCCGCTCTTTCGCTCGCTGGCCGAGCAGGGCGATGCTCGCGCCGAGACCAATCTCGGTGTGATGTACACTAAAGGTCAGGGCGTGGCCCAGGACTATGCGGCGGCCGCGAAATGGTATCGCAAGGCTGCGGACCAGGGATATGCACTCGGTCAGAACGATCTCGGAGGTTTATACGAGGCCGGCCACG
>Ga0187766_10000898_pt1 | contig 17048 bp, 14 predicted proteins | sample 0216_QUI02_MP05__4_FD_132971 | JGI IMG/M metagenome (GOLD analysis project Ga0187766, IMG submission 132971) | Tropical peat soil microbial communities from peatlands in Department of Meta, Colombia - 0216_QUI02_MP05_20_MG | ecosystem: Environmental > Terrestrial > Soil > Wetlands > Peat ... | reverse complement strand
TGTCGCCCAGGACATAAACCCTCTCGGTGGACCGGCCGACGAGCCGATGGCGCGCTTCGTCGTGGATATAGTAATCGTCGGGAAGCGTTCGGATCGGGACCAGCCCGTCAGCGCCCGTATCATCCAATGTGACGAAGAGGCCGAAGCGCGTGACGCCGGAGATGCGGCCCGAAAAACTTGCCCCGACCCTAGCCGATAGGAACGCCGCGATGAAGCGGTCCTGGGCGTCCCGTTCAGCCGCGTCCGATCGCCGCTCGGTCATCGAAATATGTTCACCGACAGTCTCGAATGTTGCCTCGGCGTCTGCTGGCAGACCGTCCGGGCCGAAGCGAAGGGCCGATACAAGTGCTCGATGGACGAGGAGATCGGCATAGCGGCGGATCGGCGACGTGAAATGCGCGTAGCGCCTCAAGGCAAGGCCGAAGTGTCCGATATTGTGGGGGCTATAGGTCGCCTGCGCCTGGCTTCGCAGCACCACTTGGCTCACCAGTTGGGCATGGGGCGTTCCGGCCGCCTTATCGAGAATTTGCGTGAAGTGTTTCGGGCGCAGCACTTGGCCTTTCGCGAGCTTGTAGCCGAGGCTTGCCAGGAACTCGCGCAGGCTATCGATCTTGTCGGGTGCAGGCGCATCGTGCACGCGGTACATGCAAGCCGCGCGCTTTTCCTCGAGGGTTTCAGCGGCCGAAACATTCGCGGCGATCATGAATTCCTCGATCAGCCGATGGCTGTCGAGCCGAGCCCGCGGCACGATTCTGTCGATATGGCCGTGCTCGCCGATGATGACCTGCCGCTCCGGAAGATCGAGATCGAGCGCCCCGCGCGCGACGCGGGCTTCGAGGAGCGCGCCATAGGCGCCATAGAGCGGTGTTATCGTGCCCGGGAGAAGGGGTGCGGTCAGCGGGTCGGGCCGTCCGTCCCGTGCCGCCTGCATCTGCTCGTAGGTAAGCCTGGCCGCCGAGCGTATCACGCCGCGCACGAAGCGGTGGCGAAGCTTGATACCGTGCGCGTCGATCCACATGTGGACGGCGATGCAGCCGCGCTCCTCTCCGGGCCTCAGCGAGCACCATCCGTTCGAGATCCCTTCGGGAAGCATCGGCACGACACGGTCGGGAAAATAGGTCGAGTTGCCGCGCTCGCTCGCGGCTTTGTCGAGGGGATCGCCAGGGCGGACGTAGTGGGCGACATCGGCGATTGCGACCAATAAATGCCACCCGCCGGGGTTCGACGGGTCGCTGTCCGGCTCGGCCCAAACGGCATCGTCGAAATCGCGTGCGTCAGCACCGTCGATCGTCACGAGTGTCGTGTCGCGGAGATCGGCGCGGCCTTCCGCGCGCACGGGTCCGGCGCGTTCAGCCTGCATCAATGCATCATGGGAAAAATCGACGGGGATGCCGCGCGCGAAGATCGAAATGAGGCTGATCGAGCGGGGGTTTCCCATATCGCCAAGGCGCTCGACGATGCGTGCTGGACGTGGGCCGAGCCTCACGCCGTGCAACACCTCGGCAAGGACGAGTTCGCCTTCCTTGGCCCCCGCGGAGTCCTCGAGGGCGACACGGTATTCCGCCTTGTATTTCTTATCGGTCGAGCGGATGCGGCCCCCGTCCGGCCCGAGCGCAAAAACGCCGAGCACCTTACCCGGCGCCTCGGAAATCCGGCGGATCGTGCGACCTTCGTACTTGCCCGCACCGATATGCTTGAGCCGAGCGAGTATGCGATCTCCAGGCCCGACCGCCGGCGTTCCGCGCCGATCGGGCGCCATGTAAATCCGCGGCGGTGGGCCGGCACCCTCCCAGGCGATCGGTTTAGCGAGGACCTCGCCGTCCTGGTCGGTTCCCGTCACCTCGACGACCGCGATCTCCGGCAAGCGGCCGGGCGGGCCGAAGCGGCGGCCGGTATTTCGTCCAAGGGCGCCCTCGCGCTCGAGCTCCTTCAACATGGCCTTGAGCTGGATTCGCTCCGAGCCGGTAATGCGGAAAGCGCGCGCAATCTCGCGCTTGCCGAGCGGGATAGGGCTCTCGCGAATATAGGCCAAGAGCGCCTCCCTCGTGGGGAGGGGAGCGGGCTTCTGTTTCGGTCGTTGATTGGCCAAGTGCTACTTTCTATTCGGCGTCCGTAATCGTCGCCGCATTTTTCCGTCGAGGCGCTGCCTTCGCGGCCTTTTCCTTCGCCGCTCCGGACTTGGCCGATTTTGCCCCTTTGACCGCCGCCCTGCTCGTCCGTGCGCGAGGTCCTTTATTGCCGACCCCGGCCGCCGCGCGCGCTGCAAGGAGCTGCACTGCTTGCTCCATGGTGAGCGTTTCCGGTGAGGCGTCTTTGGGAAGCGTCGCATTGACCGAGCCGTGCTTGATGTAAGCGCCGTATCGGCCTTTCATGATGCGCACGGGGGTTCCATCCCCGGGATGCGGTCCGAGATCGCGCAGGGCCGCGGGCCCGCGGCTTTTGGCTTGGCTCAGGAGATCGACCGCCCGGTTGAGGCCGATCGTCAATACGTCCTCGATCGATCCCACACTCTTGAATGTGTTTTCATGCTTGATGTACGGCCCGAAACGGCCGAGGCCCGCACTGATCGGCTTGCCCGTTTGGGGGTGAGTCCCGATTTCGCGCGGCAGCGAAAGAAGTTGAACGGCGAGCTCAAGCGTCATGTCCTCGGGCTTGGTACCGCGCGGCAGCGAAACCCGCTTCGGTTTTTCAGCGGGCGGCGACTTGGCTTTCTTGCGTGAGCGGCGCTTGCCCGGAGCCCCTTCGCCGTTTTCCGCTTCGGCCGTCGGCGACGCCTCAGCCTGCGCGCTATCGGCCGCACCATTCCCATTGCCGTTGCCGTTTAGCTCGCCGCCAAGCTGGACGTAATAGCCGTAGGGTCCCTTGCGCAGATAGACAGGTTTCTTCGATCCAGGATCGACGCCGAGCTCCTTCGGGCCTTCGAGAGCCGGCCCGCCGCCATTGCCGTTGCTCGCCACTTCGAGTGCCCGGGTGTAGCGGCACTCCGGATAGTTCGAGCAGCCGATGAAGGCGCCGAACTTGCCGAGCTTGAGGCCGAGCTTTCCGGCCCGGCAGACAGGACAGAGGCGTGGGTCGCTGCCGTCTTCCTGCGGGGGAAAGAAATGCGGGCTCAACTCCTCGTTCAATGTGTCGATGACCTGGGTGATCGAAAGATCCTTGGTGCCTGCGACGGCCTTGCTGAAATCGATCCAGAACTCGCGCAGGACCTGCTTCCAATCGATTCGCCCGTCCGAAATTTCGTCGAGCTTGTTTTCGAGGTCGGCGGTGAAGTTGTATTCGACGTAGCGCTGGAAAAAACTTTCCAGGAACGCGGTCACGATGCGCCCGCGATCTTCCGGCACGAAGCGCGCCTTCTCGAGGCGAACGTATTTTCGATCCTGAAGCACCTGAAGGATGCTGGCATAGGTCGAGGGCCGGCCAATGCCGAGTTCCTCGAGCCGCTTGACGAGGCTCGCTTCGGTGTAACGCGGCGGGGGTTGGGTAAAATGCTGCTCGGGCTTTATGTCGCCGCGCGCCACGGCTTCGCCTTCCTTCACTTGCGGCAGGCGACGCCCCTCTTCGTCGTCCTCGGCCGGATCGTCCCGGCCTTCCTGGTAGAGACGCAGATAGCCGTCGAACAGCACGATCGACCCGGTGGCGCGCAGGACGGCAGCCCCCGACTTGTCCGCGATGTCGATGATCACTTGGTCCAAAACCGCACTTTCCATCTGGCTTGCGACCGTGCGCAGCCAGATGAGCTCGTAAAGCCGGCGCTGATCCTCGTCGAGGTGCTTCGCCACGTCCTGGGGGCGGCGGAAAAGATCGGTCGGTCGGATCGCTTCGTGCGCCTCCTGGGCGTTCTTGGCTTTCGTCTTGTAACGGCGCGGCTGATCCGGGAGGTAGTTCTTGCCGTACTGCTGCTCGATCAACCGCCGCGTCGCGCCGACCGCCTCGTTGGCGAGTGAGACGCTGTCAGTGCGCATATATGTGATGAGGCCCTGGGTTTCGCCGCCGAGATCGACACCTTCGTAAAGGCGCTGGGCGATTCGCATGGTTCGCGAGGCGCCGAAGCCGAGTTTACGGGAGGCTTCCTGCTGCAGCGTCGAGGTGGTGAAAGGCGGGTAGGGGTGCCGCCGCTGCTGCTTGCGCTCGACTTTGGCGATCGAATAGTCCCCGCGCAAGATGGCCGCGACGGCGGCATCGGCCTTCGCCTTGTCGCCGAGGTCGAATTTGTCGAGCTTCCTGCCGTTGAGATGGGTGAGGCGAGCCGTCAGCCCTTGGCCCTGTACCGTGCGGAACTCGACGTCGATTGTCCAGTATTCCTGGGGCTTGAATTTCTCGATCTCCGCTTCGCGCTCGCAGACGAGGCGAAGGGCGACGGATTGCACGCGGCCGGCGGAACGGCTTCCGGGCAACTTGCGCCACAGTACCGGCGAAAGCGTGAAGCCGACGAGGTAATCGAGGGCGCGGCGGGCAAGATAGGCCTCAACCAGTTCGCGATTGACGTCGCGCGGATGCGACATGGCGTCGAGCACGGCGTCCTTGGTGATCTCGTTGAAGACGACGCGTTTGACGTCGACGTCCTTGATTGCGTTGCGCTCCCTAAGGAGTTGCAGCACATGCCAGGAGATCGCTTCGCCTTCCCGGTCAGGGTCGGTCGCCAGGAAAAGGCGCGCCCCACCCTTGACCGCACTCGCAATGGCGCGGATGTGCTTTTCCGAACCGCCATCGACCTCCCACGACATAGCGAAGTCCTCGTCCGGCCGGACGGAGCCGTCCTTGGGCGGCAAATCGCGTACATGACCATAGGACGCCACCACCACGTAGCCCTTGCCGAGGTACTTGTTGATGGTCTTGGCCTTGGCTGGAGATTCGACGACGACGACGTCAGTCATTCAGCATATGCCCGCAGTGCAACAAAGGGGCGGGAGGCTAAATGGTTTTCCGTACGAGAGCAAGCGCACCCGGTTTCTAGTGTATCGGAAAATGATAAAATAAAACAAATACCAATATGTTATGTATATTACGTTAATGTGATTTATAAGGTCGAATCAAGTCTCTGGGGTGCTCATTCGAGTTCGAGTCCGGTTATCCATATCGCCACGGCACGCCCGAAAAGCAATGGCGAAAACCCAATGCCTACGCGCATATGCTCACACGATTTCCAGGATGCCGCTCAAGTCGCCCGGCGAGTTCCAACTCGAGGAGGACCATCGATAACGTGGCACTCGTCAGCTGTGTCTGCCGAAGAATTTCGTCGACCGCAACCGGCGTTGGCCCGAGTGCTTCGAGAACGCGGCGGCGTGCCATCGAGAGCTCCGTCTCGGGGCCAGCCGCTTGCGGGGCGGTAAATTTCGGTGGGTCGCCGGGCTCGGTGAGCGCGCGGCGGCCCATGGCGTCGAGCACCGCAATCACGTCGGATGCCGACTCGGTCAAATAAGCACCGTCACGAATAAGCGCATTGGTACCTTTGCAGCGCGGGTCGAGCGGCGAGCCGGGCACTGCGAACACCTCCCGGCCCTGTTCCGCCGCGAAGCGGGCCGTGATCAGTGAGCCGGACCGCTCTGCCGCCTCGACCACGACGACCCCCAGCGAAAATCCGGACACGATCCGGTTCCGGCGCGGAAAATGCCGTCCTTGGGGGACAGTCCCCGGCGGCATCTCCGAGACGACAATGCCTCGCCGGACAATTTCGCCATAGAGGGCGCGGTTCTCCTCGGGGTAGACGATGTCGACGCCGCCCGCCATGACGGCGATGGTCCCGGTCTCGAGCGATCCTTCGTGGGCACTCGTGTCGATCCCGCGTGCAAGCCCCGAGATGACGAAAATACCGGCTGCTCCGATTTCATGGGCGAGTTGACGCGCGAAGCGCCGTCCGCTGGCTGACGCGTTACGCGCACCGACGATTCCAATCGTGCGTTTGCCTGCGGGGTCGAGCGTGCCGCGCAGAATGAGAACGGGTGGGGCGTCTTCGACGGCGCGCATCGGTGCGGGGTAGCCGGGTTCGTCCCGGCAAATAATGCGCCCGCCCAAACCCTCGATGGCCGCTAGTTCTCGCTCGCCGTCAGCGCGGGAAGGAATGCGGAGCGACTGTCGGCGCCCGCCGCGGTGGGCGAGTTCGGGGAGAAATTCGAGGGCTGAGCGCGCCGAACCGTAATGCGCCAGGAGTTGGTAAAACGTGACGGGCCCGACATTCTCGGTTCGGATCAGGCGCAGCCAGTCGAGGCGCTCGTTAGGGGAAAACGGGGTCGAGCCGGGCATCGCGCGAAAATGGCGAAGCCTCACGGGATCGTCAACCTTCACGTGAAATCCAGGCTGACCCCTTTTTTCCTTGGTTGCCTGACGTTACCCTCCCCCGTACCATCGGGGGGCACGGGCCGCCTGCTGTTAGCTCCTACAAGAGGTTCGGGGAAAAGACCCTGCCGACCGCCTTCGCGGCGACGACGACAGCATGGCCAACGGCTTTGGCGGCACCCCATAACCCGCCGGCCGACACCGCCTCCAATTCCTCGATCGTCAGTTCGCGTACAAGCCCGTTCGCTTGGCGAGGTTTCATCTCGTTCATGTGTAACTCTCCCACTTTAACGCAAGCCCAAATATTAGGGGTTCATGCAAGTATATGTTGAGTACAAAAACGATAGTACAACTATTCGTTCAAGTCAATGCAGCGATCAGTGGGTGTAGAATTTACGTTTTTTCAGTGCTTTTTTCCGAGCCTCGGTTCCGTTCCCTTGAGAAGGCGCCGGATGTTTGCGTGGTGGCGAAGGATGACGAGGACCGCGATGAACGCTGCGAGCTGGGCCATCTGCGGACCTTCCGCGAGCCAGCCGTATAGCGGGGCGAGCGCAAAGCTCGTCAATGCCGCAAGGGAGGAATAGCGAAAAAGGACTGCCATCGCGAGCCACGTGGCGCATGCCGCGATGCCGGCGAAGGGTGCCGCCGCCAAGAGCACGCCGAGGCCCGTCGCGACGCCCTTCCCGCCTTTGAATCTGAGCCAGACGGGAAAGAGATGGCCGACGACAGCGCCACCGCCTGCCAAGACCGCCATATCGGGACCGAAGCGAGTCGCGATCGCCACGGCCGCAGCACCTTTGCCGCCGTCGAGGATCAGCGTAAGGGCGGCAAGCGCCCTGTTGCCGGTACGGAGGACATTGGTCGCCCCGATATTGCCCGAGCCGATCTTTCGGATATCGCCAAGCCCGGCCATGCGCGTAAGCACGAGACCGAAGGGGACCGAGCCCAGGAGGTAGCCCGCAAGTGCCGCGGCAAGGAAGGGCCATGTATAGGCGAAATTCCCAAGCGGGGAGGGCATCGGCGTATGTCCTCAGTGCTCCGCCGCGAAAACTGGCCTGCCGTCGACGACGGTGCGCAGAACGCGGCCTTTGACCTCCCGATCGGAAAAAGGCGAGTTCTTCGATTTGCTGCGGAACTTGTTTTCTTCGATCGTCCAAGGCGCCTCGGGATCGAACAGCACGAGATCCGCCGCTGCACCCTTCGCAAGACGGCCGGCCGCGAGGCCCAAGAGATCCGCGGGCTTGCAGGTAAGGGCGGCCATGATTTGAAGCAGGCTCGCCTTCTTCTGGTGATAGAGCGCCAGCGACAAGGCGAGCGAGGTTTCGAGTCCGATGATTCCGGCAGCCGCCTGGGCGAAGGGTTGACGTTTGCTATCCTGGTCGTGGGGCGCGTGATCGGATGCGATCGCATCGATTGTGCCGTCCGCAAGACCGGCGACAATCGCCGCACGATCGGATTCAACGCGTAACGGCGGGGAAACCTTGGCAAACGTGCGATAATCGCCCACCGCCGTTTCGTCGAGCGTGAAATAATGGGGTGCCGTATCGCAGGTGACCTTGAGCCCCGCGTGCTTGGCGCGGCGGATCGCGTCGACGGCGTCGGCAGTCGAGAGGTGTGCGGCATGATAGCGGCCCTGGGTGAGGGCGACGATACGCAGATCGCGTTCAAGCAAGATCGATTCCGCGGCGGCCGGGATGCCGGGCAAGCCCAAGTGCGTCGCGACGATGCCCTCGTTCATGGCGCCGCCCTCGGCAAGCACGGGTTCCTCCGCATGTTGGATGATGAGGGCGTTGAACGTGCGCGCGTAGCTCAGCGCACGGCGCATGACCAGCGCATTTGCAACCGCCTGGAGCCCGTCGGTGAAAGCGAGGGCGCCTGCTTCCTTGAGAAGGCCGATCTCGCTGAGCTGCGTCCCTTCGAGACCCTGGGTGAGGGCTGCATGGCAATAGACCTTGACGAGCTTCACTTCCCGTGCGCGGCGCGCGATGAACTCGACCCCGGCCACATCGTCGATCACGGGGTCGGTATTGGGAAGACAGACCATCGCGGTGACCCCGCCCGCGGCGGCTGCCTCGCTCGCGGTCGCGATCGTCTCCTTGTGCTCCTCGCCGGGCTCTCGAAGCTGCACGCGCATATCGACGAGGCCGGGTGCGAGGCAAGCGCCCCTGCAATCGATGCGCTCCACGCCTTCGGGCACGCCATCTGCGAAGAGACGCGGGCCGAAATCGGCGATCGTCTCGCCCTCGGTCAAGAGTGCCCCGCGCCCATCCAGTTCCATCGCCGGATCGAGCAAGCGCGCGTTCACATAGGCGATTCGGCCGGGGCGCTTGTCGAGCGGTATGCTCATGCGCCCGAACCGTTGCCGCCGCCCACGTTCGAGCGCATGTCGTGCCGCATCAGCAAGTCGAGGCACGCCATGCGGACCGCGACCCCCATCTCGACCTGCTCATGGATGGCGCTGCGGCCGATATCGTCGGCGACCTCGCTGTCGATCTCGACACCCCGGTTCATCGGGCCGGGATGCATGATCATCGCGTCCTCCTTGGCGACTTCGAGCTTGGCATAATCGAGGCCGAAAAAGTGGAAATACTCCCGGATCGACGGCACGAAGGAACCGTGCATGCGCTCGGTCTGAAGGCGAAGCATCATGATCACGTCGACATCCTTGAGCCCGCGCTTCATGTCATAGAAGACCTCGACCCCCAATTCTTCGACCTTAGAGGGAAGCAGCGTGGGCGGGGCCACGGCGCGCACCTTGGCCGCCATTATGTTGAGGAGGTGGATGTTCGAGCGCGCGACGCGGCTATGAAGGATGTCGCCGCAGATGGCGACGTTCAGTCCTCGGATGCGCCCCTTCCGCCGGCGGATCGTCAGGGCATCGAGCAGGGCCTGAGTCGGGTGCTCGTGGCTGCCGTCGCCGCCGTTGATGACGGCGCAGTTCACCTTCTCGGACAGGAGCTTGACGGCACCGGAATCGAAATGGCGGACGACGAGAACGTCCGGGTGCATGGCGTTGAGCGTCATCGCCGTGTCGATGAGCGTCTCGCCCTTCTTCACGCTGCTCGATCCGACCGACATGTTGATCACGTCGCCGCCTAGGCGCTTGCCCGCAAGCTCGAACGAGGTGCGGGTGCGGGTCGAGTTCTCGAAAAACAGGTTGATCACCGTGCGGCCGCGCAAGCCGGTGCTCTTCTTGTCGGCTTTTCGGTTCTGATCGACGTAGGAGTCGGCGAGATCGAGGAGAAGCGTGATTTCCGCCGCCGATAGGCCCTCGATTCCCAGGAGATGCCGGTGCGGGAAGCGAAGCGAGGGGTCGGGGGCGCTCAAGGTCATTAAAGCGGCACTATATGTCGCGCCGCACCTCTCTCGCAAGGCATAGGTCGCGCGCGTGATCGCGGTCGAGGCTGGTTCGCATCTTCGGTCGGCGAATTAACGCATGTCAGCCCATCGCGGTCCCGGGCTTGGTCGGCCCTGATGTTCCACTTTTGGGAATTTTCGTGCTTGTTCCCAAACGTGGAACTTGCTATATTTTTGATGGTGCAGATTATCGCTCGCCGCACGCTCAGGCTCTTTTGGCAAAAGCATCCGCAAGCAAAAGTGCCCCTGGTTGCTTGGTTCGCGGCGGTCGAGAAGGCCGTCTGGGCGACACCGGCGGACGCCAAGGCCCAGTTTGGTGCGGCTGTCGATTTCGTTGCTGACAATCGGCTCATATTCGACATAGGCGGCAACAAATACCGACTTGTCGTCCATGTTGCGTATAGGTTCAGGCGCGTGCTCATCAAATTTGTGGGTACCCACGCGGATTATGACAAGATCGACGCGGAGACCGTGTGATGATGACCGAAATTCGTCCGCTTAGGACCGAGGCCGACTATGATGCAGCGCTCAAGGAGATTGAGCAGTATTTCGACCAAGAGCCGGAGCCCGGCACGCCCGCAGGCGATCGATTCGACCTGCTCGCGCTTGTGATCGAGGATTACGAGCGCAAGCACTGGCCGATTGAAGCATCCGATCCGATCGAGGCGTTAAAGCTCGGCATGGAGATGGGCGGATACAAGCAGTCCGATTTTGCAGCGCTGATAGGTTCGAAGTCGCGTGCCTCTGAAATCCTCAATCGCAAGCGTCACCTGACGCTCGAGGCGATTTGGAAGCTCACCAAAAAGTGGCACATTCCCGCCGAAAGCCTGATCAAGCCCTACCCAATTTATCCCGGCAAAAAGGCCGCTCGGATAGCCATCCGCCATGTTGCCTCGGCAAAGGCGGCGGCCGCCGCCCGTAGGGCAGCTCGTAAGGCAGCCGCTGCCGCTCGTAAGGCGTCTCGTAAGCCTTCAACGAAACGCGCCCGCGCGTAGGATCGCATTACACTCAACCGCGTCGAGCCCTCTCTCACTCACGCGCGTCATGAAGTCCGGTGAAAGGCGCGATCCTCTGCTGATTGCGTTGGTCGACCGCATGATCGCGGGAGGGCATCCCGCGCAAATCTGACCTTCAGCGGCCCGAGGAATCCGACACCTTGCGGGTGATTTCGAAGGGAAGGCGAGGCTCGCCGAGGCCGGGGACGTGGGCGTCGCCGTTTCCCGCACCGTTGGCCGCACCGTTGCCCGGCCGCGACGGCTCCATCTGGGCGTCGAGGCGACGGAGAAACTCGCCAAGAATAATGCGGTAAAGCTCGTCCTTGAGGACCGAATCCTCGACCCCCATGTCGATTGACGGATTGTCGTTGATTTCGATAACGACCGGGCCGCGCTCGGTCTCCTTGAGGTCGACGCCGTATAATCCATCGCCGATCAGCCGGGTCGCCTTGATCGCGGTCTCGACCACGGCGGGGGGCGCTTCCTCGATCGCCAGCGTCTTGCACCCACCTTCGGAAAAGCGCCCGCTCGCGGTGTACTTCACGATTTGCCAGTGATTGCGAGACATGAAGTACTGGCAGGCATAGATCGGCCGGCCGTTGAGCACACCGATGCGCCAGTCGAATTTCGTCGGGATGAACTCCTGGGCGATGATCAGCTCGGACTTGCGGAAGAGCTCGGTCGAGACGTCCTTGAGCTCCTGCTTGTTCTCGACCTTGACCACACCGCGCGAGAACGATCCGTCGGGGATCTTGAGCACCAGCGGATAGCCGAACTCGACCTCGATTTCGGCCATGCGAACGCGGTCGACCACGAGGGTGCGCGGAGTCGGTACCCGGTTCGAGCGCATGAGTTCGGCGAGGTAGACCTTGTTCGTGCAACGCAGAATCGAGGTCGGATCGTCGATCACGACCATGTCTTCGTATTCCGCCTTCTTGGCGAAGCGGTAGGTATGGTGATCGAGGGACGTCGTCTCGCGGATGAAGAGGGCATCGTATTCCGCAAGCCGGTGATAGTCCTTCTTCTCGATAAGCTCGACCTCGAGACCCATCGGCTCGCCGATCTTGACGAACTTCTGAAGCGTGCGCGTGGAGGAGGGAGGAAGCTGCTCCTGGGGATTTTGGAGGATCGCCATGTAGTAGCGCGCTGGGGACTTGCTCTTTGGCCGCCGCCAGGCGGTTCGCGTGTAGGCGTCCAGGGACTTCTGGAAGAGGGGCTCCTGCTCGGCCTTGAGCTCATTGATGGGCACGGGGCGGATCGAAGCGACGCGCCATTTGGGTGCGACTTCGATCCCGACTTTGAGGAGCGGGCAGCGGAAGAGATCGAAAATCTGATGGGCCAGCTCTTGATAGCGGTCATCCTCCGTGAAGCCGAAGAAGACGAAAAGCGAGAAGGGTCCGCTCGGTGCAGCGCCCGGCTTCTTGGCCATCTTTTCGAGAAGCTCGTCGAGCTCGTCGAGGGCGAGGCCGTAGATCGACTTCTTGGAAAGATCGAGAATCGTCGAGACCGCGGGAATGACCCGCTCACCTCGCGCCTCGGCCAGCAGCGAGCAATAGTAGCCGAAGCTCATATATTCATAGTCGCGACAGAGATTGATGATGCGCGGATAGCGCGACATGAAGGCATCCGGGCGCGACAGGTATTCACGCGCGGTCACCACCGGGTGCCCAGCATCGTCCCATTTGAAATCAGCCCGCCGGTCGACGACGACGATGTGTGCCGTCATACGCCGGCCTTACGCTCGCGTATCACCAGAGCCGCCTTTTGCCGCGCCCGGCCATAACGGGCCGTTCGCTCGAAGTCCTTTATCGCGATCGGCATATTGCTGCAGTTGGTCGTGGTCCGGCGACCTTTCCAGTCCACCGCGGGATCATGCACGTAAATAAATCTTTCGTCGAATCCTGTCATCACCACCCAGTGGGGCTGCCGGTCCCGGTCGATCCGATAGGCGCTGACCAGGATGATCGGAACGCCGCCGGCCCGGCATTCGCGGATCAGACTGGCTGCCGTGATCCGTCCGACCGTGAGTCGTATCCTGTGTTTGCGCATCTCGTCGAGAAAATCTTGCTGGACGAGGCGAACGATTTCCTTATGCGCGGGATTGCGCACGCCGTCCTCGAAGAGCGTGCGGCGGTCGCTCACCTGTACCTCGGCCTCGAAACCGCGCGCATGGGCGGAGAGCGCCATGCCGAATGGGCTCGCTCCGCCGTGACCGGAAGTCATGAAGACAGTCGTCGATTCCCGCCAGAGACGAAGCTCGAGCGCACGGTTCGGCTCGATGCGGGCATTCAGGGTGGCCATCGCCATCATCAGCGCCGCCGGACCGCACGTGAAGCCGAGGCTTTGAGGGTAATAGGGTACCGCCCCAGGAGGCCGGCTCCCCTCCGCAACAAGCCGTTTCTCCATCCTGAGGGCTGCCATGCGGTCTTCGTAAAAGCGGGCGATGGTCCCGATTTCCCGATAGCCGAACTTGCGATAGAGGGCCTGGGCCGGTGCGTTGTCCTTGCGCACCTCGAGGCGCAGGAAACGGCAGCCGCGCCCTACCGCAACACACTCGGTCTCTGCCAAGAGCGCCTTGGCGATGCCGCGGCCCCGATGGGCGCGGTCGACCGCGAAGGAATAAAGGCGGGCTACCGCACTCTTCTTCTTGAAAAGGAGGAGCGCATATCCGCGAACGCGGCCACGCACCTCGTCGACGATCGTAATGGCATTTCCCCGCGTCATGAGCTGGCGGAAGCTGCGCGCGCTCACCAGATCGCTCGAGAAGGTGCGGTTCTCGAGGGCCACCAGGGCCGGAATGTCCTCAACCGTGGCAGGGCGAATTGTCGGGTTGGAGGCCGCCCGCTTGCGCAGTTCCGTCATTGCCCCACGTTGCCTAGCAACTCGCCCCTTACGTCCGACCAAGTCGGTCCATCGCGTCGGCGGTCGGTCCGACAAGCATCGACCGTGCGAAGCCAACACCCATCCGACGCCGCTAACTCCTATAAGGTTCGTCGCGGCCATTCGGCAAGGAGAAATCCGTATGCCGCCCGAGCAGCGCCGGCTCAAGCTGAATGCCGCAGCCATCCAACGGATATGCGTTTATAACCACAGATAGTAATGTTCTCATAATATGCAAGTGATTTCGCAGCACAAGAAAAGCCGGATGGGTTATGGTCCTGCACTCGCGGCCTGCCCTCGGCCGGCGGGCGGGTTCGGTTCAACAGGAACCTCGACCGCAATGACGGGGCCATGCACAAGGCCCAATCGGGAAAGAAGACCAATGCCGGAGCGACGCAGCACGAAACCCCGCAAGACGCACGCAGCCAAGCGAATTGACGCTCATATCGGAGCGCGGCTTCGCCGTAGACGGCTGCAGTGCCGCATTCCGAGCGCATTCCTCGCAAGATATCTCGGCGTTGGGCGGGACGAGCTTGCGGCTTACGAAAGCGGGGCAAGGGAATTGCTGTCGAGCCAGATCTTCGCGCTTTCCGGATTATTCAGCGTTTCGCCCGACTATTTCTATGCCGGCCTCCACGATGCCAGTACCTCAGTCAGTCCTCGCAAAGCGATGGCTGGTTCGGACGGCGTGAGCGATGCCAAGGCGCGCAACAGCTCGAACCGGTTGCTCGAACTCACGACGGAGATCGTCGAGGAGGTGGCCGGGACAACCTCTCGACGGCCGCGGCGAAAGTCGGGCGACCACACGCACTGATGGGTAGGCTTTTGCCGACGCACGGTATGCCGGCGCGCGGGATTTCGATTAGACGATCGCCTTGGCCCTCAACTCGGCGATTTCTTCGGCCGTGAGGTCCAGCACGTCGCGCAGCACCTCCTCCGTGTGCTGGCCGAGATAGGGTGGGGCAAAACGATATTCGGGAGCTGTGGCGGACATCTTGATCGGATTCGCGATCAGCGTCAGGGGCGTTCCAGCAAACTCGTGCGCCATCTCGATCGTCATCCCGCGAGCGCGCACTTGCGGGTCCTCAAACACCTTGTCGAGCGTATTGACGGGGCTGCAGGGTACCTTGAGGAGGGCGAGCCCGTCGATCCAGTGGGCGGAGGGTTTCGTTTTCATGATCTCGCGCACGAGCGGGATGAGGGTATCGCGATTGGCGGCCCGGTCCTCGTTCGTTGCGTAGCGTGGATCGGCGGCGAGTTCCGGCTGGCCGGCGAATTCGCAGAACTTTTGGAACTGACCGTCGTTGCCGCAGGCGAGAATGGCGTAGCCATCCGCGGTCGGAAAGACCTGATAGGGTACGACGTTCGAATGCGCCGTGCCGCGCCGACCCGGGATCTTTCCGGTCATGAGATAATTCTCGCCTTCATTCACGAGCCAAGCGACCTGGGTGTCGAGAAGGGCGATATCGATGAATTGTCCTTCGCCGGTCAGATCGCGATGGCGAAGGGCGCCGAGAATCGCGACTGCGGCGTACATGCCCGCCATGAGATCGGCGACACCAACGCCCACCTTCACGGGATCGCGGTCCGCCTCACCGGTAATGCTCATGATCCCACCCATTGCCTGGGCCAGGAGATCGTAGCCTGCGCGCGGAGCATAAGGTCCCGTTTGCCCGAAGCCGGTGATCGAGCAATAGACGAGGCCGGGCTTGATCTTCCTCAAGTCCTCGAAGCCGAGGCCGTAACGGGCGAGGGTGCCGACCTTGTAATTCTCCGTAAGCGCGTCCGAGCGTGCGACGAGCTTTTCGACGAGTGCCCGGCCCTCGGGCCGTGCGAAGTCAATCGTGACCGAGCGCTTGTTGCGGTTGGCGGCGAGAAAATAGCCGCTTTCGCTGGTATCGCGGCCTTCGACATCCTTCAGATAAGGTGGCCCCCATTTCCGCGTGTCGTCGCCCTCGCGCGGACGCTCGATCTTGATCACGTCGGCGCCGAGATCGCCGAGCAACTGGGTCATGGAGGGGCCGGCGAGGATGCGCGTCATGTCGCAAATCCGCAGGCCGTGGAGCGGTCCGGGCATGGGTGCGGTCTATATCGCAAGGCAATGAAAGCGGCAACAGACTCAACCCCGTGCCGCGTCGAGGGCACCTTGGAGGATATAGGCGGCCGCCATCTTGTCGACCGTCTCGCGGCGGCGTTTGCGAGACATGTCAGCATCGAGCAGCGTTCGCGTGACGGCGGCGGTCGATAGACGCTCGTCCCAGAAAACGAAGGGCAGATCGATCTTCTCGTGGAGGTTCGCCGCGAACTGGCGGACCGACTGGCACCGCGGCCCCTCGCTGCCGTCCATATTGATAGGTAAACCAATCACGAATCCGCCCACCCCTTGCTCAGCCACGACCGCGCGAAGGCGCTCGATGTCCTTTGCGAACTTGGCGCGAAAAAGGGTCGCCATAGGCGAGGCGATGGCCAGCGTGGTGTCGGAGAGTGCGAGGCCGATCGTCTTTTCGCCGACATCGAGGCCGAGGAGCCGCTTGCCGCGCAAGAGCTTCGCCTTGAGTTCACCCATGGAAAGTGTGGGGGCAGGACCAGACATCGGGACGTGAATAGACCTCGCCTGTTCGGGGGGCAAGCGCCGCAGAAGCAGATAGCGGCATGGCCGCACCAAGGGGTTTTGTTGCGACACTGTCCTGCCGGTGATAGTTTCCGGCCCGGATTGCGGCCGGTGGCAGCCGGCGCCAACTTAACGAGCGATTCGGGAAATACCCATGTCCGTTGACGAAAAGACGGTTCGTAAGATCGCGCGTCTTGCGCGGATCAAGCTCAAGGACGACGACGTGGCGCCGCTCGCCCAGGAGCTGAGCACGATCCTCCATTGGATCGAGCAGCTTAACGCGGTCGACACGTCATCGGTCGCCCCGCTCGCCAGCATTGTCGACGCCAAGTTGCCGTGGCGAAAGGACACGGTGACCGACGGCGGCTATTCCGAGAAAGTGCTGGTCAATGCGCCCGAGCCCGCGCACGGATTCTTCGCGGTCCCGAAGGTGGTCGAATAATGACCGAGCTCACCGACCTGACCATTGCAAGTGCGCGCGACGGCCTCAGAAGTCGGCGCCTTTCGGCACGGGAGTTGACCGAGGCCCATGTCAAAGCGGTCGAGGCCGCTCGTCCGCTCAATGCCTTCATCACCGAAACACCCGAGCGGGCGCTCGCCATGGCCACACAGTCCGACGTGCGGCTCAAGCGAGGCGAGGGCGGGCTGATGGAGGGTGTGCCGGTCGCGATCAAGGACCTTTTTTGCACCGAGGGTGTTCTCACCACCGCGGCGTCGCACATCCTCCACGGCTTCAAGCCTCCCTATGAATCGACGGTGACCGCGAATTTGTGGCGTGCCGGTGCGGTCATGCTCGGCAAGACGAACCTCGACGAGTTCGCCATGGGTTCGTCGAACATGACGAGCTATTACCGCCCGGTCGAAAACCCGTGGCGGCGTCGCGGCGACAATCGTTCGCTCGTTCCTGGCGGAAGCTCGGGCGGCTCAGCGGC
>Ga0187766_10000897_pt1 | contig 17061 bp, 14 predicted proteins | sample 0216_QUI02_MP05__4_FD_132971 | JGI IMG/M metagenome (GOLD analysis project Ga0187766, IMG submission 132971) | Tropical peat soil microbial communities from peatlands in Department of Meta, Colombia - 0216_QUI02_MP05_20_MG | ecosystem: Environmental > Terrestrial > Soil > Wetlands > Peat ... | reverse complement strand
CGCCGCCGTCGGCGGCGCCGACCCGGTGTCGGTGCCTGCCGCCGGAGCGGTCGGCCGTGAGAAGACGGCGTGGCTACTCGACACCGAGGCAGCGGCCAAGCTCCCCAGCTGACGCGCTACCCGGCCCCCGGCTTTCTCGCCTGAATCGCCGCATGGCCCGTGTCGTTCGAGACCTTCTCGTGTTCCAGCATCTTGCCCGGGTGCTGGGCCGTTGGAGATGTCCAAGGTGCGGCACCGGCTGGCCCAGCAGGCGACCAAGTGGGGCGGAAGCGGGCTCCGGTGTACTGGCCTACTTGACGAGGGTGAACTGACCGACGTTGTTGACACCCCGCCGGAAGAGCTCCGCGCAACCGGTCAGATACCGTCGGTAGCGCTCGTACGCCTCTTCGGACTGGATCGCGATCGCCCGTTCGCGGTTGGCCAGCAGATTCGCCGCCCACGTGTCCAAAGTCCGCGCGTAATGCGGGCGCAGCAATTGGACTTTCTCGACGGAGAACCCTGCGGCCTCCGCATGCTTGACCACTTCCTCTTGGAGTGGCGTCCGACCACCGGGGAAGATTTCCGTTGCGATGAACCGAAAGAATCTCGCATCACTCATCGTCAGCGGGATGCCATTCTCCAGAAAGTAATCCCGCGGATACGTTAATATTGTGTGTAACAGCATTCTCCCATCATCGGGAAGAATGTCATAGGCACGCTCGAAAAACGTGGCATAGCGCTCTTTCTTGAACGCCTCGAACGCGCCAATGCTGACGATGCGATCGACATCGTCCTCGAACTCCTCCCAGCCCTGGAGTCGAACCTCGGCATGGCGCTTTAGCGGGAGCTTGGCCAGCTTGGCCTTGCTGTATTCGTAGTGATTGCGGCTAAGGGTGATACCGATGACATTGACGTCGTACTTCTCGACCGCCAATTGGAGTGCAGCGCCCCATCCGCAACCGATATCGAGCAACTTCATGCCCGGCAGCAAGTTCAACTTTCCCAGCGCCAGGTCGAACTTGGCGATCTGCGCTCCTTCGAGTGACATGTCGTCCCGCTCGAAGTACGCGCATGTATAAGCCATCGTGGGGTCTAAGAACAACGAGAAGAATTCGTCTGAGACGTCATAGATCGACTGTGACTCTTCGTAAAACGGAACTAAATCAGGCATTGAAGTCGTCTCCCGGCGGCCCATATTCGGTGGTCGTTTGTCCCCCCGGCGGTGTAGGTGTAGAAGGATACGGAACGCAGGTCTTCCTTGAACATCATAGACAGTCTAACCGAACTAGCTCGCGTGCACGTCGAAGGGACTATAGCCTGTCGGGCGTTTGCGCGGACCTGAGGTGTGATCGAGTGGGGCCGCCCACCTACCGGTGCACTACCCGTCCAGCCCCGCCCGGTCGGTTCTGGTCAACCTGTCGCGGCCATTGCCCGCCTCATCAACCCCCGCAACTGGAGCGGGCCTGGGACGCCTGGCAGGCTGGGCGGTACCAGCGCGGCGAGATCGACCAGCGGGCCGGGCTATACCGACAACCGGTTCCGGCCACGCTGACCACCCGCCCGGCCTGCCCGCGTTCAGGAAACTGGACGCCGTAGCGGTGCTCACGGCTCGATTGTTAGCGGCACCCCTAGAACTGCCAGCGAGCACGCAAGGCGGCCGTGCTTACCAGAGGTAATGACCCATTGTCTCTGATAAGCCGCCGCATAGAACTGGGCCTGGTGCCGGACCCATCACGAACGCAAGCACTGGCAGCTGGCGCTAAATTCGATTGCCCGGCTTGGCCCGAGGCGGAAAATCCAACCTAAGCCGACCTAAGCCTGCTCGGTGCGAGCGTCAATATAACCGGCCGCGTAGTCATCGAGCCGCCACGTGATGTCGGATTCGGCCGCGCACATCGTCACGACGTATGGCCGCCAGTCACTATCACATTGTCGCTGCTGCACACCCGATGAGACGTGGACTCAGCTCGTGTGGTTCCGGTAATAATGGTTGTCATGGCAGACAAGACGGTCCGTACCGGCTCCGAACGCCAGCGGTTCAAGACACTCGCACAGGCCGCATTAAATGCCGACATCACGGTGGCGCAACTCGAATCCGTGCTGGCCGGGATGGGCGAAACCATGAGCGACCTGGACAAGTCGATGTCGAGCCTGAACGACGCGTTGGACACCTTCGAGGGCAGCCTGGAACACTTCAACAACACGCTGGGCAAGCTTGACGAACTCGCGCCCCGGCTAGGCGCCGTCGTCGACCGGATGGAGGCCATCGTCACACGGGTTGAGCGCATCGTCAGCCTCAGCGAGGCAGTGATGGCGCCGTTGTCGGCGACTGAGCACGCGGTGCGCGGCGTGTTGGACGCCCTGCGGAATCGCGGGGCGCGGTAGGGCTCGATCCGATTGCCCGGCTCCTCCTCGGGCCGTTTCACGGCCCGCATCGTCGCCGGGCTCGATCCGATTGCCCGGCTCCTCCTCGGGCCGTTTCACGGCCCGCATCGTCGCCGGGCTAGCCACTGTTGCGTAGCGCGCTCGCCAGTCCGTTCATCGTCAGCAGGATCCCGCGCTGCACGAGTTCGTCGTCGTCACCGGAGCGATAGCGCCGAAGCAACTCCACCTGAAGGTGGTTCAGCGGCTCGAGGTATGGAAAGCGGTTGAACACCGAACGCGCCAGCGCCGGGTTGTCGGCAAGCAGGTCGTCCTGACCCGTAATGAGCTTATGCATGGTGATGGTCCGGTGGTGCTCCTCAACGATCTTGTCGAACACCGTGCGCCGCAACGACTCATCCGCCACCAGCTCCGCGTAATGTGCCGCCAGACCCAGGTCCGTCTTGGCCAGCACCTGCGCCATGTTCGACAGCACGCTGCGAAAGAACGGCCACCGCTGATACAGGTCGTGCAGCACCTCCAGGCGCCCGTCTCCCTCGGCGATCCACTGCTCGAACGCCGACCCGGTGCCGTACCAGCCCGGCAGCATGACCCGTGACTGACTCCATGCCAGCACCCACGGGATGGCGCGCAGGTCTGCGATTGAGGCGGTTGGCTTGCGCGATGTCGGGCGGCTGCCGATGTTCAGCGACCCGATCTCGCTGACCGGTGTAGACGCCATGAAGTAGTCGACGAAACCCGGTGTTCCGACTAATTCGGCATAGGCCCGTCGGGCTCTGGCCGCCAGGTCGTCCAGTACCTCATACGCTGGTCCCGCGACATCGCCGAGGCCCTCGACATCCAGCAGCGTCGACTCCAGGGTGGCTGCCACCAGGCTCTCCAGATTGCGTCGTGCGATCCGCGGCTCGGCATATTTAGCGGCGATGATCTCGCCCTGCTCGGTCAGGCGCAGCGAGCCGTTCACCGCCCCGGGTGGCTGTGCCAGGATGGCCTGGTAGCTGGGGCCGCCGCCGCGCCCGACGGTCCCGCCGCGACCGTGGAAGAGCCGCAACCGAATTCCGGTTTTGCGGGCAGTTTCGACCAGGCCTAGCTCAGCCCGATATACCGCCCAGTTGGCGGCAAGGTATCCGCCGTCCTTGTTGGAGTCGGAGTAGCCGAGCATCACCTCCTGGCTCTCGCCGTGGGCACGCACCAGCGCCCGGTACAGCGGAAGCTCCAGCATCGCGCGGAGAATCGACGCCCCATTGGACAGATCGTCGATCGTCTCGAACAGCGGGACGATTCCGACCGGGCAGTACGGGTGCGGCCCAGAAGCATCCAGCAGGCCAACCTCTTTCAGCAGGATCCCGGCCTCCAATACGTCCGATACTGATCGGCACATCGAGATGACGTAGTTGGGCACCGTTGCGGGACCGTAGAGTTCGACCGCGCGGGCGGCGGCCGCCATCACATCCAGCTCGCCGCGGGCTAGCTCGGACAGGCGGGCGCCGTCGCCGACCAGCGGCCGGCGGGTGCTGAGATCGGCGGCCAGCAGTGCGACCCGGTCGTCTTCCGGTAGCGACCGGTAGTCCGGATGCACCCCGGCCCATGCCAGCAGCTCGGCGACCACTTCTTCGTGGACGTCGGAGTTCTGGCGCATATCCAGGCCGCACAGATGAAAACCGAAGACCTGCACGGCCTCCCGCAGTCGGGCCAGCCGATCATCGGCCAATAGCGCACTGCCGTACCCGCGCAGCGAGACGTCCACGGTGTCGAGATCGGCCCGCAGTTCGGCCGGCGCGGAATACGCCGGCAAGGCCAGGTCAAGCTCATGCTGCGGCCGGCGGTCCAGGATCTCGCCTGCGGTGGCGGTGAGCCGGCCGCGGATTACCCGTAACGCCCGCCGATATGGCTCGTCGCCGCGGGCCGGCTCGTGGCAGGCGTCGGCCAGCAAAGCCAGCTCAGGCGTGACAGTGATCAGTCGCGCCGACATCGACAGCTCCTGCTCGAGGGCTGTCAGTTCGGTGAAGTAGTGCGCGAGCGCGGTGTACGCGGCGCTGCCGGCGGCCAACCGGACCACGTCGGCGGTCACGTTCGGGTTGCCGTCGCGGTCACCGCCGATCCACGAGCCGGGCTGCAGAATGGGCTCGGAAGGCAGATCGGCGTCCGGCCAGCGGGCGCGCAATGCCTCCCGCACCTCGGCGTTGACCTGGGGGATCACCTCGAAGAAGGCGGCGGGGTAATACCGCAATCCGACCTCGATCTCGTCGGAGATCTGCGGCCGAGACAACCGGATCAGCGCGGTCTGCCACAACGTGAGCACCTGGCGGCGCAATTCGAGTTCGATGCAGCGGCCGTCATCGGTCTCGGTATGCCCCTCTGCACGCAGCCGCATCAGCTCGGTGATCCGGTGCTGGGTGACGAACACGGTGCGGCGCCGGGTCTCGGTCGGATGAGCGGTGATGACTGGTGAAACCAGCGCCCCGGCCAGAGCGTCGGCGACGGTGGCCGCGTCTAGTTCGGCCGCATCGAGTTTCGAGTAAGTTGCGGCGAGGCTGCTGTCTTGCGGCGGCTCACCGGCGGCGACGTGGATGGCGTGGCGCCGCTCGCGGTGGACGTCCTCGGCCACGTTGGCCAGCAGTGCGAAATGGCTGAACGCCCGGATAATCGGGATCGCTTGGCCGATGTCAATACGAGAGAACATACGGGCCATCTCGGTCCGGTCGATTTCAGAGTGGCGTACCCGGAACGATTCCACCCGGGCGCGCTCGACGAGATCGAACACGTCGTCGCCGTTCTGCTCGCGCACGGTATCGCCGAGTATCGCGCCGAGCAGCCGGATGTCCTCACGCATCGGCTCGGCTGCCTTGCGGCCGACCTTGGTGCGGTGGACGGCACCGATCGGTGCCAGCGCGGCGTCGGAGACCTCAGCCATGTGTCCCAGTATCGATGCCGCCGCGTCGCGGCGCTGAGTTGAACAGGTGGCGGATCAGCGGTACTTGATCAGCAATGCCACACCGATGATGGCCACCAGCCAGATGCCGACGACGAAGTACGTCAGCCGGTCGAGGTTCTTCTCCACCACTGTCGAGCCGGACAGGCTGGACTGCACGCCGCCGCCGAACAGTGTCGACAGACCGCCACCCTTGGCGCGGTGCAGCAGCACCAGCAGCACCACCAGCACACTGGTGATTACCAGGATGATCTGCAAGGCCAACTCCATGGCCGCCACCCTACCGTAGCCGTCGTGGTTCGCTGCCCAGGGACGATTGCGCGACGGCGTCCGTCGCGGTCAGCGCAGCTATCTGGGGCTTAGTGTCCGGCCGGCCTAGCCGGGGGCTCACTCCGGGGCGAGGTCGTCACTGTCGACGAACACCAGGCCGCCCGTGTCCAGTTGGACCGCCCACCGCCGGGCCGGGTCGGCGATATGGTCGCTGCCCACATCGACCGCGTACCCGGCCGACTCCCCGAAATCCTCCAGCACCACACCGTGACACTCCTGCTCAGTGCCCGGATACAGCCGCACCCGCCTATCGACGGCCACCGATAGGTCGTTATTGTCACCAGCTACGTCTTCAACGCGCATTTCGAGCCCCCTTGGGATAACTCCAGCGTTGATACCAGTAGATCACACCAAGTCGGACGTCGTGGTCCTATTGCCGCCGGTCGGGGCGGGCTCACGGGCAACATCAGCCAGCAAACGCAGCAGCCGTGCGTCGAATCCGCACCCCTAGGGCAGCGGCCCGCCAGCGGCGATAGCCGCCAGCGTCGCGAACTGTTCCCCGTCCAGCGACGTCCCGCCGACCAGGGCGCCGTCGACGTCGTCCTGGGCGATGATGTCGCCGATGTTCTTCGCGTTAACCGAGCCGCCGTAGAGCACCCGGACGGTCTCGGCGATCTGCGGTGACGCCAGCGCGCTTAGCTCCTTGCGGATCGCCGCGCACACCTCCTGGGCGTCGGTGGCGCTGGCCACCCGCCCGGTGCCGATCGCCCACACCGGTTCGTAGGCGATGACGACGGTGCCGATTTGCTGGGGCGACAGCCCGGCCAGCGACCCGCGCAGCTGCTCGACGTTGTGCATCACGTGGTCGCCGGCTTCCCGCACCTCGAGGTGTTCCCCGATGCAGACGATCGGCGTCAACGTGTTCCGCAGGGCCGCGGCGGCCTTGCCGGCCACCAGCGCGTCATCCTCGCCGTGGTAGGTGCGCCGCTCGGAGTGACCGACGACGACGTACGTGCAGCCCAGCTTGGCCAGGAAGACCCCGCTGATGTCACCGGTGTAGGCGCCTGAGTCGTGTTGCGAGAGATCCTGGGCGCCGTACGTCAACCGCAGCTTGTCGCCGTCGACCAGGGTCTGCACGCTGCGCAGGTCGGTGAACGGCGGGATGACCGCAACGTCGACTTTGTCGTAGTACTTGTCCGGCAGCGAGAACGCGATCTTTTGCACCAGCGCGATCGCCTCGAAATGGTTGAGGTTCATCTTCCAGTTGCCGGCGATCAGCGGCCTGCGGCTCATCCGGATCCTTACCTCAGGTAACACTGCCCAGTACTTTTAAGCCGGGCAGTGTTTTGCCCTCAAGGTATTCCAGCGACGCGCCACCACCGGTGGATATGTGCGAGAAGCCGTCCTCGGGGAGGCCCAGCGCGCGCACCGCCGCCGCCGAGTCGCCGCCGCCGACCACGCTGAACGCACCTTTGCCGGTCGCGGCGACAATCGCCTCGGCGACGCCTTTGGTGCCGGCGGCGAACACCGGGAATTCGAAGACGCCCATCGGGCCATTCCAGAAGATGGTCTTGGCGTTGGACAGCAGCGTGGTGAACCGCTTCACCGAGTCCGGCCCGATGTCCAGTCCCATCTTGTCTTCCGGGATCCGGTCCGAGGCAACTGTCTCCGGCGGCGAATCGGCAGCGAACTTCTCGGCCACCACGATGTCCACGGGTAGCCGGAGCACATCGGCGTAGGTGTCCAGCAGCCGGCGACAGGTATCGATCATCTCGCGCTCCAGCAGCGAAGTGCCGACCGAGAAGCCATGCGCGGCAAGGAATGTGAAGCACATGCCGCCGCCGATCACGATGCTGTCAGCTTTGGTCGCCAGCTGCTCGATCACGCCGAGCTTGTCGGATACCTTCGATCCACCGAGCACCACGGCGTAGGGCTGTTGGGTTGAGCGGGTCAGTTGCTCGAGCACTTTGACTTCGGTGGCCACCAGCTTGCCGGCGTAAGGCGGCAGCAGGGTGGCGACGTCGTAGACCGAGGCTTGCTTGCGGTGCACCACGCCGAATCCGTCGGACACAAAAGCGCCGTTGGCGCCGACCAATTCGACGAGTTGTTTGGCCAGCGCCAGTCGCTCGGCGTCGTCCTTGCTGGTCTCGCGCGGATCGAAGCGGATGTTCTCCAGCAGCAGAACGTCGCCGTCTCTCAATCCCCTGGCGCGGGCGCGGGCGTCGGTGCCAACGACGTCCCCGGCCAGCTGCACGTGCACTCCCAGCTGCTCGCCCAGTGCCGCCGCGACTGGCCGCAGCGACAGCTTCGGGTCAGGACCGTCTTTGGGCCGGCCCAGGTGGGCGGTGACCACCACCTTGGCACCCGCGTCGGCAAGCGCCTTCAACGTGGGCACCGACGCGACGATGCGGCCGGGGTCGGTGATGGCGCCGTCATCGTCGAGCGGAACGTTCAGGTCGGAGCGCACCAGCACGCCGCGACCCGAAACCCCTTCTGCCAGAAGGTCTTCGAGGGTATGGATGGACACGGCTAGAGCGACTTGCCGACCAGGGCGACCAGATCGACGATGCGGTTGGAGTAGCCCCATTCGTTGTCGTACCAGGACACCACCTTGGCCTGGTTGTCGATCGCCTTGGTCAGGCCGGCATCGAAGATCGAGCTGTGCGGGTCGGTGACAATGTCGGTCGACACGATCGGCGCATCGTAGTACTTGAGGATGCCCTTGAGCCTGCCCTCGGCGGCAGCCTTGTACGCCGCGTTGATCTCTTCGGCGCTGGCGGATTCGGACAAGTCGGCAGTCAAGTCGGTGACCGAACCGGTGGGGATCGGCACCCGCAGTGCGTAACCGTCGAGCTTGCCTTTCAACTCGGGCATCACCAGACCGATGGCTTTGGCCGCGCCAGTGGAGGTCGGCACGATGTTCAGCGCGGCGGCGCGGGCGCGACGCAGGTCCTTGTGCGGCCCGTCCTGCAGGTTCTGGTCTTGGGTGTACGCGTGGATGGTGGTCATCAGTCCTTTGACGATGCCGAACTCGTCGTTGAGCACTTTGGCCAGCGGCGCGAGGCAATTCGTGGTGCACGACGCATTGGAGATGATGTCCTGGCTGCCGTCGTACTTGTCCTCGTTGACTCCCAGGACGATGGTGATGTCCGGGTCGGTGGCGGGCGCGGAGATGATCACTTTCTTGGCGCCGGCCTGCAGGTGGCCTTTGGCCTTGGCGGCGTCATTGAAGCGGCCGGTGGATTCGACGACGATGTCGACGCCGAGGCCGCTCCACGGCATTGCCGCCGGGCCTTCCTTGACCTCGAGCGCCTTGATCTTGTTGTTGCCGACGACGATGGTGTCCTCGCCTTCGAGGCTGACGTCGTACGGCAGTCGGCCCAGAATTGAGTCGAATTTGAGCAGGTGCGCGAGCGTGGCGTTGTCGGTGATGTCGTTGACGGCGACCACCTCGATGTTGGCGCTGCCCTGCTCCTGTTGAGCCAATAAGGCCCGGTAGAAGTTGCGTCCGATGCGACCGAACCCGTTGATGCCTACTCGGACCGTCACGTCTGTCTCCTTCGTCGCTGATGAACTTCTCGAAGGCAAGCCTAGTCCGGCGTTGTGGCCGTCGGGTGGTGACCGACCAGATGCGATGGCGCACGGGATCACCAGTTGCCGTAGCTCCGCAGAGCCGGTTCAGGCGGGCGTTGCCGGCTTTCCTCAACAACATCCCGGTGAGCCCGGCCGACCCGGAGCGCACCGCACGGCAACGCGGAAAAACTTCTAGGAGTCTGACTGGCGCCGGCCGGTCACTAAGCTGCTCATTTGCGCAGCCGCCGCAGAGCTGATTCGGCGGAGTGATAGCCACACAATCCATGCACGCCGGCGCCCGGTGGTGTGGATTGCGAGCACAAGTAGACGCCGGGCACTCCGGTGAAGTAGGGGTCGACGGCTACGCGCGGGCGGAATAGCACTTGGAGTCGGTCGTTGGCGCCGCCGATGATGTCGCCACCGATGAAGTTGGGGTTGTAGGCCTGTAACTCGGCGGTGGTTTTGCTGACGGTCGTGACAATGCGGTCGCGGAATCCCCGCGCGAACCGCTCGATCTGGCCGACCACCGCAGTGGTGGCGTCGCCGGTGTAGCCGAACGGCACATGGGCGTAGGCCCAGATCGGGTTGATCCCGCCGCTGGAGCGCGACGGATCGGCCAGGTACTGCTGCCCGACGAGGACAAAAGGCCGTTGCGGCATCCGTCCTTGGGCGCGCTGGCGTTCGGTGTGCGCGACCTCGGCGAAACTGCCGCCCAGATGAACCGTGCCCGCACGCCCACAATCGGGGTTGGTCCAGGGGATATGGCCATCGATGGCGAAGTCGACCTTGAACGCCGAGGAGCCTTCGCGGTAGTGCTGATAAGACCGCTTGATCCGGCCCGGCATGACATCGCCGTAGATCTTGCACGCCGCGGCCGGGCTGAGATCGAGCATCACGATATCGGCGTCGGGGATGTCGCCGCGGTTGGTGACGGTGACGCCGGTCGTGATTGCACCGCCGTGTTCGCCCAGCGCGGCAGCCATGGCCGCCACGATCGACCCGGATCCACCTTCGGCAACCGGCCAACCGTAGCGGTGGCCGCTGGCCAGGATCATCAACCCCAGTGATGCGGTCAGTGGCCGGTCCAGCCGGGTGTAGACGTGCGCGGCCGCGCCGCCGAACAGGCCGCGCGCCTTCTCGGTGCGAAACCAGCGAGCCATGACCGTGGCTGGCAGCAGGGCCCGCGGTCCGAAAGCCGCAAGGCGGATCGGGTGGCGCGGAATGTTGATCACCGGCCGGAGCAAATCGTGGGCCAGGTCGTCGAAACCTGCCGCCAGGTCGCCCACGGCCCGTCGCCACCGGGAGCCGTCGGGTCCCAGACCGTCCGCGGTCTTCTCGATCGACTGGTACAGCACGCCAGCGGTGCCGTCATCGAGCGGGTGCGCGCAGTCGACCTCCGGCCATTTCCACCTCAGCCCGTAGCGTTGCAGGTCGACCTGCTTCCAGAACGGCGACCCCACGGCCATCGGGTGAAACGCCGAGCAGTGGTCGTGGATGACGCCGGGCACCGTCAGCTCGCCGGACCGCGCTCCCCCGCCGATCGTGTCGCGAGCCTCCAGCACCTGCACGTCGACACCGTGACGGGCGAGGTGGATCGCGGCGGCCAGGCCGTTTGGTCCCGCGCCGACGACGATCGCGGTGGTCATCGGGCGGCGTCGGTGTGGCGGGTTGTGAGATGGACCGGGAACTCGTCACCTGGTTGGGGCCAGGGCTGGCGGGTCAGCATGTCCTCGACATTGACATAGCCTTCCTCGATGAGGCCGGTCTTCGCGTCGACGATGCGATACCACTGCCGTTGGGTGTGGATCGGTTGGCCTTCGAGGATAACGACGCGGACGTCGCCCTCGTCGAAGTGGCAGCGCCGCTGGACCGCCTCAATCAGCTGCTCGTTGTGCAAGTGGCCTTCGCCGAAGTTCCAGCCGACGAGCGGCCCGGCCACGATCTCCCCTTCCCGCACCCGGTAGTCAGCCTCGTTGTCGACTGCGCGGGGCAGCAAGCCGTTGAGCGCCCGACCGTGGGTGTGCATAGAGCGAAACGCCGCCACCTTGTCGCTCATGATTTCGGCGGTCATTGGGTCGTAGAGTTCGGCTAGCTGCTTGGGGACGAGCGCAGAGCTTTTGACGATGTTGGCTTCGATCGTGTCCTCAGCGCCCGCGCGGAAGCACCACACGCTGGTAGCCCAGTTCCCGGCGTAGTAGCGCAGTGCAGGCAGGAACGAAATCTGTTGGGGAAACAGGTTTCCCGCGACCGGCACAACCAGAAGCGCGACGATCAGGACGGCCAGCAGCAGCGGCGAATTGAGGTCGGTGACGGTGATCGCACCGTAGTGCCCGAACAGGTAGAACAGCGAGAAGACGAAGAACACGTTCCACTCCAACGGGACTCCCATCGGCAGGTTGGAAATGATGTTGAGGTGGAAGATCACCATGAACCCGATGAGGATCCACCTCCACGGTTGACCGTCGGCGAAAAACACCAACACGCCGGGGACGACGAATTCCGCTGTGGTCCCGCCAACGTGAGCCATCACCTGTGGCAACCAGGAGGGGCGCAGGTCGTTGACCGGGTCGCGGTAGAACTTGTGCTTGAACCAGTTGAACACCTTGCTCCGCAGCAGCGCGTTGTTGCTCATCATCACCGCCACGACGTAAGGGAAATGGTGGTTGAGCTTGGAGGTCGCCGCCCCCCACCACAGCGCGAGCATGATGATTTTGAAAGCCGCGATCTGGTCGGTGAACAGGAACAAGAACACCAATAGTTTCAGCCAGTAGTGTTCGCCGCGGGCGGCGAGGAAGATGGTTTTGTCGCGCAGACCCAGCACCGCCAGGGCGACGATCGTGGGCACCACGAGAACGGGGTTGATCAGGCCGACGTCGCCGGCGGCGGTCACCGGGCCGCCATGTCCGGGTGACAACATCGCCCAGGTTCCGGAGACCAGCACGATGGCGTACAGGGCGACGTCGACGATGCTGCGGGTATCGCCGCGGGTGAACGGGACCTTGCCGGGCCAGGGTGGCAGCCGAATCGTGTTGGGCCGCAACCAATAGAGGAACCCGCCGATCGGCGGCCAGAAGCGCCCGGTGAGCGGGCCCGATCCGCAGCCCAGGCCCAGGACCTCGAACAGCAGGGTGAAGATGACGACCTTCTGGTACACGATCGGCTGCGTGCACCACTGCCCGATGTGGCCGAGCCCGCCCAGACTAGGAGTCAGCGAGATGATCGCGGCGGGGGCGGCGATGTACACGGCGATCTTGAGCAGGTAGAGCACGTAGATCGCGTGCGGGGTGCCGAAGCCGTGTTCCACCCAGTGGCGGGTCACGGCTTGCAGTCTTGTGGCTCGCGGCAGCGTGGGCCAAGTGTCGTGATCGACGTCCGGAAGCTCCGGTGTGATGAATCCCATGACGGCCTCTCTAGGTGTGAGATCAGTTGGCGGATACCGTGAATCGGCGCCACAGGTCCGGCTTGTCGATCTTGCCGACCGGGTTCTTGGGAAGCTCCTCGACCGGGATGATCTCGGCGGGCAGCTTGTATTTGGCCAAGGAGCGACCGACATGCGCCCACAGGTCGTCGGGTGTGACGCCGGCGCCGGCTCGGAAACACGCGAACGCCACCGGCACCTCGCCGTAGATAGTCGGAACCGCCGAAAAGGTCTTGGGCCGAACCTGTTCGACGATTTCGAAAAACGTCGTCGGGTTGAAACGTCCCGCCACCGTGTCTTGCCCGCCGGCCAGGAGTGGGGCCAAAACGCTGACCACGATGCCGTTGACGTGAAAGAGCGGCAGGATCAGCAGGCTGTGCGCGTCCTCGCCCATGTGCGTGAAGGCGATCATCGACTGCGCCATCGCCATAATATTGGCGTGCGTGAGTTCCACTCTCTGCGGAGATGTGCCATCTCGAGCTGCCGCGGGATTGGGTACCGCGCAAGGAGCTCGTCGAAACCGTTGCCCGACAATCCGTCTTGCTGATTCAGGCGTCTTCCAACAGATCTGGGGTGACCGCCGATTCGGTATCCGGGATGCCTTCCACCTTAGCCTTGCGGTCAGCCATCGACAACAGTCGCCGAATACGTCCGGCCACAGCATCTTTCGTCATCGCAGGGTCGGCGAGCCGGCCCAGCTCCTCCAAGGACGCCTGCCGGTGCTCGATGCGCAGTTGGCCGGCCGCGGCCAGGTGATCGGGCACGGTGTCGCCGAGAATCTCCAGTGCACGCTCGACTCGGGCGGCCGCCGCCACGGCGGCCCGCGCAGAGCGGCGCAGGTTGGCATCGTCGAAATTCGCCAGCCGGTTGGCCGTTGCCCGCACCTCGCGGCGCATCCGGCGCTCCTCCCAGACCAGCCGGGTGTCCTGGGCACCCATCCGGGTCAGCAACGCGCCGATCGCCTCGCCGTCGCGCACCACCACCCGGTCGGCACCACGTACCTCGCGGGCCTTCGCGCTGACCCCAAGCCGGCGCGCGGCCCCGACCAGCGCCAGTGCGGCCTCAGGGCCGGGGCAACTGACTTCCAGCGCCGACGAGCGCCCCGGCTCCGTCAGCGAACCGTGCGCCAAAAAGGCGCCCCGCCAAGCGGCTTCGGCGTCGCCGATACTACCGCCGACGACCTGGGCCGGCAGACCGCGCACCGGGCGGCCTCGCTGGTCGAGCAGACCGGTTTGACGGGCCAGCGCTTCACCATCGTTGGCGACCCGTAACACGTACCGGGTCTGCTTGCGGATCCCACTGGCCGACAACACATGCACGACCGCGTTGTAGCCGTACAGCTCGAAGATGTCCTTGCGCAGCCGCCGCGCGATGCTGCCCAAATCCAGCTCGGCCTCGACGACAACGCGGCCGCCCACGATATGCAGCCCGCCGGCGAACCGCAGCAAGGAAGTGACCTCGGCACGCCGCGCACTGACCGAATTCACCACCAGCCGGCTCAACTCGTCCTTGACTTCGGCCGTCATCGCCACGCGTCGTCACCCCTCGGTCCGCTGCCTCCCGGTCCCTGTGCGCCGGTCTGTTGACGTTCACTTTCGATGGGCACCGGGGCGGTCACCGGGGATGGCGCCGGGCCGGTGTCGCGCACCCGCACCCCTTCCAGCACCGCCGCCAGCTTGGCCGGGTCATGTAAAGGTGTACCAGGTCTGGATACATCGGCGAATTGGACTTGGGCTTCGAGTAGCGTTGCGGTGCGGCGCAGTTGCTCGCGCTCCCGGTCACCGGGCACCCGCTCGGCATCGATGATGATGTCGTGCACGGTGAAGCCCGGCGCATGCTGAAGCAACACGTGCAGATGACGCTCCGCCGAGAAGCCGGCCGTCTCCCCCGGCTCGGCCGCCAGGTTGAGCACCAGGGCGCGGCGGGCCGTGGTTGCCTGCAGCGCCGCGGCCAGCCCGGGCACCAGCACGTGCGGAATTACGCTGGTGAACCACGACCCGGGTCCCAGCACCACCAGGTCGGCGGCCATGATCGCGTCGACGGCCTGCCGGGTCGCCGGCGGGTTGGCGGGCAGCAACCGCACCCGCCGCACCTTTCCGGGCGTGGTCGCGATCGCCACCTGGCCGCGGATCACGCGGAACATCCGCGGGTCGGCCTCCAGGCCGGCGACATCGGCCTCGATCTGCAATGCGATCGGGCACATAGGCAGCACCCTGCCCGTGACACCGAGGATGCGGCCGAGTTCGTCGAGGGCGGCGACCGGGTCGGCCAGCATCTCGTTGAGGCCGGCCAGCAGCAGGTTGCCGATCGGGTGTCCGGCCAACGCGCCGCTGCCGCCGAATCGATGCTGGAGGATGGTCGCCCACAGTCGCCCGTATGGGCTGTCAGATGCCAACGCCGCCAACGCCATTCGCAGATCCCCTGGTGGCACTACGTCAAGTTCGCTGCGCAGCCGCCCCGAGGAGCCGCCGTCGTCGGCGACCGTCACCACAGCGGTGACGTGCGGGGTCAGCCGGCGTGCCGCTGACAGCGTCGCGTACAGACCATGTCCGCCGCCCAGAGCGACAATGCGCTGGCTCATTCGCGGCCCAGATCCCGGTGCAGCACCCGCACCGACAGTTGCGCGTTGAGTTCCAGCAGCTGCGCCAACGCCTCTGCGATGACAACGCTGCGATGCTTACCGCCGGTACAGCCAATGGCCACGGTCATGTAGCGCTTGCCCTCCTTGCGGTAGCCGTCGACAACCACGGATAGCAACCGATGGTAAGTGTCCAGGAACTCGGCCGCGCCGTTCTGGCCGAGCACATAGTCGCGCACCGCCGGATGTTGGCCGGTGTGCGGACGCAACTCGTCGACCCAATGCGGGTTCGGCAGGAACCGCACGTCCATTACCATGTCCGCGTCCATTGGCAGTCCGTACTTGAAGCCGAACGACTCGACGGTGACGCTGGTGTGCGCGACGGTCTCGCCGCCGAATGCGCGTTCGATGCTTTCCCGTAATCCGCGCACCGACAGTGTCGACGTGTCGATGATCAGGTCGGCCGTTGCGCGGACCGGAGCCAGCATCTCGCGCTCAGCGGCAATGCCTTCGGCCAAGGTTTGCTCGCCCTGCAGCGGATGGCTGCGGCGGTTCTGCTCGTAGCGGCGCACCAACATGTCGTCTGACGCCTCCATGAACAGCACCCGCGGGGTGATGTTGCGGGTGGCCAGGTCGTTGCGTACCCAGTCCAGGTCGCCGGTGAACCCGCGAGAACGCACATCCATCACCACCGCGAGCTGGGTGATCCGCGATCCTGCCGCCAGCCCGAAGTCAACCATGCGGGTGATCAGCTGGGGTGGCAGGTTGTCGGCGACATACCAGCCGAGATCCTCGAGCACCTTGGCCGCCGTGCCGCGCCCGGCGCCCGATAAGCCGGTCAGCAGGACGACGTCGATGCCGGATTGGGGTGCGCCGACGGGCTCGTCCCGCACGTCGTCCGGCAGTTCCGCGTACACGGCGCTCGGCCGGTTCTCGTCGTCCATAGCCCGGCCCGTCATCCGGTTGCCTGTCCGGCAACGCGCTGGTCGTCCCCCGCGGCGTCCGGCGCGTTCGATCCGGCTCGATCCGGCCGCAGCGCTTCGAGCACCGCGGTCGCTGTCGCGACACCGATCCCCGGCACAGCGGTGATCTCGTCGACGGTGGCCTCTTTGAGGCGGGCTATCGATCCGAAATGGCTGACCAGCGCTTTGCGCCGGTGCTCCCCCAGACCGGGCACCGAATCCAGCGCCGACACCGTCATCCGCTTGGACCGCTTGGTGCGGTGATAGCTGATGGCGAACCGGTGTGCCTCGTCACGTATCCGCTGCAGCAGATAAAGCCCCTCGCTGTTGCGGGGCATGATGATCGGGTCAGGTTCCGACGGTACCCACACCTCTTCGAGCCGCTTCGCCAGGCCGATCACCGCGACGTCGGTGATGCCGAGTTCGTCGAGAACGGTGGTGGCCGCGTTGACTTGCGGAGCGCCGCCGTCGACGACGTACAGATTTGGTGGGTAGGCGAACCGGCGCGATTTCCCTTCGGGAGCAAGCATGTTCGGATCCTGTTGGTCGTGCAGGTGGCGCAGGAACCGGCGTCGGGTCACCTCGGCGATGGAGGCGACGTCGTCGGAGCGGCCGCGGCCGGTAGATTCCCGGATGGCGAAGTGGCGGTAGTCCGACTTGCGCGGCAGACCGTCCTCGAACACCACCAAGGAGCCCACCACGTCGGTGCCCTGCACGTGGCTGATGTCGACGCACTCAATCCGCAGCGGCGCCTCGGCCAGCCCCAACGCGTCCTGAATGTTCTGCAGCGCAGCTGATCTGGCGTTGAAGTCGCCAGCCCGCTTCAATTTATGTTGCTGCAGCGCTTCTTTGGCGTTTCGCTCCACAGTTTCGGCCAGGGCCCGTTTGTCGCCGCGGCGCGGCACCCGCAGCGCTACTCGCGAGCCGCGTAGCTCCGACAGCCAGCTGGCCAACTCGTCGGCATTGG
>Ga0187766_10000896_pt1 | contig 17068 bp, 22 predicted proteins | sample 0216_QUI02_MP05__4_FD_132971 | JGI IMG/M metagenome (GOLD analysis project Ga0187766, IMG submission 132971) | Tropical peat soil microbial communities from peatlands in Department of Meta, Colombia - 0216_QUI02_MP05_20_MG | ecosystem: Environmental > Terrestrial > Soil > Wetlands > Peat ... | reverse complement strand
TATTCCACGCTCTTGGAGAGGACGCCTATTCGCAAGCGAATGTTACGGGAGGGCGCCCGTGTGCTATTTGGACGTTGGGGCAAAGTTGGGAAGGTAGTGACGGCTAGCTCGAAGGGAGCCCGATCACTCTGACCAGCTCGAACAGTCCGCCTAACCAAAGAGCCGCGCAGATGAGGATTACCGCATTGAAGGAGTCCTTCTTGGTCTTATGATGGAACGCCACGCTTCCCAGCAGGATTCCGAAGGTGCCTCCGATGAGCGCCAGGGTGAAGAAGGTCCTTTCAGGTATGCGCCGGCCATCTTCCCTGGCTCTTCGCTTATCGAAGGCCATTAGGACAAAGCCCGCTAGACCCGATAGTGCGAGCCAAACTGCAATGAGGTCCCAGGGCGCGTTCAAATCCCACACAACGGGATCGGCTTCTGCCCTAAAAGAGGCAAATGAAGATGCCTATCCAAAGCTGAAAAGGGGCGGCCTGCTCTTTATTACCCGGAAAGGTGTCCGGGCGCGAGGCCAGAATGACTTCGGACTTCGGATTTTCGATGGACGGGACCTACGAAGCCCCCGCAATCATGGTGGACGATGCGGTGGTTTTTCCTGAGATGGAGGTAAGCATGACGGTTCACGAGTCGCGGAGCGCCGCCGCCGCCGCGCAGGCGTTCAGGGAGCACAACCTGGTGGTTCTGATTCCTTCTCCCCGCGTTGATTCGGCGGTGGGGACAATCGGGACACTGGTGCTACTAAGGAGGACTGAACCCTCCACGGGCGCGGGCCCCCAGACAATCTGGAAGGGGCTCTGGAGGGTAAAGATCAACCGCGTTCTTGCCGAGGATCCCTATGTCCGGGTGCGCTTTTCGAGGGCGGAAGAGGTGCGCGACGTTCATTCCAGAAGCGCTGAGCTGATGAAGGCTGTATTCGACCAGATAGACGAGTTCGTCGAAATCGTCCCAGGCATCCCCCAAGAAATCGTATCCTTCCTCAAGGACGTTGATTCGCCGGGGAAGCTCTCCGATCTGTGCGCCTACTCTCCGTTCTTCACCAGGAGCGAAAGGCTCGACCTGCTAAGGACGCTTGACCCTGAGGAGAGGTTGAGGAAAGTGCACGAGCTCTTCGAAAAACAGCTTGGTACTCTGGCGAAGGTGAGCAAGACGCCAACCATTTTGGAGTGCCAAACGTGCATGGACCTTGCCGACAAGGCGTTCGAAGCAGGTCCGGCAATGGGCGCGAAGGTGGCGCGGCAGTTCCTCGAGCACCTGGCAAAGGAACATCCAGATGAGGTGCTGAGCATAATCGCCGAGAGGTATGGGCCGGCCTTCATGAGACGTAGAGCGCTAAAGTGAACCGGTAAACTGTCAGCAGGTGTAGAACACTAGAAGTAGCCTGAAAATTGGGTTGGGGAGTTTAGCGGCAGGAAATGGGCCGCTCAACCCCCTCCGTGCATGTGTACCGGGAACTTCTGTTTCTCTTCCTTCAGGAGGGCCCTCTCCGATGGCCTGTGCTTGATTTCGTTCGCCTTCATGAGGAGCTCCGTGCTCTCTCTGGCGCACTTGATCATGTGCACCGCCTTGTCGTAGAGTTCCTGCTTGCTGGGCTTGATCCTCGCCACGCCCTGGTCGATCGATTTCAGGGCGCAGGCGACCGCCACCCTCGGGTACACCTCCCACTCGTCCATCCGCGGGGTGATGTCCTTCTCGTTGATTCCCCTGTCCTCGGCGAAGTTCGCTAGCTCGGTGGCAGCAGCCACGCACATGTCGTCAGTGACTGTCGTGGCCCTCACGTCCAGCACTCCCCTGAAGATGCCAGGGAAGCCTAGGCTGTTGTTGACTTGGTTGGGGAAGTCACTCCTGCCCGTCGCCACGATCTTTGCTCCGGCCTCTTCTGCTTCCCACGGCCAGATTTCAGGGACGGGGTTAGCGCAGGCGAAAAGGATTGGGTCCTTGGCCATGGTCCTGATCCATTCCTTCTTGATTACGTCAGGACCGGGCTTCGCGGCGGCTACGACCGCATCGACGCCCTTGAAGGCGTCAGCCATGTCTCCTCTCCTTCCTTCTGCGTTTGTGATCCGAGAGAGCTCGTACTTCCAGCGGTCATCCTCCGCCTTGATGTCCTCCCTACCTGGGTAGATCAGGCCCTTGGTGTCCACCATCATAATGTTCCCCGGCTTGATCCCCCACTTCGTCAAGACGTAGGCGGTCCTTGTGTTGGATGCTCCCGCGCCCACCAGAGTGATGAGGCTGTCCTTCGGATCCTTCCCCACCAACTTGAAGGAGTTGATGAGGCCCGCAAGTATCACCGTGGCGGTGCCCTGCTGGTCGTCGTGCCAGACTGGGATATTCAGCCTCTTCCTGGCTTCCTCGAGGATGTGGAAGCACTTTGGCTTCTCGATGTCCTCCAGGTTGATGCCTCCGAAGCTGGGCTGGATCATCTCGAGGGTGCGGATGATTTCCTCAGGGTCCCTCGTCTTAAGACAGAGTGGGAATGCGTCGACCCCTCCAAGGTACTTGAACAGGATGCTCTTTCCCTCCATGACCGGGAGGCCTGCCTCCGGTCCGATGTTCCCCAGGCCTAGAACCCGGGTGCCGTCGGTGACTATTGCGACGAAGTTCCACCTGTTGGTGAGCTCGAATGACATGTTGGGGTTGACTTGGATCTCCTTGCAGGCTGCAGCGACGCCAGGGGTGTACCAAATGGCGAAGTCCTGGTAGCTTGTGATGGAGCACTTCGGCATGACCTGTAGCTTCCCCCCGTAGAACTTGTGCAGGGGAGGAGAGAGAAGAGAGGGTTTCTTTGCCTTCTCTAGTAGTTCCTCAGCGGTAGGTCTGTGCTCCTGGAGTTTCTGTTTCGACATGAAAGCTTGCGGCGTCCGTCAGCGTCTTAAATGGAACCGTACAGTTGTGAGCAATTGCGAGCAAATCGGGAGGGCTACACTGTCGGTTGGGGATACATCTGGCTCGTGAATTGGGAGAGGGTCTCCAACCGTCTGTAGTTCTCGCTGACCCCCTTCTTGATGGCCTCGAGTTCCCCGGCGTTCTGGGGTTGGAAGAGGTGCGAGAAGCGCCCCTGAAACTTCAGATACTCTTCCACAGGCTTGGGGCTCGAAACTGGGAAGGTGATCTTGTAGACCCCTCCGTCCACCTCGTAGAGCGGGAAGAGCCTGGTCTCGACGGCCAGTCTTGCCATCCTTATTGTCTTCTCGGAGTCGAACCGCCACCCTCTAGTGCAAGGGGCAATTACGTGAAGGAATGTAGGACCGTTCTTTGAAAGGGCCTTCCTAACCTTCGTCATCAGGTCACGCCAGTGGGATATGGACGCTGTTGCTGCGTAGGGGACATGGTGGGCGACAACGATGGACACCAGGTCCTTCTTCGTCTCCTGTTTTCCCGCACGGGCTGAGCCCACCTGGGTCGTGGTGGTCCAGGCGCCCAGCGGCGTCCCTCCTGATCTCTGAATCCCAGTGTTCATGTATGCCTCGTTGTCGTAGCAGATGTAGAGGAACCTATGCCCTCGCTCAATGGCTCCTGAGAGAGCCTGGAGGCCTATGTCGTAGGTCCCCCCATCGCCTCCGAAGACAATGATCGGATGCTCCTTAGCCTCGCCGCGCCGTGCCAGGGCCTTGAAGCCTGAATCGATTCCTGACGCCACCGCGGCAGCGTTCTCGAAGGCTGAATGAATCCAAGGCCTGTTCCAGGCAGAGTAGGGGTAGAGCGCAGTGGAAACCTCGAGGCACCCCGTCGCCTCTGCAACGATGGTGTCCTTGGGGGCAGCGAGCAGCACCTGCCTGACGACGATGGAGGCGCCACAGCCAGGACAGAGACGGTGGCCCGGGGAGAGAGGTTCTTCGGTAGGGAGTTCCTTCAGTCCCTTGATAGGCTCGTACAACTAGACCTTCACCCCATACATCACTGTGGATGCTCCGAAGGTGCTGCCTTCCTTCGCCATGCCGAAGATATTCTTCCCATCATCGATCGATAGGTCCCTGCCGCCGATGCCATAGACCACGCTCATGATGGGCTTGGGCAGCCCCGCAAGCTGCATGGCAGATTTCACGTCCTCGGATATCGGTCCCGACGGCGCGCCCGGACTGAGGCTCCTGTCCATGACCACGACTGCTTTGGTCTGGGCCAGGTGCGAGACCACCTGCTCCATGGGAAACGGCCTGTAAAGCTTGATGGCGAGCACCCCCACCTTCTCTCCCGACGAGTTCAACACCCGGGCGGCTGCTCTCATCGTCCCTGCGGCGCTGCCGTTGACGACCATGACGACGTCGGCACCATCGGTCCTGTAAGCGTCCACGGCACCGTATCTCCTCCCGCTGAATTCCTCGAACTCCATCTCCACCTCATCAAGGACGTGAAGGGCGTTCTTCATTGCCTCCGCCTGCTGCATCCTAAACTCGTAGTATGTGTCCGGAGTTGCGATGGCGCCGAATGTAAGCGGGGCCTCAGGGTCGATCTTGTGCTTCGGCCTCGGCCTTCCCAGGAATTTCCTGATGGGTTCGTCGTCGAGGAGGCGCACCCTCTCTTTGTCGTGAGACAGGATGAAACCCTCGAAGTTGATTGCCGACGGCAGCATCACCCGAGGGTCCTCGGAGAGCTTGAACAGCTGGATCGTCCTGTCGTAGATTTCCTCCACGTTCTCGGCATAGAACTGTATCCACCCCGAATCTCTCGAACCCATCATGTCTCCGTGGTCAGCGTTGAGGACCAGAGGGGCGCTTAGGGCCCTGTTTGCCACCGCCATCACTATCGGGAGCCTCATGCCTGAAGCGTTGTAGAGCATTTCGTGCATGTAGGCGAGACCCTGGCTGGAGGTCGCTGTGAAGACCCGAGCTCCCGTCGCCGCGGCTCCGACGCAGGCGGAAAGGGCGCTGTGCTCAGACTCGACTGGGACGAACTCCCCCACGAACTTGCCGCTTGCGACGAACTCGGCAAGCTTCTCCACTATGATCGTCTGAGGCGTGATGGGGTAGGCAGCCACGACGTCGACATCGCACTGGCGGACCGCTTCTGCCACCGCCTCGTCTCCTTGAAGCGCGGCAACGCGCAGAGTCTGAGCCAGCGTCACGGCTCCCTCACCATGGTTATCGCCTTCGGGGGGCACTCCGTCTCGCAAATTCCGCACCCCTTACAGTGATCGTAGTCGATGGTGACCTTAGCCCCCTCGCGCCTGACGATGGCTGGCTCTGGGCAGTATATCCAGCAGATCAGGCAATTGGTGCACTTCGCCTCGTTGATGATAGGTCTCTTGACCCTCCACCCCGAGACGATGTAGGACGCTGAGGTTCCTCCCTTGACAACCGCACCCTCTTCGAGCTGCTTCCAGCTCAAGCAGCGCTCCCTCCATCGTATCCGAGCTTGAGGGCCTCCTGGTTCCCTTCTAGCACCTTCCCCTTGAAACGGTCGCCGAGGACCTTCTCCAGGGATTCGGTGTCGACGATCCCCGTTGCCTTGAGGAGCGCACCGAGCATCGGCGTGTTGGGATAGTCCTTCCCCAGGCACTTCATTGCTATGCCGGTAGCGTCGAGGGTGACGACCTTCACAGACGGTTGGAGTTCGAGCTTGGAGCGCAGCTCATCCGGGGAACCGTCGTAGTTGCAGATGAACCAGCCGTCTTTAGCAAGGCCCTGGGTCGTGCTCTTGAACAAGGCCATGGATTTGTCTACCACCATCACAACGTCAGGGTTGCGGATGAATGAGTGAATCTCAATGGGACCGTCGCTAAGCCGAGCGTAGGCAGCAATCGGGGCACCTGACCTCTCGGCGCCAAACTCAGGAAAGGCTTGAACGTACTTCCCTTCAAGGACCGCAGCGTCCGCTATCAGTTGAGCGGCTGACACGACACCCTGGCCGCCCCTCCCATGGAGGCGCACCTCTGTCATCATTGACCAGCACTTAGGTTCGACCTAACGCTGAGGGCTATACACATTGAGCCTAACAGATACGGGCTCTCGACGGCAAATGTTGCGGATTTCTCTATGGTTGGGTCGGCTGAGCTGGCTGGGACATGGCCTTGGGCTTCATGCTTCGAGCCATCCAAACGCCGACAAGAATTAGCAGTATTCCGATGCCAAGACCCCCCAGGCCTATCGTCTTGTGCCATTGAGCCGCGTACATCCCGGCGCCTAGTATGACGCCCAGGACGCCGAGCACTGCAACAGCATAACCTGTGTTCATTCGTCTGGCCACACTAAGGGCTGGTATTTATCGGTGACTGGATCTATCCTGCGAAAGTCTCTGATGGCTCTGGGTAGACCACGTTGGTTACCAGGGTCTTGCCGCAGGTCACGCAGTTCACCACAGTCTCCGCGCAGTACTTGTGATACCTGGAGCCGCATTCGCACTCGATGAAGAGGTCGGGGGTGTCTGTCTCTAGGATGGACTTGATCTCTTTTCCGCATTGCACACAGATTCTCATGTACCGAACGATGTCCCTAAGCGTGAACACGCCGACTATCTTTCCCTTGTCCGTCACGAGCATCCTCCTAATGCCCTTCCTGTTCATCAGATCGATCGCCTGTCGCAGCGGCTTGCCTTTGTCGATGGTGACCGGAGCCTTCGACATCACATCCTTCACCTTGACAGTGCGCGGGGAAAGAGATCTCGCGACTACTCTCCTAAGGACATCCCTTTCGGTAAGGAAGCCGACCGTCGCCCCCTTCTTGGTGACGACGATACTCCCCCTGTTGTTCTTCGCCATCTTCTTGGAGGCGCCTACAACGGTGGCCTGCTCCTCGATGGTGATTATCGGTCTGGCAATCTTTCCAGCAGGAAGGTCGAGGGCCATGGCGTCTCCGCCCGTGCATGCTCCTAATTAATCTGGCTCGCTGCTAACGGTGTCGATGGCTGGGGGTGCACTACTGAAACCTTTCGAGAGACGGAGCGCTACAGGTGTCGGGCCTCCACCCCACCATCACATCCTTCGGGGTCATGGAGTACCTTCTCACCAAATCAGACAGCTTCGCTATGATCTGCTCCTCCCCCGCTAATGCCTCGGCTGTTCCCATTGCTGCTGTCGCCTCGAACAATAACCTGGATTCTTCGTACCCCGCAAACCTGAGGATGTTGAAGGACACGTATGACACGCCGGCGCTGCTCAGCTCCTCGAAGAGCTCCTCCATTTCGACCAGGACGATACCTGGAATGACGGGAGCAAGCGAGACCCAGGTCGATATCCCTGCCTTCGAGAGTCTGCTGAGGGTATCAATCCTTCGTTGGAGTGGAGGGACGCCCGGTTCGAAACGTCTGACCGGGACGGAGGTGATGGACATTCCAACCCTGACCCACTCGAACCTCTTGAGCAGGTCGAGGTCCCTGAGGACCAGAGGAGATCTGGTCAGGACCGATACCGGATACCTGTGACTAAGTAGCACTTCGAGGCATCGCCTTGTTATGCCATACCTTGCCTCCACCGGTTGGTATGGGTCGGAGGCGCTCGAGAGAAACACCTCGTCCTTCCTCATTCCCCTGAGTTCCTTCTGCAGGACCTGGGGGGGCGTTCATCTTCACGTCAACGTATGATCCCCATCTCCTCTCGTCGTGCGTCAGGGACGGGGCGTAGCAGTAAACACAACCGTGGGTGCAGCCCCTGTACAGGTTAGCAGTGTATCCTGTCGACCCTCGATACGCGAGTGGGTGAAGGAGGGAGTTGCACCTGACCTCGCGGACTGTCAGACCGCCAGCGGTGCGTCCAACTGTTGATGGTTGGGGTGGTATCAGTGCGAATGGCATTGAAACGCCGTGGTTGCTTCGCTAGATAATAGCGGTCAGGCTTAAGGGAACGAAAACATGGAGAGGGGTGGCCGAAAGTGATTCTTTTCCACGTCATAGGCCCCGGTCTCCGGCCGATGGAATCCCTCCGGATAAGAACGCGGCCCGGAGGTGAATGATGCGGGGTGGAGAGAGTCAGGGAGATGGACAGGAAATACCACTTCTTCAGGCTGGCGCAATTCGGGATCGCCGGAATCATTGGTTTCCTTGTCCTTGAGGCGATACTTGTCGCAGGGCTTTACTTCATGTATGGGGATGCCGACATTCCGAGCAACCTCGCTTCCTCGCCGGGGCTACTGTCACTGGACATCTTCGCGTCTGTTATCGGCGTGGTTGTCGGATTCTTCGTGAACGAGAAGACTACAGTGAAAGGTCTGGGCAGGCGCGGGAATGGGCGGAAAGGTACCCTCGTCAGGCTGGGTAAATTCGAAGGTGTCTATGCATTCGGTAGCGCCATAACCATCGCAGTCCAGCTGGCACTTCTGGCATGGATTTCATTGTCCCCGGCGTTAGGGAACATCATCGGTGCCATAGCGGCCTATCCAGTGAGCTATTTCATCTCCATGCGCTTTGTTTGGAAGACACAGTAGCTTTGGTCAGGGCGTGCGCTGGCCGACGAGAGAAAAAAGTAAGGAGGCTCGCTAAGGCTACAGCTTCGCGCCGCACTTGGTGCAGTATGTGGCTGACGCAGCCAGCTGAGTGCCACAGTTGGGACAGAACTTCGTCCCTAGCTGGGCAGACATCGAGCCCATTGGCTGAGGACCCATTCCGCCCATCGATTGGGGCTGCATGCCAGGCACAGAATCGGGTATGCCGAAGAAGGCGACGACTTGGAGAATGATACCCACGAATAGGACGATGAGCCCAACACCTACAATGGTCAGGATGGCACCGATAAAGTAGAGCAGGCCCGCTGTCCTGAACATCCCAACATTGAGCTTAGAGGCCATGGTATCGTAGGCACGCCTGATGAAAATCGAAGATATGATTAGAGCTATCCAAGCGACAGAGAGACCCACAATTACACCCGCAATTGCAGAAAATGCGAAGGTGAATGTGCTGAATATTGCACCTGTAATGAAAATGAAAGCAATAGCTACGGCACCAATTATTCCTGTGATCACAGCATAGAGCATGTTGTCGAAGATTGTCTTATCGCCCAATTCGTCCGAGACGTATTTTGTGGCAATTAGAACGAGGATGTATCCGACAATGTTCGCGACAGGTAAAAGGATGAGGATTGAGCCGACTCCGCCCAGAGTTTTAGCATCTCCGAGCTTCGACATGGCTTTTCGCGGCCTACCAGAGGTAGGTGCCTCTTTTAATCGTGTAAAGAGAATTTGTGGGGAAGAAGCAGGGTTACTGCAGCTTGAAGCCCTTCAAGAAAGCTGCGAGCTCGACCAGGGTGGGATTATCCCCCGCATTGCGAAGCCGAACGGTGAAGTCCTGGTTCCCGATTCTGACTGCCACCTGCGGCTGATACTCCGTCCTCGTGAACAGGATGCTGCCGTAGTGGACCCTCCCGGCCAGGTTCTCACGGACCACTTCCTCCGTGGGCTGCATCGGGGCGATGAAGAAGGCAATGCCGTCTATCCAGTTGATGCTCGGCTGCACCTGGTGGGCCCCGCTTAGCGCCAGTCGAACGATGTCCTCGAAGAACACGCTCGGATTCGACTGCTCGATGATTTCGTGGACAACCAGCTCCTGGTAGGGCGTGTAGGTGATCTTCATCCCTAATAGGCTCCTGCCATTCATGGTCATATTAGCGGTCTAGTATGTATTCCGATGTCACCCCCCGGGCGCTATCGGATGGTGTAGAGCACCAAAGCCGCCAGCCCAAACGGGACCAACGATGCCACGAATGGAACGACTGGGGAGAGCGCGCTGTATAGGTAGCCTGCGAACACCTGAGAGGGGAGCGCGACCAGAGTTGGTAGTATGCTGAACATAGCGAGGACCTTCCCTCGATTCCGCTGCTCTATTGCCTCTGCCTGGATGGTAGAAAGCGAGGGGGACTGCAGCGCGGTTGACACGGCACCTGTTACGCCCCACTCAAAGAGCTCGTCCATAGTTTTGGCCTGGGTGAACATAACGTTGCTAAGGGGCGCAGCTACGGACGCCAGCAGGATACTCTTTTTCGACCCTAGCCTGCGGATGAGGAAGACGACCGAAAAGAGCAGTATGACAGTGGCGGCACCAGCCAGATCCACCACCACGCTGTAGCTTAGTGCGTTAATGCCGAGGTAGTTTACAACATAGATGGAGACATAGGGGGAAGTAAACCCTGTTCCTATACCAGCCAGTGTAACGTAGATGAGCAGCCTCCTGACCACACCCCCGGACTGCCGGATGGCCCCGATGCCGTCGACGAACGAATCTCTTAGGTGTGCCGCGAAAGACTTGGCCGTGGGTCTCGTCACGACGTAGGTCTCGCTCAGTTTGATGGAGCGGAGCCCCACTGCAACGATTCCGAACATGCCGCTGCTCAGGTAGCAGAGTCGCAGCCCAGGGTTCGTCCCAAAATGGTTGATCAGTATCCCGCCGATGGTCGGGGCGAAAGTAGAAGGGATGGTATTGATGGCGCTGAATACAGCGAACCCACGTATCCTGTCCTCAGGCTCGATGGAGTCCATCATGATAGAGTTGAAGGCGGGGGTGTAGAAACTGGCGACCGAGGCAAGCGTGAGGGGCACTAGGATAAGGATGGGTGAGCCGATGACGCAGTAGACGAAGGCGCTGGCAACGGAGACCCAGCTGAAAATCACGACGACCCTCCGCCTCCCCCAGACGTCTGCGATGTACCCGCCGACAAGGAGAGCAAGAGCTGTCACTCCAGTGCCGTAGGCGACGAGGAGCCCGATCTGGAAGGGTGCGGCCCCAAGGGATGAGAAGTACACAGACTGGTAAGGGTTCGCCATAGCAGAACCGATGGACCAGATGGCGGAGGTCGAGGTAAGAATCCAGGCACTCCTAGGGAGGAGAAGGAACCGCCGCAGCCTGGCTGGCAGACCGCTCACGGCTGGACGAGCGAAGAGGTGCGCGCCTTATGTTTTGTTCCTCGTGTTACCCTGCATGATGAGGCAATGGAGAGAAGCCCATAGATGTCCGAGGGGTGTCATCGGATCACAAGTAAGACATAATGATGACAGTGTGATTAAGAAACGTTGATTCGTTTTCTAAAATGGCTGCGGCAAGATAGGACGGACGGCGAGTTGAATGATTGAAGAGGGTGGGACGAGTTTCAGCGATAGGATGCGGCACAGGCTGGTCGAGGAGTTTGCGGTCTCCTACTACAACGGATCCATCAAACCCAACCTTGCAGAGAAGAATCCGATTAACTGGCAGGACATAGAGTACCTGATGGATCGGCCCCAGTTCGACAGGATCCAGAGGGCAGACATCTGGTCCTATGGGAACGCTGTCGGTACTGGATATCAATTCAGGGTCGTGTACAAGGACAAGCGCTACTCAGATTTGGAGAAGCTGCTTGAGATGTATTCGGGCACCGTCCCGACGGCGGACGAGGACAGAACGCTGGCCGAGCAGAGGCTCTACGAGATGATCCTGCTGATGATGAAGGAGGGGAGGCTCCCTAAGACTTTCAAGGTGCAGTCGACGAAGGAGGCTCAGGAGGAGAGGCTTCTTGCAATGGTGGAAGAGCTGGGACACTCGATGGACGAGCTAGGGAGGAGGGTCAAGGAACTTGAAGCCCGGCTGGCATCTCAGGAAGCCACCACGACCCAGGCAGGTACTCCCTCGCCGGTCGTCACGAACCCCTAGTTGGATAGACTACGACGGGTGGTAAGGGTTACCGTACTTCTCTAGCGAGACGAGTTCCTCGAGGGACTTCCTGTTCTTCTTACCCTTGATTGCCTTGACCGGATAACCGAACCCCAGGACTGCGGCCGGCTTCAGTTCCGGCGGGATCCCGAAGTCTCTCCGAAGCTCTGGTTCTTTGAACCCTGTGAAGAGGCGGGAGACCACTCCAAAGTTCCATGCCGCGAGTTCCATGTCCTGCAGGACCCTTCCTCCGTCGACGTTGGAGCCAGGCACCTTGGGGTCGATATTGATGATGACCGCGAAGTCGGCGTTTTTCACCCACTGCCCGGTAGTACTGTCCTGAGCCAGGGTGGCCAGGTTCTTTTTGTCCTGAACAATAATGAATCGCCAGTGTTGACTGTTCATTGATGAGCCTGTGAACCTAGCAGCCTGCAGGATCTTCGTCTTCGTCCTGGCGTCGACGCCTTTGTCGGCGAAGTCACGGATATCGAGCTTAGTGACAATTGCCTCATAGGTGTCCATGGGAACAATGGTCGTGAGGTACATGATTAGGTTTGTGGTGCGGGGGCAATTGGCCGGCTCATTTCCTAGAGTATCCTGTTCTCGATGTGCCCGATACCTTCGGCCTTGACCCGGATCACATCTCCCCTCCGCAAGGTCCTCTTGCGGGCAACTCCCACCCCCGCAGGGGTGCCAGTCGAGATAATGTCCCCCGGTTCAAGTGTCAGTCTGCTTGTGACATGCTCGACTATCTTTGGCACATCGAAGACCATGTCAGAGACGCTTTGAGACTGGACCCTGTCGCCGTTCAGATATGTCTCGATCCTGAACTTCGAGAAATCTCCTGCTTCGTCTGGGGTTACAATCCATGGTCCGACGGGGGTCGCTCGATCGTTGGCCTTGCAGGAGAACCAGTCGAGCATCACCCCGCTTCCCTGAGGCACACGGAAGAGGCTGCGGGCCGAGACGTCATTCAGGAGGGTGTAGCCTGCGACGTACGCCCAGGCGTCCCGTTGCGAGATGTTTCTCGCCCTAGTTCCAATCACGACTGCGATCTCCCCCTCGTAGTCCATGATCTGACTGTGAGTGAAATGAGGTATGGGGCTGTACGGACCTGTCAGGCTCGTGTAGAACTTGGTGAATAGTATGGGTTCCTTGGTCTGCTCCGACTGCATCTCCTTGATATGGCTGTAATAGTTTGCTGCCATGCAGAGGATTTTCGAGTTCCGACCAGCAGGAGCCATGAGGACGGTGCTGTCCACATCAAACGTACTTGTCTTGGGCTGGGCCCTCAGGTTGACGAGGTCGGCGACGGCGTCAGAAAAACTCGTGTAAGATGGGGAAAGGTCAGACGCCTTCCCATCCGAGTAGATTCCGAACGACTCCCTACCGTCGGGAGAGGAAAAGCGGACAAGCTTCACAATGCGCCGGGACCAGGTTGCGATAAAAAGAGTTGCAACAATGGTCAAGGCTTAAATCGAATCTAGGGGCAAAAGGAGGGTTGCCCCTGAGAGACATCGGGGACTCGGTCACCTACGGCATTTTCGGAAAGGTGAACGAGATGGCTGCCAGAGGGGTCAAGGTCTACCCGCTGGCCATCGGCGAACCTTCGTTTTCGACCCCTAGGGGGATAATCGAGAGGGCTCGGGAGTCCATGGTCGAGGGAGACACACACTACGTTTCGTCGTATGGCATCCCTGAGGTCAGGGAGGCGATCAGGGACAAGGTGACTAGGGGCAATGGAATCAACGCCGAGGTGCCAAATGTGATGTTCATCTCGACCAAGCTCGCCATTTACGCCTCAATCGTAGCCACCTCAGACAGGGGAGGGGAGGTGCTGATACCCAACCCAGGCTATTTCTACTCCCAGCCTGTCGCACTTTCAGGAGCAAGGCCGGTCTGGTATAACCTGGCGGGAGACTATTCCCTTGACCTCGACGAGGTCAGGAAGCGGATCACGAAGAAGACGAGGGCGATAATAGTGAACACCCCTTCGAACCCCACCGGGAAGGTGCTCTCGAGGCGGGAACTGAAGGAACTGCTCGATTTTAGCAAGGAGAGGAAAATCTACGTGATAAGCGACGAGTCCTATGAAGACCTCGTCTACGAGAGGGAGCACGTATCCGTGGGGTCACTGGAACCTGAGCCTTCGTCGGTGATTTCTGTCTTCAGCCTATCGAAGAGCTTCGCGATGACTGGATGGCGGGCCGGGTATGTGGTTGCAGAGGAGACGGTCATAGGCCTGCTTGATAGATTCATAGAGCAGACCCTCAGCTGTTTCCCACCCTTCATACAGCGCGCTTCAGCCTACGCACTTCGCGAGGAAGGCGTCAGTACCCGCCGGTTCAGGGAGGAGCTTCGCGAGAGGAGGGCGCTTATGGAGCGAATGATGAAAAGGATCCCCCGCCTCGAGTTCAAACGTGCCGAGGGCGCTTTCTATGCCTTCCCGAAATACAACGCGAATATCACCTCAATGGAGTTCAGCAGGAGGCTTCTCGATTCGAAGGGAGTGGCAGTGCTCCCGGGGAGAATTTTCGGTGACGCTGGGGAGAAGCACCTGAGGATTTCGTTCGCCGCGCCCAGGGAGACTATAGAGGAGGGCATGAGCCTGCTCGGCGAGTTCGTCAAGGGGCTCCCGAGGTGATTGCAGACTGGGACCTCGACTCTGTTTCAGCTTCCCCCATCACCTGGACGATGACCTCGCGCCGCCTTGGCCTGATGTCGAGCTCCACGAACACGATCTGCTGCCATGTTCCGAGGGTGAGGACGCCCCCTTCGAAAGGGACGGATAGGCTCGGACCTACGAGTGACGCCTTGACGTGGGACCTCCCGTTATCGTCGTGCCACGCCTTCTGATGCTCGTAGTCGATGTCCCTTGGTGCAACTCTTTCCAGCATTCCTGGGAAGTCCTTGGCAAGCCCGGGCTCGAATTCGATGGTGGTGACTGCTGCGGTCGAACCGGGGACGAAGATCGTTGCCACTCCTGTATCGAGTCCGCCCTCCTCGACGGCCTGCTGCACCAGTCCCGTTATGTCGACGACGTCATTCTCGGCTTCGGTGCTCAGCTCGAGATGCTTGGTGAAGACGGGCATGGGCGGAGTGACGGTTCAACGCGTTTATACGACTAAGGGGACGAGGCTTGAATGGACATGGAGATACTTGAGGGGAGCGAGCTGAAGCGTCGAATGCTCGAAAGCTATGCCAGTGACCCTAAGGGGTGGAGCTTCACGGTTTCCCCATCCCCAGGCTCAGGGTTCCTTAATGCTACGGTAGCGGGGCCCGACTGCGCCTGGATGCTGAAGATAGACTCCCTCTTCAAGCCCACCCCAATTGTGATTGGTTCTCCGGCCGAAGCCCTTCGCAGGAGGCCAGAAGGTCCTTTCCCCTATGGCTACCGAGGTCTCCCACCCGAACTCGCTATGCAGTTGATGGGAGGAGGGAGCGGGACTCCGAGTGGGCCCCTACGGAGGAGTCTTCTGTCAGTGTTAGGATCCGAGCCCGTTGTCCCGGAGAAAGGCGGGAGTTACGCCGAAGGACCCCTAGTCTTCACAGGTCCCGGAAGTGTGAGCCTCTCTGACAAGCAGAGAGAGGTGGACGCCAGACTCGCTTCAGAGATGCGTCGCCTCCTCAGGCTCAGGTACCCGGCCTACGGCTGAAGGGCTACGTCCATGTCTGCAACCGCAGACAAAGAGAGCGGCCACCCTCGCGCAGAGGGAGAAAGGGCGAGGGGCGTCCGGAGAAAAGTATGCGTCGTGGTCGGAATAGGAAACCCCCTCATGGGGGACGACGGTTTCGGAATCGAGATGGCAAAGGCATTGAGGAGGTTCAACTTGGGAAGGAGGGTGCTTGTCCTTGAGCGTCAGACCATGGATTTTTCGATCCTCGATTCCGCGAAGGGGGCGTCGAAGCTGGTCATCGTTGACGCCGTGAAATCAGGTAGGCCCCCTGGCAGTGTGGTGAAGTTCATCGTGGGCAGGGGCCCGTCTCCAGTTCTCCTCGTTCCCCTATCGCATGAGGTGAATCTGGGCGACATCTTCGCCCTTGCGAGAAAGAGCGGGATTCACCCCCCTCTAACTGTGGTGGTCGGGGTGGAGCCAGCAGACTCCACTGCCGGAAAAGGTCTGTCGGTGGAGGTCAAAGAGGCCCTTCCGCGTGCACTTAAGGAGGTCAGGGACGAGGTGAAAGCGTGCTTGGAAAAGGGGAACGGGGCACCCAGCTAGGCTTTCCTCAGGTCCAGCCTCAAGAAATGGGTTGCGCAGGATATGCAGGGGTCGTAGTTGCGGATTGCCATCTCGCTGAGCCTCCTTGCTTCGGTGGCCTCTGAATTCATTATCCGCGGAACCAGAAGCCTGACGTCATCCTCCATCCTTGCCTGGTTCTGGGCGGTCGGCGGAACGATCTTGGCACTTTCAACGTAGCCCCTGGCGTTGACCGTGTAGCTGTGGTAGAGTATGCCTCTGGGCGCTTCGCTGACGCCATAGCAGGTGCCGGCCTTCGCCTTGTAGGGGACGCTGGGGCGAGCAGGCTTCTCGTATTCATTCACCTCCCTCGCCGTCTCCTCAAGGGCGTGCACTATTTCCAGGGCCCTGACGATTATGCTCTGAAACGGATCCTTCAGTGGGGGCTTCAGCCCGACCCCCTTGGCCAAGGCCCTGGCGGCGGGGTTGAGTTGGCGGTTGTTCAGGCTGAACCTAGCGAGGGGGCCCACCATGTAGGATCCCCCGCCTTTGGTACGAGAGTGCAACGCGTTTGAGTAATCGACCTGGTATTCCTCGAAGTTCTCTTCGAAGTCACAGGGCTGAAGGCAGAGCCCCTGGTTTGAGACTATCTCCCCTCGGTCGATGGCATAACGCGCGGGGTCGTATAGGCAAACTAGGGTGGACTCCCTTTCCAAAGACGGCCCTTTGAGAGATGCGACGAAAGCAACCATCTTCTGCACAGAACTTCGAAGCCTGTCTAGCTCCGGCAAGAGTGATGCGAGGGTCTCCTTCGAAGGCGCTCTGTGGATTCCTCCTATCTTCAGCGACACAGGATGAATCTCCCTTCCCCCGATAATCGACATGAATCTGTTGCCCAGTCTCTTGAGGGTGAGCGCCTCTCTCACCAGCGCAGGGTCTCTCTTGGCCATCGCGATGGCATCGGGGACTCCCATGTAGTCAGGGGCAGCGAGCATGAAAATGTGGAGGGCGTGGCTTTCAATCCATTCGCCGTAGTACAGAATCCTCCTGAGCCTCCTGACCTGCTCGTCTACCTCCACTCCGAAGAGCCCCTCGAGAGCGTTCAGTGAGCTGATTTGGTATGCGACAGGGCAGATGCCGCAGATCCTAGAGACGAGGTCGGGTACCTCCTCCGCGCGCCTCCCCTTGAGGAGAGCCTCGAAGAACCGTGGAGGCTCGAATATGTTCAGCTTGACCTCAGGGCATCCTGTGTCTGTTTCAACAATGGACAGCGAGCCCTCTCCTTCCACCCTCGCCATTGGACCGGTGTCCACCACGACGCGCCTAACCATTCTTCTCTATCCACC
>Ga0187766_10000895_pt1 | contig 17073 bp, 13 predicted proteins | sample 0216_QUI02_MP05__4_FD_132971 | JGI IMG/M metagenome (GOLD analysis project Ga0187766, IMG submission 132971) | Tropical peat soil microbial communities from peatlands in Department of Meta, Colombia - 0216_QUI02_MP05_20_MG | ecosystem: Environmental > Terrestrial > Soil > Wetlands > Peat ... | reverse complement strand
TCCATATCGAAGCCTGCACGACTCCCAACTTCGTGAACACGGAGGATACACGCCACGTAAAGATTGAAGGAGATCGCCTGACGATGCTCTGGTATTTCGACAAAGAGGGCAGTGCGCCTTATTACGAATACATTTGGGAGCGCTTGAAACCGGTGGCCGCTACAAAATAGCCGATTCGGCTCGCGACATGGACCACAAGCGCCTCGTGCCTGCGGGGAATGACAGGAACGAAGTGAGCAAACGGTGATAGGCCAAACCGTCTCGCATTACCGCATCACCGAGAAACTCGGTGGTGGTGGGATGGGTGTCGTGTACAAGGCCGAGGACACTCGCCTTCATCGCAACGTCGCACTGAAATTTCTACCGGACGATGTGGCACAGGATGCGCAAGCCCTGGCACGTTTTCAGAGGGAAGCGCAGGCGGCATCGGCTTTGAATCACCCGAACATTTGCACCATCTACGACATTGGCGAAGAGAACGGCAGAGCCTTCATCGCCATGGAGATGCTGGAAGGGCAGACGCTCAAGCATGTGATTCGTGGCAAGCCGATGGACGTGGAAGAGATTCTCGATATCGGCGTGCAAGTTGCGGATGCGCTCGACGCGGCTCATGCGAAAGGGATCGTCCATCGCGACATCAAACCAGCCAACATCTTTGTGACGAACCGTGGGCACGCGAAGATTCTCGATTTCGGACTCGCGAAGGTGACGGCACAGCCGAAGCCGATTCCGGGGCCGCTCGCGGGAGCCACAGCCCCGACCATGACGGCCATTCCCGAGGCGCACCTGACCAGCCCCGGGGCTGCGCTTGGAACAGCGGCATACATGTCTCCAGAACAGGCACGGGGAAAGGAACTAGACGCACGTACGGACCTCTTTTCTTTCGGTGTGGTGTTGTACGAGATGGCCACAGGCGCGCTGCCGTTTCGGGGCGACACGTCCGCAGTGATATTCGAGGCTATCCTAAACCGTGCTCCGGTCGCGCCGGTTCGCCTGAATCCCGACCTGCCGCCGCAGCTGGAAGCAATCATCAACAAGGCGCTCGAGAAAGACAGGGACATGCGCTATCAGCATGCTTCAGAACTCAGCGCCGACCTGAAGCGGCTTCGGAGGGACTCGACACCAGGCAAGACCGGGACCTTTCATACAGAAAAGGCGACCCCGAAGAGTCGCAAGGTGATGTACATCGCGCTTGCAACCGCGGCGCTTCTGATCCTGGGGGTGGTGCTGTATCGTTCGCGGATCCATTCAGGCTCTTCGGGATCGCTGCAATGGGTTCAGCTGACGAACTTCGTGGATTCAGCAACTTCGCCGGCTCTTTCGCCCGATGGCCGCATGCTGGCTTTCTTGCGAGGGCCAAGCACGTTTGCCGGGCAGAGCGAGTTGTATCTGAAAATGATGTCCGGAGGCGAACCCGTGGCCCTAACCCATGACGGGACGCCGAAGATGAGCCCGGTGTTCTCTCCTGATGGTTCCGAGATTGCGTATACTGTCCCGTCCAGATGGGACACTTTCCTGGTGCCCACTTTGGGAGGTGAGCCGCGGCTTTTCCTTCCCAACGCCTCGGGCCTGACTTGGATCAATCCACGCCAGTTGCTTTTCTCTGAACTGAGAGAAGGGCGGCACATGGTGATTGCGACGAGTGAGGAAAACCGCAATGCCGAGCGATTGGTCTTCTCACCACCCACGCAGGGCAGCATGGCACACCGATCCTACATTTCTCCGGACAGGAAATGGGTGCTGGCTGTCTGGATGGGAGCCGAAGGACCTTGGGAGGCCTGCCAGCTGGTGCCCTTTGATGGCAGTGCACCCGCGAAAACCGTCGGCCCTCCAGATGCCGCGTGCACGTTCGCGGCGTGGTCACCGGACGGACAGTGGATGTACTTCAGTTCGGAGGCAGGGGGGCGGTACCACACCTGGAGGCAAAGGTTTCCCAACGGAAAGCCCGAGCAGATCACTTCTGGCGTGAACGAGGAAGAAGGAGTAGCGATGCCGCCAGACGGGCGTTCGTTTATCACTTCCGTGGGCTCGTCCACAGCAACTGTATGGGTCCATGACAGCGGCAGAGACCACCAAGTAACTTCGGAGGGAAACGCTTACTTCTTCGACCCTGACATGAGCGGAAGACAGGTGTTTTCGCCGGATGGCGGCCGAGTGTTTTACCTCATGGGCACGCAGGGGCAAGCGCACGAGCTGTGGTCTACGGAGCTGGCCACGGGCAAGAGCGAGACGGTGGCGTCTGACTCCCAATTGTTCGGATACGATGTGTCGCCTGATGGACGAAGTGTGGTCTATTCGGCGGCAGGGGAGAATGGCGCCCGTTTGCTCTGGCTGGCGCGCATCGACCATCGGGTGGCGCCGCGTCGATTAAGCACCACCGGAAAAGATCTGAGTCCCATGTTCCTGCCGAATGGAGATTTGATCTTCGCTTCGCTGGAGGGTGAACAAAGCCACCTCTATCGCATGAAACCGGATGGCAACGACCGGCGGAGAATCTACGATGGCGCCGTGATACAACTGGAAACAGTCTCCCCAGATGGCCTCTGGGCCGTTGCGCAGACAGAAGTCAAGAACGAGGACGTCCCGCGGGCGATTGTTGCCATCTCGCTCGAAAACAACAAAACTGTACGTATCTGCAGCGGGCTGTGCGCAGTACGCTGGTCGATGGACGGAAGGTCCTTCTTTATCTACGTGATTGGAGGTAGCCAGGGGCGCGTAATGGGATTGGGATGGGGGACGTTTGTTGTGCCGCTTGCGCCAGGAGAGATTTTCCCCAGACTGCCTTCCACCGGGGTGACTGCGACGGCAGATGTTTTGGCGATTCCGGGAGCCAGACAACTGGAATCGTATGTCTTGCCGGGAATGAACGGAACAGTCTATGCGTTTGACCGGCCGGTCGTGCATCGCAATCTGTTCCGGATACCCTTGCAGTGACACGACTCAAAGAATGCCAATGATTTCCCACCACTGGCCGCGCGTCTCCGGCAATACGCCTAAGGCTGTCATTATCCCTTGGCTAGCACGACCCTCTAGCACGTAGCTTCTGAGCCGGAGCCCTTCCATCGGTGTGGGGGTGGGCATTCTGGCGCCAGAATCGTCCGTAAATATATAGCTACAGTAGAGAGTGTATGGACTTCAGGTAAACTATCACATTTGCTAGCTCTGGAAGGAATGACTTACTCCAACTTTAGGCAGGCTCTCAATTTGCGTATGATCGCTTTTTTCAATGGCCAACACCAATACTAGGCAACGCGCCGGATGAGAATCCTTGTCGTCGAAGACGAGAGGAAGGTTGCAGAGGCCTTACAAGAAGGCTTAGAAGCGGAATCGTACTCTGTTTCGCTTGCGTATTCAGGAGAAGAGGGCTTTTTCCGCGTAAGCGCAGAGTATTTCGATCTCGCAGTGCTAGATGTCATGCTTCCGGGACGAAGTGGTCTTGAAATGCTCTCTACAATGCGGAAACAAGGCATCAAAACCCCCGTCTTGTTGCTGACTGCAAAGGACACCGTACATGATCGCGTCTTAGGTCTTGATGCGGGCGCGGATGACTATTTGGTCAAGCCGTTTGCGTTCCCGGAGCTCGCCGCTCGGATTCGGGCACTTTTGCGTCGAGGCAATCCGGAATCGCGGCTACGTTTGGCAGTTGACGATTTAGCGATGGATCTAGCGAGCCATACGGTCAGCCGCGGAACCAGGGAACTCGATCTGACTGCAAGGGAATTCGAGTTGCTTCAATACTTGCTCGAAAATAAAGGCGAAGTCGTCTCTCGCGAAACAATAGCGCGTGACGTCTGGAAAGACATGACGAGGCACGCCTCGTTGGACAATGCGATCGATGTTCATATGGTGCGCTTGCGCCGCAAAGTGGACGAAGGCTGCCGAACGAAGCTGATTCACACGGTGCGCGGCGTAGGATTCGTCTTGAAGGCGGTAGCACAGTGAGCCGGCTCGGACCCAAACACGTACGCACGCGACTGACAGTATGGTATGTGGCCGTCCTTGCAGGCACGCTGCTGCTTTACGGCGCGGGCACGGCAGCGCTCGTCCTTTATCAATTGCGGGCGGAACTTGATCATCTTGCGAGCGACGATTTGGAGAGCGTGGAAGGCCTGCTGAGTTTTGGCGCGGACGGAAAGCTCAGTTTGCGGAGTAACTATCACGATCATCCGTATCCCACGAGCGCGCAGGATCGCCTGCTGGAAGTCCTCGGCTCGGATGGATCGATTCTCTATCGCAACGACCTGCTGGGAGACCGGACATTGGGCAGTGCGCCGAGTCCTGCCGAAGGGCTGGGCGGATATTCCGTGCGATCGATACGCCTGCCGGACGGAACTGCCGTTCGGGTAGTCAGCAAGCAGCACAATATCGAAGGTCGGCCCACGCTCATTCGAGTGGGGTTCAGCGAAGAGATCCTGTGGCGGCGTTTTTGGCAGATCTCCATAGGCATGCTTGCAGGTTTGCCGCTTGCGCTCGGACTCGCGGGGGCTGGCGGCTATCTTTTGGCGAAACACGCACTCGATCCGATCGATCGGATGGCGCGTCGCGTTCACGAAATCAATGTGGACCGGTTGAATGCGCGCCTGGAAATTGAAAATCCGGATGACGAACTCGGCGCGCTTGCTAAGGCTTTCAATGAAACGCTGGCGCGCCTGGAACGTTCCTTTGAGCAATTACGGCGTTTCACGGCAGATGCTTCGCACGAACTGCGCACACCCCTCACGGCGCTTCGCAGCGTGGGAGAGGTCGGCCTTCGGAAACAACGCATGAGTGACGATTACCGGGACGTGATAGCGAGCATGCTGGAAGAGGCAAACCGCTTGAGCCGACTGGTCGATAGTCTTCTGATGCTCTCCCGCGCCGAGTCAGGACAAATCCAGCTTCACCGGACCGTGAAATATCTGACGCCGTTTGCGCGGGAAGCTGTGAACTTCTTCGAAGTTCTCGCCGATGAAAAAGGTCAGAGGCTCTCGGTCGATGGAGACGAGACCGTGCAGGCCGCCGCGGATTTCGCGATTCTTCGTCAGGTTCTGATTAATCTGGTCGACAATGCGATCAAGAATTCGCCGCGTGGCGGGGCGATCTCAGTGCGTATTTTGGGGTTAGATGACGGGACCGCAGCAATCGAAGTTGAGGATAGTGGGCCAGGCATTGCCGTGGAGCACCGCGATAAAGTTTTCGATCGATTCTATCGCGTTGACGAAGGCCGCTCGCGCGAAGCCGGCGGTACTGGCCTGGGACTATCGATCGCAAAGTGGGGAGTGGAAGCCCACGGAGGCCGCTTGGAACTCGAATGCCCGAACCGAGGCGGCTGTGTCTTTCGTATCCTGTTGCCGACTGTCGCCGACCTAGATTCCCAGAGCCAACCTCAAGCGCAGTCCGCGGTTAACGGGCACCTAGACCTAGACACACAGGCCGTTTCCTGATGGCCATTCGCCGGTTGGATTCATTGAGCCCCTTTTTCCTGACAATTTTGTAAGCCCGCGTTCAGGAACTCTTCAGTAGCTTCGTGGGCATTTCCGGCATAAACATTCTTCCTGTTATCTGTCGCTTCCCTCGGCGGAAGGGCCCATGCTGTCTGTCAACACGCGGACTCTCTTAAGATCTGGCGGTGTGCTCGTTCTCGCTGTCTGTTCATTTTCCGGGCCGTCCGGCGCGCAGGCATCAGGATCAGCCTCGAAAACATTCTCGTTGGCAGACGCAATTAGCTACGGCCTGAAAAACTACCCCGCTGTTCGTGCGTCGCTAGAGGAACTCAATTCGGCACAAGCAGGCGTGTCGTTGGCACGTAGTCAATACCTTCCTTCCCTGTCCGGCGTTTACCAAGACAGCCGAGCGACCCAGAACCAGGTGCCTGGAATCTGGCTGCCAACCTCGATTACGCCCACTGTCGAAGGTCCTGTCGGCGGCTCAAGCGGACAGAGTTACTGGGGCAGCCAGGCAGCTGCGCTTTTTTCATGGGAACCAATCGATTTCGGGTTGCGTGGATCAGTAGTAGGTCGGGCGAAATCGGCAGCGGAAAAATCGGAAGCAGATTTGGCAGTCACACGTCTACAGGTGGCATCGGCAATCGGGAACTACTTCCTCATGGCGCTTGCGAGGCAGCGCGCGGTCATCGCGGCCGAAGCAAATGTCGATCGATGGCAGACCTTCAATCGATCAGTCCATACACTCGTCGACAACACACTGAAGCCCGGTGTAGACGCTTCAAGAGCCGATGCGCAGCTGGCGCTGGCGAGGACTCAGTTATACGAGGCGCAGCAAGCGGGGGAAGCTGCCCTTTCGACGCTCGCGGCACTGATGGGTTTGGCGGGCGCACAGATCTCGTTGGATACCGGCCACCTTCTCGATTTGCCGCCGGCGGGCTCGCTGCCCGAATTGCAACCAGCCGATAATCCGCTGGCGAAAGACCAAATGGCCATTGTCAAGCAGGTTCGAGCTCAAGAGAAAATTCTCAGCAAGACGGATTATCCACGCATCTTTCTGCAAGCAGAAGCCTTCGCGCGGGGCAGCGAGGTTCCTAACAACGGTTCGATCGTTGGAAATTGGAATGGTTTGGCACCCGCCCGAGGAAATTGGATTGCAGGGGCTACGATTACATTTCCCAATGTCTTCGACTTCAAAGCTCTGAGCGCAGAGAAACAGATCACCAAGGCAAATGAGCGCTCTCAACAAGCACTTTACGACAAAACAGTCCAGGACCTAACCGGTCAGCTACAAAATGCGCTGAGCGCACTAAAGAGCGCGCAACTAATCGCGCAGCAAACTCCGATCGAACTAAGCGCCGCGCGTGCATCGGAAACCCAATCTCGCGCACGTTACGACGCTGGGCTAGCGACCATCGTCGAAGTGGCGGAAGCGGAGAGCCTTCTCGCGCAGGCGGAAACCGATGATGCGGTTGCGCGGCTGAACGTGTGGCGCGGTCTTTTCAATGTGGCGTACGCGCAAGGAAATCTGGATCCATTTGTGGATCTCTTGCGGAGCGCGCATCAATAATTCCAATGACCACTGACTTCCAACGGTGATGTGAGATGTGGCTGATTCGAACGGCACTGAGGCGTCCCATCGCCACACTGGTCGTGGTGATTGCCGCCGCTTTGTGCGCGATCCTGGCCGTCACGAGGATGCGAATCGACATTTTCCCCGACCTGAAACTGCCGGTGATCTACGTGGCGCAACCCTATGGCGGCATGAGTCCGGCGCAGATGGAAGGCTATCTTGTCTACTACTACGAATACCACTTCCTCTACATAAACGGGATTCAAAGCGTCGAAGACAAGTCGATTCAAGGAAACGGGCTCCTCAAGTTGGCCTTCTATCCTGACACCGACATGAGCCAGGCTCTCGCGCAGACAATTTCGTATGTGAATCGCGCGCGAGCATTCATGCCGCCGGGAACCGTCTCGCCCTTTGTAATTCGCTTCGACGCAGGCACCGTTCCGGTTGGCTATGTCGTATTTTCCAGCGATACGCGGACGGTCGGTGAAATCCAGGATTTGGCGCTTAACCGTGTACGTCCAGTCTTCGCGACTGTGCCGGGCCTTACGTCGCCACCACCGTTCGGAGGGAATCAGAGAACGATGGTAGTTACGATCAATCCCGACCGGCTGAGGGCGTACAACATGTCGCCTGATGAAGTCGCGCAGGCAGTGAACAACGGAAATATTCTGCAGCCCGCGGGCAACGTGCGGACAGGCACCCTGCTGCGCATCGCGCAGAGCGACTCAGTTACGCCAAATATTCAAAGCCTTGGCGACCTTCCCATTCGAACAGGTTCAGGACCCACGGTTTTCCTTCGTGATGTCGGCACAATCCAAGACACCAGTGACATTCCGACGGGATATGCACTCGTGAATGGTCGGCGCGCGGTGTATATCCCGGTAACCAAGCGTCCGGATGCCTCTACCGTATCCGTTGTAAAAGAAGTCAAAAACAGCCTGCCGTATTTTCAATCGCTTGTACCTGACGACATCAAGGTCACCTACGAGTTAGACCAATCCTCGTATGTCACGGGTGCACTGACGGCGGTCGCTCGCGAGGGTCTATTGGGAGCTGTGCTCACTGGGTTAATTGTTCTGCTATTCCTCGGTGACTGGCGAAGTTCGCTCATCGTCGTGACCACTATTCCGTTTGCCCTCTTGACGGCAATCGTGGCGCTCTGGCTAAGCGGCCAGACGATTAACATTATGACTCTAGGCGGTCTGGCGCTGGCCGTGGGAATTCTCGTAGATGAAGGGGTAGTCCTGATCGAGAACATCGATAACACCCTGCAGACCGAGCCGAATCTGCCGATTGCACGCGGCGTCCTGAATGCGACACAAAGAACTATTCTGCCTCGCTTTTTGGCGCTGCTCTCGATCATAGCCGTCTTTGTCCCGTCCTTTTTGATGACCGGTGTTGCGGAGAGCCTGTTTGTGCCGCTTTCACTCGCCGTGGCTTTTGCAATGACGGCATCGTTTCTGCTGTCCAGCTCTTTCGTGCCAGTGGTTTTTCTGTGGATACATCGTCGAATCGAAAGAGGTCGTAAGGCGTTGATTGCGGGGCGCTGGGACTTTGACACGATGCGCGATCACTGGGGTCAGGTTCTGCGACACCTAGCGATGTCGCGCTGGGCTGTGATCGGAGTTTACGCGGGGGTCGTGGTCCTAATCATTGGCCTGTTCGGACCCCACCTCGGCCAGGAGTTGTTTCCCACGCTCGGCGCAACACAATTTCGGCTGCGCTTCGATGCTCCCATTGGGACACGCGCCGAAGATACAGAGGTTCTCGTCAATCGCGTTCTCGGCCAGATTCGGCAGAGCGCTGGACCAGACAACGTCGAGATCACGCTGGGCTATGTAGGAACACAAGGCGCGAGTTATCCGATCAACACGGTATTTCTGTGGACTAGCGGGCCACACGAAGCTGTGATCAATGTTGCTCTCAGGCGCCAGGCCGGTCTCAATGTGGCGGCACTCGAAGAAACACTTCGTCGCCGATTGCCGCCCCAATTCCCGGGCTCCACGTTTTCTTTCGAGCCTGGCGATCTCGTGAGTCAGATCATGAATTTCGGCTCGCCGACACCGGTGGAAGTCGCGGTGATTGGGCCGAGTCTGCCTGCGAGTCGGGTCTACGCAGATCGATTGCGCGCAGAAATGGCCGAGATACCCGAACTGCGCGATTTGAAGTATGAGCTGCCGTTGGATTATCCCAGTGTCGATGTGAAGGTGGACCGCGAACTAGCCGGACAGCTGGGTGTGACTACAAACCAGGTCGCGCGGTCATTATCGGAAGCTACGTACTCCAGCCGCTTTACGACCCCCAACTATTGGGCCGACCCGAATACTGGAATCGCTTATCAAGTGCAGGTGCAGTATCCGCAGCCGAGCATCACGTCTGTACAGGACGTACAAAACATCCCAGTGACGCCTGGCCAGAACGATCATCCTTTGGTTGGAGATGTTGCCAAGGTTGATACGGGGACAACCATGGGTGAGTATGACCGCCGAAATGGCTTCAGGATGCTAACGCTTTCGGCCAACGTCGCGGGCAATGACCTTGGCCGGGTTGCCAAAGAAATTGATGCAGCCATACAGCGCGCCGGTACATTGCCGAGGGGCGCAAGTGTACAAGTTCGAGGACAGATCGCACCGATGAAGGACACACTCAGAAGTCTGGCCATCGGTCTCGGATTGGCGGCTTTCGCGATTTTTCTACTGCTCGCCGCAAACTACGAATCGTTGCGCCTAGCCGTCGTGGTTTTGACCGCCGCTCCCGCGACTGTGTGCGGCGTGATTTTGATGCTTTTCTGTACAGGCACAACGCTCAACATCGAGTCCTACATGGGAGCGATCATGGCGCTGGGGGTTGGAACCGCAAACGCGATTTTGCTTGTCACATTTGCCGATCAGCATCGCCGCAGTGGCGCTTCCGCGCTCGATTCGGGAATCGAAGGCGCAAAAGAAAGAATGCGGCCGATCCTGATGACGAGCGCTGCGATGATCGCCGGCATGATTCCCATGGCGCTCGCCGCCGAAGTGACAGCCCCATTGGGAAAAGCGGTGATTGGAGGACTTATCGCCGCGACGGTCGCGAATTTGACAGTGTTGCCGTTCATTTTTGCGGTGATACAGCATCGAGCCCCGGTCGTGTCGCCATCGCTCGACCCCGACGATCCGACAAGCCGTTGGGCGAGCACTTAGCCGCATGGGACGAGTTTTCCGGAGCCGATTGATGAAGCGTGATCCTGGAACAAAGCTTCTCATACTCGCGACAATCTGCGTAAGTGCGAGCTCGTGTGGACGACGCGCACCAGAAACACAAGCGGCAGCTTCCAGTGTGACCTCTCAAGTTCCGCAGGTCGACGTGATTCTTGTTCAATCTCTAAAGTTGAGGACTACGATCAGTCTGCCCGCCGAGCTTGTGCCTTACGAAACAGTGGATCTGTATGCGAGAGAAACCGGCTTTGTGAAATCAATTAAGGTCGATCGAGGTTCAGTCGTCAAGCGGGGTGAAGTTATTGCCGAAATCGAAGCGCCAGAATTGGTCGCACAAAGGGCACAAGCGAACGCCGCCTATGAAAGCGCTCAATCTCAACTCGCGGCAGGGCAGGCAAAGCTGGCCGCAGACCAGTCCACGTACGAACACATGAGTGCCGCGGCGAGGGTGCCGGGAGTTGTGGCCGCCAACGATCTCGACGTAGCGCAAAAAACCGTTCAATCGGACCAAGCCAATGTTGACGCGCTGAGCAAAACAGCTGACGCTGCGAGGGAAAGCTTGCGTGCGGTCTCACAACTTGAATCGTACCTGCAAATTTCAGCTCCCTTCGATGGCGAGGTGACCACTCGCTATGTACACCCCGGGGCGCTGGTTGGAATAGCTGGAGCTGCGGGCGCGGCGACGCCTATCGTGCGGATTGAGACTGTGAATCATCATCGCCTCGTTGTTCCAGTACCTGAAAACGACGCCGGAAGCGTTTCGGAAGGTGCCATTGTGAACTTCACAGTTCCATCATTTCCGGGCCGTACCTTCAGCGCCCCGATAGCGCGCATTTCGCATGGCGTGGATGTCAAAACGCGAACCATGCCGGTCGAACTGGATGTAAGAGATCCCAAATCCGAGCTAGTGCCTGGCACCTACTGTCAGGTACAGTGGCCTGTCAGCCGGGCTTACCCCACGCTGCTCGTTCCGCCTTCAGCAGTCGCCAGCGATCTGGAACGAACGTTTGTTGTTCGCGTTCGCAATAACCGGACAGAGTGGATAGATGTGAAAACCGGTGCCAGAGTGGACAATTCGGTTGAAGTCTTCGGGGATTTGAAGGAGGGCGATCAGGTCGCAAATCGCGGCACCGATCAACTCCGGCCGGGCACCGAGGTCTCCCCTCGGCTCGTTGAATCGAAATAAACTTCTGCGTCACTACAAACCCCATAGAAGGAGCTTGAAAAACTCTACCATTCGATTTTCATCAGTGTTCCTACTCGGCGCTGTGACCTAGGAGCACTTTCCCAGCCTGGTCGGATAGATCCGGAACGAGCGATCTGAAGGCAAACGTGGCAGCAATTCCACCGAGGGTCTGAGCAAGGATAAACAGAAGAACATCCTGTGGTCGAATTCCTGCAAAGGTGTTAGTGAGAGAACGAGATATTGTGGCGGCAGGGTTTGCAAACGACGTGGATGCTGTGAACCAATATGCGGCTGTGATATAGGCCCCCACGGCAAAAGGCACGGCAGCTGACCGAAGACGGGAGCATCCCCAGATGACAGATAGCAGACCGAAGGTTGCAATGAACTCACTGAACACCTGTGCGACCCCGCTGCGGTTATGGTGCGAGATGGAAACGACCGGCAACCCGAACATCAGGTGCGCTGCAAACGTGCCACAGATTCCGCCGAGAATTTGCGCGGCGATGTAGGCGGGAACCTCGTTCCAGTGAATCCCTTTTTCGATGGCATCTGACAGTGTGACCACGGGATTGAAATGCGCGCCCGAGACGGAACCGAACGTGAGAATTAAGGCGACAAGGACTGCCCCCGTTGCGATTGAATTACAGAGCAGGGCCAAGGCCACATTGCCGCTCGACAGCCGCTCTCCCATAACGCCCGAACCGACAACCGCCGCAACTAGAAAGCCCGTCCCAAGGAATTCTGCTGCAACCCGCCTACCAAGCGGATGTTTCATTGCTCACCAATGCGGTCAATCTCTCGTTGGATCGCTAGTTTCTCAAGACTCGAAAGCGGCAAACAGACGAACAGAGAAATTCTGCGATCAAGCATCAGGAAGGCTTCTCGAAAGGCCTTCTCGATCTGTTCGGCTGTCCCGGCCGTGGCAACAGGATCAGCAACTCCCCAATGCGCTGTCATCGGCTGACCCGGCCAAATGGGGCATATCTCCTTGGCTGCGTTATCACACACGGTGAAGACGAAATCCATCTTCGGAGCATCGGGACGCGCAAACTCAGCCCAATCTTTGCTGCGAAGACCTGCCGTGGGAAGATGGGCAAGTTCAAGCTGTTTCAACGCCTCGGGACGAACTCTTCCCGCCGGATGGCTGCCCGCACTGTACGCTGCAAGACTTGGTTTGCCCTTCTTGTTTAGAATGGCCTCAGCCATGATCGACCGCGCCGAATTGCCAGTGCACAGGAACAGTACGTTATATGGCCTCAGATCCATGGCAGATATCTACAGCGGGCCGAATCGCAGGACTCGTCATCTGACTTCAGGAAGCGGTTTCGTCGCCCTGATGAACGCGCTCATGGACTTCAGCGCATCTTTACTGTTTGGTTCGGCCACCGTTCGTTCTCCTCATCTGCAAATCTGGATGATTTCTTTCGGCTTCACTGCCCTATTTCTGGTGCAACATTCGGCATAGAGAAAGCGCAAAAGTTCCTGCAGAACTTCCGTTTTGGCCGTATATCGAAGAAACGTGCTCTCGCGCTGCACGTCACTCGTTCTTCGTTTCTGAGTTGTCGAGGTGGTAAGAGAGTGTCGAGCTCGGAAAACCCAATTCTTCCTGAATCTCGTTAACCACCAGACCTTCCGGGTGGGCGGAAAGCAGTCTCGGTTCCATACCCAGAGCTGAGAACATGTCAGCGTACCTGACCGTCGAATCGTCTAACGTTCGTATGATATTTCCATGATGTTGGAAATATAGAAGAAAGTCAACCGGAAAAGGGCACAAAATCCTGAACCGTCAGGATGGCATTCTTCGCTAGCGAGTCAATCTCGTGCATTCGGCCCCGTTAGGTGGATACAGCAAACACTGGATACCACTCCTCGACGCAACGTGCTAACTGACTCGCCGCAAAAGCGGCAGCGTATGACCTAAAAGGCCTACGATTTGGTTGCGTTTTGAGCTTGCATGCGGGTATTTTTCTGGCGGCCTTGTGGATCTGGGCCAGGTAAGTGAGTCGTTCGAATGGAGTGAACATCGATGGATCTCAATCCCGAACTCTTGGCCGTTTCACACCGAAAAGTGAGGACTGTCACCATGCGTGCAATCGCGATAGCAGTGTTTCTCCTAACTTCAGGCCCGGCATTGGTTGCTCAAACAGAGACGCCGACCGAGAAGTCGCCTGCCAAGACCGCTGCGGCTCAGACACCGGAAGAGCTAAACACGCGTGAATACATCACCCTGCTGCGCAGGGACGTGAACGCGGAAAAAGCAAAGTTGCTGGGAAGCGTCATGCAATTAGACGCTGAAGACGCGGCCAAGTTTTGGCCTATCTACCGCGACTACGAAGCGGAACTCAACAAGCTGAACGATCAGCGCGTCGCGAACATTCGAGAATACGTCCGTACGTACGCTGACATGAGCGATGCGAAGGCGGATCAGCTGACCCAGAACGCCATGGCATATCAGAAGCAGCGTGATGAATTGCTGGCTAAATACTATGCACGGGTCAAAGAGCAGTTAGGAGCAATCACCGCGGCGCGTTTTGTGCAGGTTGAGGATCAATTGCTGACGCTCATCGACCTCAAGATTGACTCGTCGCTGCCGGTGGTGGGCTCATGATTATCACCGAGACGGGGTGGAGGATGCGAGACGTCAAGACCACAGGGGCGGCCATCCTGCTGGCCGTGATTTCCATGTTAGGGCAGCTGACGCCTGCACAGAGTTCCAATAGAGTCACGGTAGCAGCAGGAACGCCGATCCTCGTGCGGATGGTCGATTCTGTGGATTCGAGCAAACAGAAGGCGGGGTATCGCTTTACCGCTACGCTGGAGGCGAATCTACAGGCCTACGATGTGACCGTGGCGCCGAGGGGCACGACCATTTATGGAGTTCTTGCACAGGCATCCTCCTCTGGCCGGTTTAAGGGCAGTTCGCAACTGACACTCGAGCTGACCAGCATCCTTATCAACGGAACCTCCTATCCGATCATGACCAGCGAGTATGAGGTCAAGGGCAAGGGTGAGGGCGGAAACACCGCCAAGAAGGTCGTCGGTGGCGCGGGGCTTGGTGCGCTCATTGGGGGCATCGCCGGTGGAGGAAAAGGGGCTGGCATCGGGGCACTTGCGGGTGCCGGCGCTGGAACCGCCGTCGCGGCAACCAAGAAGGGTGAGCAGGTTTCAGTGCCAAGCGAAACGCTGCTCGAGTTCCGTCTCGCGCACCCGACCGAACTGCCCGTAGCGAGGTAGAGAAGGCGCTACTGCCTCGATGGTTCCGCTGTTTCTCCAGGTGAGCGTACGCATCGAGTCCATTTTTCCCTTCGGCTATCCGTGGCTTTACGTTTCAGGTTTAGGGCACCACAGCGAGAAAGAGGAACACGGCGAACAGGAAGATGTGAACGATCCCCTGAAGCACGGTCGTTCGGCCGGTGCCCAAGGTGAGGAGGCTTACGGCAAGAGTGAGGACAAGTAGCACCTCCTCCTTGGCACCGAGGCCGAGGGTTAGGGGTTTACTCAGCACGAGGGAGACACTGGCTACGGCCGGTATGGTCAAGCCAATCGTGGCCAAGACCGACCCGAATGCTAGGTTCATGCTGACTTGGAGCCGATTGGCTTGCGCGGCACGAAACGAGGCCAGTCCTTCAGGGAGAAGGACGAGTCCAGCGATCATGATGCCCACAACGGTTGTTGGTGCGCCAACTGCCGCGAGGGCGCGCTCCAGCGTCGGGGTAAGCGCCTTCGCCAGCGCAACGACCAAGACTAACGAGACACCGAGAAGAGCCGCGCTGATAAGAGCGACTCTGTTCGGTGGGGAAGGCGCATCTGCTTCCTGGCCTCCTTCCGTAGGAAGGAAGTAGTCGCGATGGCGGAAGGTCTGCACAAACAGGAATGAGCCATATAGGATCAGTGAAACAACAGCCGCAAAAACGAGTTGCGATGAGCTGAACGTCGGTCCCGAGGCTGAAGTCGTGTAGTTGGGGAAGATGAGAGTCAAGGTCGTCAGAACGATTAGGATCGAAAGCGCAGCATTCGTGCCCTGAAGCTGAAAGCTCTGCTCGCGATGGCGAACGCCACCAGTAAGAAGACATAACCCGACGATGCCGTTACATACGATCATGACTGCTGCGAAAACGGTGTCGCGGGCCAGTCCGCTAGCGTCGGTTCCACCGGTAATCATCATAGAAACGATGAGCGCCACCTCAATGATGGTGACGGCTAGGGCGAGCACCAGGGTCCCGAAGGGCTCACCCACACGATGCGCGACAACTTCGGCGTGGTAGACCGCCGCAAAGACGGTCGTAATTAGGGCGACGGCCTCCGCGACGGCGAGTACGGTGCCTGCGGCGAGAGTCACGTGAACGGCTAGAATCACGAGCGCCAAGGCTGGCCAGGTCCAGGCCCACCAGGGCGTTCTCATTGAGTTTGCGGATGCCATGGCCAAGGGACGTAAACCGGGTGCAAAAATACCATAGAGTGGGAGTCCGGTTGGCAACGCGCTGGCGTGTATCGACGCCTGCCACATGGCAGATTCGCTTCGCCCGCTCTCGAAGAGCTCGACAACGCATCCGTTTGAATCCCGGGTAGCATGGTAGTATGAGAGCCATCCCGGAAAAGTAAGTCAAAAGGCCGACCGGAGGCCAAAAAATGGGCAGATTCGGACCCGCGCAGGTGCCGGTGGCAGATCGGTCTCCTGGTAGCGCTTCGGCCGTCCCAGCCGCTGCTTCGCCGAGGCACTCTGCTGTCGTCCGGCTCACTCACTGGATCACCACGCTGTGCTTTTTTGCCCTGCTCGTCACCGGAATTGAGATTCTAATCTCTCACCCTCGCTTCTATTGGGGCGAAACCGGAAGCGTCTTGACGACTCCGTTGTTCCAACTCCCGATCCCTTCCTCAAGGTCATTGGTCCCGACCGGCTACGGGTACGTGCTGCCGGATCAGAACGGCTGGAGTCGGGCTCTCCACTTCCAAGCGGCCTGGGCAGTCGTGTTGACTGGCTTACTGTATGCAATCTCCGCACTGGTTACGGGGCATTTTCGGAAAGACCTATTTCCCGGTAAGGCCGATCTTTCTTGGCGGGGGCTTTGGCACGCCATCGCAAGCCATTTACGCTTCGAGCGGCCGAGTGAGGCAGAGGCTTTATCGTACAACGTGCTCCAACGGCTCACCTACCTGTTCGTGATCTTCGTTTTGTTCCCATTGGTAATCTGGACTGGCTTGGCGATGTCTCCCGCCTTTGTTTCCGCCGTTCCGGCATCAGTCACTCTGTTGGGCGGCCGGCAATCGGCGCGCACAATTCACTTCTTTGTCTCGCTGGCTCTCGTGCTCTTCCTGCTCGTCCACGTCGCGATGGTTCTTCTTGCTGGATTCGGGAGCCGTACGGGAGCGATGATCACGGGCCGCATGGGCACGCATAAGGAGCGCACATGACCGACCTCTCCCGTCGAAAAATGATCCTTACGGGACTCGCGGCCACAGCCGGCGTATCGGGTCTGGGCGTCGCCGCACGCCTGGCGGAAAAGTATGGACTGGTCCCGCCTGATCATGGCGGAATCTACGGCCCCGGGGAAACGCTGACCTACGCCGCGCAGCGGCTGCTGACAAGACACTCGCTGGCGCGTGAATTCTCGCCGAGCCAGATTTCAAAACGACCGTTCGCGAACGAAATATCGCCCCTCAGTGATGATTTCAAGCGCCTTCAAGCCGGAAGAT
>Ga0187766_10000894_pt1 | contig 17075 bp, 15 predicted proteins | sample 0216_QUI02_MP05__4_FD_132971 | JGI IMG/M metagenome (GOLD analysis project Ga0187766, IMG submission 132971) | Tropical peat soil microbial communities from peatlands in Department of Meta, Colombia - 0216_QUI02_MP05_20_MG | ecosystem: Environmental > Terrestrial > Soil > Wetlands > Peat ... | reverse complement strand
GGTGTCCTGTTCGTCTGGTGGAACAACCAGATCTCGCCCAGCTCGATCGACATCACCTCTGCGCTGAACCTCCTCGTGATCGCGGTCATCGGTGGCCTTCACCGGCTCGAAGGCGCCTGGGTCGGTGCCTTCGTCTTCGTGATCGTCAGCGACTACGCGCAGAGTGTCGGCTTCCTGCATTTCATGGGCCTGACGCAGACGAGGTTCGAGACCCTGATCGGGCTCGTGTTCCTCGCGATCGTGCTGCTGTCGCCCAACGGACTGCTGGGAGTCTGGGAATGGAGCCGGGCAGCCCTCACACGCGTGAACCGGCGGGCGCGGGGGCCGAGGGAGGAGCCGCCGCAGGCGTCGCCGGCATAACGCCGCGACGCGGAAAGGAGCTTCCATGAATCCGATCGGTGTTTGCACCTGGCTCTGGGTCTCGCCGTTCACCGACGAGGACGCTACGCTCGCCGGGCACGCAAAGGAGCTCGGAGCAGACGTGCTCGAGCTCTGCATCGAGGACACGAGCCGCGTCACGGGCGACGCCGTCCGGGCGGCGGCCGAGGGGGTCGACATCGCCTTCTCGGTCTGCGGTGCGTTCGGCCCGGAGCGCGACCTCTCGCACGAGGACCCGCGGTACCGGCGCCTCGGCATCGACTACCTCGAGTTCCTCGTCGACCTCGCCGCCGCGATCGGGGCGCCGAACGTCGTCGGGCCGATGTACTCGGCCGTCGGCAAGGCGCGGATGCTCACCGCCGACGAGCGCGAGCAGCAGCGCGTCTGGGCGATAGAGAGCCTGCGTGAGGCGGCGGAGTATGCGGGCGAGCGGGGCGTCCGCCTTGCCGTCGAGCCCCTCAACCGCTTCGAGACCGACCTGGTGAACACCGCCGAGCAGGCGCTGGAGCTCTGCGACCGGATCGGTCGCGACAACGTCGGCCTCCTGCTCGACACGTTCCACATGAACATCGAGGAAAAGTCCGTCGCCGGCGCCATCCGGCTCGCCGGAGACAGGCTGTTCCACGTCCACAGCTGCGAGAACGACCGCGGTACGCCCGGCACCGGCCACGTCGCGTGGCCCGAGGTGTTCCGCGCACTCCACGACATCGGCTACGAGGGACAGCTCGTGATGGAGTCGTTCACGCCGGCTGTGCAGGAGATCGCGAAGGCGGTCTCGATGTGGCGTCCGCTCGACGCGACGGGCGACGAGTTCGCGCGCAAAGGCCTCGGCTTCGTCCGGGCCGGAGTCCGCGCCGCCGCCCCCGACCCGGCGGTCTCCTGACCGAAAGGAGCGAGACATGGCACGTCCCGTAACACTGTTCACCGGCCAGTGGGCCGATCTGCCGCTCGAGGAGCTCGCGGAGAAGGCCGGCGGCTGGGGCTTCGACGGCCTCGAGCTTGCCTGCTGGGGAGACCATTTCGAGGTCGGCCGTGCGCTCGCCGAGCCGGGCTACTGCGCGGAGAAGCATGCACTGCTCGAGCGGCACGGGCTCCGGTGCTGGACGCTCGGCGCCCACCTCGTCGGCCAGGCGGTGTGCGACCGTATCGACGGGAGGCACCAGGGCACGCTCTCGCCGGAGATCTGGGGCGACGGCGACCCGGAGGGCGTCCGGAGGCGGGCGGCCGAGGAGCTGAAGGACACGGCCCGCGCCGCCGCAGCCATGGGCGTCACGACGGTCACCGGGTTCACCGGCTCGCCCGTATGGCATCTCCTCTACTCGTTCCCCCCGAACGACTTCGACGAGATCGAGCGCGGCTACGAGGAGGTCGCCGAGCGGTTCGGCCCGATCCTGGACGTGTTCGACCACGAGGGCGTGCGGTTCGCGCTCGAGGTGCACCCGACCGAGATCGCCTACGACTTCGTCACGACCCGGAGGCTGCTCGAGGCGCTCGACCGCCGCGAGGCGTTCGGGATCAACCTCGATCCGAGCCACTTCGCGCACCAGTTCCTCGACGCCGCCGAGTTCGCGATCGAGTTCGCGGACCGGATCTACCACGTCCACGTCAAGGACTCGAAGAAGACGCTCGACGGCCGCAAGAGCATTCTCGGCGGCCATCTGAACTTCGGCCAGCGCGATCGCGGCTGGGACTTCGTCTCGCCGGGCCACGGCGACGTCGACTTCGAGGCGCTCTTCCGCGCGCTCAACGCGATCGGATACACAGGGCCGCTCTCGATCGAGTGGGAGGACTCCGGCATGGACCGTGAGTGGGGCGCACAGGACGCGATCGCCTTCGTGCGTCGCACGGACTTCGCTCCCTCCGCTGTCGTGTTCGACAAGGCGATGCAAAGGAGCACGTGATGGCCGGCAAGGAAGGAGCAAAGAGCGGCATCGGAGCCGGTCCGGAGATCGCCGCCGCGGCCGATCTCCGCGAGATCGGCGTCGGCATGCTCGGCTACGCGTTCATGGGCAAGGCGCACACGAACGCGTACCGGACGCTCGCGTACATGACGTGGCCGCCGCCCTTCGTGCCGAAGCTCGTCTCGATCGCGGGCCGGAATGCGGATGCGGTCGGGGCCGCGGCGCGGCGGTACGGCTACGAGAGCTGGACCACCGACTGGCACGAGCTCGTCGCCGACCCCCGCATCGGCCTCTTCGACAACAACGGCCCGAACAACGTGCACGCAGAGCCGACGATCGCTGCCGCCCGGAACGGGAAGCACGTCTTCTGCGAGAAGCCGCTCGGCCGCACGGCGGACGAGAGCTTCGAGATCTGGCAGGAGGTGGCGGCCGCGGGCGTGAAGCACATGTGCGCCTTCAACTACCGCTTCGTGCCGGCGATACGGTTGGCGCGCGAGATGATCGAGGCGGGCGAGCTCGGAGAGATCCGGCACTTCCGCGGCCGCTACCTGCAGGACTGGGGCGACGACCCGACGCTCGACACCTGGCGATTCCATTCCGACGAATCCGGCTCGGGCTCGCTCGGCGATCTCGGCGCGCACGTCGTCGATCTCGCCCGCTTCCTCGTGGGCGAGGTCACCTCCGTCGCGTCGGTCGTCTCCACGTTCATCCCGGGCCGGCAGGTCGACGATGCGATCGAGGCCGCGGCCGAGTTCGACGTCGGCGCGGTCGGCACGATCGAGGCGACCCGGCTCGCGCTCGGGCACAGCAACGGGCTGCAGTGGGAGATCAACGGCAGCAAGGGATCGCTCGCGTTCGATCTCGAGCGCCTCAACGAGCTCCAGGTCTACCGCGCGGACGGCGACAGGGCGCGCGGCTTCAAGACCGTACTCGTCTCCGACGCCGGCATGCCCTTCTGGTCGTGGTGGTGGCCACCCGGCCACATCATCGGCTGGGAGCACACCTTCATCCACGAGATCCACCACCTCCTCACCGCGATCGCCGACGACGTAGAGGTGGCGCCCTACGGCGCCACGTTCGAGGACGGCTACCGCGCCGCCGAGGTGTGCGACGCAATCCTCCGCTCCGCCAACTCCGGCGAGCGGGTGACCGTCCCGTACCGGACACCGGCGAAGGGGGGCGTGTGAGATGGCCGATCGTCGCCTCAACGTCGCCATCGTCGGGCTCGGCTTCGGCGCCGAGTTCATCCCCATCTACCAGCGGCACCCCGGCGCGAACCTCGTCGCGATCTGCCGGCGCAACCGGAAGGGCCTCGACGACGTCGGCGATGCGTTCGGAGTGGAGCGCCGCTTCACCGACTACGAGAAGCTGCTGCAGGACCCGGAGATCGACGTCGTACACATCAACTCGCCGATCCCCGACCACGCCTGGATGACGATCGCCGCCCTCAAGGCCGGCAAGCACGTCGCGTGCACGGTTCCGATGGCGACGAGCATCGCCGACTGCAGGCGGATCGTCGATCTCGTCCGGCGAACCGGGCTTCGGTACATGATGATGGAGACCGTCGTCTACGGCCGCGAGTTCCTCTGGTTGAAACAGCTCTACGAGGAGGGTGAGCTGGGCAAGCTCCAGTTCCTCCAGGCGAGCCACCAGCAGGACATGGACGGCTGGCCGAACTACTGGCCCGGGCTGCCGCCGATGTGGTACGCGACCCACTGCGTCGGGCCGATGCTCGCGCTCACGGACGCCACCGCCGAGTACGTCTCCTGCTTCGGCTCGGGGACGATCCGCAAGGAGCTGGCCCGGAAGTACGGCTCCCCGTTCGCGGTCGAGACTGCGCATGTCAAGCTGAAGGACTCCGACCTCGCGGTGCGCATCTACCGGTCGCTGTTCGACACGGCGCGGCAGTACCGCGAGAGCATCGACGTCTACGGCTCGAAGAAGTCGTTCGAGTGGATGCTGATCGAGGGCGAGAAGCACGTCCTGCATACGGCGAAGCTGCCGGAGGACGAGATCCCCACGCGGGCCAAGGCGCCCGACTTCGCCGACCGCCTTCCCGTTCCCATCCGCCGCTTCACGACAAAGGGCGTGTACGACCTCGCGAAGCACACGCACCTGAGCTTCACGCAAGGTGCAGGTCACGGCGGCTCGCACCCGCACCTCGTGCACGAGCTCGTGTCCGCGTTGCTCGAGCACAGGGATCCGTTCCCGAACGCCCGCCGCTCGGCGAACTGGACCTGCGTAGGCCTGTGTGCGCACGAGTCCGCGCTGAACGGCGGCCGGATCGTGAAGCTCCCCACGTTCACCCTCGAGTGAGTGCCGGCGTCGCGCCGGCGGGCGAGGTCGTCTGCCTCGGGATCCTCGTGGCAGACGTTCTCGCCCGTCCGGTCGACGCCGTGCCGTGGGGGGCACTCGGGCTCGTCGAGGAGGTCTCGCTCCGCGGCGGCGGTTGCGCGCTGAACACTGCGAGCGCGCTCGTCCGGCTGGGCTCGACGGCGAGCGTCGTCGGCAAGGTCGGCAACGACCCGTTCGGCGACTTCGTGCTCGGGCTGCTCGACGCCCGCGGCGTCGACGGCCGCGGCGTCGTCCGCGACCCCGCGGTGCCGACGTCGGCCACGGTCGCGCTCGTCTCCGTGGACGGCGAGCGGACATTCCTGCACATGCCCGGCGCGAACGCGCACCTGAGCCGGGAGGAGCTCGACCCGGCGATCCTCTACGGCGGCCGCTGCCTTCACGTCGCCGGTGCGCTCGTCATGGAGGACCTCGACGGCGAACCGTTCGCGGTGATCCTCGCGGAGGCGCGGCGACGCGGGCTGACGACGAGCCTCGACACGGTGTTCGACGCGAGCGGACGGTGGTCGAGAGTCGAGCCGTCGCTGCCGTACCTCGACCTGGCGATGGCGAGCCTCGAGGAGGCGCGGGCGGTCTCGGGCGAGCAGGAGCCGGAGCGCGTCGCGGCGTGGTTCCGCACCCGCGGCGTCGGAGACGTGGCCCTGAAGATGGGCCCGCAGGGGTGTTACGTGTCGGGAGACGATTTCGAGGGCCTCGTCCCGGCGCCGCCGGTGCGGTCGATCGACGGCACCGGAGCGGGGGACGCATTCGCAGCAGGCCTCCTCTACGGGAGACTGGCCGGATGGCCGCTCGAGCAGGCGGCACGCTTCGCCTGCGCGGCAGGAGCGCTCGCGACGACCGCGGTCGGAGCGTTCGAGGGCGTCGGAGGACTTGCAGAGACGCTCGAGCTCGCCGGCCGGGATCCGTAGATCGCCGCAGGCCGATCAGCGCGCGTGACGATGAGCGCGGCCGCCGCGGCCGCGCATGCTGTCACAGATGAGACGCGTCGTCACGGGACTGTCGGTTGCGGCGCTCGTCTGCGCGCTCGCGGCGGGCTGCGGCGGCGCCAAGCAGTCGCAGCCCCCGACGTACACCAGCCCGACGGCCCCGCAATACGTGCCCCCTGCGGGCCGGCACTTCGAGGGGCGCAGCTCGAAGAACCTCGGCACGATCGTCGTGCACAAGCGCTCCGTCCTCCACTGGGCGTCGGCGGGCGTCGTGTTCCAGCTCTGGGACGCCGGACAGCGAATCAGGCTGCGAACACAGGAGCACGCCGGCCACTTCACGGTCGTGCCGGGGACGTACAGGAAGGTGTCCGTCATCGCCTTCTCCAACTGGTTCATCACCATCAGCCCGGGCTAGCGCGGGACAGGCGATGAACGGGCGGAATCGGATCCTCGGACTGATCGACGGGCGGCCGATCGACCGGCTGCCGTGCATGCCGATCACGATGATGTTCGCAAGTGATCTCGTCGGTGCCCGCTACCTCGACTACGCGACCGACTACAACGTGCAGGTCGCCGGGCAGCTTCGCGTCGCCGAGGAGTTCGGGCTCGACCACGTCAGCGTCGTCTCCGACCCCTGTTGCGAGGCCGCCGACTGCGGGGCCGAGATCACGTTCTTCGACGACACACCCCCCGCCCTCGAGGAGGAGCTCGCGCTTCTCGCCGACAAGGTCCGGCTGGCGTCGCTTCCGACACCGGATCCGCGCGTCGGTCGGCGCATGAGCAACCGCCTGCGCGCTATCGAGGGGCTCGCGGCCGCCACCGGCAGCGACCGCCTCGTCGAAGGCTGGGTCGAGGGCCCGTGCGCCGAGGCGGCGGACCTCCGCGGCATCATCCACCTGATGCTCGACTTCTACGACGACCCCGGGTTCGTCCGGGAGCTCGTCGACTTCACCGTCGAGCTCGCGATCGCGTTCGGCCGGGCGCAGGTCGACGCCGGAGCCGAGATCATCGGGATCGGCGACGCCGCCTCGTCTCTGATCGGGCCGCAGACCTACCGCGAGTTCATCCTGCCCGCGGAGCAGCGACTCGTGGACGCGTTCCACGAGGCGGGCGCGCGCGTCCGTCTCCACATCTGCGGCAACACGCGGGCGATCCTCCCGGCGATCGCCGGGCTCGGGTGCGACGTCGTCGACATCGACTCGCCGGTCCCCGTGGCTGAGGCGAGGGCCGTCCTCGGACCGAATCAGGTGCTCTGCGGCAATCTCGACCCCGTGCGCGCGATCCTCAACGGGGAGCCGGCAGGAATCCGCGAGGGGCTTGCCGCCTGCCGTCGCGAGGCCGGCGACCGATTCGTCGTGGGCGCGGGCTGCGAGATCCCCCGGGGCACGCCGCCCGAGAACCTGCGCGCGCTCGTCGACTACGCGCGGAGCGCCGGCCCCACGCCTCGCGACCGCGCCGCCTGAGGCGCCCGAGACGGCCCGCCCGCACGTGTCAGCGGCGGGCCTTGCTCAGAACCTGCTGGGCCGAAAGCCCGCGGATCGACGCGTCGACGAGCTCGATCGGATGGAAGGCGGGGAGGGGACGGCCGGCGCGCCGCAGTGCGGCGGTCACCTGGATCAGGCAACCGGGATTCCCGCTCGCGTAGGCGTCGGGCGCCGTGGTCAGGACGTGGTCGGCCTTGCGGTCGCCGAGCTCGGCAGCCGCCCGTGGATTGACGATGTTGTAGATGCCGCCGCTGCCGCAGCAGATCTCCTGCTCGGCCGGGTCGAGCCGCGTGAGCTCCGGAATCGCGTCGAGGAGCGCGCGCGGCTGCGCGGTGATCCCCTGGGCGTGCTTGAGATGACAGGAGTCTTGGAACGCCACGCGGAGCGGCAGCGGGTGCCGCTCCGCGCGCGGTTCGGCCAGCAGCTCCGAGACGTCGACGACGTTGGCGATGCCGTGGTCTTTCAGATGGGAGCCACAGCCCGCCGCATTGGTGACGATGTAGTCGTAGCTCCGAAGCTCGCGCCCGAGCGCCCGTGCGCGCGCCACGCCTTCCTCGAGCCGGCCGGCATGGGAATGCAGAGCGCCGCAGCAACCCTGCCTCCGCGGGACATGGACGTCGAAGCCCTCGGCCTGGAGGACGCGCGCGGTCGCGGCGTTGACCCCGCCGAAGACGACGCTCTGGACGCAGCCCGCGACAACCGCGACGCGTGGTCCGTCGCCGGCCAGGTGCTCGGGCGGCCAGTCCGGCTCCGTCCACGGGGGCGCGATCTGCGCGAGAGGCGCAAACGGCCCGGGCGCAGGCAGCCTGCGCAGCGCGAGCGCGACGCGCAACCGTCGCCGGTGCGGGAAGACCGCGAAGATCCCCGCTCGCAGAATCCGCTCGGACGGTCGGCGGCGGTGGTGCTTCTCCACGTACGCGCGCGTCTGCTCGATCAGCCGGCCGTAGTGGACCCCGGATGGGCACGCGGTGACGCAGGCCGTGCAGCCGAGGCAGCGGTCGAAGTGCTCGACGACGGAGGGGTCGTCGAGCTGCGTCCGGCCCTGAATGAGGTTCGCCATCAAGTAGATCCGGCCGCGCGGCGAATCCATCTCCTCCTGCCAGAGTGGCCCGTAGGTCGGGCACGAGGGCAGGCAGAAACCGCAGTGGACGCACGCCTTGACCAGTTCCGGATCGGCAACGAGCGCCGGCGCGTCTCGCGCGAGCGGCTGCTCGTGATCGGGCGCGACGCTCACGCGACGAGGACTCCGCCGGCGTCGAACTCCGCCCTCACACGCTCCGCGAGCGGCGGCCAGGCGTGCTCGACGACCTGTGGCACGTAGGCGTTGCCGGCCGTCACGCGGACGACCGCCTCCGGCGTCTCGGCGAGGAACTCCGCAAGTCGGCCCGGATCGAACCAGACGCGTCCGCGCGCGGCTGCCTGACGTTCCGCAAGCTCATGCCAGGCGGAGGCGTCCTCCTCGCGGCCGGAGAGCGACGCCTGCGCGGTCCGGAGCTGCGCGGCGACGGCGCGCTCGCCCCCCTCGAAGAGGAGCAGGAGCCGGCCGGGCCAGAGGAGGTCGAGTGCGGACGGGACGAGCTGCGAGCGCAGCGCTCGCTGCGCCAGCCGTTGTGCCTCCTCGGCGTCGGCTGCCGAAACGGAGAGGGTCCGCTCGGCGACCGGCCGCGGGTGCAGCCTGAGCGCCACTGCAGCGATCAGCCCGAGCCTGCCGCGCGAGCCGCAGAAGAGCTTCCCGAGGTCGTAGCCCGCGACGTTCTTCACGACCCGGCCGCCCGAGTGGGCGACGGTGCCGTCGCCGAGCACGACCGTGACGCCCAGCACGAGGTCGCGCACCGCCCCGTAGCGGTGGCGGCGTGGGCCCGACAAGCCTGCGGCCAGGCACGCGCCGATCGTCGGGTCGCCCGGTGGATCGAGCATGAGGATCTGGCCTTGCCGGCCGAGCCGCTCCTGCAGCTCCGAGAGCCGCATCCCGGCCTCGACGATGCAGGTCAAGTCGCCCGGCTCGTGCTCGAGCAGACGTGTCAGGCGACCCGTCGAGATCACGACGTCTCCGCCGTCGCGCTCGATCGAGACGCGCCGGCCTTCGGCGGTGGCCCGGCGCATCAACTCGGCCGCCTCACCGACGGTCCTCGGCTCAAAGACGCTGGGCAAGGCCTGCTTTCTCGAGTGGATGCATTCGATACGGCCCCGGCACCTCGCCGCAGAGGCGCGGCGTCGGGAACACCTTGCCGGGATTCGAGAGACCCTTCGGGTCGATCGAGTGGCGCAGCCGCTGCATCGTCGCGAGGTCCGCCTCCGAGAAGAGGAGGGGCATCTCGCATGCCTTGTCCAGGCCGATGCCGTGCTCGCCGGTCAGCGAGCCGCCGGCGTCGACGCATGCCTCGAGGATCGCTTTCGCCAGGTGTTGCGCTTGCTCTGCCTGTCCGGGCACGGCGTCGTCGTAGCAGACGAGCGGGTGGAGGTTGCCGTCGCCGGCATGGAACACGTTGCCGACGCGGAGCCCGTGCTCACGCTCGAGCTCACGGATCCGGCGCAGCACCGCCGGCAGCTTCGTCCGCGGCACGACGCCGTCCTGGACGTAGTAGCTCGGGCTGATGCGCCCCATCGCGGCGAACGCGGCTTTGCGACCCTTCCAGAAGAGCGCCCGCTCGACGTCGGACCGCGCGCTGCGAAGCTCCGAGGCGCCGTTCGCGCGGCAGATCTCCTCGACTGCGACCGCGTCGTCCTCGACCTGGATCGCAGGCCCGTCGAGGTCGACGAGCAGCAGCGCACCGGCCTGCGGATAGCCCGCGTCGACGGCCTGCTCGACCGCTTCGACCATCAGCTTGTCCATCATCTCGATCGCCGAAGGCAGGATCCCCCGGGCGATGATCGCGGAGACGGCTCCTCCGGCTGCGTCCGTGGAGTCGAACGCTGCGAGAAGCGTTCTCACCACTTCCGGCCTGCGAATCACACGCACGGTGATCTCCGTCGCGATCCCGAGCGTGCCCTCGGACCCGACGAGCACGCCGAGCAGGTCGGGGCCGTCCGGATCGAGCGCCTTGCCGCCCAGCTCGGCGAGCTCGCCGTCCGGCAGCACCATCTTCAGGCCGGTCACGTGGTTCGCGGTGAAGCCGTACTTGAGGCAGTGCGCCCCCCCTGCGTTCTCGGCCACGTTGCCACCGATCGTGCAGACCTGCTGGCTCGATGGATCCGGCGCGTAGTAGAGGCCCTGCGCCGCGACCGCGGCTGTGATCTCGAGGTTGGTCACACCCGGCTGCAGCGTCACGCGTTGTGCGTCGATGTCCACCTCGAGCACGCGTTTCATGCGCGCAAGGGAGATGACGATCCCGTCGGCGACGGGGACGGCGCCGCCGGAGAGCCCGGTTCCTGCACCACGAGCGACGAAAGGGACGCTCTCCTCGTTGCACGCCCGCACCGCCGCCTGGACGTCGGCGGTCGACTCGGCGAGCACGACGAGACCCGGCACGACCCGATGCGCCGTGAGCCCGTCGCACTCGTACGTCCGCAGCTCCGCAGGCTCCCGGATCAGCTGCTCCGGGCGAAGAGCGCCTTCAAGCGCAAGCCGGACCCGATCAAGCCCCATGGATGTCAGCCTAGGGCACATCGCGCGCGGGCGCGGGAGACCGTCGATGCGCCTACGACGTCAGTTCATCTCCTGGCCGCCGGTGACGCTCAGCGCGACGCCGGTGATGTAGCTCGAGCGGTCCGACGCGAGGAAGACGACCGCGTCGCAGACGTCGTCGTACGTGCAGCCTCGCCGCATCGGCACCGCCTCGACGTACGCCCTGCGCACGTCCTCGACGGTTTCGGCGCCCGGGACCTTGCCTGCGCGCAGGTACTGGACGAGGAGGCCCGTCTCCGGGTCGGTCCACAGCGGCGAGTCGAGCAGGTTGCCGGGGCAGACCGCGTTGCAGCGGATGTTGTGCGGAGCCATCTCGAGCGCGACGCTCTGGGTGAGGCCGATCCCGCCGAACTTGCTCGCGCTGTATGCCGAGTTCGCTGCACTCCCGCGCTTGCCGGACTTGGAGCTGATGTTCACGATCGAGCCGCCGCCCTGCCGCCTCATCACCCGGCACGCGTGCTTCGCGGTCAGGAAGTAGCCCCAGAGGTTGACGTCGACCACGTCGTGCCACCGGTTGGCATCCGCGATCTCGATCGGCTCGGCGATGAGGATCCCCGCGTTGGCGACCACGACGTCGACACGCCCCAGCTCGCGGACAGCGAGCTCGAACATCGCCTCGACCTCGGCCTCGCGGGTCACGTCCACCCGGACGCCGAGCGCCCGCCGCCCACTTGCCGCCGCAGCCTCCTTCGCCCCGGCCTCGTTCACGTCGCCGACGACGAGGTCGCAGCCTTCGCCGGCGAGTCGCTCCGAGATGGCCCGCCCGAGCCCCTGGGCGCCGCCCGTGACGACCGCGACCTTCCCCTGGAGCGCGCCGTTCATGCAGCTCCGAATCGGGCGAGGAGCGCGTCCTCGGCCTGCTTGGTCCAGCGTCCGCCGTCGAGCTCCGCGATCGGCGTCAGCGGCAGCCCTCTGCAGGATGGGTAGACGACGATCTTTCCCGGCACCGTGTTGTGCTCGACGGCGCGGATGCCTGCGATCGCGCCGTCGAGGCCGGCCACCGCGGCAACCGAGAGGTTCGTGTCGAGCCGGCGCGCAGCGACCCGCGCCAGCACGGCCTTCATGTCCTCGAGCACCGACCCGCTCGTCCCGACGAAGTAGCAGCCTCGGGCGACATATGCGTCGAGGTCGATCGCGGCGGTCTCCGCGGCCGGTATGCCTGCGAAGACGTTGAGGATCGCTCCGGGCGCGGCGTCGCGCACGGCCTGCGCCACGAGCTCCGGGACGGGCACGGTCAGGACGACATAGTCGCGCGGTCCGGACGGCCGCTCGCGGGTCGGGTTGTACGGCCGGAAGTCCACGCCGTGCGCGCGCGCGAGCGGCTCCGCGCGCCCGCGGAGCGCATCGAGCCGGGCCTCGGCGAGATCACCGGCGAGCACCGTGACGCCCGGCACGCCGTGGGAGAGCGCGCGGATCACGTGCATCGTGCCCATCGGCCCGCCCGCACCGACGACGTCGATCGTGTCGCCGGGTCGGATCTCCGGCGTGGCCGGAATCGCCGCCAGCGCCTCGCCCGGGTCGCGCCCGGGGGTGCCGGTCACGCGGACGCCGCCATAGTGGACGCGGCCGATCGGCATCACGACCGGCCGCCCGAACCGTCCGCCGCACAGCACGAGGCTCAGCAGGCCGCCGTTCGCGACCCGCGTGAAGAGCCGCTCCACCGCGGCCGGGTCGGAGCCGAAGTAGACGACGTCGTCGAACGTCCCGGGCGCGAGGGCATCGAGCGCGTCCGCCGTGACGAAGACAACCTCTCCGGGGGAGCCGGTCAGGCTGCGGATCGAGTCGGCGCCGACCGGTTCGTCGCCGGCGGCGAGCAACCGCCCGCCGTCGAGGAGCGTCCGGCGTTGCGGCTCGGCGTATGCGTCCTCGACGCAGGCCCACGGCTCGCAGAGCGCGATCGCCGAGGCAGAGAGGTCGTCCGGCGCCGGGATCAGCAGCGACTCGCCTTCGGGCGACGTGATCACCCGCTCGTCCAGCAGCACGTACTCCTGCAGGCCGCCCTCGAAGTTGTAGCCGAACGCCGCGTTGGAGCCCGCCGTCGGGAGCCAGCGGTAGTCGGTCTGCACGAGGAACCGCTGATCGACCGCGTGGTCTGTCACGCCGGGGCCGGTCGCGACGACGCGGATCACGGCCTCGTGCCCGGGCACCGTGGGCGCCCCGCCGGGGACGTAGTTCGGCATCTCCCGCAGGACGTCGGGCGAGATCCCGCTCGCGATCTCGGACTTTCGCGCGTGCCGGTCGAACTGCTTCAGGAGCTTGAGGTCGGAGAAGCAGAGGCCGACGGCCTCGACACGTGCCAGCAGCTGGTGCGGGCCGGGCGGCACGACGTCCTTCCGCTCGTTGAGCCGCAGGCGGTCGGGCCCGACGAGCTGCACGGCGCGCTGTGTGGAAGGGATCGTGCTCATGCAAGCCTCGCGAGGACCGCGTCCGGCGTAGCGTCCGGGGGGAAAGCGCGGAGCAGGTCCTCCGTATCCGGCCCGACGCGCCGCCCGATCTCGGCATAGAACGCGTTGCGGGTCGTGGTAGACGCGAACGTGCGCTGCGCCCAGGGTCCGAGGTAGCCGAGCCCGCACTGTCGCTGCAGCACGGAATGCGCGTAGACGATGCGGGCTCCGCGCAGGAAGACGGGTGCGAGCGGTCGCAGCTCGGCGCTGCCGAAGTCGTCGACGAGCTTGTTGCCGTGCGCGTTCATCTCCGTGCCGACGACGATCGGGAAGCCGTGCCGCTCGGCGGCGGCGACCACGGCGTCGAGGTTCTCCAGACGCTCGTCCCGGACGCCGGGAGTGTAGTTGCGGTCGGGGATGATGTTGAGCGCCGCAGCGCCGGACGCGATGCCGACGGCGAAGAGGCCCTCGACGTCGCGCTCGCCGTCGGACGTCCCGTCGAGCCAGGCCAGCGTGGGGATCGCGCCGCACTCGAGCACCGCCTCGTTCATTTCGGCCATGGTCGGGAAGGAGCCGCCGTCCGGCCGGACGTACCCGACGCCGCCCTGCTTCAGCAGGCGCGAGCGGATGAGGCCCTGGAGCTCGGAGCCCTCCGGCGGCGACGCGCCGAGCGTTTCCCGCCAGAAGGCCTCACGGTCGGCCGCGTCCGGGAAGACCGCCCGCGCGCGCCGCTCGAACGCCTCGCAGACGTGCCGCTCGGTGGCGTGGCCGCCTGGCGTGAGCGGCAGCACGTCGCGCTCGCAGTCGAGCTCGACAGGGTGTGTGAAGGGGTTGACGCGGGACACGAGATCGCGGATCCGGCCCGCTGCGGCGGCGCCCATCTCGGCAATGAACGGGTGCTCGACCGGACCCGGGAATCCGACCCCCATGTGGTACGCGATCCCCGGCTCGCCCGGGGAGTTGATCACGACCGCAGCGAGCTCCGGCACGAAGACGCGCGACTCGAGGCTGGTCACCGCGCGCAGCCCGAGCAGGCGCGCCGCCTCGAGGAGCTCGCCGGCGCTGTCGAGGCCGTCGAAGTCGACCGTGCCGGCCACCTCGAGACCGAGCGCGCGGGCGAGGACGGCGACATGCGTCGGCGAGTAGCCGTATGCGTTGTAGGAGCAGAACGTGTGGCAGTGCAGGTTGACGTCGTGCGTCGGTGCCGGCCACCGGGCGGCGGCGCGGATCTTCTCCAGTGCCTCCCGGCGCACCGTGGGATCGAAGTCGTCCAGCGCGCTCGCATCGGCGGCCGCCGCCGTTGCGGTCATGTCTTCGCCAGAAGCTGCTGTCGGTAGTGCTCGTCCGGCCGGGTCTCGATGCGGGCCTCCTCGCTGTCCGCCAGGAACTGCGGACCACCAGCCGCGAACGTGCCCAGGAGGACACGTGCGACCTTGACGGCCATCGCCGTCACCTGCAGGACGTCGCTCGGCGAGTGGCCGAGGGCGATGAGCCCGTGGTTCTGCAGGTAGATCACCTTCGGCGGCGATCCGTGCAGCTCGATGTGCTTGCGGAGGCCTTCGCGCACGGCGACGCCGAGCGGCACGCCGGGGTCGACGTAGGGCACGAGCAGCGCGCGGCCGCAGACGACGATGTGGTCGGGGAAGAGCGTTCCGGCGGCCAGGGCAGCGGCGTGCTTGGAGCACAGGATCGCGTTCACCGCGGTGGGGTGCGAGTGGCCGACGAACCGGGCGCCGCCCAGCGTCAGCGCGAGCGCGTGCAATGTCGCCTCCGTGGACGGTCGCGGCCCGTCCGCGGCGCGGCACGCGAGCAACGCGGTTGTCAGCTCGGCGTCGGTGCGGGGCGGCCGGTCGAGCAGGTCGAGGACGGCGGCGGTCCGCATCTCGACGAACGACTCCTCCGTCGCGGTCACGAGCGAGAACCCGCTCGCCTTGAGCAGGAACGTCTTTCCGTCGATGTCGCCCGACGTGTTGCCCTCGGCGAGGATGACGGCGTCGCGCTCGGGGGAGCCGAGCTCGCGCGACAGCTCGACGAGCGAGTGCAGCACTGCGCTCCGCTGCGGCGAATCCTCCAGCGTGCGTCGCTGACCAGTCACGACCACTCCTTCCGCGGCCCCGGCGCCCGCCGCGGAGGCGACGGCTGCGTCGATTCCATCGCTTGCGACCGAAAACACACAAGGATTAGCCGCGTCGGGGTCTCGTGTCATCGGGGCGCGCCCCCGATCGGCTTTCGGGCTAGTACCGAGGAGTCGAACCGCATGGCCGCGGGTCGCCGTGTCACGGCGACTCCTTGACGACGAGAACGACGAGCGCTCGGGGACCGTGGACGCCTTCGACGCGGCTGAGCTCGATGTCCGAGGTGGCCGACGGGCCGGAGATGAACGTGATCGGTCGGCGTTCGAGCCGGTCGGCGGCGATCTTCGCCAGCGCTTGCGGCAGGACCTGGACGATCTGCGGCTCTCGCACGACGCAGATGTGGAGGTCGGGGACGAGTGTCAGTGCGCGGCGGCCCTCGAGCGGACCGGCGGTGAGGACGATCGTGCCGGTCTCTGCGATCGCCGCGGTGCAGCCGGTCACGGTGCCGTCCAGGCCGTCGAGCTCGAGCGCCGCCAGTCCGTCGTCGTCGATGAACTCGACGCCCGCAGCCCGCCACGCCGCCGGGATGCCGGGAGGGACGACGAGCCTCCGTGCCTCGCGTGCGCCGCAGACGGTCGAGATCCGCGTCGCCACGTCGGCCTCGTCGACGCGGTGCACCACCGATCGGTACTCGCCGACCCGCCGGCAGAAGAGCTCGACGCGCTTCTCGTGGTCCAGGGCTCCCGAGCGGCGGTATGCATGCTCAGCCGCGGCCTCGGCGGTGGGCTGGCCTACGGTCGCGGCGATCCGCTCGAGGATCTCTTCGCGTGCGCTGCTCATCGGTGCTCTCGCCGCCACCAGGAGCGGAAGGTCTCGGCGGCGACCGGCCTGAGGTCACGGGTGCGGGTCCACTTCGCGAGCGGTCCGGGGAGCCGGCGGATCGAACCCTCGCGAACGAACGCTCGTAGGCCGATGCGGCCGAGCTGCTGGGCGGCGGCCAGTCGGCGAGGGCTTCCGAACAGCCAGGCGATCGAACGCATCAGGGCGCGCTCCGTCACCGGGGCCTTCGTTTCGACCGCCCTCGCACGGAGATGCAGCAGCACCCTCGGGATGTCGATCTTGACGGGGCAGACCTCGTAGCAGGCGCCGCAGAGACTCGAGGCGAACGGGAGGGAAGCAGCGTTCTCGATGCCGAGCAGCTGCGGTACCAGGATCGCGCCGATCGGCCCCGGGTACACCGACCCGTATGCGTGCCCGCCGGTGCGGGAGTAGACGGGGCAGACGTTCAGGCAGGCGCTGCAGCGGATGCAGTGGAGCGCCTGCCGCCCAACCGCGTCGGCAAGCACGCGCGTGCGGCCGTTGTCGAGCAGGACGACGTGGAACTCCTCCGGTCCGTCGCCGTCGGCGACCCCTGTCCAGAGCGAGGTGTACGGGTTCATCCGCTCACCGGTGGCGGAACGCGGCAGCAACTGGAGGAAGACCTCGAGATCGGAGAATCGCGGCAGGAGCTTCTCGATGCCGAGCACGGTGACGAGCACGGGCGGCAGGGTCGTGCACATGCGGCCGTTCCCCTCGGACTCGACCACGCAGACGGTGCCGGTCTCGGCGATGCCGAAGTTGGCGCCGCTGACGCCGACGCGCGCGGCCAGGAACCGCTCACGCAGGTAGACCCGCGCGGCCTCGGCGAGATCGCGCGGGTCGTCGGAGGTGATCCCCGGTGCGATCGTCCGCGCGAACAGGTCGCGGATCTCCGTGCGGTTGCGGTGAATGGCGGGAACGAGGATGTGTGATGACCAGTCGCCGTCGAGCTGGAGGATCAGCTCGGCGAAATCCGTCTCGAGTGCGTGAATGCCCGCTTCGGCGAGCGCGGCGTTGAGACCGATCTCGTCCGTGGTCAGCGACTTGACCTTGACGACCTCGTCGGCGCGGTGCGCGCGGGCGACCTCAGCG
>Ga0187766_10000893_pt1 | contig 17085 bp, 12 predicted proteins | sample 0216_QUI02_MP05__4_FD_132971 | JGI IMG/M metagenome (GOLD analysis project Ga0187766, IMG submission 132971) | Tropical peat soil microbial communities from peatlands in Department of Meta, Colombia - 0216_QUI02_MP05_20_MG | ecosystem: Environmental > Terrestrial > Soil > Wetlands > Peat ... | reverse complement strand
TGCCGCCGCCGCGGCCGAGGCGGCCTCGAAGATCGCCGGTGTCGCGAAAGTGCTGTTGGCGGACGCCCCATATCTTGCGAATGCGCTGGCCGAGAATCTGGCCCCGCTGATCGCCAAGCTCGCGCCGAACCACACCCATATTCTTGCGACCGCCGACAGCGTGGGGAAAAACGTCATGCCGCGCGTGGCAGCCCTCATCGATAGCCAACAAATCTCCGATATCGTCAAGGTCGACTCGGCCGACACGTTCGTGCGGCCGATTTATGCGGGCAATGCCCTCGCGACCGTGCAGTCGAAGGACAAAGTGAAGGTCATCACCGTGCGCGGCACGGCCTTCGACCCCGCCCCGGCGTCGGGTGGCTCGGCGCCGATCGAGAAAATCGATGCGAGTCCGGATGCCGGCCTTTCGAATTTCGTGGGTGCGGCCCTATCGAAGTCGGAACGGCCCGAGCTTACGTCTGCGCGCATCGTCATCTCGGGTGGGCGCGGCATGCAATCCGGCGAGAACTTCGTGATGCTCGAGCGCATTGCGGACAAACTCGGTGCGGCCGTGGGCGCATCGCGTGCGGCGGTCGATGCCGGCTTTGTACCGAACGATTATCAGGTCGGCCAGACCGGCAAAATCGTGGCCCCCGATCTTTACATTGCAGTCGGCATCTCGGGAGCGATCCAGCATCTCGCGGGCATGAAGGACTCGAAAGTCATCGTCGCCATCAACAAGGACGAAGAGGCGCCGATTTTCCAGGTCGCCGACTACGGTCTCGTCGGCGATCTGTTCAAGGTCTTGCCCGAATTCGAGGCGGCGCTCTCGAAATAACGATGAGCGATTGCCGGGCTTGCAAGCCCACGAGCAAGTAGGAGAAAAAGCGTTGGAGATACAAAAAATCGGTGTCATTGGCGCCGGGCAGATGGGCAACGGCATTGCTCATGTCTGTGCGCTGTCCGGTTTCGCGGTCCGCCTCGGCGACGTGAGCCAGGAGGCCGTCGACAAGGCAATGCAGGTCATGGATCGCAATATGCATCGCCAAGTCGCGCGCGGCGTCATCACCGAGGATCAGAAGAAGACGGCCCTTGCTCGCGTCAAGACCGGGGTGGGGATCGCTCAATTCGGTGACTGCGATCTCGTGATCGAGTCCGCGACCGAGAACGTGGGTATCAAGGGCGAGATCCTCAAGTCGGTATGCCCTGTTCTCAAGAAAGACGCCATCCTCGCGTCCAATACCTCCTCGATCTCGATCACTCGTCTCGCCTCGCTGACCGATCGCCCGGACAGGTTCATGGGCATGCATTTCATGAACCCGGTCCCTGTGATGGAGCTTGTCGAACTCATCCGTGGCCTCGCGACGGCCGAGGAGACTTTCAAGACCATCCGAGAGCTTGCGGTCAAGCTTGGCAAGACGCCGGCCAACGCCGAGGACTTTCCCGCCTTCATCGTGAACCGCATCCTGCTGCCCATGATCAACGAGGCGGTCTATGCGCTCTATGAAGGGGTCGGCTCGGTCGAGGCGATCGATGTCGGCTTGCGCCTCGGTGCCCATCATCCCATGGGGCCGCTCGAACTCGCCGATTTCATTGGCCTCGACACCTGCCTCGCGGTCATGCACGTCCTTTACGAGGGCCTTTCCGACAGCAAGTACCGGCCGTGTCCGCTCCTCGTGAAATACGTCGAGGCGGGCTGGCTCGGTCGCAAGACCGGGCGCGGCTTCTACGACTATGGAGGCGAAAAGCCGGTTCCAACCCGCTGAGGTTACCGCCGAAGACGCCATTCAGGCGGCGGCAGGGCGCGGGATTGTAATCCCCCAGTGCTCATCCTTAAATTGGAGTATCGGGCCGCTCCGGCCGGGCATAGACTTGCCGGCCGAGTCCGGCCCCAAGAAGGCAGGTAAACACATGGAAGGAAACGCTCTTCGGGTCGAACGGCCCGAGCCGCATCGGCGCGAGACCCTCGAGTCCGTGGTCGTGCGCATCGCCGGCGACTCGGGCGACGGCATTCAGCTCACCGGCAGCCAGTTTGCGCAGACAACCGCGTTTGCCGGGAACGATCTCGCGACCTTTCCCGATTTTCCCGCTGAGATTCGCGCACCCGTCGGCACCACGTTCGGCGTGTCGTCCTTTCAGATCAATTTCGGTGCGCGGGTCATTCGCACCTCGGGCGATGCGCCCGACGTCCTCGTGGCGCTCAATCCGGCGGCTCTCAAGGTGAATTTGCGCGATCTCAAGCCGGCGGGAATCCTGATCGTCAATACCGGCGCCTTCAACGAGCGCAATTACGCGAAGGCCGGCTTCAAGGGCGATCCGCTCAAGGACGGCAGCCTCGAAGGCTTCCGCACGATCGAACTCGACATCTCGCGCTTCACGCTCGAATCGGTGAAGGGGCTCGGCCTCTCCCAAAAGGAAGCGCTGCGCTGCAAGAATATGTGGGCGCTCGGCCTCCTCTTCTGGATGTATGGTCGCGATCGACAGACAACGGTCGACTGGCTCAAGCGCCGCTTCCAGAAGGAGTCGGCCCTCGCGAACGCCAACGTCGCCGCACTGAACGCGGGCCACGCCTTCGGCGAAACGGCGGAATTGCCGGTCGCACTTCCGGTCTTCAGCGTGCCGCCCGCGCATCTCGAGCCGGGGCTTTACCGCACGGTCACGGGAACGGAAGCGCTCGCCTGGGGCCTTCTGACCGGGGGCCAGCTCGCGGGCCTGCCGCTCGTCCTTTGCTCCTACCCGATCACGCCGGCCTCGGCACTCCTTCATACGCTTGCGGCCCTGAAGCAATTCGGCGTCGTGACGTTCCAAGCCGAAGATGAGATCGCCGCAATCGGGGCCGCGATCGGCGCCTCCTACGCAGGGGCCATGGGCATTACGTCGAGTTCCGGGCCGGGTGTTGCACTCAAGACCGAAGCACTCGGCCTTGCGATCGCCGCGGAGCTGCCGCTCATCCTCATCAATTCGCAACGCGCCGGACCCTCGACCGGCATGCCGACCAAGACCGAGCAATCGGATCTCTACCAAGCGGTCTACGGGCGCAACGCGGATTCCCCGCTCGCGGTACTCGCAGCACGCTCTTCGTCCGACTGCTTCGAGGTCGCAATCGAGGCCGTGCGGATCGCGAGCAAATACATGACGCCGGTCATTCTGCTGACCGACGGTTATCTCGCAAATGCGGCCGAGCCCTGGAAAATTCCCGACGTTACCGCGCTCAAGCCTTTCAAGGTCGAATATCGCACGGACCCCGAGGGCTTCCATCCCTTCATGCGCGATCCAACGACGCTTGCGCGCCCGTGGGTACGACCGGGTACGCCGGGGCTCGAGCATCGAATCGGCGGCATCGAACGCGATTACGAGAGCGGCAATATTTCCTACGATCCCGAGAACCATCAGCGCATGACCGATGCGCGCGCGGCCAAGATCAACGGCATCGCCAAGGATATCCCACTGCAGAGGACCGAAGACGGGTCGACCTCGGGCCGGCTTGCCGTCGTCGGTTGGGGCTCGACCTTCGGGCCGATCGGGCGCGCCATCGACAACCTGCGCCGAACCGGCCATTCGGTGTCGCATATCCACCTGCGCCATATCTGGCCGCTTCCCGCGAACCTTGGCGATCTCCTCAAGGGATTCGAGCGCATCCTGGTTCCGGAGATGAACAACGGCCAGCTTCTAACCGTGATACGCGACCGTTACCTCGTTCCCGCCGACGGGCTCAACAAGGTGACGGGACGGCCCTTCAAAATCGCCGAGATCGAGGCGGCCGCATTGGCGCGCCTGGAGGCACAACGATGAACATCGCAACCCCACCCGAAAAACTCGCGGCGAAGGACTATGCGTCCGATCAGGAGGTACGTTGGTGCCCCGGCTGCGGCGACTATGCGATCCTGAAGGCGGTCACCAAGACGCTGGCCGATATAGGTGCCAGGCGTGAGAATACCGTGTTCGTATCGGGTATTGGCTGCGCCGCGCGCTTTCCCTATTACATTGCAAGCTATGGGTTTCACACCATTCACGGACGGGCACCGGCAATCGCGACCGGCGTCAAGCTCGCCAACCCCGAACTGGACGTCTGGGTGATTGGCGGCGACGGCGATATGCTGTCGATCGGCGGCAATCACACGCTCCACGTGCTGCGACGGAACGTCGATTTGCAGATACTGCTCTTCAATAACGCGATCTACGGCCTGACCAAGGGCCAATACTCCCCGACTTCGCGACCGGGGACGAAGTCGCCCTCGACCCCCATGGGCTCGGTCGATAATCCGGTCTCGGCGACGCAATTTGCGCTCGGTGCCGGTGGGCGGTTCGTCGCACGCTCGGTCGACACCCTGCAAAGTCACTTGCCGGGTGTGCTCAGGCGCGCCCACGACCATCGCGGTGCGAGCTTCGTGGAAATCTTCCAGAACTGCATCGTCTACAACGACGGGGTCTATGCGGACTTCACCGAGAAGGACATCGCGGCCGACACCCAACTCCTCCTCGAGCACGGCAAGCCCATGGTTTTCGGCAAGGCTAGAGACAAGGGCATTCGCATCAGGCCGGGCACGCTCGATCTCGAAGTCGTGCGACTGGGCGAGGGCGGTGTCGCGGAGGCGGACCTTCTTGTCCATGACGAGACAAACCGCACCATGGCCTTCCTTCTTTCGCACATGGAGCCACCTAAATTCCCGATGGCCTTGGGCGTCCTCTACTGCGGTCCCGGAGAGGCTTATGAGGCGCAGGTGCGGGCCCAAATCGAGGAGGCACGCAAACGCCAAGGGGCTGTCGCCGATATCAATGCGCTACTTCGTCGAGGGTCGACCTGGAACGTGGGCGCCTGAACCGGCGGAAACATCCCCGTGGTCTGCGTCCTTTCGTCACGGGAGACAACCTCTTGTGACTGCGCTGAGCCTGATCGTTCGTTCTCTTAAACGTCATGGCCGGGCGGGCCGAAGGCCGAGACTTGGCCATCCGCGTCTTTCAGCGATAGGGCATCCATACGAATGGAGAAGTCCGGAACTATTTGTCGGACACAACGAACGACTGTGCCTTGAATCCGAAATTCGCTCCCGGTCCGGCTCCCTCGTGTGGCGAATTTCGGATTAGCGACACGATGCCGACGCGGTCGATTTAGCCTGCATCTCGCGTCGGCGAGGGCGGCATGCCGGTTGTCGTCTGCTTCTGGTTTGCGTCCTGATCCCTGCCTTCGCCGATCGCATGTTGGATCAGTTTGACGGCGGCGACGGAATCCCAGAGCGCACCACCGACCAGGACACCGCGAGACAGTCCGTCGCGCCCGATGAGGAAGCTCGTCGGCACGCCACGCCCACTCCAGGCGCGAAACGATTCGCCCTTGGGGTCGAGGTAAATGCCGAGATGATCGAGTCCATTCCGCGCGAAGTAAGGCTCGACCGCGTCCTTGCCCTGGCGGTCGAGGGCGATATCGACGACAGTGAAATCCTTGCCCCCGAACCTCGCCTGCAGCCTGTCGAGGGATGGCATTTCCCGCACGCACGGTGCGCACCAAGTCGCCCAAAAATTGACCAGCACGACCTGGCCCTTGAAGTCGGCAAGCGAAAGGGTCTTCCCGGTTCCATCCGAAAAAGTTATTGGTGGCACTGGCTTAGGCGAGGCGAAATAGATAAAGTCGCCCATCTCGCCCACGAGCGCTGGTTTTGTCTCGTCGGCGAAGGCGGCTTTGGGGCCGAGGCCGTCGAGCCACGCCAGCGCGAGAAATGCGGCGGGGACGGCAGCAAGCGCCATCAGGCCGGCGAAGAGCAATGCCTTCGGGCGCCAAATTGGGGGGATGGCTTTGCGATCTATCTTCATGAGCACGTACCGGCTGTCGTTGTGTTACATAAAACGGCCGTCAACGCCAGGCTCCATAAACGGATTGGCACTAAGGCCATGACGAATAAAACAAAATCGACAAGAACTCCAGCTGGAAAAGCTTCCGCGGCCAAATCTCGGTCTGCGAGGCCGGCCGGCGCTAAATTGTCGCCCCCGGCCCCGGTTCGCGCGAAGGCCGCTCCCCTCAAGGCGATGCCCTTAAAGGTTGCATCGGGCAAGGCCATTGCACCGAGGCAAACCGAGCGCGAGGGAGCGGCGGCCAAGGCAAAGCCGGCCAAGCCGGGTCCAAATGCCAATCCCCTTTGGGGCGGGCGATTCGCGTCGGGCCCCGCCGAGACCATGGTCGAGATCAATGCCTCGATCGACTTCGACCGCCGCCTCTACGCCCAGGATATCCGCGCCTCGAAGGCACATGCTGCCATGCTTGTCGCAAGGGGGATCGTCTCCTCTAAAGATGGCCAGGCCATCGCCCAAGGTCTAGACAAAATCCGTCAAGAAATTGAAAGCGGGGCGTTCAAATTCTCGCGCGCGCTCGAGGACATTCACATGAATGTCGAACACCGTTTGGCCGAAATTGTCGGCGAAGCGGCAGGACGACTCCACACCGCGCGCTCGCGGAATGACCAGGTGGCGACCGATTTCCGCTTGTGGGTGCGCGATGCGATCGACCATCTCGATCCTGCCTTGAGGGAATTGCAGGCGGCCCTCCTTGCTCAGGCCGAGCGTCACGCGGAAACGCTCATGCCCGGCCTCACGCACCTTCAACCGGCACAGCCCATCACCTTCGGCCATCACCTGATGGCCTATGTGGAAATGTTCGGTCGCGATCGCAGTCGCTTTGCGGATTGCCGCAAGCGATTGAACGAATCGCCGCTAGGTGCCGCAGCACTCGCCGGCACGTCGTTTCCGATCGACCGTGAGATGACGGCGCGGGAGCTCGGCTTCGCGCGCCCGATGGCGAATTCGCTCGATGCAGTCTCCGACCGCGACTTTGCCCTCGAGTTCCTGGCCTCAGCGTCGATCGTTGGGATTCATCTTTCACGCCTTGCCGAAGAGTTGGTGATTTGGTCCTCGGACCAATTCCGGTTCGTGATGCTTTCGGATCAGTTCACAACCGGAAGTTCGATCATGCCGCAGAAAAGGAACCCGGACGCGGCCGAGCTGGTGCGCGCAAAGGCAGGCCGTCTCATTGCAAATCTGGTCAGTCTCCTGACCGTCATGAAGGGTCTTCCGCTCACTTACGGCAAGGACATGCAGGAGGACAAGGCGCCGACGTTCGAGGCGGCGGACACGCTCGCCTTGTCCATCGCGGCGACGACGGGAATGATCCGCGATCTTACGCCAAACCTCGCCGCCATGCGCGCCGCGCTCAACGGCGGCTTCCTCACGGCGACCGATCTTGCGGACTGGCTCGTGCGGGCGCGGGGAATGCCGTTCCGCGAAGCCCATCACATCGCCGGTCGCGTCGTGCGGCTGGCCGAGACGCGACGCTGCAGGCTCGACGAGCTGAGCCTCGGCGATCTCCAATCGATCGAGCCGCGCATCACCAAGGACGTGCTCGACGTGCTGAGTGTGGAGAGATCCGTGCGAAGCCGCCGCAGCCTTGGTGGCACCGCTCCCGACCAGGTGCGCCGCGCCATAGCCCGCGCCAAGGAGCGTTATCTTTGATCCGTCTCGTTTTTTCCATCGTCCTTTCGGCGGTCGTTGCTTGCACGCTCGCGGCTTGCGGCAAGAAGGGTCCCCCGGAGGTGCCGAAAGGTGAGACCGACACCCTCGATCGGAAATATCCGAGTGGGGAGTAGGCCGGGCAATGGATGATTTCACTTATAGGGGCGGCTTTCTTCACGCCGAAGACGTCCCGCTTCCTCGTATCGCGGAGGCGGTCGGCACGCCGTTCTATTGTTATTCGACCCGCGCGATCTTGCGTCAATACCAGGCGTTCAAAAACGCCTTTGCCGGCGTCGATGCAAAAATCTGCTACGCGCTCAAAGCGAACGCCAATCTCGCGGTCGTGCGCACGCTCGTCACCGCGGGTGCGGGAGCCGACGTCGTGTCGGAAGGTGAATTGAGGATTGCGCTTGCCGCCGGGGCCGCCCCCGCAAAGATCGTTTTTTCGGGTGTGGGCAAGACGCGGCGGGAGATTGCATTCGCACTCGAGACCGGCATCTTTCAAATCAACGTCGAGTCGGAGCCGGAGCTCGAGGTTCTCGGTGAGACCGCTCGATCTCTCGGCAAGGAGATCGACGTCGCAATACGGCTCAACCCTGACGTCGATGCGCGCACGCACGCCAAGATCACCACGGGCAGAAAGGAAAACAAGTTCGGCGTCCTGATGGAATCCGCGCGTCAACTTTATGTCCGTGGCGCGCGCATGCCCGGTCTTTCGATGCGCGGAGTCGCCGTGCATATCGGTTCCCTCTTGACCGATATCGCACCCTACCGCGAAGCGTTCGAGCGCGTGGTCGAATTCGTGCGCGTGCTGCGCAAGGATGGCCACGATATCCGCCGCATCGACCTCGGCGGCGGGCTCGGTATTGCCTATGGCAACGAAACAACGCCGGGGGTGACGGACTACGCTGCGATGGTAAAAGAAGTGACGGGCGGTATCGGGTGCGAATTGACATTCGAGCCCGGGCGCTTCCTCGTCGGCAATGCGGGCCTTCTCGTTTCGCGCGTCGTTTATGTGAAGAAGGGTGCGGCAAGAGATATCGTCATCGTCGATTCCGCGATGAACGACCTGATCCGCCCAGCGCTATACGATGCATTTCACAAAATAGTCACCGTCGCGGAACCGAACCCGGGCGCGCGGCACGAGCCTGTCGATGTCGTCGGGCCAGTGTGCGAAAGTGCCGACATCTTCGCTCGCGCCAGGGCACTCACGCCCGTCGTTGCCGGTGACCTCCTTGCCATTTGCTCGGCGGGGGCCTACGCTTCGGTCATGGCCTCGACGTACAATGCGCGTCTGCCCGCTCCGGAAGTCATGGTTAACGGAGCGAAGTACGCAGTGGTGAGGCCGCGGCCCGATTACGCGGAACTGATGGGCCGCGATTGCCTGCCCGATTGGCTTCGGCCCAACGCTGGCGATGCGATGGATGTTGGTGCGACGAAGCGAGACGTGGCATGACGCTCGCCGTCGGATGAGCGACGATCGCCGGCGGTGAAGGAGAAATGCAGCGACAACATGACGGCCGCGAATCAAACGCCGAAGGTTGAGGGCCTCCGCCCTCGCACGATTTCCCTCGCCCGTTTGGCGCTTCTCTGGGAGACAGTCTGGCCAAGCGCGTGGCCCGCCCTGGGTACGCTCGGATTGTTCGCAGCCCTTGCTTGCTTTGGCGTTTTCACGGTCCTGCCGGGCTGGTTGCATGTCCTGCTTCTCGCCGGATTTGCGTCAGCACTCGCGATCGCGATCTTTCGTGGCGTTCGCACGCTTCGTTCCCCGAGCATCGCGGAAGCCGAACGGCGCATCGAGCGCGACAGCGGGCTCGTCCATCGACCCCTCACGGCACTCGACGACAAGCTCGCGATCGGTGCGGGCGACGATTTCACCGAGACATTGTGGCGAGCACACCTCGAACGGATGCGCAAGGCGATTGGCAAGGTGCGTGTGAAATTGCCTCGTCCCGGCTTGGCGGGCCGGGATCCGATGGCCCTGCGCTTGCTCATCGTCCTTTTGCTGGGCCTCGGTCTGCTCGAGGCAGGCGGTGCTGCACCGGAGCGGCTGATGGCTGCCTTGATGCCGCAGCTCGGCCCGCTTTCCGCGAGCAATCCCGCCGTCGTCCAACTTTGGCTGACGCCACCTTCGTATACGGGTCTCGCGCCGATCTTCGTGACGGCCGGCGAGCGCGATGCGAAGCAGGCGGCGGTGGCGCCAAAGGACAGTGCCCCGACGGAGAGTGCTCCAAGGAACAATGCCGAGGTGCAGACTTCGATCGACGTGCCGGCGGGAAGCAAGGTGCTCGCTCGCGTTCAGGGCGGTTCCGGTGCGGTGCGGCTCTTGGTGGGCGGCCGGGTCATTCCCTTCAAGTCGATCGATGACGCCACGTCTCAACTCGAGGACTCGATCGTCGCAGGCGATACGTTGACGGTCGAGCAGGGCGGGCGCGCGATTGGTCAGTGGCGAATCCATGTGGTCCCCGACCTTCCACCCAAAGTCGCATTCGCATCGCCGCCGTCACGCACGCTGAGGGCGAGTCTCAAGATCGAGTACGCCGCCAGCCACGAATATGGGCTTGCGAGCGTGAAAGCCGAGATCAGGCGCAAGGGTGGAGCCGCCGGCGAAACGCCCATCGAGCTCGAGCTTCCGCTTGCGAGCGGACACCCCAAAGACGCGCACGAGACGAGCTTTCACGATCTGACGCCGCATCCGTGGGCGGGATTGCCGGTCACGATCCAGCTTCTTGCGGCCGATGAGCCCGGCCTCGTCGGCAAGAGCGAGGCGCTTGAAATCACTCTGCCCGAGCGGAATTTCACGCACCCGGTTGCACGTGCGATCATCGAGCAGCGCAAGCGCCTGACGGTCGATCCCGATAGTCGCGAGCAAGTCGCCGACATATTGAGCCAGCTCGCAGCGCATCCCGATACCTTTTCGGGCGATTACAACGTTTTCCTGGCGCTGATCGCGGCCCGAGGACGCTTGAGGCTTGCCCATGAGCCATCGGACATCAGCGACGTGCAGCAGCTTCTTTGGGACACAGCACTCGCGATCGAAGACGGCCACCTTTCACTCGCCGAACGCGAGCTGCGCGATCTCCAACAGCAGCTGATGGATGCACTCGATCGCAACGCGCCCGACAAGGAGATCGAAGACCTCATTGCCAAGCTCGAGGAAGCGATCGACCGTTATCTTCAGGCGATGATGGAGGAGCAACTTCGCAATCCCGACAAGCAACAGCAGGAATTCGACAAGAACGCGCACACGCTCGAAATGCAGGATCTGCACAAGATGCTCGATCAGTTGCGCGAGATGACACGCACCGGCGCTCGAGACGCGGCACGCCAGATGCTGGCCCAACTTCAAGAGATGCTCGAGAACATGCGGATGGCGCGCATGAATCCGAATGGGCAGCAAGGACGCAGCGGCGCCCAAAACCTGATGCGCGGGATGGACGATCTCATCAACAGGCAAGACAAGCTTCTCCAGCGGACCTTCCGCGAGTCCCAGCTTGGCGGCTCTGGAATGCCGATGCAGCGGCCGGGCTCGGGCAACAGCGCTTCCGAACAAGAGGCGTTGCGCAAGATGCTTGGGGATCTCATGCGGCGGATGGGCGAGATGTCCGGGCAGATTCCCGATGCGCTCGGCTTGGCGGAGCGCGCCATGCGCGATTCGAGCGATGCGCTTGGCCGCGGCGAGCCCGGAGAGGCGGTCAATCCTCAGTCACAGGCGCTCGACCAATTGCGTCGAGGTCGACAGGCGATGATGGAAGGCTTGCGCCAACGGCTCGGCGAGGAGGGCGATACGGAGGATCTCGACGCGTTCGGACCGGCGCGCGATCCGCTGGGTCGCACGATGCCGGGCTATGGCAATTTCGATGCGAACGACGTGCAGATTCCAGATCATGGCACAATGCAGCGCGCGCGCGAAATCCAGGAAGAGCTTCAACGCCGTGCCGGTCAGCGTCAACGCCCGCCCATCGAGCGCGAATATATCGATCGACTCCTGAAGCGCTTTTAAGGCCGACTGCGATCGACCGTCCCCGCTCGGGCGGAAGGCAAAACTGAATCTTGCCGTCGCTTGAGTGCGCCGCGCTCCCGTCAAACCCGGGTCGAGAGCCAGATTGCAAGGCGCGATGCGGCCTTGATCGTTCCCAATAAAAGCGGGTAGGCCGGTGCGGCCTCGGCTCCGTGCGCGAGGCCGATTTCCTTGTGGTCGATTTCGTGCGCGCGGAAATCCTCGATTGTCTCGCGCAACTCCTTTTCGTCATCGCCGAGCGCTTCGGCCTGACGCTTGTAATGGTCGTCGATAACGTCCTCGACGGCGACCGTGCACGCCATCGCTGCGCGCTCGCCGAGGAGGGCCGTGGCCGCACCCAGCGCAAAGCCAGCCACGTGCCATAGGGGGTGAAGGACCGTTGGACGCACGCGGCGCTCGACCATCAGCTTTTCGAATGCGGCAAGATGCGCTTCTTCTTGCGCGGCCATCTTTCGGATCGTCTCGCCCTCGGGCCGGCGGCCGAGAATGGCGAGTTGGCCCGCGTAAATGCGCTTGGCGCCATATTCGCCCGCATGGTCGACACGGATCATTCGCGCAAGAAGTTCCTGCTTGTCAGGATCGCCGGGTAACCGGTCCTCCGCCGTCCGGCGGGGATGCAAACGGTTTGAGGGTGAGCCCGCCTTTGTCATCGAGGCCTCGCGTTCCTGGCGCCGCGCGCCGCCCCTGCCGCGAACAGCGCGAGTGCTCCGGAGATCAGCACATTGTAGCCGGCGAGCGACACGCCGAACAATGACCATGGAACGCGGTCGCAGCGTGCGACGTTGTTCGAGAGAATCTGCTCGCGAAACGCCTCAAAGGTCATCGTCCCTCCACTCGAGACGGTGCCGGCGCAAGCCGTCGTTCCTTCCCACCAGTGCTGCTCCACGCCCACATGGAAGACGCCGATTCCGGCATCGATCAGGAAGGCGATTGACACAAAGGCGAGAATTGCCGAGCGCCAACGGCCATCCCGGACGAAAACGCCGATGAGCGAGAGTGCTATCGCGGCACCGTAAGGGTAGCGCTCATAGACGCAAAGCACGCATGGCGCCAAGCCGCCGATATATTGGAACAGAAAAGCGCCGCCGAGTGTCGCGATGGAGGCGGCCAGGATGAGGGCCGGAGGAAGACGTTCGGAAGCGATCAATCGTTCGAGGAAGGGCAAGGACGCTTTCTCCTAAAGATAGCGCAGCGCGAGAAACCCGCCCACCAGGGCGATTGCGAAGAGGCTCGTCACCAGCATGAGGCGCGCTTCGATGAAGCGGCGCATCGGCTCGCCAAAGCGCTGCAACAGGCCCGCAACGAGGAAGAAGCGCATGGCGCGAGAGATCGCCGAGGCAAGTGCAAATTTCCAAATGTCGAATTGAAGGGCCCCACTCGCGATGGTGACGATCTTGTAGGGGATGGGCGTCATGCCTTTGAAGATGATGATCCACAATCCCCATTCGGCGAACGACGCCTTGAGTGCTTCATACTTGTCCAATGCGTGGTAGAACTCGAGCACGGGCAGTCCGATCGCCGCGAAAGCGTAATAGCCGATCGCGTAGCCGAGAAAGCCTCCGGCGACCGAGGCGGCGGTGCATAGGGCGGCAAGGGCCCATGCCCGCCGCGGAGCCGCGAGCACCATGGGGATGAGCAGGACGTCGGGTGGAATCGGGAAGACCGAGCTTTCGACGAAGCTTACCGCGGCGAGCGCCCAGGTCGCATGGCGATGGCCGGCGAGCCGCATGGTCCGCTCATAAAGGTAATTCAGCAATCGATCCCGCTCCACGATAGGTGGCGACCGGCGTGGTCGTCTATTAATGCCGATTTGCCCGTTCTCACCGGTTCATCGGTTCGCGCCGGTTTATCAGGTGCGATTCGGTTGGGCAATCCCGCTCGCATTGAGGGATCGCCATAGGCATAGTGGCCTGACGTGGATCGTGGCTTCGCGAGGTATCGGGCGAATGTCGCAGTGGCTCGGGTTCTGGGAAGGCGCCAATCGTATCTATGTGAACGATCGCCACCGGGCGATCCACTATCGGCAGGTGGCCGATGACGTTCTTGCCGAGCTTCCTTCGAGCGCCGCACCCGTTGTCCTCGACTACGGATGCGGCGAAGCGCTCGAAGCCGGTCGGATCGCCGAGCGAGCCGAGCATCTCTTTCTTTTCGATGCGGCGAAGGCCGTACGCGAACGGGCGGCCTTGCGCTTTGCCGGGATGGCGAAGATCGCCATCCTCGACGAAGCAGGGCTCGCCGCACTTGCCCCGGCCTCGCTCGACCTCATCGTCGTGAATTCGGTGCTCCAATATGTGCCACGCACGGATCTGACGAGGCTCCTCGCTCTGTGGCGGGATCTGCTCAAGCCCGGGGGTGTCCTTGCGCTGGCGGATATCGTTCCGCCCGACAGCGGAATGTTTGCCGATGTCGGATCGCTCCTCCGTACGGCCGTCCGATTTCGCTTCCTCGGCGCGGCACTTCTCGGCCTCGGCTCGACCTTTTTCTCGGACTACCGTCGGCTGCGCGCGGAGGCGGGCCTTACGACTTACCGGGAGGCCGAAATGCTCGAGCTGCTGCGGGCAGCAGGATTGGCACCGCGTCGGCGGGCGCAAAACTTCGGCTTCAACGCCGCACGCATGACCTTCCTGGCCGTGCGGACGGACTGACGATCGACCCGCGTCGACACCGCGCGCTCGGCAGTTGACCGCCGGCCGTTGTCGGCTATGATCCGGCCGCGAAGCGCATGATCGCCCGGCGATGAAGGGTGGCTTGCCCCTGTGGCGGAACCGGTAGACGCGGCAGACTCAAAATCTGTTGTTCGCAAGGACGTGGGAGTTCGAGTCTCCCCGGGGGCACCAATAATATCGGCTGATAGGCCAAGTCCGCAACTCGAGCAAACTTCACTATTTATTCGTCCCGCCCGGAAAAGTTTTACACTATAGAATTGCAATCGCGCCAATGCGGAACGGCGATGCCATAATCCATCGGCGAGCCCAATTTATTGAGAGACGTGGAACGCAACGACGCGGCGCGGGCGGCTCCGAACAACTGACTTTGGTTTACGAGGGCCGTCGGACGACATCGCAACGCACATGGGGGAGGGGCCATGGCCTATCGCATTTTGGCGCTCGATGGCGGTGGGGCGTGGGCGCTGATCGAAGTGAGCGCACTCATCGCGCTTTACAGCAAGAGCACCACCGGACATCAGGTTCTGTCCGATTTCGATATGGTCGCGGCAAACTCCGGCGGCAGCCTCGTATTAGGGGGCTTGGTCGAGGATCTGGCGCTTGGCGATCTGCTTGGCTATTTCGAGGACGAGGCGAAGCGCAAATCGATCTTCTCGCCGACGAGCTCGATCGTCGACCAGGCAGTGCAAAGCCTGGTGGGCATCGGGCCTAAATACAGCGCCGAAGACAAGCTGCCGGCGATCCAGCGTCTTTTGCCAAATCGCGGTAACCTATCGATGGACAAGGCGATCGCGGGCGTGACGCGCGCCGGAACTCCGGCCGACGTTCACCTTCTCATCATCGGTTTCGATTACGACCGCAACCGCGCCATATTCTTCCGCTCGGCTGCGGCATCGGGGCCGGAATGGGGCACGGGAGACACCGTCGACGTTACCCTGGCCGAGGCCATCCACGCCTCGACGAATGCGCCCGTCAATTATTTCGACGGGCCGGCGACGTTCCCGGATCGCGCCGGGCGCTATTGGGACGGTGGTGTCACGGGGTGCAACAATCCCGTGCTCGCGGCAGTGACCGAAGCAGTCGTGATAGGGCAAACGCCAACCAATATCGTCGCCTTGAGCATCGGGACGGGAACCGTGGCGTTGCCCTGGCCTACGCCGGCCGACCCGGCAAATTCGCCCTACGTGCAAGCAATCGGCCAACCCGGCCTCGTTGCCGATTTGCGCAAGCTCGCGGGTTCCATTCTTGACGATCCGCCGGACATTGCGAGCTTCCTGGCCCACGTAATGACGGGCGGTGGCGCCGGCGTTCCGGCACCCGCCCAGAGTCGTATCGTCCGGATGAATCCGCTGATCAGTCCGATGGGCAAGCCCGGCTCGTGGCGGCCGCCCGGGCCCGCAGCCGGACCGATGACGGCGGCGCAGTTCACATATCTGACACGGTTGGACATGGATGCGGTCGAGCAGCCCCAGGTCGATGCGATCGCAACATTCGCGGACCTTTGGCTTCAAGGCAACGTGACCAACCAGCCGCTGCGCATGGACAGCGATACGCTCACGCCGGAACTGGGATACATCACGTTCCAGGATGCTGCAACGGCATGGCGTGCGATCAAGTGAGCGAGCGGTTGCCGGCGGTGACGGAGCACACCTCACCTCGAGTGCGGCTATCCTCGCAACTCACCGAGCGACTCGGTCCCATCCGCCACGACACGCGCATCGGGATCGCCCGTGTGGCCATAGCTTGACCACGCAGAAAACCCCAGCCTGGAAAGGATAGCGGGAGGACAGCGACGCATGACCTCTGGACGCAGCCCTCGCGGATAATTTTCGAGCTGCCGAAACTGCGGCCCGCAGCCGACCGTGGTTATGCCGAACCTGGATTCCCGCGAACGGTTCGGTGCTGCGCCATGCCATAGCCTTGCGTCGAACGCGAATGCGGTGCCCGCCGGGCCGAGTGCTGCCACCGATGCAATCTTGTGGGGCACCGACGGATCGGGCTGCTTGCCGCTCAAATGACTGCAGGGCACCAAGCGGGTGGCGCCGTTCTCGATTGAAAAATCCGTGATCATCCACATCACATTCACGGCGGCAATCGGCGCAATCGGCTTCCCGGAGGGAAGCGGTTCGATAGCACCCCCGGTGTTGCGCTTTGCATCGGCGGGCCGGGCGGGACGCAGACCAGGTTCATGGGGACCTGGCATCCACCATTGGTCGGTATGGAGCGGCATTTCTCCGGCTCCCGGGTGCTGGATTTGTGCATCGACGCATGAAATCAAATAGTCCGGGCCGATGAGGTGTTCGATGAGCGACATGCACAATGGATGCTGAATGAGCTTAAAGAACACCTCCCCTTTATTGAGAAGCATGCCGACCCACTGATTGAGCGGATCGATATTGGCGGGATTTTTCTTATTGTGCATTTGGCGCTCGGCGTCCGCTTGCTCGAAGAGCCTCCTCCGAATCGTTTCGAGTGTCTCGCCCTCGAGTGCGCGCTCGACAATGCAATATCCGAAGACTTCGATGTCGTCCTTCAGCCGGGCCCCATCCCTCGTTGGCTTCGGCAGCCGATCGGGGTCCCAGTGCAGATTGTATCTTCCGGGATCATTCGGCATGGATGGCCTCGGCTGGACAGGTCGCGTGCGGCTCAATGAACGGTGGATCGGTCTTCCCGCAGCACTTTTGACACAAGCGGCACTATGCGCCTGGACCGGGGGGTTCACAAGCAAGCGACCGCAGAGGTTTTCCTAACTAGAAGTTCATCTGGCCTTCGATTTGTTCTGCCGAGGGTGCATTCGCCGGATCGAGTGCGCGCTGGAGATAACCTTCTGCCATTGGTTCGAAGGTCTCCCAGAGCTTGCTCAACGCCGCAATTGGCGCTTCGGACAAGTCCGCTCGCAGGTCGACGACGGGAAAGGGGATG